>Ga0326597_10011497_pt1 | contig 11730 bp, 9 predicted proteins | sample RVTome_12_FD_203789 | JGI IMG/M metagenome (GOLD analysis project Ga0326597, IMG submission 203789) | Soil microbial communities from uranium-contaminated site in the Upper Colorado River Basin, Wyoming, United States - RVT100D185 | ecosystem: Environmental > Terrestrial > Soil > Contaminated >...
GCGCCGATGTACCGGTTCAATCGCTACTTCGCGGCGGGGCTGACGGCGGGCTACTTCACCAAGGGACGGGACCACTACACCTTCGCCACGCCGGCGGACTCCACGGCGCTCGCCACGCGGCTCGGCGCCCCGCGCTCGGCGAGCGTGCTCGATGCGGGGACGTCGGAGCGGCGGCTGCGGCTCGGCGCGGCGTTGACCTACGTGGGGCCGGGCATCGAAGGCGGCCTGTCGTTCGAACAGACCGTCAGCGGCGTGGGCGGACGGATCCCTGTGACGAGCGTGTTCCGGATCGTGCTGCGGACTTCGCGCTGGCCGTTCTGAGCAGCTCCGCGGCGTGCCGCAGCGCGGTCTCCATGTCAGGATCCCCCAGCATCCGCGCGATCTCCTTGGTGCGCCCCTCGCCCGTCGCCACGCGCACGTCGCTCGTCGCCACGCCGCCCTTGGCCCCCTTCGCCACCACGAGGTGGTGGTCGGCGTAGACGGCGATCTGCGGGAGGTGGGTGATTACGAGGGCCTGCCGGTCAGCCCCGGCCACGCGCGCCAGTGCTTCCCCCACCCGGACGCCGACCTCGCCCCCAATGCCTTGGTCCACCTCGTCGAAGACGAGCGTCGGCACCGCGTCGTGCGCCGCCAGGACGACCTTCAGCGCCAGCATGAGGCGACACAACTCCCCACCCGACGCGACACGCGCGAGGGGGCGCGCATCGAGGCCCACGTTGAGCATCACTTCGAACACGACATCCTCCGCCCCCTGGGCGTGGGGCGTGGGGCGTGGGTGCAACCGTGCCGTGAGCCTTCCGCCCGCCATTCCGAGCGCCGGCAGCAGATCATTGACGGCCTCGGACAGCGTCCCCGCCCCGGCGGTCCGCTTGGCCGTCAGCGCCGCGCAGGCGCGGGCGAACTCCTGGGCGGCCGCGGCGCGCTCGAGAGCGATGGTGCGGAGATCCAGATCGGCGGTGTCGAGCAGCTCGAGCTCGCGCGCCGAGCTGTCGCGGGTCGCCAGGACATCGGCCGTGGAGGGCCCGTATTTCTGCTGCAGGCGAAACAGCAGGTCGCGGCGCTGCTCGACGGCCGCAAGGCGGGCGGGGTCCGCCTCCAAGTCGGTCGCGTACTCGCGCGCCGCCTGCGCCAGCTCTTCCACGTTGGCGAACGCCGCGTCGACGAGCTCCTGCCAGCGCGCCGTGGACGGATCGAGCCGCTCGAGCCCGGCGAGGATCTTCTGGGCCCGGGTCAGTCCGGCAGAATCCACCGCCTCCTCGAGCTCCCGCGCCAAGCGACCCAGCTCGTCGGCGTGCGCGAGGCGCTTCGCCTCGAGCTCGAGGGCCTCGTCTTCGCCCACCTTGGGCGCGGCCTTCTCGATCTCCTGCACGACGTGCCGCAGGTAGTCCGCCTTGCGGCGCACCTCCTCCTGCCGGGCGGCGAGATCGGCCTCGCGCTGCTCGAGGTCACGGAGCCGCTGGTGCGCGTCCCGCGTGGCGACTCGCTCCACCGCGGCGCCCGCGTAGGCATCGAGGATGTCGCGTTGGGCCTCGGGTTGGAGCAGCGATTGCGTCTCGTGCTGCCCGTGCAGGTCCACGAGCTGGGCGCCGATTTGGGCGAGCATGCCGACCGTGGCGGGCGAGCCGTTCACCCACACCCGCGATCGCCCCTCGCTCGTCACCTCCCGTTTGAGCACCAGGATGCCATCCTCGACGTCCGGGACTCCCTCGAACGCGGCCTCGATGACCGCCTTCTGGGCGCCGGTGCGGACGGCGTCCGCCGACCCGCGCTCACCGAGCAGCAGGGCGAGGGCGTCCACGAGCATGGACTTGCCCGCGCCGGTTTCGCCCGTCAGGACATTGAGGCCGGCTTGGAGGGGGAGCGTGACGTCGGCGATGACCGCGAGATCGCGGACGCGGAGCTCTGTCAGCACTACTTGCGCTCGCGGTCGGAGAGGTCGCCCCACTGGAGCTTCTTGCGCATGCGGGCGAAGAAGCCCTCGGGGCCGAGCCGGATGAGCAGCAGCGGCCGTTCGCCGCGCTTCACGACCAGGCGCTCGCCGGGCCGGATCGTAGTCCCCACCTGGCCGTCGAAGGACACGAGCACTTCCTCGGTCCACGGCGGGATCGGCTCGATCGATACGGTGCTGTGGGCCGGCAAGACGAGCGGCCGCACGGCGAGGGTGTGGGGGCAGATGGCGGTGACGACGATCGCGTCCACGCCGGGCACCACGATGGGGCCGCCGGCCGACATCGAGTAGGCCGTGGACCCCGTCGGCGTCGCCACGATGATGCCGTCGGCCGAGTACTGGCCCACCTCGTCGCCGTCCACGACGACCTTGAACCGCACGACGCGGGCGAGACCGCCCTTGTGCACGACGACGTCGTTCAGCACCATCGGCTCGGAGCTGGTCTTGCCGTGCTTATCGGCGATCGCCGACTGGAGCGTGAGGCGCGACTCGGTGGCGTAGGCCTTGCGCACGATCGCGTCGAGCGCCCAATCGAGCGTCTGGACCGACGCGGTCGTCAGGAATCCGACGCGGCCGAGATTGATGCCGAGGATCGGGGTGTTAGCGCCGCGCAGGGCGCGCGCGCCGCGCAGCAGCGTGCCGTCACCGCCGAGGGTGAGCAGGCAGTCGAGCACGCCGGCGGCGGCGAGGAGCCGGGGCTTGGGGGGGGGCTCCGGCCACAGCGGCAGCAGGCTGTCTTCGGTGAAGAGGGTGAAGCCCAGGCGGGACGCGGTCTGGGCGAGGGTCGCCAGGATGGCCCCGAGATCGCGATAGCTGGGGTTCCCGACGACCCCGACGTTCATCGCGCGGTGAGCGCCTCTTCGGCGGCGAGGGCGCGGATCCGGGCGGCGATGCCGGGACCCGTCAGGCCGACCTCGGCGAGCTGCTGCGCGCGCGGCGCGTGCTCGTAGGTGCGGTCCGGGACGCCGAGGGCCACCACCCGCACATCGGGCGCGGTGGTCTGGACCAGCCCCGCGAGCGCGGCGCCGAAGCCGTTCACCACGGTCCCGTCCTCCACGGTGACGAGCAGCTTGTGATCGCGCACCAGGGCATCGAGCATCTCGCGGTCCATCGGCTTCAGGAAGCGCGCGTTGACGACGGTGGCTTCGAGGCCGTCGGCCGCGAGCGCCTCGGCCGCCTCGAGCGCCGGCTTGCACATCACGCCGACCGCCAGAATCGCGCACGTCTTGCCCTTGCGGAGCAGCTCCCAGGTGCCGTACGGGATCGCGGCGACCTCGGCGGCCGGGGGGGCCTCGGCGGGCGCCTTGTCGCGCGGGTAGCGCAGCGAGAACGGCCCGCCCTCGTGCGCCAGCGCGCAGCGGAGCAGCCCGATCAGCTCCGCCCCGTCCTTGGGCGCGGTGACGGTCATGTGGGGCACCGCCAGCATGTAGGCGATGTCGTACAGCCCCATGTGCGTCTGGCCGTCCTCGCCCACCATGCCGGCGCGGTCCATGCAGAAGATGACGGGGAGCTTCTGAATCGCGACGTCGTGAATGATGCTGTCATACGCACGTTGGAGGAACGTGGAATAGATCGCGACGATCGGCCGCACGCCCTGCGTGGCGAGACCCGCCGCGAACGTCGTGGCGTGGCCCTCGGCGATCCCGACGTCGAAGAAGCGCTCGGGCCACTTCTTCTGGAAGATGTTCGTCCCCGTGCCCGACGGCATCGCCGCGGTGATCGCGACGAACCCGGGATTCTCGGCGGCGAGCTGGGTGATCGCTTCGCCGAAGATCTTGGTCCACTGCGGCGGGCCGGGGTTCACGGGCTTGAGCTTGCCGGTGACCGGATCGTAGGGCGCGCGCGCATGGTACTTCTCGAGGTCGGGCTCGGGGAGCGGGAAGCCCTTCCCCTTCTCGCTGATCACGTGCACCACGCGCGGCCCCTTCAGCGTCTTCACGATGTCGAAGGCCTGGATCAGCTGCTCGACGTTGTGCGCGTCGATCGGCCCGAAGTAGCGGAAGCCGAGCTCCTCGAACAGCATCCCCGGCGACCAGAGGTTCTTGATGCTCTCCTCGACGTTCTTGGCGAAGTCGACGAGCTTCGGACCGCCCACGACGTGCGATGCCTTCTCGATCATCCCCTTCACCCATTCGCGCAGCCGCACCGTCACGGGATTCGCGATGATCGAGCCGAAGTACTTGGGGATCGCGCCGACGTTCGGAGCGATGGACATGCCGTTGTCGTTCAGGACGAGGATGATGTCGCGGCCCGAGTGCCCGGCGTTGTTCAGCGCCTCGTAGGGGAGGCCGCAGGTCATCGCGCCGTCGCCCACGACGGCCACTACCTTGAAGTCTTCGCGCTTCAGGTCCCGCGCCGTCGCCATCCCGAACGCCGCCGAGAGGGCCGTGCCGGCGTGCCCCGCCCCGAACTGGTCGTGTGGGCTCTCGGTGCGCCGCAGGAATCCCGAGAGGCCGCCGGCCTGGCGCAGCGTGGGGAGCCGGTCGTTGCGGCCGGTGAGGATCTTCCACGGGTAGCCCTGGTGGCCCACGTCCCAGACGATCTTATCCCGCGGCGAGTCAAAGGCCCAGCACAGCGCGACCGTGAGCTCCACGACGCCCAGCCCCGCGCCGATGTGGCCGCCGGTCTGGGACACGACGTCGATCAGCCGCTGCCGTACCTCGTCGGCGAGGCGCTGCAGCTCCTCGCGAGGCAGCTTCTTGACGTCGTCGGGACTGCGGATTCCGTCGAGCAGGGCCATGTCAGTTGGGCCGGGTCACGATGTAATGGGCGAGCTCCACCAACGTAGGGGAAACTAACCCCGCTTCCCGCAGCCGGTCTACCGCCTGCGCGGCGAGCCGCTCCGCCTCGGCGCGGGCCGCGCCCACCCCGAGCAGCGTCACGAAGGTCGCCTTGGCGCGGGCCGCGTCCTTGCCGGCGGTCTTGCCCAGCTGGTCGGAGGTGGCGGTGGCGTCGAGCACGTCGTCGGCGATCTGGAAGGCCAGGCCGATCGCCTGGCCGTAGGCCCGCAGCGCCTCGACGTGGCCCTGCGGCGCATCCTCCCCCGCCGCGAGCCCGCCGATCACGCACGAGGCGGCGATCAGCGCGCCGGTCTTGCGCCGGTGCACTTCCGCGAGCTGCTCGATCGGCAGGATCTTCGTCTCCGCTTCCAGGTCCAGGGCCTGCCCGCCGATCATCCCCCCCGCCCCCGCGGCCCGGAACAGCTCCAGCGCGATCTCCCGCCGCCGGCGGCCGGACAGCTCCAGCGCGTCGAGCCCGTGCGCCAGGACGCGGGCGGCGAGCGCCACCATCCGGTAGCCTGCCCGGGTCGCGCTGGGCACGTCGAAGGCGCGGTGCGCCGTCGGCCGGCCGCGGCGCAGGTCGTCGTCGTCCATGCATGGGAGGTCGTCGTGCACCAGGGAATAGGCGTGGACGACCTCGACCGCCGCCGCGAGCTCGGCGACCGCCCCGGGCGGCGCGCCGCCCGCGAGCGCCTCGTGGGACGCGAAGACGAGCGTGGGCCGGAGCCGCTTCCCTTCGCCGAGCAGGCTGTAGCGGATCACGGGGTCGCCGGCGTCCGTCCAGGCGGCGAGCACGGCGTCCACGCGGGCGCGGGCGTCGGCCAGGTAGGCGGCGAGCCCGCGGCTAGCGGCCGGCGCCTTCATCCTTCAGCGCTTTCTTGACTTTGAGCTCGGCCTGGGTGAGCTGCTCGCGGGCGGCGCGCAGCCGTTCGACGCCCTCCTCGAACAGCTTGAGCGCCTCGTCGAGGTCCAGGTCCTCCGCCTCGAGGCGGCGAACGATCGCCTCGAGCCGCTCGAGCTGCTTGCCGAAGTCCATCAGGAGGACTCCCCGCTCCGGTCGACGCGCGCGCCCACCGCGCCGTCGGTGACGCGCAGGCGGAAGCTCGTGCCGGCGGACAGCTGCGCCACGCGCTTCAGGACGCGGCCGTCGGCGCCGGTCGCGACGGCGTAGCCGCGGGCGAGGATCTTCAGGGGACTCAGGGCATCAAGGCGTGCGCTGTGCGCGGTGAGCAGTGCGCGGGAACGCTCCAATCGAGCGCCGATCGCGCCGCCTAGCCGGTCACCGGTCCGGTCGAGACGGTCGAGCACGCGCTGCGACCGCTGCGTGAGGCCGCGCGCCAGGCGCTCCGCCAGGTGCGCGATGTGCACCAGCACGTCCGTCCGGTCCGGCGTGGCCGCTTCCGCGGCGGCCGAGGGGGTCGGGGCGCGCACATCGGCGACGAGATCGCACAGCGTCACGTCGGTCTCGTGGCCCACGGCGCAGATGACCGGCACGGGCACGGCGGCAAGCGCGCGGGCCACCCGCTCGCTGTTGAAGGTCCAGAGATCTTCGGCCGCGCCGCCGCCGCGTCCCACGATCGCCACGTCGAGCTCGAGATGCGCGAGCCGGGCGAGCGCGGCGCACACCGACGCCTCCGCCCCGTCGCCCTGGACCTGCGCGGCGACGAGCACGAGCTCGGCGAGCGGCCAGCGCCGCGCCATCACGGCTTCGATGTCGCGCAGCGCGGCGCCGTCGGGGCTCGTCACCACGGCGATGCGGCGCGGGAACGGCGGCAGCCGCCGCTTGCGGGCCGGATCGAGCAGGCCGTCCTTCAGGAGCGCCGCCTTCGCTTTCTCGAACGCGAGCTTCCACAGGCCGCCCTGCTCCGTCGAGAGCAGCTCGAGGACGGTGAGCCGGAACTCCCCCTTTTCCTCCCACATCGTCGGGCGGCCGAAGGTGAACACCTGCATGCCGTCGGCGGGGGCGGCGGGGAGGCGGCGGTTGTCCTTGGAGAACATCACGCAGCGCAGCTGGCAGGCTTTGTCGCGCAGCGTGAAGTACCAATGGCCCGAGCGCCACGCTTTGAAGCCGGACACCTCGCCGCGCACCCACAGCGGCGGCAGCCCGGCTTCGATCACGACGCGGGCGCGGCGCGTGACCTCGCCCACGGTCCACGCCCCTTCGGCCGAGGCCGCGGCGAAGAGATCTAGCGGGGTGCCCACTGCCGCGCCGCCTGGACGGTGTTGTAGAGGAGCATGGTGATCGTCATGGGACCCACGCCCCCCGGGACCGGCGTGATCCGCGAGGCGACCGCCTTGGCCTCGGCGAACTTCACGTCGCCGACGATGCGGTAGCCCCGTTTCGCGGCGGGGTCGTCGATGCGCGTCGTGCCCACGTCGATCACGACGGCCCCGCGCTTCACCATGGGCCCCGTCACGAATTCGGGCTTGCCGATCGCCACGATGAGGATGTCGGCGATGCGCGTCACGGCGCCGATGTCGCGCGTGCGCGAGTGGCACACCGTGACGGTGGCGTTGCCGCCCGGGCCGTCCTGCAAGAGCAGCGCCGCCATCGGCCGGCCCACCAGGTTCGAGCGCCCCACCACCACCGCGTGGGCGCCCTTGGTCTCGACGCCGCTCTTGATCAGGAGCTGCTGCACGCCGTAGGGCGTCGCCGGCCGGAAGCCGGTGGGGTCGCCCATCGCCACCTTCCCCACGTTTTCCGGGTGGAATCCGTCCACGTCTTTGCGGGGATCGACGTGGTGCAGGACGCGCGGGAGATCGATCTGCTTGGGGAGCGGCAGCTGGACCAGAATCCCGTGAATCCGGGGGTCGGCGTTCAGGCGGTCGATGAGCGCCAGCAGCTCGGCCTCGGTCGACTCGCTGGGACGCTCGATCGTTTCGTGATAGAGCCCCGCTTCCTCGCACGCTTTCCCCTTCATGCGCACGTACACGTGCGAGGCGGGATTGTCGCCCACCAGCACGGCGGCGAGGCCCGGCGTGACGCCCCGCCCCTTGAGCGCGGCGATTTCCGTTGCCAGCTCGGCGCGCATCGCCTGGGCGATGGCGGTCCCGTCGATCAGCTCGGCGCTAGCGGGCAAAATCCACCGCCCGCGTCTCCCGGATCACCACGACCCGGATCTGCCCGGGGTATTGCAGGTCGCGCTCGATCTTGCGGGCGATCTGCTCGGTCAGGCGCGCCGCGCCGGCGTCGTCCACCGAGTCCGGGGTGACGACCACGCGCACCTCGCGTCCCGCCTGGATCGCGAAGACCTTCTCGACGCCTTTGAACTCCGCGGCGATCGCCTCGAGCTGGGTGAGGCGCTTCACGTACGTCTCGAACGCCTCGCGGCGCGCGCCGGGCCGCGACCCCGACGCGGCGTCGGCCGCCTGGACGACGACGCTGACGGCCGAGTCGTGGGGCACGTCGTCGTGGTGCGCGGCGATGCAATTGATCACGGCCGGCTGCTCCCCGTACTTCGTCGCGACGTCGACGCCGAGCTGCACGTGCGTGCCGTCGTGCTCGTGCGTGAGCACCTTGCCGATGTCGTGCAGCAGGCCGCCGCGCTTGGCGAGCGGGGCGTCGAGCTTCAGCTCGGCGGCCATGATCCCGGCGATCCAGGCGACTTCCTTCGAGTGCTCGAGCATGTTCTGGCCGTAGGACGTGCGGTACTTCATCCGGCCGACGAGCTTGACGAGCTCGGGATGGAGCCCGTGGATGCCCGTCTCGTAGACCGCCTGCTCCCCCGCTTCGACGATGCCGGCGTCCACATCGGCCTGGGCCTTCTTGACGACCTCCTCGATCCGGCCGGGATGGATCCGCCCGTCGGCGATGAGGCGCTCGAGGGCGAGGCGGCCCACCTCGCGACGCACCGGGTCGAAGCACGACACGACGACGGTGTCGGGAGTGTCGTCGATGATGACGTCCACGCCGGTGGCGGCCTCGAAGGCGCGGATGTTGCGGCCCTCGCGCCCGATGATGCGGCCCTTGAGCTCGTCGGAGGGCAGCGGGATGGCGGCGACGCTCGACTCCGCGGTCTGCTCCGCGGCGATCCGCTGGATCGCGAGCGCGACGATCTTCTTCGCCTCGCGGTCGGCGCTCTTCTTGGCCTGCTCCTTGATGTCGCGGACCAGGGCGGCCGCGTCGTCGCGCGCCGTGTCTTCCAGGCGCCCAATCAACTCCTGCTTGGCGTCGTGGGCGGAGAGCCCGGCCACCTGCTCGAGCCGCGCCACGATCTCCTGCTCTCGTCGCGTGAGCGCGCCGGTGCGCTGCTCGAGCTGCTGCTCGCGCCGCCGCAGCTCCTGGTCGCGCTGCTCGACGCCGCCGATCTTCTGATCGAGGACCTGCTCGCGCCGGCTCAGCTGCTGCTGCAGCTGCTCGCGCGCCGCCAGCACTTCTTCCTTGGCCGCGAGGGCCATGCGCTGGCGCGCGTCCTCGAGCGCGCGCGCGCTCTCGGCGGCGGCCCGGCGCCGCAGGCGCCGCCCCAGGACGTAAAAGACCGCTCCCGCGACGCTGCCGCCGCCGAGAACGGCCGCCATGAGACTGGGCCACCCCGCCATAGGATCTATCTCCAGCGCGCGCCGCCCCCCTCGAGGGAGCGGCGACGGTGATTGTCAGCCGGCGCTGAGCGCCTTGCGTTTGGACGGCGGCAGCATCTTCGCGAGATCGTCCGCCACCGCCGCGAGCCGGGCCGCGACTTCCCGTTCGCCCTTCTTGGCCTGAAACAGCTCGTTCGTGATGTCGAGCGCCGCGAGAATGGCCGCCTTGTGCGTCTCCACGAGCGGCCCCTGGCTCAGCACCTTCTTGAGCGCCTGGTCGACGAAGGCCGCGACTTCGCGCGTGTACTCGGGCGGAAGGTCGGATCGGACGGTGTACTCCTCGCCGCCGATCATCACGCGCACCGAGTGCTTCTTGGCGCTCACTTGGACCCGGCGGCCGGCTCGCGCGCCTGCTCTTCCAGAAAGGTCAGCCGCTGCAGCAGCTCGGCCACCCGCACCCGCGCCGCCTCCACCCGGTGGCGCAGCACCTTGTTCTCCGCGTCGGAGTCCGTGTGTTTGGCCGGGGGGGGGGGGGGGGGGGGGGGGGGGGGGGGGCTGAGCCGCCGGCCTTCAGCTCGGCTTCGGCCTTGAGGGCGCGCGCGCGCCAGCCCGCCAGCTCCTCCGCCACGTCGCGCAGGATCGCTTCGAGCTGATCGATCGCTTCCCGGACCTCAAGCCTCTCTCCGACGTACGTCAAGCTCACCCTCCAGCGCGCTCAGCATCCGGCCGAGCAACGCATCGACCTCTTTCTCCGTCAGCGTCCGGACCGGATCCCGGAACGTGCAGCGCCACGTGATCCCGCGCGTCCCCGCCGGGAGACCGGCTCCCCGGTACTCGTCGAGCACGTCGAGCTGCGTCAGCAAGGCACCGCCGGCGCGGCGCAGCACCGCCTCGATCGCCGCCGCCGTCACGCCGCCCGGCACCACGAGCGACAGATCGCGGACCACCGGTGGCTGCGTCGGCAGCGGCTCGTAGCGGACGACGCCCGCGGGCGCCACCGTGACGCGCACCTCGAGGCCGTACAGCGGCGCCGCCCACTTGGGGGCATCAGCCTCGAGCGGGCCGGCCCAACCCACCACCGTGCCGCCCGAAGCGACCGCCCGCCACCCAACCCCATCCTCTAGCGCCTGGACCGTCGCGGCCTCGGGCTGGGACGGGATCGCGAGGCCCACAGCTAACTCAAAGTGGCGCTTCAAGTCCCATATGTCCATATCAGGTACTTTCGCACCTCCCCCGTCGGACCAATGGGGGGGGTGCCGGGCCCCGGTGAGCACGACGCCAAGCCACAGTTGCTCATCTGGCAGCGCCCCCTCCCGGCGCCCTTCGCCGCCCTGTGCCGCCCTGAAGACCGTCCCGACCTCGAACAGCCGCACGTCCCGCTCCCCCACCCGCCAGTTGTGCTCCACTCGCCTCGTCAGACCGGGCAGCAGCCGGCTGCGCAAGTGCGCTTCCTCGGCGGAGAGGGGGTTCTGCACGGCGAGCGCCTCGGGACCGTCGGCGGGCCCGAGCGGCAACGTCCGCGCCTCGAGGAGGCCACCGCGCGCCAGCTGCTCGCGGATCCGGCTCAGGGTCAGCTCCGAGGGCGCATCGGGGACGGTGCCGGGCCGGTAGGGCCGCAGCTCGTCGGGGAAGGTGTCGTAGCCGCGCAGGCGGGCGACCTCCTCGATCAAGTCCACGTCGCGGGTCACGTCGGGGCGCCAGCCCGGGACCTGGACCGCCAGGCGGTCGTCCTTGGGCGCCGCGACAAAGCCGACGGCGGACAGCAGTCGCTCGACCTCGAGGCGGGCCACGGGGACGCCAAGCAGGTGCGCGACGCGCTCGGGGCGGAGGAACACGCTGCGCGGCTGCTGGGGCTCAGGCCAGAGATCGAGCGGCGCCTCGCGCAGCTCGCCGCCCGCGACGGCGCGGATCAGGTCGATCGCGCGCCCCAGCGCGTCGGGCATCGCCAGCAGATCGATGCCGCGCTCGAACCGATAGCTCGACTCGCTCGAGAGGCCCAGCGCGCGCCGGGTGCGGCGGATGCGTGTCGGCTGGAAGCAGGCGCACTCGAGCACCAGGTCGGTCGTGGTCTCCGACACCTCGGAATCGGCGCTCCCCATCACGCCCGCGACGATCGTCGGCCGCTCGGCGTCGCAGATGGCCGTCATTTCAGGTGTCAGGGTTCGCTCGACGCCGTCCAGGGTGACGATCTTTTCAGACGGTTTTGCTCGACGCACCACAACAGCCGGACCGCGCAGCTTCGCGAGGTCGAACGCATGCAGCGGCTGGTTGATCTCGAAGAGGATGTAGTTGGTCGCGTCCACGACATTGTTGTGGGACCGCTGGCCGATCGCCCCGAGCCGGGCGGCGAGCCAGGCGGGGCTGGGCCCCACCTTCACGCCGCGGATCACGGCGATCATGTAGCGCGGGGCGCCCTCGGGATCTTCAAGGCGCACCTCGACGCCGTCCACGATACTGCGGCGGTCGGGGCGGTCGGGGCGGTCG
>Ga0326597_10011498_pt1 | contig 11730 bp, 12 predicted proteins | sample RVTome_12_FD_203789 | JGI IMG/M metagenome (GOLD analysis project Ga0326597, IMG submission 203789) | Soil microbial communities from uranium-contaminated site in the Upper Colorado River Basin, Wyoming, United States - RVT100D185 | ecosystem: Environmental > Terrestrial > Soil > Contaminated >...
GCCCCTATTTGGACGCTGTCGACGATCTGCTGGCGAAATACGACACCAACGAATTCGCCCCCAAGAAAGCCGACGCCCTGCTGACGGACAAGGGTTTCAACAAGGATGGCGGGGGGGTGTGGACGGACGCGCAGGGTAAGCGTCTCACGCTCGAGATCATCGGTTTTGGCACGTCGGGACCGGCGATCGGGCCGGTCATTGTCGAGATGCTGAAGCGTGCCGGCGTCGCGGCCAGCATCGCCTTGCCGCCCGATTTCGACGACCGCTTTCAGAATGGGCATTTTGATGGTGCGATCTACGGCCATGGCGGCTCGCTCACCGATCCCTATGCGACATTGCGGCTTTATCAGAGCGTTTCGATTGCGGTGCCGGGCGCGCATGAGGCCAACTTCACCCGCTGGAGGAACGCCGAGTACGACAAGCTCGTCGACGAAGCCTATGGCGTCGCGCCCGCCGACAAGAAACGGCTGATCGAGATCTGGCGGCGCGCGATGGAAATCTGGCTGCCAGAGCTGCCCGACATCCAGCTCGTGCAGAACTACCAGCGCATCCCGTGGAACACGACCTACTGGACGAACTGGCCGACCAAACAGAACCCCTATATCAACGGCGCCCACTTCCAGCTGACCTTCGCGATGGTGCTGTGGAATTTGCAGCGGGCGTGAGCCCGAAGATCTACAACTGGGCTTAACTCGCTGGTCTTCTCAATCCGCCGAACAGCTCTTGACTAGAGGGATTTTGCGCTCTCGGGAGGTCTGGCAGCGTGCTCTAAGGATTGCAGAGCATGTCTTTCTTGGCCGCATCGGCATTCGCTCCGTTGGAGCACAAATCGTAATCGTGGGCCGGCCTTTCCGATGGTTTCCGATAAATATAGGGCTTGTTCCACGGATCAAGGGGGAGAGCTTCGGTCTTTAAGTAGGGGCCGTTCCAATTCGCAGCCGACGAGGGCTTTTTTACGAGCGCTTCCAGCCCCTGTTCGGTGGTCGGATAGGAGCCGACATCGAGGTTGTAAAGGTCGAGGACCATCCCCAGGCGTTCGATCGACTGCTTGGCTACCGAGGTCCGCGCACCGCCGAGTTGCCGCAGCGCGGCCGGCGCGACGAGGCCGACCAAGAGGCCAATAATCGTGAGGACCACGAGGATCTCCAGGATCGTGAAGCCGGCATCGCGCGATGCCGGGAGGCCGCCGCGGGCGCGCTGATGGGTCGCGCGATCGGCATCCGCTCCCCTGGAATTCCGCCGGCCGAACCGGGACAGAGTTGTCAAGGTCTGGAAGAAACGGGTTGTCGCCATGGCCTACTCCAGCCTAATGTTCACAACGAAGATCAACCGCTTAGCACGTCGGCAACCGTGGCTGCTCATTACCTCGCATGTTTCGCGCTGGTCTCGGCATTCTACCACCTTCCGCCCCATGTTCTACCTTCAATCGCGGTTGTGGAAGGCGGACGTCCAGGGCTCGCAGCAGTGAACAGAGATGGCTCGGCTGATCTGGGGGTGATGCAGATCAACACTCTCTGGATCACCCCGTTGGCTCAGCATACGCGCCAGCCGGAGAGCACGATACGCCAACGATTGCTCCATGAGCCGTGTTTCAATATCGCTGCGGCAGGCGCGATCGTTCGGATTTATCTGAACGAAGCAAAGGGCAACTTGATGCAGGCGATCGGCAGCTATCATTCGCACCAGCCGATGCGAAATTATTCATACCGGCTGAAGGTGCTGGAGGCCGCCGAGCGGCTATCCCGCGGCTCCCGTGGAACCCTTTAGAAGACCGGATCAGTTCCATCGGTAGAGCAGCAGCGGGGCGCGCGGCTGGCCGGTCAGGCGGACGATTGCTGTCCTGATGACACGCGCCGCAGCGGAGCCGCGCAGTTCGGCGGTGATCGTGAAGGCATGGCCGAGCACAACGCCGGGGCTGGCTGCGGATGGGCGAAGTCCGAGGCGTTCTTCCTCGAGCCGGCGCAGCGCCGCTTCGGCATTGGCATCCGCGCCACGAAATACCGCCAGCACTGCGGGACTGGAAAACGCCGGGTCGATCCACGGCGTCTGCGAGTACACCGTCACCAGCGGGACGAGCCGGCTATAGAGGGCCTGGGTCATCCCGGGGACGAGCTGCAGCTCTTCCACCGATTGGAACAGAGCGCTGCGGGAACGACGATCGGCCGCATTGACATCCGAACCCGCGGCACTCGATCGGCCGCGCCCCCGCCGGGCCATAATGCTTTCGGCGAGCCGGCGCGCGGTGTCCGTGTCGAGCCCCGCCCCGGCCAACAATTGCCGCAACGTTGGCTCGCCGGTCGCGTTCAAGTCGATCTTGCCCGCTTCGTCCTGGACGCTGACCTGGACATCGTAGCCGGCAAACGGGACGGCAACCGGCGACCCGTTGACGGGCCATTTCCCGGCTGTCGGGCTGAGCAGCGCAAGGATGGTGAGGTTTACCGCTCCATCGACGATCGCGCGCAGCGCTGCCGCGTCTTCGCGGCCGCGGACCAATCCCGCATCGGCGCGAACGAGTTGCAGCACGCTGACCACGATCACGGCAAGGATCGCAGATGCCCACAACGCCGCAACAATGGCAATTCCACGCTCCCGGGCTGCAACCACCGCGCCTACCTCCGCCGCGCGGCAACGGGTATCGTCAGACGCAATTTCTCCCGTAATTCCCGGGTGACGGCGTCGCCCTCGTCGCGGCTGCGGATGACGCGCGGGGTGATCAACACGATAAGCTCGACGCGCTCCAGCCCCCGGCTGCGTGTTCCGAACAGCAGGCCCAGCCCGGGAATATCCTGGAGCCACGGGAGACCGCTGTTCGCGTTGTCGGTTTTTTCTGTGATCAGCCCGGCGAGAGCGATTGTCTGGCCATCATTGACCGCAACCGTGCTGCTGACCCGTCGCTGCGAAATCGTCGGCGAATCGAGTTTGGAACTGCCAGTTACGTTGGCTTGGCTCACCTCCTCGGATATGTCGAGCAGCACCAAGCCGCTGGCATTGACGCGAGGCGTCACGTTGAGGATGATCCCGGTATCGCGATAATCGATCGAATTTACCGTCTGCGCCGTATTGGTCAGCGTGCTGGTCGCCGTTTGCGTGGCAATCGGCACCTGGTCGCCCACCTGCAAGCGCGCCGACCCGTTATTCCGGACGAGGAGGTTTGGCGACGACAGCACCCGCGTGTTTGTTATCTTCGACAGCGCATCCAGGACGACGGTGTGGTGGGCTCCCGCGTAAGCGAGGTTGCCGCCGGGGATGAAGCTGAACCCCGGGAAAGTCGCTCCGAACGGCGGTGGCAGAGTCGAGCCTTTCCCTGCTTGGACGTTGGGCGCGAAGATGCCCTCGAACTGGCCGGAATTGAAAAAATACTGCAGCCCGAAGCTCAAGTTGTCGTTCAGCTTCACTTCGGCGACGGTGGCCTCGATCAAGACCTGCAGCGGCGTGATATCGAGCTTTTGCAGCGCGGCCTCGATCGGCGCGTAATCCTGCGCCGATCCGGTGATGATCAGCGCGTTGTTGGTCTCGTCTGGAGTGACCCTGATCTGGCTGGCCGGCGGCGGCCCGCCGGCGCCAGCCAGCGCCGCCGCCGCCGGCACGCCGGCCAGGGGTTCGTTGCGGTCCGGCGCCTGGGCTGGCGCTGGCGCCGCGGCGTCGCCGGGCGCATTGGCCGCCTTGCTGAACAGCGTATCGATCTGGGTCGGCGTGGCCGCGCCGGAAACCGGTGCGGCGGGGTCGCCGGCGGCAGGCGGCGGGGCCGCGCCGCCGGCGGCCCCCCCTTCGAGGCCCAACGCTTTGCGCAGCACGCGGGCAATGTCGGCGGCGCGGCCATTCTGCACCCGGTAGACGAAGAGCTGCTGGTCGGCCCGTCCATCGCCACGGTCGAGGCGCTCGACCCAGCTCTGCACCCGTTGCAGATAGGTCGGCTGCATCGACGTGACGATGACCGCGTTCATCCGCTCGATCGGCACGATCTTGACGGTATCGGCCATCGATCGCCCGGTCGTCCTCAGCAGGTTGGTGACCTCATTGGCGATGTCCTTCGCGCGACCGTTCTTGAGCGGCAACAGGGCGAACGACACGCCGCGCAGCGCGTCGATGTCGAAGGTTGCGATGTTGTCCATGACGGCGGCGACGTCGCGTGCGGCGCCGGAGACGATCAGCACGTTGCGGGAGGGGTCTGCTTTCAGCGTGGTGCCGGGCGGCAGCATCGATTCGAGCACGCGTTCGAGGTCGCCAGCAGCGACATATTGCGGCGTCACGACTTGCGTCACAAAACCGGTGGTGCCACCCAGCGGGGCCTGGCGGCCGGCATTGGCGACCGGAACGGCGAAGTAGAAGCCATCCCGCACGACGAGTGCGACGCCGCTGAGCTGTAACGCGCTGGTCAGGACGTTGACGACCGACGAGCGCGGAATGGGCTTGCCGGTCTGGAGAGTGACCGCACCCTGCACGGCGGGGTCGACCGTATAGGTCACATGCAGCAGATCGCCCAGTACGCTCTTCAGCACGTCACGGACATCGACGCCCGCGAAATCCAGGGTGACGTCGCTGCCGGTGAAAACCGGTTCCGCGCGGCCCGGCGCAGCAGCCCCGGTGTTCACGAACTTCCCGGTGCCTTTGACGATCTCGGGCGCGGCAATTGCCCGGCTGGTGGAAGATTCCGGCCTAAGCTGCACCGGCCCGCTCGAGGCCCGGCCCGGCGCGACAGCGCGAGACGGCGGGGCGGACAACGCGGCGGGCGGACCCACATCCGGCATCAGGTCGTCGAGAACGGTCGATGCGCAGCCCGGCAGCGACGCAGCAAGAATCAACGGCGCCAGCCGGACCGCCTGCCGGCATCTACGCGAAAGGTTCTTGAGTAAACTGGTCATTGCTGCATCTCGGAGGGCTTGCGGCGGGTCATTTCGTAAGTCGCCTCGCCCGCTGAAAAATACAGGCGCTCCGGGGTGATTGATTTGAGGGTCCAGCCCTCGATCTCCTGCCCCTCGGAGAGGGTCACAACCTTCTTGGCCTGCCCCCTGACCAAGGCGTTTCGCGTGCTGCCGCTGACGACCACGCCAACCAAGGTGTATGGAACCAGGGTTGAGGGAGCCGCGACCTCGGGAGGCGGTGGTGCCGGCGGCGGGGGAGCCCACGGTGTGCGGGTCGGATAGAACAACGGATAGGCGGCGATGGCCGGATAGTCCACATTGCGAGGAGCAACATCGACGACAGGTTTGTCAACCGGACGAACCGTCGTCGGTTTGGCAAAGGGCTCAGGAGTGCCGAACCGTTCCGGTGGCGTGGTCAGCATGGTTCCCGCAGCCACAGCGCCGACCAGGACGGCCGCGAAGCGCCACCCTAACGCAGCGGCTGTCCGGACCCTGCCCGGCAGGATCATTGCTCGGTCTTCCGCATGAAGGCGCTGATCTCGAAATCGAGTGCAAGGATTGGCGGCTTGTCAGCGGTGAACTGGGCCGGTGCGGCAATCTTCATACCTTCAACGAATAGCGGTGGACGCGCGGTCTCCACCGCAGCCAGCGTCTGCAGCAGCGTGTCGAGCGTGCCATCGGCGCTCAAGCGGATTCTGATCGTCTGGAGATCCTTTTCGGAGGTGGAGCCAAGGTACGACGTGCTCTTTACGGTTCCGTTGCCGTTCGCGACCGCCTGCCGCAATTGATCCTGAAGGGAAGCGGCGATTGCCGCGTCGCTGGCACCAATCCAGATGCTGCCGGCGGCGTCAAGCCTCGCCTTGGCGGCACGGCCGCGGCGCTCAAGCTCCGGGATTCGCGCGATCGTCGCATGCAGGTTTGCCAACCGCCCCTGCAGTGTCTCGATATCGCCCTGCCGATCCGTGACCATGCCGATCAAGGGCGAGGCCACCGCGAACCAGGCCAGCAGGATCAAGGCGAGCAGAATGGCAACGGCAAGGGCCCGGCTTATGAGGGGCGTCAGGGACACGGTCACGGCGTGTCCTCGACATAGACGTCGAAGGATATGTTGAATCGCTCTCCCTTGCCGTCCGGAGAGAGGGCGATCGGCGAGCGGAACTTGACGTTCCAAAACGAGTCGGAATTGTTGATCCGAGGAACGAAGTCGCTGACGCGCCGGGCATACCCGATGATCTCGATATTTCGCTTTTGCAGCGTCAATTGGCTGACCCAGGCGCTGTTCGGGATCAGTCCGGTCAGCTCGCTCAGCAGAGCCAGCGGCGACGGTTCCTTGCGGCGGCGCTCCAGCAGAACCAGGGCGCTCTCGGTCGCCGTCTGCTGTTGAACAAGAGTGCGCGCTCCTGCGGCCTTTTTGGCGACTTGGGCGATTTCGGCCTCCAATTCGTCCTGACGCTGATCCAGCCGGTACACATAGGTCCCATAGGCAACGATCAGCAGCAGCGCGGTCGCAACCTCCAATCCGCGTTTCAGTCGCCGCCGCCGCGGCGACGCATCCCCCTCTCTGCTCGCCCGCCACAATACCAAGGCGCCATCGCCCGCCGCGCCGCCGGCGGCGATGGCGAGACGCGGGACCAGTCCCACCGATTTCGCCAGCGCGACGGCGTTGTCGATGCTCGCGCGTCTGGCCGTCACCAGCTCGACGTTCAACGTTTTTGCCGCCGGCGAACGGGACAGGACGCGATATTCGAAGCAGATTTCGGCGGCCGGCAGCGGCACGAGCCGCTCCAACTGGTTCTGCAAGATCTGACGCAGCGAGTGCTCGGCCGCCAGCGGCAAGGTAACCACGGAGCGCAGCAGCACGGACTGATCGAGCCGGATAATAACGGCGTCGCCGATCCGTCGCCCACGCATCGCAGCCTGCACCAGATTGCGCGCCTCCTGCGGGTCGACGCCGCCGAGCGGCAACTCATCGGCCGGCGTGGACCCCCGTTTCGCCAGCACCAGCGTGGCGCGGCGCGGCGACACCTCGAGGATTGCCGGTGCGCGTTCTGCGTGACCGGCAAGGCGCCACTGCAGCAACCCGCGCAACTCGGTAAGCCACCAGGATACGGCGCCTCGGATCGTGTCGCTGCCCCGTGCGGTCAATTGATCGAGCACGGCCATCGTCAGCGCGCCCGCTGGCAGGTGGACCTCAGCGCATCATAGATACAGCTGGCATTGGCGGTTATCCGCGGCGCGACGACGAGTTCGGGCCAGGCTGCGAAAGCAGCGCCGTCGCGCTCGATCGCCACGCGCACCAGCCCCGGCAGGCGATCGCGATCTGTCCATTGATCGACCCAGGCCGGCGCTTCGCCCGAACGCGGCGGCCCGAAATAGGCGAAGCGAAGCGCTGCGACATGGTCCAGCAGCATCGCCTCGCTCACTGGCGCCGATTGGCCATCCGTCGCCGAGGTTTCGTCCACCTGCCAGCTCATAAACAGGGCCCGTGTCTTGCCCGAACGGGCGACAAAGAACTGCTCGCGCACCCACGGCCCGTTGTCCTGCGTGCCCGGCTGTGCCGATACGAGGCTGATTCTATCCGGCTCGCCGCTAAAGGCGATAGTCATGTCGGCCGCATCGGCCGCGGCGAATGATGGCCGAGCCCGCGCGATCGTGCGGCGCAGCAGGCCTTGCACCGCGTCCATGGCATCGATCTCGGCCGTCCGGCGCTCTGCGGAATTCCAGGCGCGGCCGCTGAGATGCATGCCGGTCGCGATCAAGGTCGCCAGCATCGCCAGCAGGGTCACGCCGATCAACACCTCGATCAGCGTGAACCCGGACTCGGCATCCTCTCGCTCGGTCACGAATCCCGGTCCCGATATGCAAGGCGCAGCGTCGTCAACTGCACCTGCCGCGTGTTGCTCCGTTCCTTCCAGAACACGGTGACTCGCACCACATAGCCCATCAGCGGCCCCGAGGCCGCGATCGTGTCACCTGCATAGGGCGCTGTCTGTACCTGCCAAGAAAGTCCATCGCTGGTGCTCCCGCCGCTCGCGGCCTCGCCGAGCGCTATGTCATGCCCGACCCGATCGAGCGTCGATTCGGCGAGCAACAGCGCCTTCACCGAATTCTGATCTTTCCGCAGCCGGTCGAACCCTCCCGTAAGAGCGTTGAAGGCAAAGCCGAAGGCGAGCGCGGTTATGGCAAGCGCGATCATCACTTCGACCATCATGAAGCCGGCGGACCGGTCGGATGGGATCGGTCTAATCATCGTGCCGCACCCGGCCCGTCAGCCAGTCGATGGCAATGACCTTCGTGCTTGTGCCGTGGCGGAGCGCGACGCGCGCCTGATCCGCCGTGCCGTCCGCAAGAAAACGCAGGCGCGCGATCCGTCCCGGCTGCACCAGCTCCGCCGGCGTGACCTCAACGGCATCGACGATTGCGGGGAGCGCATGAAAGCCGGGATCGCCGGAAACCCTATAGCCGGGCTTTGTCAGATCGAGCATCACATCGACGGCCGCGCTGCGGCGGATCGCCAGGCCGCGGGCGCCGCGCAGCTGCGCAACCAATTCATCCGATGCCGCCCGCAATCGGCCACCGGCAAGGCCGGACATGATCGCGGGCGCAATCGTCATCGTCATCGCAATGATCGCCAGCACGACCATCATCTCAATGATCGTGAAGCCCGGCTCGGACCGCCGGCACTCAGTTTGCGGATGGCCGGACGCGAGCATGGCGGCTTAAGTAACGAGGTCGTTGATGCTGACCATCGCGGTCATCACGGCGGCCATGATCAGGGCGACGATGACCCCCATGAAGATCGTGATGCCGGGCACCAGCAGCGCCAGCAGGCGCTCGAGCGCCCGCTCGACTTCCTGGTCGTAGATGTCGGCGATTTCCTGCAGCATGTCGTCCAGCCGGCCGGTTTCCTCCCCGATCTGGATCAACTGGATCGCCAGATTGGGAAAGCATCCGGTCTCCTCGAGCGAGGTCGCCAAACCTTCGCCTTCCTTGAACCGCGCCGCGAGGGTTTCTATCGCACCGGTGAAGACGCGATTGCCGACGGTCGCCCCGGCCAGCGCCAGCGCCCGCGCCGCCGGTACGCCATTCGCCAGCAACACACCGAGGCTGCGCGAGAACCGGGCAGCCTCGAACCGGGTCAACAGACCGCCGAGAATGGGTAGGCGCAGCGTGATCCGATCGCGCAGCGCCAGTACCCCGGGACGCCGCAGCAGAAACTGCAGGCCGCCGGCGAAAATCGCTATGGTCAGCAACAGGACCCACCAATCCTCCCGCAGCACCAGGCTCGCCGCCATGACCAGCCGGGTAGCCGCCGGCAGTTTCGACCCCGCGTCTTGGAACATCGCCTCGAACTGCGGCAGCACGAACGTGAGGATCAGCACGATCGAGCCGATGGCAGCGAGCATCAGGACGGCAGGATAGATCAGCGCCGAAATGACCTTTTCGCGGATCGCCTCCGACCGGACGAGAAATTCCCCGACCCGCGTCAACACCGGACGGAGCGCACCGCCTTCCTCCCCGGCCCGCACCATGCTGATGCACACGTTGGGGAATGCGTCCGGTTGCTGTGCCATCGCCTCGGCGAGACTGGAGCCGTCGCGCACCGCTTCCAGCACCTTGTTCACGATGCGCCGGGCGCGCTTGTCCTCCAGCAGCGTCGTCAGAATCTCGAGGGCCCGATCGAGCGGCAGGCTCGCCTTCAAGAGCCGGGTCAATTGCTGCACGAAAAGCGGCAGATCGCCCCGCCGGAAGCCGCCGCGCCCGCCAAACGACAGATCGAGGGTGAAGCCTGCGCCCTCGCGCTTCTCCGTCGCCCGGATCGGCAGCAGAGCCTGGTCGTTCAGGCGCGCGATGACGCTCTCCAGGTCGGGACCGTCGATCTCCCCGGCGACGACGTCTCCTGAAGCGGAAAGAGCCTGGTACTGAAAGCGGGCCATGGCGATCAAATGCGATCAGACTTCGCGGGTAACCCGCAGGACTTCCTCGATCGTCGTGATGCCGGCAAGCGCCTTGCGAAGACCGTGCACATACATTGTCTGCATCCCGTCGCGGACCGCTTCGGTCTGGATCTCGCGAGCCTCGGCCTGGCGCAGGACCAGCGAACGGATATCGTCGTTGAGGACCATCAGCTCGAAGATCATCGTTCGGCCGCGATAGCCGCGGCCATTGCATGCCGGACAACCGGTCGGGCGGTACAGCGTGGCCGGCCCGTCGACCCCGGCCGCCGCCAGATCGAGGCCCGCGATGAGTTCCGCAGAGGGCTCATACGGCTCGCGGCATTCCTCGCACAATCGCCGCACGAGGCGCTGGGCCAGCACGGCATTGACCGTCGAATTCAACAGGTAGTTCTCGACGCCCATGTCGAGCATCCGGGTCATCGCGCTGGCGGCGTCGTTGGTGTGCACGGTCGAGAGGACGAGATGACCGGTCAGTGCGGCCTGCACGGCGATCTGGGCGGTTTCGAGGTTGCGGATCTCGCCGATCATCATGATGTCGGGATCCTGGCGCAGGAAACTCTGCAGCGCCGTCGCGAATGTCAGGCCGATATCGGCATTGACCTGCACCTGATTGATGCCGTCGAGCATGTATTCGACCGGGTCCTCGGCGGTGAGGATCTTTACCCCCGGCGAGTTGAGCCGGCTCAGCGCCGCATAGAGTGTCGTGGTCTTGCCGCTGCCGGTCGGGCCGGTGACCAGCACGATGCCGTGCGGACGCATCAGAACGTCGAGAAACTTCGCCAGCTGGTCATCGTCGAAGCCGAGCGCGGCGAAATCGAGCGCCAGAGAGCCGCGGTCGAGGATGCGCAGCACGACGCTCTCGCCGTGGATCGCCGGGGTCGTCGATACGCGGAAATCGATCTCCTTGCCGCGCACCGCCAGGCGAATACGCCCGTCTTGCGGCAGCCGGCGCTCGGCGATGTTCAGCTTCGCCATGATCTTGACGCGCGAAATGATCGCGTTGCGCAGCCGGCCCGGCGGCGATTCGATCTCCCGCAAGACGCCGTCGACGCGATAGCGCGCGCGCAACTCGTTTTCGGTCGATTCGAGGTGAATGTCCGAGGCGAGCATTTCCACGGCCCGCGTCACCAGCGTGTTGACGAGGCGAATGACCGGCGCCTCGCTGGCGAGATCCTTGAGCCGTTCGAGATCGGATTCGCGGTCGCTGTCGTCCCGTTCGCCAGCCGCTTCGTAAATCCGATCGATCGCCGAGCGGCCTTCGGCGTAGAGGCGTTCATGCGCCGCATCGATGTCGGTCGGCACGGCGGCACGGCGTTCGACCGACTTCCCGACGGCAAACTCGACGGCGCCGGCGGAAGCCTCGTCCAGCGGATCGGCCATGGCGAGGACGATCGCGCTGTCGGTCTCGGCGAGCGGGATGATCCGGGTGCGCTTCAAAAAGGCCGGGCGCAGGCGGTCGGGCGCCACCGGTGCGGCGGGAAACTCCTGCGGCGACAATAACGGCGAACCGAGCAGCGAGGCATAAGCCTGCGCCAGGTCGCGGTCGGAAACCAGGCCGAGCTTGGCGGCAACCAGATCGATCCGCTCGCCGCTTTCGGCTTCGAGGCGCCGCACCCGCTCCAGCGCCGCGCCCGACAAGAGGCCGCGGCTGGTCAGCACCGATTCGATATCGGCTCCGCCGTTCAGCCCCTGCTCATCCGCCATGCCCAATCCAGACTGCCTGCGATACGGTGCTCACTTCGATGCCGGTTTGTCGCAAAACGGCGGCGAGCCCATCCCTTTAGCGCAATCCGGCACGCCGCAACTCCCCTTGCCGGGGGTGTTGGCGTCGGTGTAGGTGCAATCGCCGGCGCTGACTCCCTTAAGGCTGAACTTGCTCCAGACTGTGTCGTTGTCGGGTATCGCCTCCG
>Ga0326597_10011499_pt1 | contig 11729 bp, 13 predicted proteins | sample RVTome_12_FD_203789 | JGI IMG/M metagenome (GOLD analysis project Ga0326597, IMG submission 203789) | Soil microbial communities from uranium-contaminated site in the Upper Colorado River Basin, Wyoming, United States - RVT100D185 | ecosystem: Environmental > Terrestrial > Soil > Contaminated >...
AGTGGCGGCAAGCTGGCAAAAGCCACCGATTACCTGCTATGCGTTTCCGATAGCAACAGCACCGCGAGGATTCAGGAGACGCATATCCTCGCCGCCCATGTGATTTGCGAGCTGGTGGATCGAACCTTGTTCCCGTCCTGATTTTCAACGACGCAATCGATGTCGAAGAAAACCTTTAAAGCCATGGACCTCGCAAGGGTCCGCACCTACCCGGCAAAGAAACGCTTCAGCAAGGTCAAGCAGAGCTACCTGGGCAAACCACCGCGCAAGGGGATGCGTGTCGGTTCCTTGCTCGACTCCATGCCCCATATTCTGGCCGCCCAGAACCTGAAAGAGATCTCCCGCGCCGTCGTCCGCGCACACCGGAGAAACAAAACCGTACTGCTCGGCATCGGCGCCCACTCCATCAAGGTGGGCTTGAGCCCGCTGATCATCGATTTCATGAAGCGGGGCATTTTGAGCGCCGTGGCCATGAACGGCGCCGGCATCATCCATGATTTTGAGCTTGCCTTCATGGGCGAAACCTCCGAAGAGGTTGCGGCAAGCCTGAAGGACGGGAGCTTCGGCATGGCGCGCGAGACCGGCGCCTTTTTGAACGAAGCCATTACGCGAGGCAATGAACGCGGGGAAGGGATCGGCCGCGCCGTGGGATCGGCCATTCTCGCGCAGCGAATGCCTTACCGTCATCTGAGCATCCTCGCCGCCGGGGCGCGCATGGAAATCCCCGTCACCGTGCATGTCGGCATCGGCACCGATATCATCCACATGCACCCCAATGCCGACGGCGCGGCGTTGGGCGCCGGTAGTCTGGCCGATTTCCGTACCCTGACGTCTGTCGTCGCGACGCTTAAAGATGGTGTGTTTCTCAACTTCGGCTCCGCCGTCATTCTTCCCGAAGTCTTCCTCAAGGCCCTGAACCTGGCCCGCAACCTCCGCCATTCCGTCAACAATCTCACCACGGTGGACCTGGATTTTCTTTCCCATTACCGTCCCCTCACCAACGTGGTTCACCGCCCCACCCTGGGAAGCGGTCACGGATATCATCTCACCGGACACCTGGAGATTATGGTGCCTTTGCTTTTCGCCTCCGTCCTGGAGGAACTCTAAAAACCAGGACCCCGCCATCCTCAAATAAAACCCTCCCGGCGCCGCCGCTCCGTGCCAGATCGGGGCACTCCTCGGTAAATTGTCAATTTGCCCGCGGTGGCACCCCCCAATGGCCATCACATGCTGGCGCCATCGTGGGGATCTCACCCCCCGCCCCGTCGCAATCGTCCTGCCGAATACCCGGCTGTTCCCGCCTTTACCTTATGGGACGCCCCAACAATCCCACCCGATCAAGTCAACCGCCGCCGGCCGCGAACCATTTTGACCAGAGCGTACGGACAATTCCGGACCACAGGTCGAGAATCATTGAGGTAAATCCGCAATCCAGGCTCCCATGGAGACAGGATAACTCCAAGATCTCAGGAGCTTACCCGGCCACGGGAGGCCCGCCTTCCGGTTTGGAGCAAAGCAAACGAAAAATTGCTTATTGGAACACCTTTTGCGTACGCCTAAAGGCCTGTGAGGGAAGCGCCGTCTGGCCAGGAACTCTGGGAAATCAATGGCTTGTGGCGTCGCTGCAAAGGCTCACTCCCCAAAAGGCGGCTGGCCTCCCCTCAATCCCAAGGCAAGAGCATTCACTATTTAAGGTTTCATAGACCTGACACCGAAGGGCAACGACCGGAGGAAATCACATGACCCCAAATGCCGAGTTCACTTTTTCCCTGCAACTGCTGATCTACATCCTGACCCTGCCGGTGTCTTGGATCCCGAAAGTTCACGGCACTATCCTCCACTACCTCTTGGATTTCTCCAATCCCATGGAGGCCTCGGTGAAGGGAGTCTTATTTCTGCTCCCCGCCATGCACCTCATCGTTGCCATGTGGGCGACCATGTTGGCCGTCTATACGATCCCGTTCCGCTCGGGGCGGGGTCCCTTTATCGTCGCCCTGATCACCACCTGGTGGGACACGGGCCGTACCGTCGCCCTCTATTGGCTCGGCTTCATCAAGGCTCTCTTCTTAACCCTGGGTTGGATCTGGGGTTTCATCCGCATCGTCACCGGAGGGATCTACCTCGCCGTGGTCGAGCTCTTGATGCTCCCCCTTTCCCTCGTCAAGCGCGCCACGCGCAGTACCCTCCAGCCGGGCATTCCTTGGATCGCCATCGGTCTTACGCTCCTCTGGATCATCCTGGAAGCCAGCCTGTTCAGCTATACGCTCTTTCCCACAATGTCCGAGATCGCCGCCGACCTTGTTGGGGCAAGCAGCCACATGCTGCTGCAGCCGGCGCTTTTCTTCATCCTGTTCATGCTCATCGCCGGCAGCTTCGCCTGCATGCAGGTCATGGTCGAGGCCATTCACAACCAGAACTACAAGGACATGGTGCAGATGCTGATGGTGGAGGTATTCGTCATGTTCGTGGAAGTGGTCTTTCTCTACCGCGAGCTGGTGGACGCCGTCACCCCATCGCTGGCCCAGCAAAGCGGCGGCAACCTACGCATCGGGGTTATCGGGGTTCTCATGATATCGGCTGTGGCCTGGATCGGCATCCGGGGCATGACCTGGTTTCTGTTCGGCCGCTTCGGCACTCCCACCCTGCTTGCCATTATTTCCGGCCGCGGCCTGACGGAAACCCCGAGCTCGGAGGCCAAAGCCGAGGCGGAGATCTTCTCGTGGACCCGGGAAATGATCGGGCATGTCAAATCGGAGATCGGCTGGTTTCGCAACGCCGGCAAGGAGCTCCTGGAGGCTTTCGTTCTTCCGCCGCTGCAGCTCGTGGCTGCCACGGTGAATTTTCTCATGGTCTTTTTCACCGGGCGGCACCTCTTCAGACTGCCCCTCAAATCGCTCCACGCCTTCATGGAGACGGGCGAGCTTTTGAAGCTGGCAAAACTGCCGGAGGCTGCGCCACGGGGCAGCGCCTCCAAGTCTTCCTCATCGTCATAAAGTCACGGGAAGGATGGATGGTTCTATGATCTATCGGCTACGAATCCCGCTCTTTGCCGTCTTGCTCCTGGCAGCGGCCTGCAACCCGACGCACCCGAGGATGCAGGGGCCCCGGCTCGTCCTTTTCGTCGGCGTGGACATCAGCGGCTCGTTCACGAAAACCGAAAATTTCGGGGACTCCCTGCGTTTCCTATCCTATTACATCTACGGGCACCTGAAGGGCATCGGCGGCCTCGACAAGCCCAGGGAGCTCTTCGTGGGCTCCATCGGGGGCGATTCGCCCAATGAGCCCAAGGCCTTTCACCCCATTCAGGAGTTCGAGCGCAAGAGCCCCCAGGAGATCGAGGCCAAACTGGTCGAACTCTTCAGCGTGCGGGGAAACTACCTGACCGACTTCAACGCCTTTTTCAAACGGGTCTCCGAGACGGTGCAGAAGCGCGGGCTGGCCATGGCCCCGCTCACCATCGTCATTGCCAGCGACGGCGTCCCCGATATTGCCCTCGACAACGGGCGCAAGGTGGTGGAGGGTCTCTACGACAAAGTCGATGTCGGCCCGCTGGAATTCCTGGCGCGCAACGTCACCATCCGCATCCTCTACCCGAACCCCACGGTAGCCCAGAAGTGGGAGCGCTCCATACCCCGCCAACGGGTCCGCATCTGGCCCGTGGAGGCGGTGATCATGCGCGGCTGGCGCGAACAGATGGAAAAGAAACCCAAGCTGGAGGACGAGAAGCGTTTCTGGCAGTGGGTCCAGGACATCGTGGACCATCGAGTCCGCCGTCAGAAGATCCTCTAACCGACCTTCTGTTCTCCATCTCCCCCCGCGGGGGGGCCGGCACCGGCCTCCCCGCGACCGTTTCACCGGGGCCCCTCTCCATGGAACCCCGCATCAGCTCTCCAAAGCCGCTCCGCAGTTTTCCTCCGTAAGCCTCATTCGCACTCTAACCTCACCGGTAGAACAACCTCAGGCCGGGGGCCGGGGTTTACGCCCGCAGGCTTTTTCGTTACATTGGTTCCCAAGCTCATGGCGGAACGAACCATCGTCACATTAACCACCGACTTCGGGTACCGCGATTCCTTCGTCGGTGCCATGAAGGGCGTCCTCCTCGGTTTGAACCCGGATCTTTGCCTCGTGGACATCACCCACGGAATCCCGCCCCAGGACGTCATGGCCGGCGCCCTGGCCATCAAGGCCGCGGTCCCCTTTTTCCCCGCGGGTACGATCCATGTGGGTGTCGTCGACCCCGGCGTGGGAAGCGCCAGACGCCCTGTGCTCATCGAGGCCGGGGAGTACTATTTTGTCGGGCCCGATAACGGTCTTTTCAGCCTGGCACTGCAGGAAAAGGAGCCCCAGCGCATTATCGAACTCACCAACGATTCCTATCACCTCAAACCCACCAGCCCGACGTTCCACGGCCGGGATATTTTCGCGCCCGTCGCGGCCCGGCTGTCCCTGGGCATCTCGGCACAAAAACTCGGCGCCGCCACGGACCAATTCACGCGCCTGCCGTGGCCCGAGGTGAGTCAAAAGCAGAGGACCCTGCATGGTGAAGTCATCTACGTGGACGGTTTCGGCAATCTCATCACCAATATTCGGGAGGAGCACCTTCGGCCCTTTTCAAATCCTGCGCTTTCTATTAGCATAGGGCGGAGAAAAATCCGTGGCGTGTCGGCAAGCTACGCCGCGGTGGCTGAGGGAGAATTTGTGGCCTTGCTGAACAGCTGGCGATGCCTCGAGATCGCGGTACGCAACGGCTCCGCCGAATTGCGGGGAAAGATCTCGGTGGGGGCCCGGGTGTCCATCACCCTGCCGAAAAACGGTTAGCTCTTATCTCCGTCGGAGTCACCCATGAGCGAGCGTCTAACATGGCATCAGTACTTCTTGACTATCACCCGGCAGGTGGCGGAGCGTTCCACCTGCTCTAGAGCCAAAGTAGGCGCCGTCATCGTGCGGGACCGCAACATCTTGGCCACGGGATACAACGGAGCCCCCGCCGGCATGCCCCACTGTACGGAGGCGGGATGCCTGATTTACGAGTCCAAGACACCGTACGGGGAGGTGGAGCAGAACTGCTTCCGTACCATCCACGCCGAAATCAATGCCATTGCCCAGGCTGCCAAGAACGGCTCGAACATCAAAGACTCTACCATCTACGTAACCCACACGCCGTGCATCCACTGTTTGAAGGTCCTGGTCAATACCGGCATCCGCAGCGTCTACTACGAGACCCCCTACAAGATTCACACCCTGGAGGAAATCTTAAGGACCACTCGGGTCCACATGGAGAAGGTTTCCCTGGCGCAAAAAGAAAGGGGCGGGGACTAACCCCGCCCCCGGTGACTGCTCCCGCGCGCGCTTAAATCTTTAGCTGCAGGAGAAAGGCAATGAGCAGAGCATAGATGGCCAGCGCCTCGATAAAGGCCAAGCCAAGAAGCAACGGCGTAAACAGCTTGTCCGCCGCATTCGGGTTTCGCCCGATGCTCTCCATGGCGGTTGCCGCCAGCTTGCCTTGACCCAGAGCGGCCCCAAAGGCCGCGATGGCAATGGCCAGCCCCGATGCCAGTGCGATGGCCACCTTGGCCCCCGAATCCGTTACCGCAGCGGCTTCCGCAGCCGTCGCGGTGGAACTCAGGCACACCAGCCACAGAGCGGCAATGGTCAAAAACCACAGGGATGTTTTCATCTCGAACCTCCTTTCCAGCGGATCTCGGAGCAACCCCTCCTCTCCTCTCTCTTCCTCCCGGCTCCCTCTGTCCGCTTAATGCTCATGACCCACAGCCATGGCAACGTAAATAATGCTCAAAATGGTAAACACCGCGGCCTGAATGACGGACACCAGGGTCCCCAGGAGGTAGAAGGCCACCGGCACGATGACCTTGGTCAAGCTTGTGAAAATCTCTATGACCAGGTGATCGCCGAAGATATTTCCAAACAAGCGCAGCCCGAGCGATAGGGGACGCACGAGATGCGAGACAAGCTCAAGGACGAAAAAAAACGGCGCTAGAAACAACACCGGACCCATGAAGTGCTTCAAATAACCGGTTCCATGCTCCCGGAAGCCAAAAAAGTTATACGCAACAAAGGAGACCAATCCCAAACCGAGGGTCGTATTCAGATTGCTCGTCGGCGGGGAAAAACCAGGCACCAGTCCGGACAGATTGGAAACGAGAATAAAGCAAAAAAAGGCCGCAAACAGGGGTACAAAGCGGCGCCCCTCCCGGCCGATAATACCGTCGCTCAGTCCTGCGACCAGGGCGACTAAAAGCTCCATGACGTTTCTTACGCTCAGGCCCTCATCGGGGATGACGGGACTCTGAGCCCGCGCCAGGGCCGTCCGGGCCGCCCAACCGAGCAGCACCAAGACCGCCACGATCACAAAGGCGAAGAACACATGCTGGGGAATGTAGGGGAACAGGTTGTCCCAGGTAAACACGTGCTCCATTTTAATCGCCTACCTCTGCGGCGGCTCGTCTCTCCCCCAACCCCTGGATCACCAGCGCGGCCAGCAGGCAAGAAACCCCCAGGGCAAAGGATAGGGCGTCGAGGGGAAACCTGAAGAAGAAAAATCCGAGCAGTGCCAGGAACAAAACCAACTTTAACAGCAGGAGAAACACGCCGCTTCTCACCCTGCCCTTCCCTGCGAAGGGGGCGAGTACTCGGCGGATACCGACTCCCAACAACAAAAAATTCAGCCCCATGAACAGCCCGCCCAACAGGAGACTCATCGGCTCAACCACACCCATGGGGACCAGGACCGCGCCGAAACCTGCCACCAGAACTCCATGCCACATCTCCACTCGTAAGATGGGAAAGCTTTCCCCTCGACCGGTCATTTCTTATTGCCTGAAAAACGTCTCAGCATGACAGCAAGCCTCACAAAGGCTCCCACGAGCGCTAACAGAGTAACAGCCACCGCAAGCCACGGCGACGTCCCGAAATACCGATCCAGCATGTAACCCAGTACCATACCGCCTAAAACCGTACTGGGAAACTCCAGACCAATGGCTAGATATTTACTGAAAGTGAAAAAGGCTGGGGGTTTGTCCCGCGGGTCTTCGTCCCGCTGATCCGTCCCGCTACTCACTCCCAACCATTCTTAGCATGCCCCATCCTTTCCGGTCAACCTCGTCCCTCTCCCCGGGCCCAATCTCCAACGGCTAGGATCGTTTTTTCGACATCGGCGTCGCTGTGCGCCAGGGATAAAAAAGCACTTTCATAGGGCGACGGCGGAAAGTAAATACCCCGGTCCATCATACCGTGGAAAAACCTTGCAAAACGCTTGCCGTCGCTACGCCGCGCGCCGGCCGCATTGGCGACCCTTCCCGGGCCGAAAAACAACGTCGCCATGGAACCCACCCGGTTCACCGTAGCCGGGATTTCGTAGCTTTCAAGTATGCCCTCCAACGATCGCTGTAAAGAGCCTGCGCGTTGGTCCAATGCGGTGTAGACGCCGTTGTCATCCAGCGCCTCCAGGGTCGCTATGCCCGCCGCCACCGCGACGGGATTTCCGGACAGCGTTCCTGCCTGGTAAACCGGACCGTCGGGAGCCAGAAGGTCCATGATCTCCGCCCTCCCGCCAAAGGCACCCAGGGGCATTCCGCCTCCTAGAATTTTGCCCAGGCAGGTCAGGTCCGGAACCACGCCGTAGAATTCCTGGGCGCCTCCCCTCGCGACGCGAAAACCGGTGATCACTTCGTCAAAGATAAGCAGTGAACCGTGATCCCGGGTTAAATTTCTCAGGGTTTGAAGAAAACCCTGCGCCGGCGGAATCACTCCCATATTCCCGCATACGGGCTCTACAATGACAGCCGCTATCTGGGCGCCGTGGTCCTTGAAGGTCGCGGCCGTTTCGTCCACGTCGTTATAGGACAGGACCATGGTTTCCCCGGTAACCGCCTCCGAAACGCCCGCGGTGTCGGGGATGGAAAAGGTTGCAACGCCGGAACCGGCACGTGCCAGCAGCGCATCCGCGTGGCCGTGGTAGCACCCGTCGAACTTGACGATGCGTTGGCGCTTTGTGTAGGCTTTGGCCAGTCTGAGGACGCTCATCCCCGCCTCGGTACCGGAGCTGACCAGGCGCAGCTTTTCAATGGACGCTATCCTCTGGCGCACCATTTCCGCGAGTTGGATTTCGCCTTCCGTAGGCGCACCGAAGGTGATACCTCGGGCTGCGGCCTCCTGCACGGCCGCCACCACGTGCGGGTCCGCGTGGCCCAAAATAAGCGCTCCCCAGGAACCCACGTAGTCCAGATAGACCTTGCCCTCAGCGTCGACTAAATGCGCTCCGCGAGCACGCGCGATAAACCTTGGCACACCGCCCACGGCCTTCCAGGAACGTACCGGACTGTTCACCCCCCCTGGAATCACGGCCTTCGCCCTGCGGTTAAGTTCTTCTGTCTTGTTATCTGCCATCGGTAGCAAACCTGCTAACACTCCCTTTCCATGCTGTCAATGTACCCCACCCTCTCGCCGGCCTTTTTCCTTTTTCCCTTGCAATGACCTGAGAAAACGACTATGAAATTGCACCCACCATCTCTCCTGAACTATAAGATCGGCCATGCACAAACGGGATAAAGAAATACCCCTTTTAAATCGACTGAGGAATCGTTCATCGTTGCCGCCAAAGCGCTGGCCACTCGTTCCCGGCGGGGCGCCTCAAGCGCCAGAAACCGGCATGAAAAACCATAACAAAAATAATGATATCAGCAGTTTATCCACAGCTGTGGAAAAATATGTGCATAAGTACCATTGCTTTTTATTCGTTAGATCAATAGCTTACCTTTATTTTGGCGGAAGTCGCATCCATGCAGACAAGCCAGTCATAAAATTGGGGATAACTTGTTGGGATCTCCGGTAGAGCTGTGAACAAAAACTTCACGCCGTCCCATTCTGCTCCGCCTGGCCAGTTCTTGGGGGAAAACCGCTCATTTACAAACCACAGGAAAGATCCATACGGATTAAACCTTTGGATGAGTTATTCGCCATTTTCACAGGGCTTACTACTATTACTGATATATTAATCTAGATTATAAAGAGAAGAAGATAGGGTCGGCCCGTGACCGTAAGGAGTTAACGTTATGAACTTCAAGGCAAAGCGACAAGACTTTTTAGACGCGCTCTACTGGACGCAAAGCACCGTAGAACGTCGGACAACCATGCCGATCTTGGCCAACGTGCTGGTCGAGTTCCATATTAACGATACGAGGGTGACAGCAACGGACCTGGAGATCGGCGTTCGCGCCAAGCTCGATGCGGAGGTCGGGGAAGAAGGAGCCGTCACGCTCAATGCTAAGAAGCTGTACGATATTGTTCGCGAATCCTCCGGGGAAGTGATTCAGTTGAAGAGGCTTGAGAACGATTGGGTGGAAATTAAGAGCGGCAAGTCGGTTTTCAAGATGGTAGGCCTGGATCCTAAGGACTTTCCGCATTTCCCTGATTTTGACCCGAAGTTTCTGGTGCCGGTGCCGGCCAAGGTGCTTGAGGAGATGATCGATAAAACGATTTTTTCCGTCTCCACGGATGAGACGCGCTCGAACCTTAATGGCGCGTTTCTTGAAGAAATTGAAGGCGGCAAGGCCAGGATGGTAGCCACGGACGGGCACAGACTGGCCATGGTGGAGAGGCAGGTTGGTGCCTTGGGGTTGAAGAAGGGGGTGATCCTGCCAAGGAAGGGTCTGGCTGAGTTGAGGAAAATTTTGGAAGGGGCGGGGGGGGAGGGGGTTGCGCAAATCGGTTTCAAGGAGAATATGGGTCTGGTGGTGAAGGGAAATGTGGAACTGTTTATGCGCTTGGCGGAATCGGAATTTCCCGATTACACCAAGGTGATACCGCAGGGTAACCCGTACAATGTGAAAATAGAGCAAAAGGGGTTCTTGCAGGCGCTGCGTCGGGTATCGATCCTATCCAGCGAGCGTTACAAGGGGATCAAGATAGAACTTAAACCCGAGGGAATGGCTATTTCCGCGAGTAATCCGGACTTGGGGGAAGCCGTTGAGGAATTGGATGTGGAATACAAGGGAAAGGCGCTGGCAGTGGGGTTTAACGCGCGTTACCTGATTGATGTCCTGACGGTCTTGGAGGACGACGGCGACGTGGATATTGAGCTCAAGGACGAGTTGAGTCCAAGCCTGCTGCGACGCGGGGGCGATGAGGGTTATACCTATGTTGTCATGCCGATGAAGCTATAAGGTGGGTGGCCGAAGTTGACGGGCGAATATAATGGCGGTTCATGAGCATAAAGCCAAGGCTCCGCGGAAGCTGGTCGTTATGGTCGTTACGATCAGCGATAGCCGCAGCGAAGCAACCGATGAGAGCGGCGGGCTGATCAAAGAGCTGCTGGAGGGGGCCGGGCACACAGTGGGTAACTATCGAATCGTTCGCGATGAACCGGAGCAGATAGAGGTGCTGCTTAGGCACGCGCTGGCGCAGACCGAGCTCGACGTGGTGGTTTTGAACGGGGGCACGGGAGTGTCGCCAAGGGACGGAACCTACGAAGTCTTAAGCCGGGTGCTGGAAAAAACCTTGGACGGCTTCGGCGAGATCTTCCGCTATTTAAGCTATCAGGAAATAGGCTCGGCAGCCATCATGAGCCGCGCTGTGGCAGGGGTCGTTCAGGGCAAGGTGATCATTTCGCTTCCCGGTTCCACCAACGCGGTGGAGCTGGCCATGCGGAAATTGGTTCTGCCTGAGGTGGGCCACATGGTGGCCCAGGCGTTGGGGAAATGATGGTCCGGGTAAAATTCTTTGCCGCGTTGAGGGAGCGGGTGGGGCAGGGGGAGGTCGCAGTGGACATTCCTGAGGGCAGCACGGTGCGCGATCTGTGGGAATCGCTGCAAAAGGATCACCCGAGGCTTCCGGGCGCGGCAATGAAATTGCTTTACGCGGTGAATAAGAACTACGTCAACGGTGATCATGTTCTCAAGGACAAGGATGAAGTGGTTTTTGTCCCACCGGTGAGCGGGGGATGAACTGTGTATCGGGTAACGGGGGAACCGTTAAACATCGATGAAATTGTCCGGCTTGTGGGACGCCCCGGAGCGGGCGCTATAGCGACGTTCATCGGCACGGCACGAGATCACAACGACGGCCGGAAAGTCATTTCCCTGGAATACGAGGCCTATCCGGAGATGGCAGAACAGGAGCTGCGGAAGCTAGGGGACGAGGCCAGGGAGAGATGGAGTCTTTGCGGAATGGCAATCCATCACCGTATCGGGCCTGTGGCTATCGGTGAGGCGAGCGTGGTGATTGCCGTTTCCGCCGGCCACCGGGAAGACGCATTTGCCGCGTGCCGGTTTGCCATCGAGGAGATCAAAAAGCGGGTGCCTATCTGGAAGAAAGAGATCTTTGAAGGCGGGGAGGTTTGGATCGGCACGCAAAGCGGTCAACGCCTCGGCGGTCCCGGTAAAGCCTGACCGGCCGCCCTGAGGATCCGAAGCGATCACGACTCTTCGCCTTTGAGTATCTTCCGCCTGACTCGCCCGCGCAGCCATACTATTCCAACCAGCGATATCAGGATAAGCCCCATGGTGACGAGGCTTTCGAGCCGGTCGATGCCCAGGGCGAGGCCATGATAGGTCTCGCCCAATCCCCAGCCCAGGTAGGCGAGAAGCAGGCACCGGGGAATGCTGCCGTAAAAAGTCCACAGGGTGAAGGTCAGAGCCGGGAAGCGAACGAAGCCGGCGGCGGCCGAAATCAGAGACAAGGGAAAAATCGGCACGGCCCGAAGAAAAAAGAGC
>Ga0326597_10011500_pt1 | contig 11728 bp, 3 predicted proteins | sample RVTome_12_FD_203789 | JGI IMG/M metagenome (GOLD analysis project Ga0326597, IMG submission 203789) | Soil microbial communities from uranium-contaminated site in the Upper Colorado River Basin, Wyoming, United States - RVT100D185 | ecosystem: Environmental > Terrestrial > Soil > Contaminated >...
GTCTTCGTCTCTGGGACGGCGTTCGGTGACGTCCTCGCCATGAGTTCGACCGGCACCCTGAAATTCGATCGCTCGCTCAGCGGCAACGAACCGACGAGCATGGCGGCGTTCGCAAAGACAGGCGCCGCTGGACGCGTCGTCATCGGCACCATTCTGGGCGTGGAAATCCTCGACGCGAGCGGCGCCAGCGTTCAGAGCTGGTCAATGCCGGGGGGCGTCTCGCGCGCACCCCTCCTGGGCGATCTCGACGGCGATGGTCAGCGTGACGTGGTCGTCGTCGAGAACGGCGTCGGGATCCACGCGCGGCGATTGGATGGGAGCGTCCTGGCCGGATGGCCGGTTCTCTTTTCGGCTACCAGTCGGTTGAGCGACCCGGTCGGCCTCGGCTCGGGCGGCGGTCGCCTCGAATCGGTCGCCTTCGTCGAGAGTTTCGTGGCGGGAGGCTCGCGCATGCATCTGCGCGACGACTCCGGGGCGTCCCGCCCTGGGTTTCCCGTCGACTTCTCCGAAGACGTGGGCGCCACGGCCGAAGCTCTGGGCGGACTGATCGCGACGCGCCTGGAACATGGTGGGCCGAACTTCTTGGTGGCACCGGCGCTGCAGTTGAATCCGGGTGGACCCATCCTGCAGGGCGTGCACGCATTCGATCTGAACGGTGGCGAACGGCGCTGGCCAGCCGAGCGCCTGTGTGACGCCGCATTCGCCGACGGTACCTTCATCGTGAACCGACTGAATTTTTCCGCGCCACGGGCGGCCGACATCAGCCATCATTCGGGCGCGGAGATTCTGTGGTCGGCGCAATTCGCGTGGCAGGAGCTGGAATTGACCGAACGCCATCGCTACGGAAGCGTGCAATCGCTCCGCACCGCCACTGACGCCGGTTTCGAGCTTCGCCTGCAGATGGATTACCAAGACGGACGCCGCCAGAATACCGGCCCGAGTTCGCCGCCGGCGACCATCGGCGACCTGAACGGAACCGGGAAGTCCGACGTCGTCCTCGCCCGCAACGAATGGTTGCATCTGCAGAGCGGGCGCGTGGCGACCGTGCCCGGGGAGTATTGGGGTGTCGTTCGCAACGACCCCGAGCGCACGGGCTGCTATCGCTGCGGAATCGAAATCCCCGTCGCGGTTGTCGACCCGCCGTCGCGTGGTTCCGCGCAGCTTCGCGTCTATCCGAATCCCTCGAATCCGCTGACACTCATCGAGCTCGACATTCCCGTCGGGGGAGCGTTGCGCTTCCGGGTGGTCGATGCTCGCGGGAGGATCGTGCGTAGTTGGCGGCGCCAGCAGACGGCGCCGGGCGTCTATCGCGAGAGCTTCGATGGGCGCGATGCGGAGGGCAACCCGTTGGCCAGCGGCGTCTACTATCTACGCGTCGATGTCGCCGACCAGACTCTGAATGAGACGCTGACCATCCTGCGCTAGCTCGCTCGCTGACATCGACGAGCGTTGGCTAGTGCTTGCGCTGCAGTTTCGATTTCATGCGCTTCCAGATTCCCGCCTCGTGTTCCTCGATCGCGCGTTTGATGTCGGGAATTGCCTGGCGCGCGGAAACGTAGCCGGCCTCGATCAACGCATCGGCCCGCTCGAGATCGAAGCCGCCGAACCCGCGCAGATCTGGTTTGATCAGGACATCGGCGAGACGCGCGGAGTGCTGCGCGTTGTGGACGGCGACGAGGCCGATGACGCGCATGATCATTCCCAGGATGTGTTGCGGTGGCTCGCTGAAGTCCAGATACGCTCCGAGATGCACGCCGACGCGAATCTGGCAGTCGAACTCCTCCAAGGTGTTCAGTGGCAGATACTCGACGACGCCGCCGTCAGTGTAGAGGCCGCCGTCGATCTCGACCGGCGCGAAGATCTGGGGAATGCTGCAACTCGCCCGAATCACGGGCGCGATGCGTCCGTGGGAGAACACGGTTTTCTGCCCCGTGAGCAAATTCGTCGCGATGACCTTCGTCGGGATCTTGAGATCCTCGAAGCGCAGATCGCCGAGCACCTCCAGCATGAATTTCTCCAGGCGCTCGCTGGAGAGAAGTCCGAGCTTCGGGAGATGGATCCGCGCGAGCTTCTTCCAGTTGAGTTCCCGCGCCAGCTCCGTCAGCGCCTCCACGCCCATTCCCGAGGCGTAGATGACGGCAACCATCGAGCCACCACTGGTACCGGCGATGAGATCCGGGATCAGATTCTCCTCCTCGAGGGCCTTGAGGACCCCCACATGAGCGATCACCTTCGCCGTGCCGCCCGAGAGGGCCAGGCCGAGGCGTGGTGGTGTGGAGGGGTTTTCCTGCGTCGACGACATCATCCTGCTGCTGCGCGATGGGGAAGAGGGGCGAGAATAGCCGAGCTGCGTTCCTGCGCCAATGCCCGCGTTGCGGCCCGGGTTCGCTGCTTTTCGTTTGTGCCCGACGAGGCGGTTGCGCTATCTTGCGCGGATCTGGAGATTTCCGCCCGCGATGGTCGCCCGAACTCCATGTGCCCGGAGAAGTTGCGCCATCGCGATCGCTCTCCCGCGAGCGTTGATCCCACCCCAGGGCACGACCTCCGCATGGCCTCCTACAAACCTCTGGAGATCGAAAGCAAGTGGCGTGCGCGCTGGGAGGAGACTTCTGCCCATCGGGCTCGGCTCGATGTCGAGGGCGGCGAACCTTGTTACTGCCTGGTCATGTTCAGCTATCCCTCCGGGAACAAGCTACATCTGGGCCACTGGTTCAACTACGGACCGACCGACAGCTGGGCGCGCTTCCGCCGCATGCAGGGAGCCCATGTCTTTCAGCCCATGGGCTTCGACAGCTTCGGTCTGCCGGCAGAGAACTACGCCATCAAGATGAACGTGCATCCGAGGGTGCACACCGAAGAGAACATCCGCTTCATGCGCGGGCAGCTCCGGATCATCGGGGCCATGTACGACTGGGACCACGAACTCCATACGCACGACCCCGATTACTACCGTTGGACGCAGTGGCTGTTCCTGCAGTTCTACGACGCCGGCCTCGCCTACCGTCAAAAGGCGCCGGTCAACTGGTGTGACAGCTGCCAGACGGTTCTGGCAAACGAGCAGGTGATCGACGGCTTGTGCGAGCGCTGCGATCACAGCGTCCGGCGTCGCGAGCTGACGCAATGGTTCTTCCGCATCACCGAGTTTGCGGACGATCTCCTCGAAGGCCTCGAGCGCATCGACTGGCCCGAGAAGACGAAGGCGATGCAGCGGAACTGGATCGGCCGCAGCAAGGGCGCTTCGATCCACTTCCACGTGGCCGAGGATTGCGTGTCCGACGCGGCAATCGACCGTGAGCTTCCGGTCTTCACCACCCGCTGTGACACGGTTTTCGGCGTGACCTACATGGTCCTGGCGCCGGAGCATCCGCTCGTCTCGCTCATCATCGCGGACGAACAGCGCGCGGCCGTCGAGGCCTATGTCGACCAGAGCTCGCGGGTGAGTGAGATCGAGCGCAGCTCGACCGTTCGAGAGAAGACGGGCGTGTTCACGGGGGCTTACGCGATCAACCCGGTCAACGGCGAGCGCATCCCGATCTGGGTGGCCGACTATGTCCTCGGCGGCTACGGCACGGGAGCGGTCATGGCGGTGCCCGGACACGACGAACGGGACCATGCTTTCGCCACGAAATACGGTCTGCCGATTCGCCGCGTGATTCTCGATCGGAGCGAGGATCCGAGCGCCCCCCTGCCCGAGGCCTATGTCGACGACGGTCCCATGTGCAACAGCGGCGACTTCGACGGGCTCGACGGCGAGGTGGCGCGCGAGCGCGTCGTGGAGTATCTGCGACAGTGGGGCCATGGAAACGAGACGATCAACTATCGACTGCGCGACTGGCTCATCAGCCGGCAGCGCTACTGGGGAGCCCCCATTCCCATCGTCCACTGCGCAAAGTGCGGCGAGCAACGGGTGCCCGACGAAGAACTGCCGATCCTGTTGCCGGATGACGTCGAGTTCAAGCCCACCGGGGAGAGTCCGCTGGCGCGGCATTCGAGTTGGAAGAACGCAACATGCCCCACATGCGACGGCGCAGCGCAGCGCGACACCGACACGATGGATACGTTTGTGGACTCGAGCTGGTACTTCCTGCGCTATCTCTCGCCACACGACGACAAGAGAGCGTTCGATCCCGAGCTGGCCGCCCGTTGGCTTCCCGTCCACCAGTATGTCGGCGGCGGCGAGCACGCCGTCATGCATCTGCTCTACGCGCGCTTCTTCGTCAAGGTCCTCCACCGCCTCGAGCTGCTCGATTTCGACGAACCCTTCCAGCGCCTCGTGCATCAGGGCGTGATCACCAGCGCGGGCGCCAGGATGAGTAAGAGCCGCGGCAACGTGGTCAATCCCGAGTCCTATCTGGAGGAGTTCGGCAGCGATACGTTGCGCGCCTATCTCATGTTCGGTTTTGCGTATGTGGAGGGCGGCGACTGGGACGACGGCGGCATCGCTTCAATGTTTCGATATCTGCAGCGCGTTCACCGTTTCGTGGACGAGCATCTGGAGGCGCTGCGCAAGCCAGGCGCGGAGGTCGCGCGCGACGCCGAGTTCGAGAAGCTCTCGTTCGTTCGACACAATTCGATCAAGGGAGCGACACAGGATCTGCAGCGATTCCAATTCAATACCGCGATTTCGCGTCACATGGAGTTGACCAACGCGCTCTACGCCTACGCGAACTCGACATCCAGAGCCGAGGCGTGGCCCGCCCGACTGCGTGAGACGGTCTTGGACTGGGTCCGCCTCTTGGCCCCGCTGGCCCCCCATCTGGGCGAAGAGTTGTGGGAGATGCTCGATGGCGGCGGAAGCGTCTTCGACGCGGGGTGGCCTGCCTGGGACGAAGCCTCCTTGCAACTCGATCACGTCACCATCGTCCTGCAGGTCAACGGCAAGATTCGCGAGCAAATGGAAGTGCCGCGCGATATCGACACGGATGTCCTCACAGAAGCAGCGAAGGCCTACGGGAAGATCCCCCAGTGGATCGAAGGCAAACAGATCCGCAAGGTCATCGTCGTCCCGGAGAAGCTCGTGAACATCGTCGTAAGCGGATGAGCTACATGTCCCGTCTGGAAGACGCCCGCCGGTTCCTGGTCGCGGGTGACTTCCTCGCAGCGGAGGATCAGTACTGGCAGGCCCGCCTGGAGTGGGAGGGCTCGCGTATCCGTGCGCCACTCCTGGAGAAGGGAGTCGATCCCCTGCTTCGCCTGGGGGGAAAGCTCTTCGGCAGGGATGGGCAAAGGTCCGTACTGACCAGTTTCGGCGAGAAGGCCGAAGCGCTGAGCAAGGATCTCGAAGACGTCGCGGCGCTGCATCTCAAGAAGACGGATGAAAAACTCGATGCGGCGTGGGACTCCCTGTCACGCGACGACGTGGAGGCCATCGCGCTCGCGCTACGCATGGAGCGTGAGAGCCAGATCTTCGAGCTCCAACCGCCACAGCTCTGGCCGGCGACACGCAGCTATCTCAGCGGTTGCCAGCGCAACGGCCTGCGTCTCGACGCGGAACTCCTGCCGCAGTCGCTGCAGCTCTCCGCAGAAGAACTTGCTTGGTTGGTGCAGTGGGGTTCCGAGAGCGGCCCCAGCGCTGAGGGCGATGTGCGCGCGGTGTCGGCCTGGCTCCTCGCACTCTTCGACCGTCATCGTGATTTCGATCTTGCCAAAGACGGGCCCTGCCTGGCGCTCTCGGCGCGGCTGGCCGCCTTGGATCCGCAAGGGGCTCCGCGCGCGCTTCGCTATGCGCGCGACGCTCTCGCGGCGCAGGTGTCTCCGGAGGACTCGGCGGCGACGCTGCGACTGGCCACTGCACTCGCGGCCAATGAGGATCGCCTCGCTTGCCCGGGATTCGACCCGGCGCTCTTTCATGAACTCGGCGCTGCGGCGCGTCGGCTCCAGATTCCTTGGCCGCCCGCCGAGGTCGAAGAGTTGCTCGTCCGCCGTCGCTCCGAGGAGCTTTCGACCGGCATCGCGGTCGCTTGGGAAGACGGCGAGCGGCGTCGTTTTCTCATGCTCCGTCTCGTCGCCGATCGGCCGGCGGATGTTCTGGTCATCGAGATCGACGAGCACGACGAGCACGAAGAACAGAGCGAAGCGCAGCATGGCGCGTTCAGGCTCGGTCTGAGCGCCGCGCGCCGGCGCATCGACACGCTGGCGCATCCGTCGGCGAGCGTGCTTGCGCCGTCGTGCCCTCCGGCATGGCTCGAGGGCCTTCTCGCCGGGCGCCAGTGCCTCTCCATCGAAGCGCTCGAAGGATTCCTCGAGCGCGAAGAGAGCGTGCCGCCTCCGGCGGCGCCGCTGGCGCCGCATCCCGTCTTCCGTCAGGAGGACGCTCTCTCGCTGCAATGGTCAGGCCTCTTGCAGAAAGCGACCTGGTTGCTGCCGCGGCTTCGCGCACTGTGCCACGATCCATGCTTCCACGAGGAGTGGGGGCGCGAGAATCTGCGACGTCTCGGTGCGGCCGGCGTCGCAGTGTGTGCGTCGCTGGCCCAAGCGCTGGATAGGATCGCCCGCGAGGATGTCGCGGCGCCCCGCCTAGCCGACTGGCCCGGTCCGCTTCAATTGCGCATGCCGCCGCTGTCCGAGCGCTCGCAGCGGCCGGGAGCGGCCGCCGATCTCGGGAGCATGCAGACGAGCGGCGATCATCTGGTGCTCGAACGGCCGAGCGTCGAGGAGCTTGCTGGGTGGGCAATGGCTGCCGTTCCGTGCCAGCTACGCGTCGACGGACGCGAGCGGGCGATCGAGGTTGCGCGAGCGCTCAGCTCCGGGCTCGATCCGCGAAGCGTCGCCCTGCGGCCGCGGCGCCTCCTGTGCGCCGAGGCACCCCTCCGTCTGCTCGAACGTTGGGTCGACGAGAGCCTTGCCGACCTGCATCGCGGCCTCGACGTGTTGTGGCTCTACCAGGTTCTGGCGACGGCGCCGGAGGCCGATCTCGGCCCGGCGGTCGTCGCCGCCGGCCGGGAGGTAGCGCGCCGTGAATTCGGCGAGATGCTGGAAAATGCGTCAGAGAGCTGCGGGCCCAAGTGCCGGCACAGGCGCGCCGGATTGCCGTGTTTTAGAGAGCAGATGGACGAGCGGCGCAGCGCGTCGCTCGTGTGGATCGAAGAACTCGACACGCCGCTGCGTGTCGAAGCGGGCCGCGCGCTCCTCGTCGACGATTTCTTGCCGCGCAGCGCGGAGTTGAGCGAGGACGCATTGCTCGGCGAACTCTCGGCTCTCTGCGCTCGATTGTCGGAGCCATCGCGCGTCGTTCTCTGGCTGGACGTCGGGTGTTTTCACGGCGCGGTCGTCGAGGCGTTGCCCGAACTCTTCACCGCTCGGCCGTCGCTGCGGCTCCGACGTCCGCGAAGGGCGCGTCCGCTGCGCCTGCATCTCGTGGATGATGGCTACCGGCCGGGCTCGACGCTCTTGGCCGAGGAGGCCGCTGCTCTCACGCGGGCGAGGATCTCTCGCCTCGCCGACCGGAAGGGCCGGCAGCTGCTCTGGCAGCCGCCCGGCGTCGAGTTTCCCGCGCCGCCCAATCTCGTCGAATGCCGCGGCGTGGCCGAGAAGGCGTCGGCTCAGACAGTGATCGTGCCCAGCCTCGGTCCAGGCGTGGAATTGCCCGGGGCGCTCATGCTGCTCCGCCTGGCGGCGGCTGCGAGTCATACCGAGGCGGATCTCGCATGTTTCGATCCGCGGGCCGCGTCGGCGCGGCGCTGGGTCGAGCTCTCGGAGGGCGGGCTCGAGCAATGGCGGCCGAGTCGGACGCATTCACCGCCGCCGTATGCCCTTCTGGATGAGCAACCTGCGCGCTCGTTGCCGCGCTGGCAGAGTCCGGTCGACCTGCACCGCCTGCTCCTGGTCGAGGAGTTGTTCGGAGCGGTCCGTCTTCTGCGCGAAGATCGCCGTGAGGTGGTTTCCGAACTCCTGGCCTCGGTGCGCCGACACGCGCGCCTGGCGCTGGGAGGCCTGCGCGATGACGAGCGTCTCCTCGTCGCCGCGCTCATCGCGCGCCTGGCCAAGGAATCCGCCGACGGGGGCCCGCTCCAGGTGCGCACCGTCGTGTGGCTCGATCCGGACCGGGATCCATCGCAAATGATCGGTCGGGCGCTCGGCGTTCGTTACGTTCGGCTGCTCCCCGGCGGCGACAGCCCCCTCGAGGAGAGCCTGCTCGAGATCGATCGCGGGCATGTGCACTGGCTTCAGCTCGATCCGGTGCTGTTGAAGGACCCCGCCGTGGAGCGCTGGGCCCGCCGTCAACCGCATCTGCTCTGGTTCGTGCCTCAGGGCGAGCGTTGGCTCGTGGGCCATCCGGGAGCCTGCGAGGAGTGGGCTGGGCAGCTCCTGCGGCTGCGATCGATCTTCGAGGACAGCGGCGCGGCCTGCCTCGCCTGCAGCGACGAGTCCGGGGAGTGGCTCGAGCGCGTATCGACCGCGCTGGCGCTCCAGAGCCGGGCGATCCACACCAGTCGCGCCGAGGTCGAAGAAGGTTGGACGTTGCGAAGGCAGGCGCTGGATGATCCGCTTCTCCGCTGCAGCCACTGCTCGTTCGAGTCGAAGGTCGCGCATCCGTATCATGCATGTCCGAGCTGCGGCAGCGACCGACTCCAGTCTCCCGAGAGTCGGGCGTCGGTCGAGCTGATTCTGGCGCAGAGCGCCGCGGAATGGATCAAGGGCTTGGGACCTCAGGAAGCGTGTCTCTTCCTGAGTGCTTCGCCGGACGAGGCCCGGCAGCTCAGGAAGATGCTCGGTGTCGGCCCACGTGAGGGGGCGGCGGACTCCCTCTTCGACGGCGATTCCCCCGGTGCCTGTTTCGCCCAGCGGATCTGCAGCTTTGTCGAACTCTACGAAGGCTTTGGCCCGCCTGCAGAGTGCATCCTGGGCGAATTACCACGGTCGGCGGCGTGGCTGCGCGCGCTTCGCGCGCGACTCGTGGCCGCGGGTTGGCCGGCCGGAGCGATTCGCTTTCTCGATCACCCGCTCCGCTGGAGCGAGGGGCGGCGGGACGCCTCCGGAGTCCGCTGGGGTCACCAGCCAGAGCTGCACGAACCCCGTTGGGGGGCGACGCGCGCCGAAATCGAATTCCGCTACGCCCAGGCCGCCAAGCTCCTGGCCGAAGCCTTCACAGCCGCGGGACAGAGCACCATCGAGCGGGCCCACGGTCTTGGGCCTCCGGGTCCGGCCGCGGAGACCGGGGAGTCCTTCCAGCCCGCTTCGGATCCGGAGGGAGTGCGGCTGCAGCGAGTGCTGCGTGCGATCGAGGTCGCCGGCCTTCCGTTTGGCGGCGAGACGGGGGTCGCTCGCATTCAAGTTTGCGTCGACAGACCGAGCGAGGTTGGTGCCCTGCGCTGGCTCGTCGAGGAGAGACTCCTGCTCGCGCAGATTTCCGCGGCGGGCGACGAGCCGGCAGAAGTCCGCGCCGAGGATCGCGCCTGGCGCGACCTGTTGCGTTCGATCGACGGCGACGCGGCCGTCGAGATCCCATCCCCTGTGGAAGCTGCCGATGGGGAGGAATCACCCGCCGCCGAGGCGATGGAGCCGGGCTGGATTCTCGGTGTGCCCGGCAGCGGGCGAAGCCGTCTCCTCTTGAACTCGGCGCGCGCCGCTCATACCGGGACGCGCAGGGCCTTGGTGCTCCTGCCTCATAAGGCTGGGTTGCTTCGATGGGCTCAGCTCCAAGGGCACCGCCCGGAGCAGAGCGTGGAAATCGCGACGGTCGAGGAACTCGCACTCGCGTTTTTGCGCCGCCATCATCGGCTCGGTGGGCTCCTGCGCGCGCCGCGCCTCTTGCCCAGCGAACAGAGCGCCGAGGGTCTGCGGGTGCGCAGCGACCTCCTGCGCGAGATTTCTCGACGCTATTCCGCCAGCGCGGGCGAACTGCCGCCCGTCGAAATCAGCGACCTCCGCCTCCTCCTCGAAGGCCGCGCCCCACGGGGGGGAGCGGCCCAGGCCTTCGAAGCCGCGGCCGGCGGCGCGAGCGCGAGCAAATTCCCCGTCGATGCGGCGTTGATCCAGCGATGCGCGGAGGAGGCGCGAAGCGAGGCCGGCTGGATCACGCGGCGAGAGTTGCGCGCCCACGCGCGCGAGTGGCTACGCATGCATCCCTTCGTCGCTGAGGGATGGCGCCAGCGCTACGGCGCCGTCTTGTTCGACGACGTGCACGCGTTTCATTCCGATGATCTTGCGTTCGCTGACCGCCTGTTTCCGCAGGCGCGCCGTTGGTTCGCGGCAGACCCGTTCCTCCTCGAGGAGCATCGGATTCCGGCGAAGCCGTCGCTTCGCCTCGAGAGTGGACGGCTTCCCAGAGATTTCATACGGGCGATTCATGCGTTGGAAATCGATGGCGGTGGGCGTTGGCACGCCCGCAGCGGACGACGCGGGCGAGGTACCGTCGAGCGGATGAAAGTCCTCAATCTGGAGGCATGCGCGGCGCTACTCGAAGAGCGTGCGGCGGCCGGTCTGCACGATGAGAGCCGCAACGCGATTCTCGTCTCACATCAGGGGGATCTGCATCGCCTCGCGACGCGCCTGCGCGAGGGGGGGCTCGCGTTGCGCGTCGGTCGCGAGTCGACCCGCTATGCACTCCGCGGTCCGCGCGAGCTCCTGGCCTGTCTCTGTCTGATCCAGGCGCTCGAGAGTGGGCAGTCGGGCGATCGACTGGGGTCCCTCGCGAGGGTCCTCGTGGAGGCAGAGGGACTCTGGGTCGATTCCATGAGCGAGCACGAACTCGCGCGCCGACTTCTGAGTTGGCGCCACGGCGTCTCCACGGCGCCGCGTTCGATGTCCGAGTGTCACCTCTCGTTGCTCTTGGATCTGCAACGTCGGCTCGCGGGAATCTGGACGTTGCGAGAGGCGGCGGAGGCCATCGCGGCGAGCGGGATCCTCGCCAAGCTGCTGGAGAGCGATGCGGCGACGGGCCGGATCGGCCAGTATCTAGAAGCGGACGGAGATGAAGCCTGGCGCTCGATCCCCGCCCGCGTCGAGATCGAAATCCTCGTGGATCCGTTGCGACCGGGGCCACATCTCTGGTTGCTGCGCACCGACGAGGCGGCCGGCCTCGAGTTCGATCGGGTCTACGCGCTCTGCAGCGGACACGAGGCGCCGGAGCATCACTACGCGGCTCTCTCGCGCTGCCGCGAGACGTTCACGGTGCTCTACTCCGAAGCGGATCCCTTCGCCGATCGGCTCTGAACCGCCGCCACGCGCCGCGGCTCTTATTCGAGATCCTCTTGCCTCCACCGCCGGTCGCAGGCATGGATTCTGCCATGCAGCCATCTGACGACTTTCCCTGGGGGGTTTGACCCAGCTTTGGGCCGACCCGACGTGCAATGTGCACGATCGCATGGGAAAAACGTGCAACCAGAATCCATTACAAGGAGTCATCTCCATGCGTAAGTTGCTCTTGATCTCCGCCGTCTTGGCATTCAGCGCCAGCGCGGCCTTCGCGGTTCCCACGGTCGGCATCTACTTCGACCCGGGAATGGCCAACTCGGACGGTACGGTCGAGCCGCTCGTCGAGAACGGTACGATCTATGTCATCCTCAGCGATATGAACGCCGCCGTCGCGGGTGTCGAGTACGATCTCACACTCCCCGCCGAAGTCGTCGTGTTGGGCCACAACTACGTTGGTGGCAACGGGTTCGTCATCAACGGCTCCCCGACCAGCTATGCCATCGGCTTCGCCAACTGCGAGCTCATCGGCCTGGGCGGCGGTCCGGCGACCTTCATCGTCGACGAGATCACGTTCCTCACCCTGAGCGAGTTC
>Ga0326597_10011501_pt1 | contig 11728 bp, 8 predicted proteins | sample RVTome_12_FD_203789 | JGI IMG/M metagenome (GOLD analysis project Ga0326597, IMG submission 203789) | Soil microbial communities from uranium-contaminated site in the Upper Colorado River Basin, Wyoming, United States - RVT100D185 | ecosystem: Environmental > Terrestrial > Soil > Contaminated >...
GGCGTGTGGGCGAAAAAAGAATGGGTCGTGCCGTTTATCGACAACGGGAACATCGTGTCCACCTGCGAGGGCAACACCAATCTGTTCTGGGCGAATCGCTACGGCAAACAGCTCCACGTCGAGGATCTCTGGGTGAAGCAATGCGGCAACTCGCACACCGGCTCGTTCAAAGATCTCGGCATGACCGTGCTGGTCTCGGTGGTCAATCAGATGATCGCCAACGGTGAACCCATCGATGCCGTGGCCTGCGCGTCGACGGGCGATACTTCGGCAGCTCTGGCCGCCTACGGTGCGGCGGCCGGCATTCCGACGGTCGTGTTCTTGCCGCGCGATAAAGTTTCGCCGGCGCAACTGGTCCAGCCGCTCGCCAACGGCGCTCTCGTGCTGTCGCTCGATACCGACTTCGACGGCTGCATGGCGGCGGTGCAGGAAGTCACCAAGCACAAACATATTTATCTCGCCAATTCGATGAACAGTTTGCGTATCGAGGGGCAGAAAACCATTTCCGTCGAGATCGTCCAGCAGTTCGACTGGGAAGTGCCGGACTGGGTGATATTGCCTGGGGGTAATCTTGGCAACGTCAGCGCCTTGGCCAAGGGCTTTTTGATGATGTACGACCTCGGCATGATTTCGAAACTGCCGCGTCTTTGCGTCGCCCAAGCGGAGAACGCCAATCCGCTATACTTGTCGTATTTGAAAAATTTCGAGCAGTTTGAGCCGGTGACGGCGCGCAAGACCCTGGCGAGCGCGATTCAAATCGGTAATCCGGTGAGCGTGCGCAAGGCGATCGCCGCGCTGCAACGCTTCAACGGCGTGGTCGAGCAGGCATCGGAGACGGAGTTGGCCGAAGAGGTGGCGCGCGCCGACCGCACCGGCATGTTCAATTGTCCGCATACGGGAGTCGCTCTGGCGGCGCTGCGAAAGCTGGTCGAACGCAAAGTGATTCACGGCCACGAACGCGTCGTGGTGATCTCGACGGCCAACGGTCTTAAGTTCGCCGACCAGAAGATCGCCTATCACGCCGGCACGCTCCCCGGCATCCAGGGGAGTCAACAGAATCGCCCGGTCGAAATTGCCGCCGACCCGAAAGTCATCAGCGATACCATTGCGCGTTACGTCGAGCGCACGCGGCTTCTCGAGAACTGATGAGCGACCGCCAGCCTAAAGACGGTGACGCAGCCGGCGAGCCGGCGCGGGAGAGCAGTAAGCGCTTTGGAGCGACCGGCGCGGACGGGAAACCACTTGGCTTCAGCACGCTGGCGGTGCATGGCGGCGAGCCGCGTCCGAAGCTCGGCAATTCTCTGGCGACACCGATCGTGCAGACGGCGACCTATACCTTCGCCGACACGCAGGAGATTCACGATCACTTTCAGCGCCGTATTGAGCGCGAGGAATACGGGCGCTACGGCAATCCGACCCAGCGCATCGCCGAGCAAAAACTCGCGGCGCTGGAAGGGGCGGAGGATTGCTTGCTCTTCTCCAGCGGCATGGCGGCGGTCACCACGGCGATGTACGCCGTCCTGTCGCATAACTCCCACGTGGTCGTCACCGATGATTCCTACCGGCGCACCCGGCAATTCCTGACTCAAACTTTGCATCGCTACGGCATCGAAGTCTCGGTGGTGCCGGCGGGAGACTATGAAGCGATTGAGGAAGCGATCCGTCCGACGACCCGCCTGCTGGTCAGTGAATCGCCGACGAACCCTTACAACCGTATCGTCGATCTCGAACGCTTCACTGATATCGGACGGCGACACCGGATCAAAACTCTCATCGACGCGACCTTCGCGACGCCGTTCAACCAGCGGCCGCTGGAGTACGGTATCGACATCGTGCTGCACTCGGCGACCAAGTATCTCGGCGGTCACAACGATTTGCTCGCGGGAGCCATTTTGGGTTCCGCGGAGTTGGTGGACGGTATTCGCTCGTTGCAGGCGATCACCGGGGCGATTATCGACCCGCTGGCCGCTTACTTGCTCGTGCGCGGTCTGAAAACCTTCGCGCTGCGCATCGCGCGGCAGAACGCCAACGCCCAAGCGCTCGCCGAGTTCCTGGCTGCGCATCCCAAAGTCACCGCCGTGCACTATGCCGGCTTGCCGAGTCACCCTCAATATGAAATTGCCCGCCGTCAAATGCGCGGTTTCGGTGGTGTGGTTTCCTTTGAAATCGCCGGCGATCTCGAAACAACTTCCAGGGTAGTCGATGCCTGCCGCATCCCGCAGATCGCGCCGTCATTGGGAGGGGTTGAAAGCCTCATCGAGCAGCCGGCGCTGATGAGCTTCTACGAGCTTACCACCGAAGAGCGGCTGATGGTCGGCATCAAGGACAATCTGATCCGCTACTCCGTCGGCATCGAAGATAGCGCCGACCTCATCGCCGATATTGCCGGCGCGCTGGAACGGGCGTAGCACGGCGATTACCGGCCTCCTGACTTGAGGGACAGGGTAATTCTCAAAGCAAGACAATATTGTCATTGGACCTGGCTCAAGTGTTGCCGGAGTCTGCTTAATTATCTGGATTTTCATCCCTTTTAAAAATACCCGGCGAGGGCACGTCGCTTGCTTATTGAGTACTTGATCCGCACAGTCAAGGAGAGTACCGATGACAAAGAATCTTGCTTCGGTCATGGTGTTATTTGTCGTTTTCGGGTGCGCGATGCTATCGGAGCAGCCTGAAACGCCAGCTGTGGCGGATCTAGAAAGCCAGATCAGCAGCGCCGAAATGGAAAGGGTTCCGTCGAACAGCGGCGTCAAGCTCAGTAACGTCCGGGAGAGCGATGATAAACAATCCTCGTCGGTTACGCTCGATGCAGAAGAAATCCGGAAGGTTCAGACGTTGCTCAAGACGGTGGGGTTTGACCCGGGGCGAATCGACGGCGCCTTCGGTCCGAAAACGAAAATGGCTCTCTCGCGCTTGCGGTCCAGTTGTTCCGGTTTGAATGACCTTCTGCAGGGAGTTGATCTGGAGAAGATGGCGCCCGCGATAGAATCTTTGGGAGCCCATCGTAAAGACGCAGCGCGGACGATGCTGCGAAAAGAAGAAATTCGCGTTATCCAAGTGCGTTTGAAAGATGCCGGTTTCGATCCCGGCACGGTCGATGGAATATCGGGTCCCAATACTCGAGCGGCGGTCGCGCGCTTTCGTTCGGGCTGTGGCGCTGTTAAGACCATGCCGCCCGCCGTGCTTGAGGCGGCCACGTCCACCGAGCGAGGCGACATTAGCGCCGCCGCGATGGCAAGAGACGACGTAATGACCGTTGCGATCCCGGGTGGTGGTGCGGGCTCTTCGGAGCCTGGTAGCTTTACCTCAGCGGCGACCAAGGACTCCAGTGCCGGTGGGACGCGGCGCCTGCATTAAATCAGTAGTTCAGTGCTTTCGATATCCGGCTTGGCGTAGAAATCCCAAATCATCTTGTGTTAGGCAAGCCGGCCACGAAAATGACGGTGTTGGAAGTGCCGGCCGGTTCTTTGTATGTCTGGCCTGCGGGAATTTGTAGGTTTTTGCCTGCGGAATCATCGCCGTCTATTTTCGTGTCTGGCGTCAGCTTTTGTCGCAAATGGTGACTCGCTGAGGCTCATCCTGCCTTTCTTACCCCGCTTTTCAGCAATGTCGCACAGAAATTCTACGGAGTAGTTTTCCACTAAAACCGACAACTTACAATAAGTTAGTTGAGCAGGAACAAATCTGTTCGGTCGAAAATATTTAAAACCTCCTTAGCAGGGCTGATAACGACAAGCGGGCACCAAGAGATGCTCTCTGCTCACATGGCACCCATGTTGCTCATGTGTGAGTGCGTAATTGCAAATTTGCTTTAGCGTTTCCGAATTTTTGAACGGTGTCAATTCAGGGTGATCGCGAGACGAATCAGGAACAGAGGAGGCATTACGTGATAACCGATTACCAAGAGTGGAAACTAACGGAGGGGTAGATCGTTTAGGTCATTTTTGAACCGTCAAAGGCAAACCACACGAAAGGGTGGGACGCAAAGCCTCTGGCCTAAGTCTCCAGCGAGATATGGCAGCAGGGCCGCCGGTAGGTTGCACTAACCTTCGAAGGACGTGCGATTGTCGGTTTGGGGTTGCGTCCCTCGAGGGTATAGGGCATGTCACATAGGTCATGGATAAGATCAGTCACACTTTCTCTGATATTCGCATCGCTCACTGTCCTCAGTCTACCGGTTACGGTTCTTGCAGGGCAGCTCACCCTGAGCTGGACCGATAATTCCACATCGGAAGACGGTTTCCGGATCGAACGGCGCCCGGGAGGCAGCACGACGTTTACGCAAATCGCGACGGTCGGCGCGAACGTGACGTCGTATACCGACGGCGGGCTGCCGGACGCGACGACGTACTGTTACCGAGTGCAGGGTTTCAACACGGCGGGGAGTTCTGGATATTCGAATGAACAGTGCGCGACGACAGCCGCCGCGACGACCAGTTTTACGCTCACGGTGAACAAGAGCGGGACGGGCGGTGGCACGGTGACGGGTACCGGGATCAACTGCGGTGCGGATTGTTCGGAGCCTTACACCACGGGTACCTCGGTAACGCTGACGGCGACGGCGGCGTCGGGCTCGACGTTTGCGGGATGGAGCGGCGGCGGGTGCACCGGCACGGCCACCACTTGCACGGTATCGATGAGCGCGGCCGCCGCGGTGACCGCGACTTTCAATATCCAATCTTCTACCGTCAACACAATCTCCACCAATATTTCCGATGGAGCGATTCTAATCGGGTCTTCGGTGCTATGGACAGGAACTCCCACTGGATCGCCCTTCCGGGTTGAGTTTCTCATCGACAGCGTTCTTTCATGGACGGAGTTCCTTTCTCCTTATCAATTCAATGGCGATCCAGCGGGAGTCCTCAATACCACGACACTCACGAACGGCTCTCATCAGTTAAAGGTTCGCGCCGTGTACGGGAACAACTCGACCGCCGAACGGACGATCACAGTTACAGTTTCGAATACTTCAACTCAACAATTTGCCCTTGCCGTCACGAAAGCAGGGACCGGCAGCGGCACGGTGACGGGGACCGGGATCAATTGCGGGGCGGACTGCACTGAGGTCTTGGCCAGCGGCAAATCAGTGGTGCTGACCGCTGGAGCCGCCTCGGGATCGACGTTTGCGGGCTGGAGCGGCGGCGGGTGTACAGGCACGGGCACTTGTACGGTATCGATGAGCGCGGCCACCACAGTGACGGCGAGTTTCAATCTCGCTTCTGGTTTCGCGCTCACTGTGAATGTCGCTGTTCAAGCGGCGTCTGGCGGAAGCGCCAGCGGGCGGGTCGTCAGCAGTCCTGCGGGCATCGACTGCGGCACGGATTGCACCGAGGCCTATACTTCGGGACGGGTCGTTGCGTTGACGCCGCTTCCAGGAGCAGGCTCCCGGTTCACAGGGTGGACTGGAAATGCCGATTGCACGGATGGGTCGGTGACTATGAACGTGAACAAGTCGTGTACAGCAAACTTCGCGTTAAATCAGGCGTTGCTCACCGTAACGACGAACGGCAACGGGACGGTTGCTAGCACCTCGGGTGGAATGACCTGCAGCAGCTCCTGCACATTCGCTTCGTCCCTCGGCAGTACGATTACTGTTCGGGCGACTCCGCCTACGGTATCTTCGTTTGCGGGATGGAGCGGCGCGGGGTGCAATGGGACTGCGGATTGCACCATAACATTATCCACCGATAAGTCCGTCACAGCGACCTTTGTTGGCTCCGGGTCCAACCCGACCGATAAAATCGGTGTTTATCGACCTTCCACCGGCGAGTGGTTCCTCGACCTGAACGGCAATGGGGTGTGGGAGAACTGTGGCACTGACCATTGCGTGTCAACTTTTAGCAGTCGGGCTGGAATCCCGGTGGTCAGCGATTGGGACGGCTCGGGAGTTTCTCAGTTGGGCTTCTTTCTTACCGATACCGAAGAGTGGCAATTGGACCAGAACGCCAACGAAACCTGGGACGGTTGTAGAGTCGACGATTGCGTATGGAATTTCGGGCAAAACTCGGACATACCGGTAACAGGGAAATGGAGCGCCAAAGGGGCCGATCGTATCGGATTTTTTCGTCCCCGCAACGGCCGATGGTACCTGGATCGGAACGGCAACGAAAAGTGGAACGGTTGCGACCGGGATCGTTGCGCGAATTTGAAGATATACCAAGCTGGAGATCTGCCCGTAACCGGCGATTGGGATGGTAATGGGACAACTCAAGTGGGGCTCTTTCGTCCCAGGACAGGCGAGTGGTTACTCGACTACAACGGCAATCGTACGTGGGACGGCTGTAGCAAGGATCGTTGTCTTTCGTTCGGGATCGTGGGTCAGCCCGTGTCCGGGGACTGGGACGGGACAGGCACGAGCAAGATCGGCGTTTTCGACCCGAGTACCGGCGAGTGGTTTCTGGACTTAAATGGCAACGGACGATGGGACGGCTGCGGCGTCGATCTGTGCAGGACTTTCGGTCAGGCGGGCGATCGCCCGCTCGTTGGAAAGTGGTAGTCGTCCGCGCGTTGTAATTTCAGCGGCCGCAGAGCGATGCCGGTTGATAGGCGACCAAGCCCACGAGTCACGCGGCGGAAATCCCTTCGCTCGATCCAATTGAGCCGCGGCGCAACGGAACTCAAGAGATCGCCGGTCCGCCGCCGTCACTTCTTCTGCAGGGCTTTGAAGAAGCCCTGTTTGTCCAGTTCTCTAAGAACTTCCTCGTTCACGAACTCCTGAGCCTTCCGTCCTTTCGCATCGGCTCGCGACGTCGCGAGATCATCGACCACGACCTGTACGCCTGAAAGCTCCGAGTAGGGCGGGAAGGAAATTCGCGGCGCGTAACTGCGGTAGGCGCTCTCCAACAGCTCCTGGTCTTGCGTGCGCATCCATTTGGATAAGCTTTTCTTGCCGATGTCGGGATTTGTTTTGAAGACATGGATTCCTTCGCCGATTCCCTCAAGAAAACCTTTCACGATGTTTCTCTTGGTTGTTTGCAGGCCCCGGGTGCTCATGAGGCTCACCGTAGGAAATGAATCCTCCAGATCGCCCAGATCAAGCAGTACCTGCATCCCGGCGGCCTTCGCCCGGTCGACGAAAGCGCCGGTGAGAACGGTGGCGTCGATCAAGCCGTTTTGCAACGCGGTGAAACGGTCCCGGCTACCCCCGGTGCGCAAAAGCGTCACGCTCTTTTCGTCGATGCCCCAATGCTTGAGCGCGGTATTGACGACAATCACGTTGAGACCGACGACGGAGAGAACCCCGACCTTTTTGCCGCGCAGCTCTTGCGGTGAGCGGATGCCGGCGCGGGCGACGATGCTGTAGGTGTGTTTGTTGAAATAGGTGCCGATGATGATGAGGTCGGCGCCGGAGAGGTTGGCGGCGATATGCGGCTGCGGTGAGACGACGTCGAATTGGATCTCGCCGGCGCTCAACGCCGAGGTCGACTCCGACCCGCCGCGAAAAAGCACGGGCTCCAGGTTGAGGCCATATTTTCTAAACAGGCCGAGGTCCACCGCCACCCACAGCGGCACCTGATAGCCGGAAATTCCGCTATACCCGGCCCTGACGCGTTCCTGACCGTGACCCGGCGTTGTCCCCGCTACCAGGATTAGCAGCATTATGAAAGGGGCGAATTTAGCCAGCGGCGAGTCGGGTTGCCCGGTCATTTGCGATCTTCGTTTTTTCTTATTGCCTTTTGCCTATTGAAGCGGCCACTCAAGCCATCCGGCAAGGCCGCGGCCCATGATCCACTCTTTATCCGCGTCGGAGAGGAAGTCCAGTTCTTCGGTAAACAGCGTGACAGCTTGGCGATAGGTGCAAGTGAGCTGGGATAGATCCGTCCCCCAAAAGACGCGCTGTGGCCCAAAGCAATCGACGACGCGACGGATCTGCGGATGCAGCGTCGGGAAGGGATAGGGCTCATCGACGTAGCAGGGGAGGCAGGACGCTTTCACGGCGACGTTCTTAAAGCGAGCGAACTTGAGCAGCAGGTCGACACCAGGCCCCAGCGCTTTACCTTTCCATTGTACGTTCAATCCCATGTGATCGACGATCAGGCGCAGTCCAGGATGGCGCTCGGCGATTTCGCCGATCTTCGCGACGGCGAAGGGCGCGAACACCATCACGGGTACATCGTATCGCTCCGCCTCCGCCCAGAACCAATCCGCGGTGCCGTCGTCAAGCCAGGAGTGAGTGCCGCCGTGACGAAAGCTGACGCGGAAGCCCAGCATGCCCGGCTGTTGCGTCCAGGTCGCGATCCGTTCGCGGCCTGACGGATCGTTGAGCGGAATCTTTCCCATCACGGCAAAGCGGTCGGAAAATTTTTGCGCGGCTTCCAAAGCGTAGTCGTTGCGATATCCCTCCCAGGACGGCGGCACGCAGACGACTCGATCGACTCCCGCAGCTTCCATCTCAAGCATGAGTTGCTCATAACCCAATGGTACGGGGCGATGAGGCTTGGATGCGTCTTCTGTAATATACGGCCGCTCCGGCGTCTGCGGCGCCCAGATGTGCACTTGCGAGTCGATGATGATCATACCGGTTACGGAGGGGCGCGCCGCACTGACAATTCGACGCCGATGGCGTCCAGATGCGCGATGATATAGGCGAGTACGGAGACCAGACAGAGCGCGAGGTATCCGAGCTGTATCCATTCCGCTCTATCGGGCATTTTCCCGCTGCGCAGGCGATGTGGCAGCCTGCGGACCAATGCCAGCGCGCGTTGCCTAAGCGTCGGCATCGCCAGTAGATCCGCTAGAATGTTGTAACCGTCCAATTCGAGAAAATTGAACGGATAAAGATTAAGCAGCGCGCTCTCCCACAGCACAAGACCTGCGCCAAACAGCAGGGATTGAGCGAATCCCGCTTCGGCGCAGTAAGCCCCGATGAAGGCTATGCTGCCACAGACGACCTCGACCATGGGGCCTGCCAGGTCGACCATCACGCGAACTCGGCGGCTCGATAAGAATATGTCCGTGACATCGGCATAAAAAGTCGGCAATAGGCCCTGGAGCAAGAAAAAACCCATTTCACGCACTTTTCGCCCGTACGCTTTGCAGGCGAGGGCGTGCACCAGCACGTGGAGCATGGCTACGAACACAATCGTAGCCAGCATGATGGCGGTACTGAGCAACGGTCGGGCCGCCACGCGCCCCGCGATTTCCACCATATGGGGCCAAAGCCGGGAAACGGCGATGATCGCGCCTATCAGGAGCGCACCGTACGAGACCAGGAAGGGCCAGCAAAAAAGTAGAAAGCCGCCGCGGTCATATAGGGCCGCGCAGTAGTGGTCCGCGTCGCTGACTCGGATTGTTATGCGGCTCCAATATTTCGAAATTGCCGCGAAAGGACCCTCCCACCACCGCTCATGCCTCCGCGCTACGCTGCGGCGCAGCCCCGTCGTTTGGATCTCGTTGAGCAGACCGGCGAGATAGAGTTTCCCCAAGAACTGCCGGATGATCTCAAAGTCGAAAGAACCGAATTTGAAATGCAGGGCTCTGCTGATTTCATTGAGCGAATGGTGCCCGTCGAAATGTTCCCAGAGAAAATATTCTTGCGGGCTGAGCAGTAGGTAATTGTCGCGCTTGTGGCTTTTGAGGATATAGTTTCTCGAGCCGTCGAGGCCGCGCGGCTGAGGCGTCAACTCCCACTCGGTCTCCGGCGGTCGTCCGGGTCTAAACCCCAGATACGCCTGTAGACTTTGGACTTCGTGAATCTCAAAACCGGGTTTGCCCGGCCTTCTCGTTAGAAGCTCGAGCTTTGCGGGTTCGGCCATAGAAAATATCAGGTGGATTTGCGTCCGAATGTGGCCGGAGTTTCTTCGGGCGAGTATCCCGTGGCTTCCAGGCCCCAGCGTATGGCCTCGCGCGCCTGCTCGTTGGTCGCGCGCAGGCGCCGGATGAAGACCATGACCAATCGGTAGCAGATTCGGGCGGCCATCGCCGGGTGATCGGAAAGAATCCGACCGAAAGCGTCGCGCCCGAGCCGCCACAGGACGGTGTCCGATTCCGCGTGGGCGGTTGCCGAACGCGGCGCCGAGTCGAACAATCCCATCTCGCCGAAAAAATCGCCGGGATGAAATCGCGTCAGCACGATATCCACCTCGCCGGCGACGTGCTTGCTGACGACCACTCCTCCTTGCTCCACGATGTACAGCGCATCGGAGGCGTCAAGCTCGCGAAAGATCACCGCGCCGCTCTTGATCTTCTTGGTAACCAACAGCGGGGTAAGGATAGACAAAGTCTGAACGTCAAGGTCCTGCAGGAATGCCACCTTGTGGAGGAACTCCGGAACGGATTGCGTGGCTGATCTCATATATAAAACGGGATGCTACCGAGCGCCGCCGTGAAACGCAAGCCGTGTAGGGACATGGTTTCCCGAGGCCTGGCGGGGTTGTCAGGTAGACCGGCTGCGGGCGCCGAATCGCTCATTTTGCGTTTGGCTACGGTGTAGCCCGGACGGTCGGGCGCGAAAGCAGGCGATCCATCCAGGCTCTCACATGCGGTAAATCGTTGCCGATCTTCGCCTGATAGCGCTCCAGCCGGCAAAAGAAAGGGATATAGGTGATGTCAGCGAGCGAATAATCGCCGGCGATATAATCCCGATCCCTCATCTCGCGGTTCAACGCTTCGAGGTATTGCTTGAGTTCCTCTTTTGATTTTTCGACCTGGTAGTCATGGGCGATATTGCCGGCGGCGCGCTGCAAGCGGGTATTGCAGTAGTCGATCCAGATGCGCGCCCGCGATCTCTTGAAAGGGTCCTTAGGCAGGAGCGGCACGGCCGGATATTTTTCCTCGAGGTATTCGTTGATGATCGCCGACTCGTACACGACCGCCTCGCCGTCCACCAGCACCGGCACTTTGCCGTAAGGATTCAGATCGAGGAGTTCCTTGGATTTGTTCTTGAGGTCGCATTCGATCAGTTCGTGGGGGAGCCGTTTTTCCGCTAGGACAAGCCTTGTCCTGTGGGCGTAGGGTCAAGGACCGTAGGAAAAGAGTTTCATAGGATTCACCTCGCGATGTGGAGTGTGGAGTTTGTTTTTAGCACCTTCGGGGCGGCGAACGCAACCGACCGAGCCGGGTAGCGACGGATTGGATCGCGCTTTACCATGGGCCAGGCTGCGACGGGCCACAATTGTTTGTCCGACAGTTTGGCAACTTCGAGAGTGTCAGGGAACTTGCCTCCCGTGTCAGGCAAATCCACGTCATCGCGGCGCGAGGTCCGACACGCAACCAGCGGATATTGCCTTGACCGCTTTGTTCTGTGCCCTTAGAATTTTTATCACGTCATGCTTTTCTCAATACCCATCATGAAAAGCCGGCTCGTCGTCATGGCCGCGGCGATTCTCCCTTTCGTCGTGGTCATTTGGGCGGCTCCCTTCGGCCGGCGCGAGGATGGGACGGCGGCCGTTCGCAAACCAGGAGATGCCGCGGCGCGTGCTCCGGGGGGAGAGGTGCTGGAAAGACTGAAAGGGGAGTGGGCGCACGATCATAAAATGCTCGCGTCGTTCGAAAGGGAACAATCGCGGCTCAGGGCCGTGGTGATCGAGAAGCGCAAACTCTACCAGGATGGTGCGATCGAAAAGGCCGAAGTGTCCGAGGCGGAGCGCGCGTTCGTCGCAAAGCTCGTGCAAATCCAAGAGGCGAGGCGGTCGCTGACTGAAACCGACCTCGCGCTCGCCGAGGCGACGATGGGCGACGAATTGGAGCGGCTGCCGCCTCTCGCCGTCAACGAATTCAGCGAAACTGA
>Ga0326597_10011503_pt1 | contig 11728 bp, 10 predicted proteins | sample RVTome_12_FD_203789 | JGI IMG/M metagenome (GOLD analysis project Ga0326597, IMG submission 203789) | Soil microbial communities from uranium-contaminated site in the Upper Colorado River Basin, Wyoming, United States - RVT100D185 | ecosystem: Environmental > Terrestrial > Soil > Contaminated >...
GAGGGGGGGCGGAGGTCGCGGGGGCAGGGGCGAGCGGCTATTAATCAAGCCCCGGCTACACGCGTTCGCGATACTCCCACGCCAAATGAAGACCTACCAGGAACTCCTCGCCGAGGCAAAGTCCCGCATCCGCGAGATTCCGCTTTCCGAAGCCAAAGTGCTGCTCGAGGCCGATTCGGGCGCTGTGTTTCTCGACTGCCGCGAACCCAACGAATGGAATCTTGGCCGCATTCCCGGGTCGATCTTCATCCCGCGGGGCCGGCTTGAGAGCGACGTTGAGGTGCGGATCAAGCGCGATGTGCAGGTCGTCGTCTATTGCGCCAACGCCAACCGCTCGGCGCTCGCGGCCGATACGCTGCAGACGATGGGGTATGCGAACGTGGCGTCGATGGCGCAGGGGTGGAATGCGTGGGTGACGTCGGGCGGGGCGGTGGAGGGCTGACGCCGCAATCGCTGCTAGAGCGGATTGCCGCCGCGTTGAGCGTGCGCGGCGCCGCGCTCGCCGAGCGCGATCCGCCGTTCCGAGAGGCAGCCGTCGCGCTCGTGCTGCAGCCTGCGGGCGATGACGCCTCGCTGCTCCTGATTCGCCGCGCCGAGCATTTCCGCGACCCTTGGTCCGGCCAGATTGGGCTTCCCGGAGGCCGTGCCGAGCCGGCTGACGCGACGCTGTTCGAGACCGCCATCCGCGAAACACGCGAGGAAACCGCGCTCGACCTCGCGTCCGCGCAGCTCCTCGGCCAGCTGGACGAGCTCCGTCCGCGCACGCCCGCGCTCCCACCGATCATCGTTCGCCCGTTCGTCGTGTCAGTTACGCGGGTGCCCCCACTGGTGCCCAGCGCCGAGGTGGCGGAGTTGTTCTGGGCGCCGTTGTCGGCTTTGTTTGATCCAGCCAGTGCCCGCCAGGCCGTCGTGGAGGTGCGAGGCGTTCCCAGGACGGTTCAGGCCATCGACTACGAAGGGCGAATCATCTGGGGAATGACCGAACGAATCCTTCGGACGCTGAGCGGCGTATTAAGTGCAGCGCCGTGATCGCGACGGACACTCATCTCACTCAGCTAGCCCCATTTTGAACAGACGTTCCACCGACAGGCGAGCAGTAGCCGCGCGCGCAGTAACCGCACTCGCTGTGGCACTCGTGTTCGCCACTGGGTCCGCGGGTGCGCAGGGCGCCGCACTCGCGCCGGGAATCGCGCTGGCGACGTTCGACACGGCGTGGTCGCGGATCAACGAGACGCACTTCGATACGGCGTTTCTGTCCACGCGATGGCGTGAATTGCGCGACTCGCTCCGGCCAGTTGCAGAACGCGCGACGACGAACAACGAGCTTCGCCGCGTCATCCAGCGGATGCTGTCGAGCATCGGCACGTCACACTTTGGTCTCATTCCGCGTGAAGCATCGCCCGTGCTGGACGCGCTCGACGCGGCGGCCGCGGGAGCCCGTGGTGGCGGTAGCGGCGGCGCGACCGCTAGTGCGAACGTCACGCTCCGCATCGCAGACAACGCGCTCATTATCTGGAAAGTCGGCGCCGGCAGTCCGGCGTGGAGTTCGGGCGTGCGGCCCGGCGATCGTGTGCTGAGCATCAACGGTGTTGCGCTCGACAGTGCCGTGTCGCAGCTGCGGACAATCCAGGATGAACACGTGCGGCGCCAGACGAGCCTGACGCTGGCCATGCGCGCCAACGCCATGCTCGCTGGCTCCATCAACGATCCTGTTTCGCTCGTCTTCGGCGAGCCTGGCCACGGCCGCGAGGTGAGCGTTCAGCGCGCTCCCACCCGTGGCGCGATGGCGCGCTTCGGCAACCTGCCGCCGATGAACGCGCACGTCGAAGTGACCGAGGAGCTCGTGGATTCGCCGCACGGCCGGCGACGCATCGGCGTCATCGCGTTCTCGGTCTGGCTGCCGGTCGTTGGCCCGCAGATTGACAGCGCTGTCCACCGCTTTCGCGATGCCGATGGGATCGTGCTCGATCTCCGCGGTAATCCCGGTGGTCTCGCCGCGCTGACCGGGCGTGTCGCCGGCCACTTTGTCGATTCTGCGTACTCACTCGGCGCGCTGTACATGCGCGCGACGACGCTCAACCTTGTGGCGAATCCGCAGCGCGTCGCGCCCGACGGCGAAACCCGCGTACAGCCGTTCGACGGGCCGCTTGCGATTCTGATGGATCCGCTCTCCGCGAGCGCGTCGGAGTTCTTCGCGGCCGGCGTTCAGGGGCTGGGCCGCGCGCGAGTTTTTGGCGATACAAGCGCCGGTGCATCGGTGCCAGCGCTGATGGGACGTTTGCCCAATGGCGACGTGATGCTGCACGCCATCGCCGACCACCTTGACTCACGGGGACGCCGCGTCGAAGGGCGCGGCGTGATTCCCGACGAGGTCATTCAGCTGAACATCGCCGACCTGGCCGCCGGGCGCGATGCGCCGCTGGCCGCCGCGATACAGTGGATCACCACGCAACCACGCAGGAGTCAGTTACAATGAAAGTCCTTTCACGCACACTCGCCGTCCTCGCGGCCTTCACCGTCGCGGCAATGCCGGCCATCGCATCTGGGCAGGACCTGCCTGAGGCGCGAGCCGTACTCAACAAGTTCGCCGAGGCAACGGGGGCGAAAGCGCTGGAAGCGGCGCCGGGCGTCTTCATGCGCGGTCGAGTCGAGCTTCCGTCGGCCGGCCTGAGCGGAAGCGTCGAGTCGTACATGGATCGCACCGGGCGATCGCTTCAGGTGATGGTGATGGAAGGCATTGGCGAAATGAAACAGGGAACGTCCACCGATTTCGGCTGGTCGCTGGACCCCGTTTCGGGTGCGCGAATTCTGAGCGACAAGGAGTACGCCGACCGCCGGGACAGCGAGAGCATCGCCGGAATGCTGAGGCAGGAATCGATGATCACCGAAGCCCGCACCCTAGGTCGCACCACGATCGATGGACAGCCGTGTGTCCAGCTGATGATCAAATGGAAATCGGGCCGCCAGTCGAGCGAGTGCTACAGCGAATCAACCGGACTCCTCGTGTCCATCACCAGCACCCAGGCGAGTGCGATGGGTGACATTCCCTATTCGTCGAGCTTGATGGACTACAAGACGGTGAACGGCGTGACGCTGCCGATGCGCGTGGTTCAGCGCTTGGCCGCGCAGGAGTTCACGATCCGGTTCAGTGAAGTGCGGATTGAGGCGATTGATCCGGTTAAGCTGGCGTTGCCTAGCGAAATTCAGGCCCTGCGACGGTAAACAACTGAACTAAGCGGATGAGGCGGGTTATCCGGATGAGGCGGGTACGACCGGTCTGTATTTACGCCAGAGCCAGGATGTTGTCGCGAATGCGGCTATTGCTGCCACTACGACGTCGCTGAGGAAGTGGGCTTGTGAGAGGATGCGGGTTAGGCCGCATCCGATTGCGAGTGAGAGCCAGACCCATCGGGCTTTCGGGAACAGGTACGCGAGCATCGCGGCGGCGCCGAAGGCCACCATCGTGTGGCTGCTGGGGAGCGCCAGTCCGCCGGTGGAAAAGGGGCGTTCGGTGAAGGGCCTGAACACGTAGTCCCCATCGGCGACGAGCGGCCGGCCGCGGCGGAAGCTGAGTTTGAGAATCTCGGCGGCGATTCCCGCGACGGCTGGCGATGCGATCAGGAGCAGTGCGCGGCGGCGGGCGGCGGCCACCACGCCGCGCTCGTGCAGCCACAGGGCCAGCGCAGCGATGCCCCACGTGGGAAGAAAGCCCATCACGCGCAGCAGGCGGCCCCAGTCTTCATCGAGCGTGCGCGCGTACACCACGTGCTCGAACGTCCATCGGTCGAGCAGGAGCGACGCGACGATGGCGAGGGCGGCGGCGAGAATAAACCGGGTTTGCGACACGGGATGGAGGCGCGAGGGCCGGGCGAAATGCGGCGATGTGCGGGGGATAATGCACCCCGGATGGGCGCGTTGGGAGGCGCGCCGCGGGGAAAAGTGCGAACTTACCGCCCATGCCACGACGCCAGCGCCGTCCGCAGCCGCGCGCAGACCTTACCGCGCCCACCGAGGACTACCTCAAGGTCATCTACGAAATCGAGCGCGATGGCGGCGCCGCGGGCACCAACGACATCGCTGCGCAACTCGCGATTGCCCCGGCGTCGGTGAGCGGCATGATCCGCCGTCTCGCGGGGCAGGGACTGCTCAAGCACGAGCGGTACCACGGCGTCAAGCTGACGCCGGCCGGCCGCACGGCCGCACTGCGCACGATTCGGCGTCATCGCATCATCGAGTGCTACCTCACGCAGGTGCTCGGCTACGAGTGGGATCGCGTGCACGATGAAGCCGAGCGAATGGAGCACGCCGCGTCTGATGAACTGATCGACCGGATGGCAACCGCGCTCGGCGATCCCGTGGTTGATCCGCACGGTGCGCCGATTCCCACGCGCGAAGGCACGGTGGACGAGCGGCGGCATCCATCGCTTGCGGACCTCAAGGTGGGCGAACGCGCGCGCATCGTGCGCATGTCCGACGAAGACAGCGGGTTTCTCCGCTATCTCGCGGGGCTCGGTATCACGCCGGGTGCGAACGTCGAGGTCGCCGACCGCGCGCCGTTCGACGGTCCGCTGACCGTGAAAATCGGCCGCGCCACGCACGCCGTTGGCGCGTCAGCCGCGTCGCGCGTGTACATCGAAGTTCCCGCGGCCGCCGCATCGGGCCGGGCGCGGCGCTAGCGGCTTACTGGCGCGCCAGAGCGCGCGTCCCCTGGTGGAGGTACGCAATCCGCCCATCAGCTCCACGCACGAATGCCATCCGAATCGCGGGACCGTTCGCGCCGCCAATCACGAGTCCATCGCTCCCCTCCAGCCGCAGTGGCCGTGTCTGCGCGCCCTGCTTGAACACAAGTGCGCCGCTCTCATCGGCGATTTCGACGTTTGTTCTACCCATCGCGTAGCGGCCAACAAGGGCAGCGCGTTCGGCCGGTGTGGCGTCGCGCGGCGGTGGCGGCGTTTGCGTGGGCGGTGTGAGTCCCGTGACGTGTCTGATCGCGGCATCCACAATGCCGTTCAGCGGAGCGCCGCTCAGGTTGTCGAGCAACACCACCGCGAACTTGCGGCCGGGCAGCATGACGACCGTGGCGTCGAATCCATTGATGGAGCCGCCGTGCTGCCACACGAGCTCGCTGCCCCGCTTTGAGGTCGTGATGCCGTAGGCATACCGCGCGGAATCTTCAGCCGGCCGCCCGGGAATCACGGTGGTGCTCGTGGTCATTCGCCGAACGGTTTCTGGCGCGAGGACCGACTTGCCGTCGATGGAACCGTAATCCATCAGCATCATGGAGAAGCGCGCAATCTCGGGGGCGCTCGCAAACAGGAATCCGGCGCCCCATTGCGCCGTGTTCTCCGTGAACGGCCTGACAACAGCCGGACTCTGGGTCGGTGGCGCGATGTGTCCCATCGAGGAGGGCAACGTGAGCGCCTGCAAAGGACGGAACGTCGCGCGCGTCATACCCGTGGGCCGCATGACCTTGTCCTCGACGAGCGTGGCAAAGCGCTCGCCGCCCGCCACCTCGGCGACATACCCGGCCATCGAGTACCCGGGATTCGAGTACGAAATCACCCGCGACGGCTCGGTGAAGAACATCGTGTCGGTCACTTCGCGCATGACTTCGCCGAGTGCGCCCTCGCCCATGCGGCCGTATGCGACAGCGTTGTCGAGCCAGCCGGACGTGTGCGTGAGCAACTGGTGAGGCGTTACCTGACCCACGCGCTTTCCGCGGAGTTCCGGCACGACGGCGCTGATCGGCGCGGTGAGTGAGAGCTTACCCTCGTGCGCCAGCTGCGTGAGCGTGGCCGCGGTGAACATCTTCGTGACGGATCCAACGCGGAACAGCATGTCCGCAGTGACGGGCTGACCCGTCTCGATGTTCGCGATTCCGTAGCCCGCTGCATACGCCACGCGGCCGTCCACCACCACCGCGACGACGGCGCCCGGGGTTCTCGTTCGCTGCAACTCCGAACGTACGAGTGAATCGAGCGAGGTGGCCCACGCGGGCCGGCTGGATTGCGTGCGAGCCCGCGCCGCCACCCAATCGGCGATGACGCCGAGCACGCTGCTGCTCATGCGCGCGTCGGTTGCCCGGAGATAGTTGGCGGGATTGCCGTCGGGATCCGGGAGAAAGAGGTGATTGAGCCCGGGGTACACTCGCACGGTTACGTCGGCGTTGCCGGACGCGCGAAGGGCGGCGCCCAGTTCGGGCGCCTGTTCCTGCGTGACCTGCCGGTCAGTCTCACCGTGCAGAACCAGGGCGGGTGTGCGCACGCGTCGAGCCACCGCGATGGGGTCGTGCGCGACGAAGTACGCAAACCACGGGCGCGCCTGCGCCAGCGAATCGAAGGTTGCGTGCGCGATACGCGCGGCCGAATCACGCGAGACATCGGTCTTGAGCGATGTATCGCGGTCAATCGCGTAACGCTGCTGGTAATGGATGATGTCGCGGCCGTTCTGTGACGGTCCAGCGAGGAGCACGATGCCGGCGAGCGCCGTGTCGCCAGCGGCGACAATCGGCGCGATCATCGCGCCTTCGCTGTGGCCGAGCAGAAAGACTTTGTCAGGGTCGACGTCTGGCCGCGCCCGCAGCCACGCCACGGCCGCGCGCACATCGTCAGCGAAGTCAGCGGAGGTCGCCGTCGACGCGTTTCCTGTCGAGCCGCCGTAGCCCCGATCGTCGAAACGCAACACGGCGACTCCGCGACGGCCCAGCGTGTCGGCGATCTGGCGAAACGGCCGGTACCCACTGGCAATCGGAATCAATTCGTCGCGATCCTGCGCGCCTGACCCGCTGATTGTCACGACGGCGGGAGTTCGCGCGCCCGAAGTGGCGGGCCGCGTGAACGTCGCCGCAAGTTCGTGCCCACCAGGAACGGGAATGCGCACGTGCTCGGCGCCGTACGGCGCGCCGGGCGGCGGATCGTAGTTCGGCGCGCCAAGTGCGGCTCGCGCGAGCGCAGCACCCGTCAGGCGAACGAAGCGAAGATTCTGTGCCGTGGTCAGCCCCTCTTTGACCGTGCCGTCGGCCTCGAGTTGTACGACGGTCACCTGTCCGGCAAGGGTGATGCGCGCGGAGTCGCGGTCGCGCTGAACCGTGGCGTCGATCGTCTGGCCTCCAACGCTGAGGAAGATGGGAATCGTCGCACTGGCGCCGGGAGCTATGCGTGCCACGAGCAGTTCAACCATTGCCACGGACGTGTTCAGGAGCAGGAACGCGTCTGCTTTTGACGGGAGCATCCGGACCTGCTGAGCAGGCACGGTCATCGCGAAGTGAACGGAGTCGCCCACAAGCGACAGCGTCACGACCTGAGAGGGTGCTGTGTCGGCGGCAGTGCGAAATGCGGTGAGGTGCAGTTCTGAATAGCGGCCTTGCGGGCCCACCGCTGCCGACCAGATCACCCGACCCTGGTTTCGCACAGCGACAGTTCCTGTCCACCGTCCATCCTGGATGGTGACGCGCTCGATGCCGACGGTGTCGCCCGCGACGAGCATTGCGTACCCGAACGATACCGTCGGCGACTGCGCAGACAATTGTGGCGCGACCGCGAACAGCATTGCAGTGATGAGCCAGGTACTGAAGCGCAGTGTCGTTACGTGAGGCATTGGATTATTCAGTTCGAGACGAGCCGCGGCGTGACGCGCCCGAGGACGCGTCGCCGGGCGCTGAGGGCGCGCGGCGAGCGTCCTTGAGCGACCCGCGGAGAATGAACTCGATCTGCGCGTTCAGGCTGCGCAGATCGTCGTTCGCCCAGCGCTGTACGGCGTCGAGGACGTCTGGATCGATGCGGAGCAGGAACGCCTTCCGCATCTCACTGATAGATGGTTCCCGTGTTCACCACCGGCTGTGCGTCGTGATCGGAGCACAGAACAACCAGCAGGTTCGAGACCATTTGCGCCTTGCGCTCTTCATCCAGATGAATGACGTTGCCGGCGCTGAGCAGCTCGAGCGCGTGCTCGACCATGCCAACCGCGCCCTCGACGATCTTCTTGCGCGCGGCAATGATCGCACTCGCCTGCTGGCGCCGCAGCATCGCCGACGCGATCTCGGGTGCATACGCGAGATGACTGATACGTGCTTCGACGACCTCGACGCCCGCTTTGGTCAGGCGGTCCTTCAGCGCGCCTTCCAGCTTGACCGACACTTCGTCAAGGTGCGTGGACAGCGCGATCTGATTGTCCTGGTGCGCGTCGTACGGATAGTGCGACGCGAGCGTGCGGAGTGCCGCCTCGCTCTGCACGCGGACGTACTCCTGGTAGTCGTCAACCTCGAACGACGCCTCGGCGGTCTCCACGACCTTCCAGACCACGATGGCGCCGATCTCGATGGGATTCGAGTTGGCGTCGTTCACCTTCAGCTTGGCCGTTTCGAAGTTCCGGACGCGCAGCGAGATGCGCTTGCGAACCGTGAACGGGTTCGCGTACCAGATGCCCTCGCGCTTTTCGGTGCCGCTGTAGCGGCCGAAGAGCGTGATGACTTTGCCTTCGTTCGGGTTCACGACGAAGATGCCCGCGAGCATGAAGATGAAGACGATGGTGAAGACGACGCCGGCGACTATGAGCAGAGGCATAGAACCTTGCCCACCGCGGACCAGCGTGGTGATCGACACGCCGATGCCTGCGAGCAGGAGGATCAGGGTCAGCAACCCGCCGGGGGCCTTGTATTCGGTCTCGCGGATCATACCGGTGTGTCTCCGGAGGAGTGGTAGCGAAATGATATCAATAGGCTATCATTTGTGCAAGTGTGTGAGGTCGGGGGTCGGGGGTCGGGGAGGGTCGGAGGGGCTAGAAGTACGTCGCTACTGACAGGAGCAGGCGGGCGAAGTCGGCGGGGACGGCGAACCGGTCCCTCGTTCGGCCGCGGACGTACTCCAGCTTCACTACCGTGTCTTCGGTCGGGCGGAAGTTCACGCCGCCGCTGGCCTGGCGCAGGTCGTCCCCGTCGAGATCGGCGTCGAAGTCCACGGCTTCTACGCGGGCTTTGAGTGCGAAGGCGCTGGTTGGCAGGGTACGAATCCAGCCGCGGCCAAACGGGCGCACGACTTCCGCATACCAGCCGCTCTGGCGTTCGGCGTAGATGCCGCGCAGCGCAGCTGGTACATCGATGCTTGCCCACACGGCCTCCATCGCGAGGCGGGTACCGCGATACGTGAGTTCGGCGTCGACGACCGAGATCGCGAGCGAGCGGCGTTCGTCAATGTCGACGCCTCCGTCGCTGAACACGCTGTAGGCGCCACGATGCGTCGACACGCCGAGTTCCGTGCCCACCTGCGGACTCCAGGCGAGGCGTCCAACAAACGCTGGCTGCGAGTTGTTGTCTTCGAGGTTGCCTCTGCCGAGTGGAATGCGCGTGCCGCCCTCGGCGTCGTCGATCAGTCCGCCGTGGAAGCCGTTCGTGAGGTATGCCTCGTACGTCACGCGTCCGGCGCTGCCGGCGCCGAATTGGCCAAGCGCGCCGAAGCCAGGTTCTGACAGCGCAACACCAACGAGCTCTGTCGACGCGACTGGACGGTCGGTGAACTCATTGAGCGGGCTGTCGTGCGACAGGTTGAACCGGCCGAGTGGTGACAGGATCATTCCGCCGCGCACTGTCAGCGCCTGGTGCACGCGCAAGTCGATGGCGGCGAATTCGAGTTTCACCTCCTCACCCCCATCTTCGAACTCGAGCTCGGCGGCGAACCGAACGATGTCGCTGACCGTGGCGTTGGCAAAGAGGTTGAACCGTTTCGCGACGAAGCCGGATTCCACGGTGGCGCCGTCTTCGCGTGCGAAACGCGCGTGCGCTTCGGCATAGCCACCGATTGCCGTGCGTCCGGCAAGGCGAGTGGCGAACGGCTTGTCGTAAATGCCGCCGCGAACGAATGGACGCGTGGTGTCGGTTTGCTGGGCCAATGCTATGCTTGAAACGCATAGAGCGTACAGCGTACAGCTTGCAGCTTGCAGGAGGGTGAGGGGGCGAATCATGTCAGGTCTATTTCGAGGTAACCGTCGCTCGTCAGCTGGGAGCGGAGCTGCGCCAGGGGGCGCTCGGCGGGTCCTACCAGGACGCGGCCGGTGCGATCGTACGTCGAACCGTGACACGGGCAGACGAGTCGCGCGCCTTGGGCGTCGACTGTGCAGCCCCGGTGCGTGCACACCGACGACAGAACCGTGTAGCTCCCGTCGCTCTGCCTGAGAACCAGGAGTTCGCTGGTGGCGCCGTCCGGCAGAATGCGCAGGGCGCCGTCGGCGGTTGCGAGCGCGGGGTGATCGGCGAGGCGAATGCGCGCGCGTCCGTTGACGGGTGTGACGCGCGTAACGACGACGCTTGCGCACCCGCCTGAAATGGTGACGAGGAGCGCGGCGCCAGCGGCGCGCACAAATGCGCGACGATCAGTCGGCGCGCTCATCGCGATTCGACAAAGTCGAGCAGCGCGGCCCGTGCTGCGGGGGAAAGCGCCGCGAATGCATCGCGCGCGCGCTGCGCTTCGCCGCCGTGGAGGAGAATCGCCTCTTCAACAGTTCGCGCGCGCCCATCGTGCAGGAGGAACGCATCGCCGTTGAGGAAATCACGCATGACGCGAAGACCCCAGAGTGGCGTGGTGCGCCACTCACGGCCGTTGGCGCCGCCGTCGGGCCGATTGTCGGCGAGCGCGTCGCCCATATCGTGCAGCAGAAAGTCCGAATACGGCGTGATGACGCGGCCCGAGAGCGCCGGCACGGTGCTCTGGCCCGTTGTGAATTGTGCCACGTGGCACGACGCGCAGCCGACCTCGGTGAACGCGGTGCGTCCCGCGGTGCGCTGAGGCGTGTCGGCGCCGGGCGCCGGCGGCTGCAGCAGACGGATGTATGCAACGACGGCGAATGCCGTCGACGCGGGAATCTCGGGGTCGGCGACCCTGTCCACGGAGCCGTCACTCGCGCCCGATTGTGGGTTGCGATTCTCGACAGGGAGAAAGTCCGACGTGATGCCGATGTCCTGGTGATATGCGGCGACGGTCTGCTCGAGCAGCGTCGAGACCTGCGCTTTGCGGCCGAAGCGTCCGAGCCGTCCGGCGCCGGCGCCGGGTTCGGTGGCGGGCACGAAGTCGGGTGCGTTGACGATGTTGGCGCGTCCCGAGATCCCATCGCCGTTCGCGTCGTCGGGGTCTGCAAGCGCGAGAATCGCCGCTTCGGGAATGGCTTCGATGAGCCCAACGCCGAACACTGGCGGCGGCAGGCGGCGCGACGCGGGCACGCCTGCAGGAACTGTTTCTGCGGTGGCGCCGGCGATGGCCTTGTCCTGAATCTGCGGCCCGCCTAGTTCGGCGAGGAATCCATCGTCCGGCGTGCCGATTCGCGTGAGCCCGTTCTCCACGCGCCCGCGCCCGTCACCGCTGTGGCACGCGGCGCACGACACGTTGTTGAAAATGGGGCCGAGCCCTGTGGCCGGCGCGAAGGCGCGTTCGAATTCGGCGTCGCCTCGCGCGAAGGTCGCGAGCTCGGCCGGACTCAGCCCCGGAACCGGCGCATCCATGATGTCGGCGTCGTTCGGGGCTTCGGTGAATAGCGGGCCGCACGATGCAACGAGGGCAACGGCGGCGAAGCGAAATAGTTTAGTCATGACCACGAATGAAATTAGGACAGCCTAATTTGTTCGACAGCCGAGCCGGCGTCAAGTGGCTGGCGGCGCGCAAAACTTGACAGCGGCCTGGCTTGGTGCGATTTCCGGCGCGTGCTGGACGAACCATCGATGTTCCGAATCGGGACCCAGGGCTGG
>Ga0326597_10011504_pt1 | contig 11727 bp, 7 predicted proteins | sample RVTome_12_FD_203789 | JGI IMG/M metagenome (GOLD analysis project Ga0326597, IMG submission 203789) | Soil microbial communities from uranium-contaminated site in the Upper Colorado River Basin, Wyoming, United States - RVT100D185 | ecosystem: Environmental > Terrestrial > Soil > Contaminated >...
CTCGAGGTATCTCCGAATCCGCTCCAGGAACTGGAAGCCGGTGGCGCCGTCGATGATGCGGTGGTCGAACGTGAGGGCGAGGACCATGATGGGTCGGATGGCGATCGCGTCGTCCACCACCACCGGTTTCTTCGCCACCGCGCCCAGGCCGAGGATCGCCACCTGCGGCTGAGCGATCATCGGGGTGCCGGTCAGGCCGCCGAACATGCCGGGGTTGGTGATGGTGAAGGTCGCGCCTCGAACGTCCGCGGGCGTGAGCCGGCGGTTGCGCGCGGCGTCGGCGAGGCGGTGGATCGCGCGCGCGAGCCCGACGAAGTTCATCTCGTCGGCGTTCGCCAGCACGGGCACGATCAACCCTTCTTCGAGCGCCACCGCGACACCGAGGTGGATGTGCTTCTTGAGCGCGATCTGATCTCCCACCACGGACGCGTTGAAGATCGGGAACTCCTTCAGAGCCTTCACCGTGGCTTCGGCGACGAAGGGGAGAAACGTGAGCAGAACTCCCTCGGTCTCCTCGAAGCGGGCCCGGTGCTCTTCCCGGTATCGGACGATGCGGTTCATGTCGCACTCGGTGAACGAGGTCACCTGGGCCGAGATCTGCTGGCTCCAGATCATGTGCTCCGCGATCTGCTTGCGCATGGGGCTCATGGCGACGAGCTTGTCGCCGGGCTCCGGCTGGTAGAGATAGTGACTGGGTGGACCCTCGGGAGCGCTCCGAACCGCGGACGGTGCTGTCGCCATCGGCGCCTGAGGTCGCTGTGGACGCTGCTTCAGGTAGCGCTCGACGTCCCGCCGGCTGATGCGGCCGCCCGCACCCGAGCCCGGGATCTCGAGAAGCTCCTGAATGTCGAGCCCGGATTCGGCGGCGAGAGCGAGCACCGCGGGCGAGAGTTGTCGGCGTTTCTCGCCCAAGGACGAGCCTGCGGGTGCAGGAGCTGCGGGCTGCCGTGCCCCCCGACGCTGGAAGGTCGTCGGCTCGTGAGACGAGCGAAAATGACCAGCGCCAGCGGCCGGCGCCGGCGACGGGCTCGCCGTGGTCGCCGCCGCGGCCCCGTCGCCGATCTCCGCCACCGTGGTTCCGACGGCGACGGTCACGCCCTCGTTCACCAGGATCCTCTCCAGGATTCCCGAGGCCGGCGCCGGCACTTCGGTGTCCACCTTGTCGGTCGTGATCTCGAAGAGGGGCTCGTCTCGCTCGATTCTCTCGCCCGGCTTCTTGAGCCATTTGGTGATGGTGCCCTCCGAGAGGCTCTCACCCATCTGGGGCATGACAACTGCGGTCGGCATGGGTGTCAGTACTCCAAAAGCCAGCGCGCGCCCGTCTCGATCTTCGCCGCCGACGGGAGGACGGCATCCTCGAGCGTCGGGCTGAAGGGAATGGGAACGTCGAGAGAGCCGATGCGCTTCACCGGCGCGTCCAGGGACTCCCAAGCTTCTTCTGCGATGATCGAAGCCACCTCGCCGCCGAAGCCCGAGGTAAGGTGGGCCTCGTGCACCACCAGGGCCCGTCCCGTCTTGCGAACGCTGGTGAGAAAACACTCCTTGTCGAGAGGGGTCAGGGTCCGGAGATCGACCACCTCCACCTCGGCGCCTTCCTTCGAAAGGCGCTCCGCGACCTCTAGGCTCGCGTGAACCATGGCGCCGTAGGTCACGATGGAGAGGTCGGTCCCTTCGCGTTTCACGTCGGCGACTCCGAGTGGAACTTCGTAGTCCTCCTCGGGAACGTCCTCGCGGATTCTTCGATAGAGGTGCTTGTGCTCGAAGTAGAGCACCGGGTTGTTGTCCCGGATCGCCGCTTTCAGAAGACCCTTGGCCTCGTAAGGAGTCGAGGGCTGGACCACTTTGAGTCCGGGGACGTGGGTGAACCAGGCCTCGGGATTCTGAGAATGATAGGGACCGCCCCGAAAGCCGCCTCCCGAGGGCCCGCGGAAGACCACGGGTACGGGGATGCCCCAGCGGTAATAGCACTTGGCGGCGAAGTTGACGATCTGGTCGAAGGCGCAAGAGAAGAAGTCGGCGAACTGGAACTCGACGACCGGCCGGAAGCCCATGATCGCGGCGCCGCAAGCCGCCCCGGTGAAGCCGGATTCCGCGATCGGAGTGTCAATGACCCTCTCCTCGCCGAACTCCTCGAGGAACCCTTTGGTGATCTTGAAGGCGCCGCCGAAGACGCCGATATCCTCTCCCATGAGAAAGACGGTGGGGTCCCGGCGCATCTCCTCGCGAAGGGCCTGACTGATGGCTTCGAGATAGGTGACGACGGCCATGAACGCGGGAGTATATCAAACCGTCCCGCAGCGCCCGGTTTACCCGGCGGATTACTTCGATCGCTCGCGAGCCGGGCCGAGCCATCCGGTGCGGGGATTCCAGGCGAGACGCGTCCCCTCCTGGGCGATGGCGTAGTTCGAGAGACCTTTCCCGTGCCGTCGGTGAGCGCGGCGGATGTCGCGATCGTCGTGCGTGGGCCCATGGTGGGCGGCGAGAACCAGAGTCTCCGAATGCCGCCTCGCGAGCGAGGCCGCGTGCTCTTGAGAGCCGTGGCCATAGGCATGCTGGACCCGATCGGCGAAATGGGCATCGATGAGGGCGAGATGCGCGCCTTCGAGCATGCGCTCCTCGTCTTCCGCCGTTTCCGGGCTCGGCTCGTGATCGCACAGATAGGCGACCACCAATCCCTGGGGTGAGCGCAGGCGATAGCCGAGGGTATCGAGTCGGTTCTTGCTCCGTCCTCCTCCACTGTAGTGGTTCAGAGCGAAGGTCTGGATTCTCCATCCGTGAATTCGAAGCGTCTCGCCGACCTCGAGCGTCGAGAAATCCAGCCGTTGCAGAGTGCGCGCCGCCAGGACCTCGAGCGGCACGTAGGCGGGGTGATCGTAGCCCCGGCGCACGGTCTCGATCGCCTCCTCGGCCCCGAGCACTCGAAGCTTCAGCCCGTTTCCGTTCGTCCAGAACCACTCCGCGTCCTTCAATCCCTCCCAGTGGTCCATGTGGGAGTGGCTCAGGAGAAGATGGACGCGCTCGACGCCGCGGAATCGCGGCTCGGCGGAAACGGCGCGGCTCAGGACTCCGAGCCCCCGTCCTCCGTCCAGCACGAAGAGATCCGACCCGGCGCGCAGCGAGTAGCAGGACGTGTAGTTGGCGATGGTGGAGCGCGGAGGGGCGAGGCTCCTCGAGCCCCGCGCTCCCCAAATTTCGAACTCCACCGCGGGCGGCCGTGGGGACGCGCGCCTTGGTTTCATTTCTTGCCCCCGGTCGCGATCGCCGTCATCCGCCGGAGGCGTTTGCACAGCACCTGCATGATCCCGCTCACCACACCTACGTTGTCGGTCATCAGCTCGAACAATGTATCCCGATCGAGACGGAAGAGGCGAGTTTCCTCGGTGGACTCGACCGAGGCCGATCGCGGCTCGGGATCGAGGAGGGCGAGCTCGCCGAAGATCTCCTGCTCGCCGAGGAAGTTGATGGTCTTGTCGCCGTCGAAGACCCGCACTCGCCCCGAGACCACGATGTACATGCTCTTGCCGGGATCACCCTTTTCGAACACCAGCTCGCCCGGCCTGAGCTCCACTTCTTCGAGGACGGAGGCGACGTCCGCGAGCGTGTCTTCGGAGGTGGTGGAAAACATGGAGACCCCTTTGAGCAGGAGGACTTTTTCTATCGTGAGCATTCGTTGACTCCCGTTACCGCTTTGAGTGGAATCGTTGCGGTTCGAAGCCCATCGCGCGGTCTCGGCAACGAGCGGGCTCGGATCGTCCCTCAGGAGCGCGACCTCCGAGGAGAAGCCGTTCACCTCGAGCCTGGTAGCGCCGTAGATGGCGCAGGCCCGCGTCCAGTTTCGAATGTTGCCGTCGGTAGAGCGCAGGATCTCGGCGAGCGATTCGGCCGCCCCCCGCCGGGCCTGGGGAAATCGGCGGCCGAGCCTCGAGAGGCAATCCTCGGGGCTCGAATGGTCGAGGAGCGGGAGCGCGAGCTCCTTGAGCTCCTGGGACAGAGTCACCTCCAGGATCTCGGCGGCGTAGGCGCGCCTTTCCCTCGACGAGCTGTCGAGATTGTCGCGGGCGCTGACGACCGTGTTGCGATCGTATAGGAAAGAGAGCAGGAGGAACACCCGCGCGCGGCTCTGGGCGATTTCCTCGCGGAGCGACTCCGACAAGGACTGGAGAGCGGAATCTCCTTCGATGTCGCGCAGAACCCCGAGCTTCCAGGTGGATTCTCGTACCTCGGCTTCGACGCTCCGCGCCACGCTCGAGGAGTCGCCCTCTTTCACATGGTACTGGAGCGACCCCAGCGCCTCGAGCGCCACTTGCCGGAGGTGACCGGCGCCGGATTCATACGCCTGCCACAGCGCCTGGCGGTGGGTAAATGAGGGCAGTCGCCGGGTGAGCTGCGCGATCCTCGTCCGAAGCGCAGCCGGCGTCCCGGGATCGAGAAGGGCGCGAGCGAGGGGAAGGCTTGCCTTCTCGCCCGCCTCGATCAGCGCCCGCGCTGCGTCGCTCCGGTACTTCGGATCGTCCAGGTGATCGAGGATCCGGGAAACGAAGCGCTCGTCTTTGCGGCGCCCCGCGGCTCGTAGCGCCGCCCGACGCACCTCGGGATGCTCGTCGGCAAGGAGTCGGTCGAAGAGCTCCGGATCCTGAAGGTCGGTATCACCCAGCACGCGGGCTGCCAGGACCCGGTCGTCGGCTGCCTCGGAGCGACAGAGCTCGAGAACCCGCACCCGCGCCCGGCGGTTGGCGCTCTCCTGCGGGCCGTGAAAGAGCCCGATGAGGGCGCCTCGTTCGACCTCTCGATCGGCATGGCCGAGGTAGGACGCGACTTCCCCGCGTGGATCGCCGAGAGCGGCGAGGGCGCGCAGAGCCACCGCCTTGACGCGAGCCGAGGTCTCCCGGGACAAAACCCGGGAGATGGAGTAGGTGATCCCCGGCGGCCGCCGCTTTTCGATGGTAAGCAGCACGTAGAACCGCACGTCGGGCGAGGGGTGAGAGAGGAGCTCCTCGAAGTGCAGCGGAAGCGAAGGGTGGTCGATCCGCTGCAGCAGGTCGAGGGCGAAGATTACCTCGTCCGCGCGCTCGCTCGAGAGCTTCGCGCGGACGAGGGTGATGCTCTGCTCGTCCTCCAGTGAGAACGCGGTGCGGTCGAGGGTGCGCTTCTCGAGAGCCTTCACCAGGGCCTTCCGGTACTCGCGGAAGGCGAAGAACGCGGCCACCGCCCAGCCGGCGAAGTTCAGCAGCATGAGCGATGCGAAAGGCGTCGTCGTGGCGAGCGCCGGGCGGCTGAAGAGGATCATCAACGCCGCCGCGAGGGCGATGGCGATCGGAGTCACGATGACCTCGACGCCAATCTGGGCCGCGAGACGCTCGCGCCGCGGCAGAGGCTGGTAGAGCACCTTGAACGACGGGTTGTCCACCGGATGCTTGAGCGTCTTGTAGAGACCCTGGTTCCCGATGGCGAGCCAGAATACCACCGGGGGAATCGGTACCGCCGCAACGGCGAGAATGGCGAGGGTGCACAAGAAATGGGCCGCGGGGAGCACGAGAAGTCCCACCAGGATTCCGAAGCGGTTCAAAAGGCGCCCCGACACCAGGATCCGGATTCCCAGATTCACGACCTGGGTGACTCCGGAGAAGATGCCGAAGAAGCTGGCGAGGGTCTCGACCTCGTGCCATCGAGTCTGCATTTCGGAGAGGAACGCGAAGTCGACGAAATACTTCCCGAGGACGGCGAAAAACGAGAGGACGAAGATCGCTTTGAGATAGGGGCTCGGCCAGAGCGAGCGCAGGGGCCTGCGGTCGCGGCTTTGGGTCCCGGTCTCGGCCTCCTCCCCTCCGCGACTCCCGACGTCGGGGAACTGGTTGAGGATGATGACCAGCAGAGCGAGGCAAGCGCCGAGCCCGGAGGCGGAGATCCAGAGAAGATTCGCGACCCCGAGGACGCTCACCAGGAGCGGCACCGAGAAAGAGCCGACGACGCGGGCCGCGACCTCGCCCGAGCCCACGAGACCGAAGAGTCTTTTCGACTGCCGGACGTCGTAGAGTCTCGCTGCGACCGCCCAATACTCCAGGTCGGTGAGCATGGACAGAAGTCGATAGGCGATCATCATGGCGAAGATGAGCCAGCCCGCCTCGCCCAACCCCAGCCTGAGCCGGAGAATGCAGATCATTCCCAGCATGAAGACCAGGGTTCCGGTCATGAGGGGAGCGAAGGCGACTTGCTCCTTCGCCCGCGTATACCCGAGGCCGGCGACGATGCTCACCATCGCGGCGACGAGGTAGACGTAGGGGAGAAAAGCGGCGTCGTAATGCGCCAGGAACAGAGCGCTCGCCGCGGTCTCGAAGAACACCGTCGACGTCCCGGTGAAGAATGAGTGGAGCAGCATGAGGGACGTCGACCGACCCTCACCCGGACGGATGTCGAGCCAGGCTTGCGTGCGCTTTCTGAGGTTCACGGACTTTAGGCGCTCAACTCCGCCGCGCGGTCCTTGAAGCGAGCGGGCTTGCCCGCCGAAGCCCGACCCGCCTTGGCGAAGCTTCGGCGGGTCCGCCGAAGCCCGAAGGGCGGAGGCGGAAGGGCGAAGGCGGGATCAGGCGGACACTCCCGAGCCGGTGGCTTGCTGGATCAGATCCCTCATCTCGCGGATCAGCGCGTCCGGGCTCTGTCCTTTCTTGACCAGCACCGCGGCGGTGAATCCTTCGAGCCGGACTCGATCGTCGCTCGAGATGTCCTTGGCGGTGAGGACCACCACCGGGATCTTGTTCCACTGGTCGCTGCGGCGAAGCTCTTCGATGAAGCCGAACCCATCGAGCTCCGGCATCATCAAGTCCAGGAGAATCAGGCTCGGAGGGCTCTCCGCCAGGCGGGCGAGAGCCTCGATGCCGTTCGCGGCCTCGAGCACCTTGAGCCCCTCCTGGGACAGGGCGCGGCGGATGATCTCGCGCACGCTGGGGTCGTCTTCGACCACCAGCACCGGCCGCGTCGAGGCGTTGTTCCGGAACTTCTTCAAAACCTCCACCAGATATTCGCGGTCGACGGGTTTCGTCATGTACTCCGCCGCCCCGAGGGCGTATCCCGTGGTTTTCTCGTCGATATTGGTCATCATGATCACCGCGATCTGCCGGAGCTCGGGGTCCGACTTGAGCGTCTTCAGCACTTCCCAGCCGTCCATCCCCGGCATCTGTACGTCGAGGGTGATGACGTCGGGCCGATGCTTGCGCGCGAGCTCGAGGCCCTCTTCGCCGCTCGAGGCGGTCATGACCGAGACCCCCTCCTTGGAGAGCGAGCGCTTCACCACGTCGCGCACCGAGGGGTCGTCGTCGATGACCAGCACCGAGCTTCCCTCGACGATCGTCGTTCCCGCCTCTTCCTCCACATGGAGGGTTACCTTCTTCGGGTCGACGACGTCCACGGGGATGTGGACGAAGAACCTGCTCCCCTTGCCGGGCTCGCTCTCGACGGTAATATCACCCCCCATCATCTGGCAGAACTTGCGACTGATGGCGAGCCCGAGGCCGGTGCCCCCGTACTTGCGGGTGGTCGAGGCGTCGGCCTGGGAGAAAGCCTGAAAGAGCTTCGAGAGTTGGGTTTCGTTCATCCCGATCCCGCTGTCCTTCACGGAGAACTTGAGCCACTCCTTGTCGGGCCGCTTCTCCCGGGTGACGGCGAAGGTGATCGTTCCCCCCTTGGTGAACTTGCTCGCGTTCGAGAGGAGGTTCAAGAGAACCTGCCGGAGCTTGGTGACGTCGGTGCTCGAGAATTGAACCTCGGGAGGGCAGATCACCTCCAGACGGTTTTTGTTCTTCTCCACCATTGGGAGCACGGTCGAGGCGACGTCGTCCACGAGCTGGCGCACTTCGACGGGCTCGATGTAGAGCTCCATCTTCCCCGCCTCGATCTTGGAGAGGTCGAGAACGTCGTTGATGAGCCCGAGGAGATGCTTTCCCGCGCTGTGGATCTTCTTCAGGTCGGGGACGAAGTCGTCTTGCCCAAGGTCTTCCGCTTCCTCCCGGAGCATTTCGCTGTAGCCGAGGATGGCATTCAACGGAGTGCGGAGCTCGTGGCTCATGTTGGCGAGAAACGAGCTCTTCGCCGAGTTCGCCTGCTCCGCCGCTTCCATCGCGACCCGGAGCTCCTCTTCGGCCTTCTTCCTCGCGGTGATGTCGTGGGCGACGCAGACGATCCCCTGGACCCGTTTGGTGGCATCGGTCAGAACCGAGCCCGAGATCAAGACCGGGATCTCGTTCCCGCCGCTCGCGATGATCGTGGTCTCCAGGTTCCGAATGGAGGATTCGGTGGTCCCGAGGCGGATGATGGACGGGAGGTTCACCGAGCTGCCGGTGGGCTTGACCAGCTTGCCCTCGTTTCCCAGGAAATCGAGGAAGCTTCGGCCTAGAAGCCCGCCTTCGGTTTCACCCAGCAGGGAGAGAGCGGCTTCGTTCGCCGTTCGTATCTTCCAGTTGGAATCGGTGACGATGAGCGCATCCTCCATCGACTTGAGGATGTTGTCCACGTAAGACTTGGAGACCGTGGTCTCCTTCAGGCTCCGGGTCATGGTGCGGAAGGAGTCCGTGAGGTCAGAGACCTCGTCGTTGCTCTGGAAGGGGACCTTGATCTCGGCGTCGAACTGTCCCGCCGCCACCTCCCGGGTCACGCGCGACAGCGCCACGATAGGGACGGTAATCCGGCGCCCGAAGTTGATGAGAATCATCAGCAGCACCAGAAACGAGATCGACCCGATGGCGATCGCCCTCTGGGATCGGACGCGCACTTCCTTGACCGTCCCGGAGAGCGTCGCCGTGAGCTCGCTCCGGCCTCGCTCCACCAGATCGTTCAGATCCGACTCCAGCTGGTTCTTGTAGCCGGCGACCTCCTGGAAGAGATTCGCGACTTCCTCGTCGTTGAGCTGACTCAAGGCTTCGGTTTGCTCTCCTTCTTCCTCGGGAAGAAGGAGCTGTTCGATGAGCTGCGATGCCCGCTTGTAGTAGTCCTCGAACAGCGCCCGGATGAGCGCTACCTCGCCCCGCGAGCTTTCGGGAAGAACCTGTTCCAGGTTCGTGAGGTCGAGGAGAAACAGATCCCGCTCCTCCTCGACGCGGTCGAGAAAGCTCTGCTCCCCCATGACCACCGTGTCCTCGACGAGACGGCTGAGAGTGCGGAATCGGGCTTGGGTGGCGGTGACCCGGGTGAACTGGGGAAAGGAATGCTCCTGGACCTGGCTGAGCTCGTCCTCCACTCTTCCCGCGGCGCGGAAGTTGATGAGGATGATGGTACCGATGGTGAGCACGAAGCTCGCCATCAGAAGTCCGAATTTCCACTTCAGCGGCAGGCGCATGGCTTTCGCCGTCAGGGTTTGAGCTCGATGAACTTGACCCGGTCGTCGGTGTAGCTCCCGTCCACGACGCCGATGGCGCCGGGATTCGCGGTCACGTAATCCGCGACCTGCTTCGACGAGGCGAAGGTCTTCGGGGCCGTGCCCTGCCCCGAGAACAGATGGCGCTTCCAATAGGCTCGGAACTGGCGCACGGTTTTCTTCAGGTTTTCTTCCAGGAACGATGCGGTGAGCGGGGAGTCCTCGTCCAGGAGAGACGGCTCGATGCGGGCGCCCGAGTCCCAGAACGTTTTCTTCCCAAGGTAAATTCGCGCGATCTCGGCCTGGCTGATGGAAGCCACCTCGACGTCGGTGCTGACGATGACTTTGGTCTGGGCCTCGGCCCCCGCCGCCACCGAGAGGCCGACAATCAAAAGGACTCTTTTCATCTTCAGAACCCCAGGACCACGGCGGCCTTGATCTCGTTGTAGCTCGCTCCGGGGAACTCGGCGAGGGAGCTTCCGGAGGCGCCTTTGAAGTAGTTGTTCTCGATCTTGATCATGAAGCCGCCCGAGACTTCGTAGTTCAGCCCGGCGATGACGTCGTATCCGTGGTCGTTAGCCACGTCCGTCGAGGGGTCGATGCGTTCCAGCCTGAGGTACGGGGTGAGGCCGCTCTCGAACTCGTACGACGGCTGCAGGTACCAGCCCACCTGGAGGAGCTGATCGCCCTCCTGCGGCTCGAGCCAGCCGAAATCGAGCTCTGCCCAAAGCTTCCAGGCGCGCGCCTGGTAGCGGAGCTCGAACCCGCTGCTGGTGAGCGAGCCGACGCCGTCGGAGTCCGGCTTGTCGTGATAGAACGAGGTCCCGACCTCGATCGACTCCGAGGGCTCGAAGCGGAAACGCCCGGTAACCGCTTTGGCCCCGTTGTTGTCTTCCTCGAAGGGATTGGTCTCGCTCTGGTCGCCGTTCGAAAGGAACAGGTCGTAGCTGAACCCTCGCTCGCCGATGAGGCCGTCGCCGTGGACGGCGATCCCCGCTCCCCAGCGGGGATAAAACCGGAAGGCGTCGTCGACGATGCGCTCGGCCTTGTTGGTGCTCGCGGGCTCCTTCACGCTGAGAAACGCCGGCTTCGCCGTGTGGATCTCGTTGTAGATCCCGAAGGGGATGAACATCTTTCCCACCCGGACCTTCATCAAGTCGCTGAATGCGTACTCCACGAAAGCGTACTCCACCGCCACGTTGCCGAAGTCCTCCTCGGTCGCCGTCCCGTGCTCCCAGGTGAGATCGGTCGACACCCGGATCGCATCGGTCACCTGGAAATTGAGGACCAGATCGAAAAGATCGGCGTCGAACGACCCGTTGGGATCCCCGTTTCCTTCCTCCTCGATTTGCTTCTCGAACTCGAAACCCGAGTAGCCGTTGATCGTGAGCTTGCTCGTGTACTGCGCTCTCAAGGGGGTGGCCGAAGCCGCGACGGTGGCGACGAGAATCGCCACGAGCTTCCATCTCATGAGCTTTCCTCCGCGTCCGGACGCACCCGCCCGAGGCATTTCTCGAGATTCGGCGGTTCGGAAGCTTACGTTTCCGAGTCGGAAGTCGGTTGTGAAATTTCTATAAGTGTAACATACCAACCGAGGTTTGGAAGCCGAGCCAAGGCCGCGAAAGCGATTGAGTCCGAAGGGAAACGGGGTTACAATTTTAGAAGGGTCTCAATCACAATCGATTCGAGCTGCCTCGCTTCGACGCCGCCCCTTTTGGGGCGATGCGATCGGTGCGAGGGGAAAGCCCATGCCGAGAATACTCCTGGTCGAAGACAACGAAATGAATCGCGACATGCTGTCGCGGCGGCTGAGCCGGAAAGGCTTCGAGGTCCTCATCGCCGTCGACGGACAGCAGGGAGTCGAGAAGACCCTGAGCGAGAGCCCCGATCTGGTGCTCATGGACATGAGCCTTCCGGTCCTCGACGGCTGGGAGGCGACCCGGAGGCTCAAGGCGGCGAGCGAGACCAGGCACATTCCCATCATCGCCCTGACGGCGCACGCGATGTCCGGCGACCGCGAGAAGACCCTGCAAGCGGGCTGCGACGACTACGATACCAAGCCCATCGAGCTCTCACGGCTCATCTCGAAGATCGAAGCGTTGCTGAACGCGAAGAAAGTTTCCTAGCTGCTAGACGCTTCTCTGGTGCCCACGTGGGGGCGTGCGTGTTCAACGGCCTGCGGCTGACAGGGTTCGGTTGAAACGAAGCGCGTCGCCGGCTACCCGAGCCCTTCTGCCACACCGCGAACGATCCCGAATGCGCGATCCACGTCGAACAGATCGAACTCCCGGGGCCGCAGGACCGGACGCAGCTGCGCGTCAACCTGCTGCCGGAGGTCGTCCAACCGCTCCGGTGAGACATGCACCGCACCGGTGCCGGGCACG
>Ga0326597_10011505_pt1 | contig 11727 bp, 10 predicted proteins | sample RVTome_12_FD_203789 | JGI IMG/M metagenome (GOLD analysis project Ga0326597, IMG submission 203789) | Soil microbial communities from uranium-contaminated site in the Upper Colorado River Basin, Wyoming, United States - RVT100D185 | ecosystem: Environmental > Terrestrial > Soil > Contaminated >...
AACGAAAAGTAGCCCCCGAACTCCGATCATCAAACCACCGCTGCTCACCAGTTCCACGGTTCCGTGCAAGCGGAAACCGAACGGCACGTCGCAGACGCAAATCTCAAGTCCGACAGCCTGCTAGCGCCTCGCTAGGACGCCGGCTTTGTCGTGCCCCTGCTTCGACGGCTGCTTCGGCACGAGCGTACCGGCGGCCTCTTCGGCGGGCTGCGATGACCCGTTGGCACGCGGACTCCTAATCATCTCCGTGTGCTCGCGCCTAAACTCGAACGGCTTCGTCGCGAGCAGGAACGGCCGGTGTTGGGCGACGCTTACCAGCAGGGCCGCGGCCGCGAAGTTGGTCAGCAGGCTGCTGCCGCCGTACGATACAAACGGCAGCGTCATGCCCGTTACCGGCAGCAAGCCGACGGCCATTCCTATGTTTATGACAACCTGCATCGAAAGAAGTGCCACAATTCCCACCGCCAGCAGGCGCCCGAACGGTTCCACGCAAGCCGAAGCTATGCGTACGCCCGCCACCGCCACTACCGCGTAGCAAAGGAGCACGACAAGCGAACCGCCAAAACCCCACTGATGGGCTATTACCGCGAACACGAAATCGTTGTGGCGGTCGGGAATGAGCCCGCTGTCAACGTACACACCGTTTCCCCATCCCTGGCCGAAGAGCCCGCCGCTGCCAATGGCATTCTTGGAGTGAACGAGTTGATATCCCGAGCTCGCCGCCCATTCAACCGCCTCGCGCTTCGTCGCCAGCAGCTCGTAATCCTCGGGGCTGTCGATAATCGCCTGCCTTAGACGCTCAGATTGAAGCAGCACGGCCGTCACTCTCAACCGCTGATAGCTCTTCATGTGAAACCACGCCGCCGGTGCCGCGCTCACGCCGATCAGGGCAATCAACCCGAGGTGGCGGATTCTGGCGCCCGCCATGAAGAGCACGATAAACAACACCGGAATCAGAAGTAACACCGTCCCCAGGTCGGGCTGGAGCAAGATCATGAACAAGGGGAAGACCGACATTGCCAAAGGAACAACGAGATCCCCCGGTTTTCGGCAGCTCCGACCGTGCCGCAGGTACGCGGCGAGCGCCAGCAGATAGGCTATCTTCATGAACTCGGAAGGCTGCAATTGCAGGCCCGGCAGGCGGATCCACCTGTACGCCCCGTTCAACGGCTTGGTGAGCCCGCCGAAGGTGTTGTGCGTAATCCGGGCAACCAGCAGCGGAACCAGGGCCACCAGCACCACGAAGAAGATCGGATATGCAAAGCGGGCGATGCGCTCGTATCCGGTCCTAAGCACGGCCGCCGCAACCACAAGTCCCGCGATCGCAAACACGCACTGCTTCCCGGCGTTCTTGGGGCCGTCGTGGCCGAGAGAGTAATGAGTGTCCGTCACGTAAATCGACGCGATGCCGATGAGCATGAGCAGGCTGGCCGCAATGAGTATAGCCCACCCGGGCGGTGTCAGTGTGCCGGCCGTGCTTCTCAAGGCCGATCTCCCTTGTCGCCGCTCGAGTCCGCGTCGAGATCGGGGCCGAGTTCCTCGATCAGCACGGCCGCCACCCGTTTGGCAAGCGGACCGCCGCGGCGTCCTCCACTGCCGCCGAACTCCAGCAGCGCCGCAAACGCGATTCGAGGCTCCACCGCCCACGCCGGCCGCCCGCCGCCATCAACCGCCTGAAGGTAACCTCCAAACCACGCATGGGAGTACTTGTCACCGTCGGGCGGGGGATGAGGAGGCCATTCACCCGCGACCCGCACATCGGCAGGATCGAAGGTCGCCTCCGGCTGCATCGCCGTAAATCGGTCGATTGCCTCGCTCTTCGCGCCGGCGCGCACGACTGCCGTGCCGGGCGTTCCACGCAAATCCAAGTGAGGAATGCTGAACGCCGTCGGCCAGCGAATCGCCGTGGCGCTGCCGGTCTTACCGCACAGGACGTAGCGGTCGTTCTCAAACCTGGCGTGTTTGTATGCCGTCCCTTCCGGATCGTTGACAACGCTGTAAATCCCCTGTCGGATCGCGCTCCACTGTTCGCCGGTAGCGGGAATTGTCCATTCGGGAGTCTGCCGCCCGGTCCGCACGAGCGTCACCGGGCGAAACCTGCCGCTCGCGTAGGTAGCCATGAGATTCGCGGCCTGAAGCGGAGTTGCCGCCAGCTCTCCCTGGCCGATCGCAAACAACCTTGCGTGGGCGGCGTGTACTGCGGATTGCCTGTACCGCGCCAGCCAACCCGGCGTGGGGTTTATCCCCGTGGCCTCCTCGCGCAGTCCAATACCGGTACTGCGGCCTATGCCGAACATGTCGAAGGCGGCGCAGAGACTGTCAACGCCGAGCGCCTCGCCCAGCCGGTACATGAAAACATTGCAACTGCCGGTAAGCGCCTCCACGACGTTGATCGAGCCATGCGCCTTTCGTGCCGAGGTACCGTGAATCTCCCAGCAGCGCCATCTGTCATGTTGATCGGGGAACAAGTACCCGCTGCAATTCTCGTGCGTATCGACTCCCAGGCCCCCTCCCATGAGCCCGGCCAGGCATACGAGCGGTTTGACTATGGATCCGGGCGCATATTGATTCGCCACCGCCCGAAACCGCAGCGGCAGACGGTCGGTATCGTCGCGCAAGAAGGAATAGAGCTCATCAAACCGCGTTGCGTCGTAGCTCGGATAGGACACCAGGGCGAGCACCTCGCGCGAGGCCACGTCGAGCACGACCACCGCCCCGCCCGGGCTCTCCGCACACTGCAAGACCGCCTCTTCCAGGAGAGCATAGAGCTTGCGCTGGAGCGTGCCGTGGATCGTAAGCGTGACGTCCCGGCCGTTCTGGGCCTCGATGATCGGCTCGACCTGCGCGCCGGCCTTGTCGACGACGACGCGGCCGCGCCGCCCCCTCAGCAACCGCTCCGCCGTGTATTCTACGCCGGTTATTCCGATCAACTCGTCCGCGCGGTATTTCGCAAACGGGTCATCCGCGTTGGGGTCATTGGCAACGTCATCCGCATCGACGCGCCCGAGCCGCCCGAGAATGTGTGCGAACGCCGTGACATCGCCTTGGAAAGAGCGGCTGACCGCCGGCTCGACGCTCACCCACGGATATCGCGCCAGCTCTTCCCGAGCCGCGATCTGCGCTTCCGGGCCCAGTCCGCTCACGACGGCGTGCGCCATCTTCTCCTCCGCGACCAGGACCGAATAGCCGCGGCGGGCGGAAACTGCCTGCTTGATGCGATTCACGCGGTCGTAAATCTCGCGGGCCCGATCGCGAAGTTCCGCAATGGAGACCGGCCGCTCGTGCGACGTGAACCGCAATGCGATCGTGCTCCACGTGGAATCGAGATCGCGGCGGAGGGCCTCCACGGCATCCTCACCGTCGGCCGCATTCGGATACCACCTTCCCATGCGCCCGCGCAGCGCTTTAATCGCTTCAGGATCATCCGCGGCGCCGGCCGCAATCACTTCGAAATCGACTTTCAGTTCCCAGCTCGGCTCATCGCGCACCAGGGAGGCACCGGTGCGGTCGAATATGCTCCCGCGGACGAACGGAAGCTGTTGGGGCCTGGCAATCAACGCCTGCTCCGCACGGGCCCGGTAATAATCTCCGCGGGCGATCTGAAGCTCCGCCAGCCGGCCGACGATGACAACGCCCGCAGCGCCGAACATCCACATAAGGATTTCGAGTCTGCGTTCAAACACCGCCGGCTCCTGACGCCCCTGTTGGAAAGCTCACAAGTAGTCCGTCACTCTTTGGTTTTCTCGTAAGGGCATCCGCTTTTCCGAGCCGCGACCGTAAGGGACCGGACCCGCCGGACGCCGCTTTTCCGAGCCGCGACCGTAAGGGAGCGATCCTGGCATTCCTGCTATTCCGAGCCGCGACCGTAAGGGAGCGGGCCTGGCCGACCAGAAAGTTAAAATGCGACGCACCACTAGGACTGGTTCGCGCTCCCTCATCGGTCGTGCTCACCGTTGAAGTCCACGTGCGCAAAATAAGAATTGGCGCCGCGTGAAAGCCGAGCCGTGCTGGAGACGGCCCTGTGAATGGGCGGGGCCCAGCATGCCGTGTACGCCGAGCCTAGAATCACGTCTATGGCCGTGTCGTACAGCACGTATCCCGTGCGGTCGTACATGAAATGCCGGTAGACGAGCCAGGCCGTTCGCAGCACCACGCACGCGACGATCGTAACGGCCAATTGCGTCTTGATCGTCTCGCGGAAGACGTGTTCCCTTACGGAAGCGATCCCCACGGCCGCCAGCGTGTACGACAGGGCCTGCAAACCCGGGCGCTCTATGCTCAGAAGATCCGCGCCGAAACCCAACATCCAAGCCACGATCGGAACGTCCATCCTATCGAAACGCAGCGCCACGAAAACCACGGCCACCAGTATCCAGTCGGGACGACAGCCGGCAAGCTCCATGCGCGGCGCCAGCGCCGACTGCACCGTCAGAATGAGACCGGCCGCGATGATGAAAGTCAGCCAGCGCATTGTGATCTACCGACGTCGCTCCGGTTGCGTTGCCTCGAGCGCGCGTGCCTCGTTTGTTTCCATGATCCTCACGATCGCCCCCGCCGCGCAAACCTGCACGCGCGGGTCGCCGGAATCGGCCATAAGCTGCGCGAGCGCCGCGAGCGCCTCCGGACCCCCTATCGCACCGAGTGCCCGAATGGCGAGTTGACGGACGCGCAGCTCCCGCGCCTCCGGAGTGTCGTCTGCGTCGGCGGGCGCCGCCCTGATCGTCGGCTTCAACGCCACAAGCGCCGGACCGAGGCCCTCGGCGCTGCCCAAAAGGCCCAATCCCTGCGCCGCGGCCAGCCGCGTCTCCACGTGCGGCGCGGTGGCCAGCTTGTATCGAAACGTGTCCAGAAACGCCTGATCCCCCGTCTTGGCAAGGGCCTGAAGCGCAAAGACCTCCTCCGCGCCGACCCCGGCGCTGGTCATGAACGACAGCTCGCGCCGCGCCTCCGCGTTGCCGAGCATTGCCATCGCTTCGAGCGCGTAATTACGCACGCCCGAGTCCGCGTCCTTCATCGCACGCGCGAGGATCTTTATCACGCCCCGCTCGCCCATCAGGCCGAGCACGAATGCGGCGTTCCTGCGCACTACCGGATCCTCAACCTCCAGGAGATAGACCGGCATCGTTCCGCTCCGGTCCGTGTGCCCCAGGCAATGCAACGCAAACAACGCCGCCACGCGCACGCTGCCGTCCTCGTCGCGGGCCCGCTCGCGCAGGGCCGACTCCGCCAGTGAGTCACCGCGGCGCCCCAACGCCACGCACGCGGCAAACCGCACGCCCGCGTTCTCGTCCAGCAACGCTGCGCGAACCCACGGGAGAGCGTCGTTGCCGGTGCATGACTCCAAAGACTCCACGGCTTCTACTCTGACCGCCGGGTTGTGGGAATACCGTATCCCCGCCTTGAGGAAGTCCAGGGCGCGTTGCTTTAGTTCGACGCGCGCGCTGGTCGCACGCTCGGCGCCCGCCGCCGCACATCCCGCTTGGACGGAAAGAGCGCCCGACAACGTCAGGCACGCTAAGATAGCTGCCAATCTGAACCTCAAGGGCCTCATTCCTCCCTCGGCGCACGGGCGCGGGCAACCCCGTAGTCGACGAACAGCGCAAGCCAGGCCAGCGCGCACCCCCATCCGAACCAGTCACCATACCGCGAGTATAACGTGTAGCGCGAGTCCACACCGACGTCTGCGACGGCGTATCCGCTGTTGCCGCCCGATTCTTCCGTCCCGTTGCCGCCCACCAGATCGTGCAGCCGCCCGCTGGACTCGATGAATCCGCTTACACCCGTGTTCACCGCGCGGGCGATTCCCACACGGTTCTCGACCGCCCTGAACACGCATATCGCCAGGTGCTGGGGCTGCTGCACGCCCCGGCCGAACCAGCCGTCATTGCTGATGTTCAACAGCAGGTCGACGCGTTTGCGCGGCCGGCCGCCGCAAACGAACTCCCGGCTCACATAGGGCATCACGTCCTCATAGCAAATCGGCACGCCGAACTTGAACGTCGTCCCCGGCACCGACGCCGCCTGCATTGTGAACGCGCGGAACTCCTTACCCCGGAAGATCGAGTACTCGACTTCACCGTCGGGCCCGCTGAAAGGCATGAGCGAATTGAGCCAGAAATAAAGGAAACGCAACTTCCCGAACCGAAACGGAACCACCTCGCCGAAGTAGACCAGGTGAATCTTGTCGTACCGGCCGGGCTCCGAACCGTCCGGCCGAAACACCGTCGCGGAGTTGTACGCCCTGAATTTGGCAAGAAAATCGAGCGGGGTGCGAATGAGCGACCCGCTTCCGGTCACCACGTATGCGTCGTGCTCCGTCGCGTGCCGCTGAAGCCGCTCGAAGCTGACGCGTGACAAGGGATACAGGCTGCGCGCTTCCGGATTCAGATACATGTACCACGGAGACTCGGGGAGCAGGTAGAGGTCGGGCTTGTGGGCCGCGGCCTCGCCCATCATCGAAAGATAGAATTGCATCTTCTCCTCTTCCGTGAGTTGCTCCTCTTCCGGAGAATCATCGTGATACACGGTGTTGAGAAAATCACCCTGAAATACCGCGATTTTCGGGCCCGGCGAAGTCGTGTCGCGGCTTAATTGTACAAACCCGTAGACCGCCGACAGAACCAAGAGCCCGCCCGCGAACGCCGCCCCGAAACGCGCCGAGCGCGGCGACGGCACCGCGCCGGAATCGCGCGGACGCGCTTTTCTCACCAGAATCAAATCGGCGGTCGCGCCGTTCACCGCCGCGACCACAAAGCTCACCCCGTGTGCACCGACAAGATCGCTCACCTGAATGAGGGGCAGGACTTTGTAGAGACTGTGAGAAAGGAAGAACCAGGGGAAGCCGGACGCCGCCACGGCCCTCAACAACTCGCTGCCGACCAACACCAACGGCACCACCAGGGCCAAGGGCCAGCGCCGCCGGCGAACCGCGTGCCGCAAAGGGCATGCCATCAACGGAAAGTAGAGCGCCTGGTAGACCGAAAGCGCCGCGTAGCCGTAACCCGTTGCCGGGTAGAGCCAGCGCATGTTCAGCAGGAAAAAAGCCAACGCCATCAGAAAGCTGTAGGCATACACTCGCGGGGCGCGTTCGGCCGTCCCGACGAGCAGCAGCCAGGGCACCAGACACACGAAAGCGAGCGGCCACCAGGAGATCGGCGCGAATATGGTGCTCTTCAGAAGAATCGTCGCCAGCGCCAGGAGCAGGCCTGCGCGGTGCGTACGCAACTCGAGGCCCCGAGCCGATAGAGCCGCCGCCGCGCGCGGCGCGTATTTCCCTGCATTTGAACGCGTTCGGCTTCTCAATCGCAGCCCATCCCTGGAGAGCGGTGCTTAATCGACTCCAGCCTAATCCAACTCGCGGCCTTGCTCAACCGCACGGCGCGCGTGTAGTGTAACCGGCCGGACGCTTTGCACGAACGGAGGGCCATCATGCTCGCACTCGCAAGCGCTTGGATCGGACTTGTGTCTTTGCTGCTCGCGGGCACGATGATCCTGTACAGGGCGGCGTTCACCGATTTGACCGTTACGCTCGTGCTCTATTTTGCATCGCCGGGCGCGCTGTGCCTCGCCGGTCTCGTCCTCTGGGCGCACCGCAACGAGGATTCCACGGACCCGGCCCTCCAGGCCCAACGCCTCCAGGCAAAGGTGGGGATAGGGTTGGCCCTCGCCGCCGCGGCCGCGGTGTACGTGCTCGTCATCCGCGCCGCACGAATTACGCCTGATTGGACCGGCAACGCGGCGGGCATATAATCCGCTCTTGAGTGATCGGTCATAAGTTGGCGACTCACGTTCCGGAGCTGCCTGCTGAGTACTGATGCTGCGAACTCGTCGTCTATGACCGCCCTGTGACAGTATGCAAGTTTTGCTCAACGGATCGCCGCGCGAGATCGAGGACAACGTCACCGTGGCCGAGCTGCTCGGCCGGCTCGGGATGGAACCGGTCCGCGTCGCCGTCGAGCTGAACGAGCAGATCGTTCCCAGGGGCGAATTCGCACGTACACCCGTTCGCCAGGGTGATCGAATGGAAATCGTGACATTCGTAGGAGGTGGATGGTGCTAGCTGACACCTACAGGATCGGACGATTCGAACTCACTTCCCGGCTCTTCGTCGGCACGGGAAAGTACGCGGACTATGGAACCATGAAAGCCGCTCTCGATGCCTCGGACTGCGAGGTCGTCACCGTGGCCGTGCGCCGCGACGTCTTGACCAGCGACGGTGCAAAACGTCCGGAGAGCATCCTCGACCATCTCGACCTGCACCGCTACACCATACTCCCCAACACCGCGGGCTGCTTCACGGCGCAAGACGCGGTCCGCTCCGCCAAGCTCAGCCGCGAGCTTCTCGACGCCCTCGGAAACGCCGGGGCCAAATGGGTCAAGATCGAGGTGCTCGCCGACAAGAAAACGCTCTTGCCCGATCCCGTCGGCACGCTCGAAGCCACGCGGCAGCTTGTCGACGCGGGTTTCGAAGTGCTCGCCTACTCCAATGACGATCCGATCCTCGCCAAAAAGCTCAAGGACGCGGGTGCTGCCAGCGTTATGCCCCTGGGCTCGCCGATTGGAAGCGGCCAGGGGATTCTCAACCCCGCAAACATCAGCCTGTGCCTCGAGTACCTCAAGGAGGACGATGCGGACTATCCGGTTATCGTCGATGCGGGAGTCGGCACCGCCTCGGACGTGACCATCGCGATGGAGCTCGGCGCCGACGGCGTACTGCTCAACACCGGCATAGCCGGTGCCAAGGACCCCGTGAACATGGCCCGAGCAATGTCCCACGCGGTGCGCGCCGGGCGACTCGCATTCCGCGCCGGCAGAATTCCGAAGAAGAAATACGCCACCGCTTCCTCGCCGCTCGAAGGAACCGTGGCAACGTCGTGCAAACCCGGCTGATATGAGCACGCTCATGTCCGCCGCCGTAATTTCTTCGCGGCATCGCCGGCGTCTTGACCGGAAAAAAGCGCCGCGTGTAGGATGGCCGCCGGCGTTGCGGACACGCCTGCGTGTCGCCGGCAACGCGCAACCTCAATGATTGTAGATTGTTACACTCACACATGGGACCACGCCGACCGCTTGGGTCGCTGCGTTCCTTCCCATGCGCAACGAACGGACGGCTTTGCGGGAAGAGGAGTGGGCGGCCACGATGCGTCCCATCATTGGGCCGCCGCCCAGCCCGTGGATGTCACAATCGTCCACGGTTTCAAGAGCCGCTACCTCGACGCAGAAATCCCGAATGAGTCCGTGGCCGCTTACGTAGCCGAGCATCCGGGCCGGCTTATAGGGTTTGCCGGAATCGACCCGGCCGAACCCAACGAGGCCCGCGAGGACATCGCCCGCGCCACGGCCGAACTGGTGCTGAGCGGGTTGGCCGTGGCCCCGGCCGCACAAGATTTCCACCCGAGCGACACACACGCGATGGTCGTGTACGCCGACGCGGCCAAGCTCAAACTGCCGATCCTGTTTCACTCCGGCGTACACGTCTCTGCGGCCACGAAACTGGAATACGCCAACCCCGTTTTGATTGACGAAGTTGCCCGCGATCTTCCAGATCTGAAGATCATCATCGCCCACGTGGGCGGCCCGTGGACGGCCGCGACGATCACCATGCTCGCCAAGCATCGCAACGTTTTCGCGGAGATAAGTTGGCTGCTGGACAATCCCTGGGAGGCCTATCAGGCCCTGCTCAGCGCTTATCAATTGGGCGTGACGGAGAAGCTACTGTTTGGCAGCGGGTTTCCTCACGCTTCCGCGTCATACTGCATCGAAGAGCTGTACGGCATCAGCCATTTGGTCCACGGCACGAACCTGCCGATCATTCCGCGTGAACACCTGCGCGGAATTGTTGAGCGCGACGCGCTCTCGATGTTGGGCATCACCCGCCCGGCCGCGGCGCCGGTTGACCAAGCAACCAGCACACGTCAATGAAGTGCTCTTGTCTAGCCGCACGTTCGGGAGGTGTGACGGGCCGGCACTTCGCGGCAAAGCGAGGTGGCGTGAACTGTTCGGGGCGTGCCATGCCCGACGAGTTTAGGTGGTATCCCGTGCCTCACGGACAATCAACAGCCTTCCGCATCAATAAGAGTCGCGAAACGAACGTCAGAAACCGCCCTGGCGCCATCAAAAAAGGGGTTTCTGCCAGAGCAACGAACCCCAATCGTACCCAAACTGAGTGTAACCCACACTTTAACAAAGGCGGGCGTACGCATTGACGTTGACGTTCCCGAGCCCCGGGTTGACAAGATGGGGGCAAAAGCGCTCACGTTAAACGCATCCGTGACCGCGGAAACAGCACGCGCGGCCTATTCCCGCCGCAGTGCGCTGGAAACTGCGTTTGACGTGGATTATCATTTCCAACAAGAGACGAGACAGGAAAAGAATCGTCCGCAGTTTCAGGGAGACCCAATAATGTTCAAGGCCGTGATTCTCATGACATCATTCGTGGCGGCTGTCGCGGCCGCCCAGCAAACGCCCGCACAGCCCGAGGCCGAGAAGAAACCCGCGTCGAAATACGCGGCGCCCGTTCAGGAAACGCCGCCCGCCGGCGACACGGAAAAGAAGCCCGCTTCCGCGCAAGCAGTGGCTGAAAAGAAAGCCCCGGCCGAGCCCACCGCGGAGGAGATACTACGGGAAGCAAACCGGGCGCTCGTCCGCACGCAGCTCGTAAAGTACAAGGCGGTCTGCCGCGGTACGGGTTGGATGACCGACAGGTCTCCGGTCGTGGAGGGCTCCGCGGTCGTCGGCGGAATGTCGGAAGAGGGTTTGGATAAGTTCCGCGTGGACGCGACGCTAAAGACTCCGGCAGAACCGGCGTCGAACGAGCTTCGCGTCGCCAGCGACGGCCACATGTATTACTTTGCGGACCCGGACTCGAAGACCTTTCACGCGTCGACCGATCCGAAGACGATCGGCGGCCGCGGCAATTCGCTCAAGGCCATCGCTTTTCCGTATTTCAGCCATCCCTTTCCTTTGCGCGTCGAGATGGCGATGGACCGCGCCACGCTTCTCGGCACCGTAGACGTGGAGGGTGAGGAATGCTACGAGATTCATCTCTCGAACGTGAACGACACGATGGAAGCGTTCTGGTGCTTTTCCAAGAGCGACCTCCTGCCGCGCAAGCGTGTCATGGTCTTCGAGGATTTGGACGGGGAAAAGGCGACGATCTCCTGGACCTTCTCGCAAATGGAAGTGGATCCCAAGTTCGAGGATAACCCCTTCAAGCCCGACGTTCCGGAGGGTTATACCAAGACCGACGCCCCGGCCGAGTAACGGCGAGCCTGACTGATTCGTTCAGCACAATGATATCGTGGTCGTGAGGTAAAGGAGATACCCGCGGCCGACTGGGCGATAGAGGACTTGAACCTCTGACCTCCTCCTTGTAAGGGAGGCGCTCTAGCCGACTGAGCTAATCGCCCGCCTAAACGCACGATAACAAGCCGGGGGTGCGTGACAAGTGCGAACGCTAGAGCAGGGGGCGCGTGGGTCCGTGACACTTCCGGCGGCTTCACCGGTGTAGCGGGATGAAACCTCAAAAGCCGCCAGACAACAGCTCCGAAGGCCTCAGCGATGCTCCGCAATGCAGCCTGAAAGGCTGCCAGACAGTAGCCGTGGGCAAGATCGCCGCAGGCGATCGCCGCCCACGGTGCCCGACGCCAATACCTCTCCGACCCTGTAGGGGTCGCACAGACGCAACCCAAACAGTGCGACCCTTACAGGGTCGATTGGATGGGTGCG
>Ga0326597_10011506_pt1 | contig 11726 bp, 10 predicted proteins | sample RVTome_12_FD_203789 | JGI IMG/M metagenome (GOLD analysis project Ga0326597, IMG submission 203789) | Soil microbial communities from uranium-contaminated site in the Upper Colorado River Basin, Wyoming, United States - RVT100D185 | ecosystem: Environmental > Terrestrial > Soil > Contaminated >...
CGGCCCGGCCTCGTTGGCCAGCAGGTCGCGGATCGATTCCTCGTCGAGCGGTTCGAAGTAGAGGCGGTCCGAGGTGTCGAAGTCGGTGGAGACGGTCTCGGGGTTCGAGTTGGCGAGGATCGCGCCGATGCCCGCGGCCTGCAGAGCGCGCGCCGCCTGCACCGAGCAGTAGTCGAACTCGATGCCCTGGCCGATGCGGATCGGCCCCGAGCCGATCACGAGCATCCGCTCGCGGCCGTCGGGAATCGCGTCGTTCTCCTCCTCGTACGTCGAGTAGAAGTACGGCGTCGCGGCTTCGAACTCGGCCGCGCAGGTGTCGACCATCTTGTAGACGGGAACGATCCCCCACTCCTCGCGCATGCTGCGCACGCGCTCGGGCAGGCTGTCTCCAAGTTCCGCGATCTGTGGGTCCGCGAAGCCCATCCGCTTCGCCTCTCGCAGCAGCGTGGGCGTCAGTTCCTCCGACAGCAGCCGACGCTCCATCGCCACGATCCGGGCGAGGCGCTCCGTGAACCACGGGTCGATGCCCGTCAGCTTCGAGACCTCGAGGGGAGGCGTGTCGCGTCGAAGCTCGGCGAGCAACGCCCACAGTCGCTCGTCCGTGGCGCCGAGGGGGCGCTTCCCCGCCTCGCGCCAGGCGGGGTCCTCCCAGAGCGCCGAACGCCCCGAGATCTCGATCGAGCGGAGCGCCTTGAGCAGCGCCGCCTCGAACGAGCGGTCGATCGCCATCACCTCGCCCGTGGCCTTCATCTGCGTGCCGAGCTGGCGGTCGCCAAAGGCGAACTTATCGAAGGGCCAGCGCGGGATCTTGACCACGCAGTAGTCGAGGGCGGGCTCGAACGCCGCCGAGGTCCGTCCCGTGACGCTGTTCGTCATCTCGTCGAGGCGCTTGCCGACGGCGATCTTCGCCGCCATCCGCGCGATCGGGTACCCGGTCGCCTTCGAGGCGAGGGCGGAGGACCGCGAGACACGCGGGTTGACCTCGATCACGTGGTACGGGAGCGCACGCGCGTCGTCCGAGCCCTCCCACGGCACGATGTCCGGCCGCGGCGCGAGCGCGAACTGAACGTTGCAGCCCCCCTCGATGCCGAGTGCGCGGATGATCTTCAGCGCGCTGGTCCGGAGCATCTGGTGGTCTTTGTCGGAGAGCGTCTGCGAGGGCGCCACGACGATCGAGTCGCCCGTGTGGACCCCCATCGGGTCCATGTTCTCCATGTTGCAGATCGTGATGCAGGTGTCCGCGCTGTCGCGCATCACCTCGTACTCGAGCTCCTTCCACCCGAGCAACGATCGCTCGACGAGCACCTGGTGGATCGGCGAGGCCGCGAGCCCCGACTGCACGATGCGCTGGTAGTCGTCCTCGGTGTAGGCGATGCCGCCGCCCGTGCCACCGAGCGTGTACGCCGGCCGGATCACGAGCGGGAGACCGATGGTGTCACGGGCCTCGATCGCCTGGTCCCAGCTCTCGATGATCGCGCTCTCGGGCGTCGGCTCGCCGATCGAGCGCAGCAGGTCGCGAAACTCCTCGCGGTCCTCGGCGAGGCGAATCGACGCGATCGGCGTGCCGAGGAGACGCACCCCGTATCGGTCGAGGACACCCGCTTCGGCCAGCTGGACCGCGAGGTTGAGGCCCGTCTGCCCTCCCAGCGTCGGGAGCAGTCCGTCCGGCCGCTCGCGGGCGATCACCCGCTCCAGGGCGGGGACCGTCAGCGGCTCGATGTACACGATGTCGGCGACGTCCTCGTCGGTCATGATCGTCGCGGGGTTCGAGTTCACGAGGACGGAGGTGATGCCCTCTTCCCGCATCGCCTTGCACGCCTGCGTACCGGCGTAGTCGAACTCCGCAGCCTGCCCGATCACGATCGGACCGCTGCCGATGATGAGGACCTTCCGAGGCTTCTCGCTCATGCGCCGATCGCGCTCCGAGACGTGGGCCGGGCGTTCAGTTGTGGTAGCCCGATCGAGCGGCCTCGCCGAGGAGCCCGATCTCCGCGATCACATCGACGTCGCCGAATCCGGTCTGCGGGTCGATCGGGACGCGAGCCATCTTCGCCTTGTCGACGCGCACGGTGCCGCCCCGGGCGTCGAGGAAGGGCGTGACCGCCTCGACGACCCGCTCGCGACTGCCCTTGCCCGTGAAGTACGCGAAGTCGATGCGCGGGACGAAATCGTCCCAGTCCGAGGCGTGGCGAGCCTTCTCGTAGACCACGGGCACGGCGTTCCGCACGTGGCGCCGGATCTCCTTCGACACGAGGCCGTCGTCGACGCCGAGGTACAGCGTGTGCTCGCCCGCCGAGACGCCGCCCACGTGCAGGTCGAAGGGGTCGAGGCGATGGAGCCTCGGCGCGGCGTTGACGTAAATCGATTCGACCTGCGACCACATCACGTCGGTGGCCATGAGGAAGCCGACGTGCACTGTGGTCATGTGCATGAACGGCACCGGCATCAGCTCGACCTCTTCGAGGCCCGAGAGCGCGTCGAGCAGCGGCTGCAGCGGCTCGAGGAAGTCCGGAGCGTCAAGGCCCACCGGCTGCAGGAACTCGATCGGGATCTTCCAGCCGTGCGAGTACTCCTCGTACCAGGCCATGAAATCGGGAAGTGGCGCCGTCGAGGTGCGGAACGCCTCCCAGTCGCGGGCCCGCTGCTCGGCGTAGACGGCGGTGTCAGGAGCGTTCGAGGTCATGCGCGCGCTACTCCTCGCCGTAAATCGGCAGCTCGAACGCCATGCCCGGGTTCTGCATCGGGACCAGCGCGCCAATCGATGACAGGTACGAGAGCGCGGGCTCGTTGCCCTCCGGCAGCCGTCCGCGAACGCGTCGGTACCCGCGCTCCCGGGCGAACGCGATCGCCTCTTCGGCCAGTGCGGTGCCGTGCCCCTGGCGCCGGTTCATCGGCCGGACCCACGCGCCGAAGGTGCACTCCTGCGGCGCCGACGAGTCGAAGTCGATCGCCGCGAAACCGAGGACGAAGCGCCCATCGTCCACGACGAGCATCACGCCGTCCTCGCCCTGGCGATCGATCCAGGCACGGATGTCGTCTGGCGTCATCGGTCCAAGCGCGACGCGCTCCCCGGATTCGATGAGTGCCTCAATGATCTCGGCGATCGCCTCGCCGTCCCGCGCCGTCGCCCGTCGTACCTCTGCCGGCATCGCTGATCTCCCCCGCTAGCGGACCGTCTCCAGGAATCGGTCGAACAGGAACTCGGTGTCGTGCGGTCCCGGCGACGCCTCGGAGTGGTACTGAATCGTGAATACCGGCTCTTCGAGGTGTTGCAGGCCCTCCACGGTCCCGTCGTTCAAGTGAATCTGGGCCACGCGCACCGCGCCCGCAAGATGGTCGCCGTCGACCGCGTAGCCGTGGTTCTGCGCCGTGATATAGACGCGCCCGGTGAGCTCGTCGCGCACCGGGTGGTTCGCCCCGCGATGGCCGAACTTCAGCTTATAGGTCGAGGCGCCGAAGAGCCGTCCCACGACCTGATGGCCCAGGCAGATCCCCATCAGCGGCACGTGCCCCACCAGGCCGCGCGCGGTCGTCACGACGTGGTCCAGCAGCATCGGATCGCCGGGCCCGGGCGAGAGTAACACGCCGTCTGGTCGGAGACTCAGGATCGTCTCGGCGTCCGTCGTGTGGGGCACCGTGGTCACCTCGCAGCCGCGGCGGCGCAAGTGGCGCATGATGTTGCGCTTCACGCCGAGGTCGACGACCACGACGCGCGAATGCGGGCCATCCGGCAGCTCGACGCGCGGGTCCTCGAACTCGAAGGTCTCGCGCGTCGAGACGTCCGAGACGAAATCGTGGCCGTCGTAGAGCGGCTCGCCTCGTAGCCGCGCGAGCGCCTCGTCGACCGTCTCGTCGTGCGTGATCGTCCCCATCGTGACGCCAAGGGTGCGGAGATGCCGCGTCAGCGCCCGCGTGTCGACGCCGGCGATGCCGGGCACGCCCGCATCGCGCAGATACGCATCGAGGGTGCGCGTGCTCTGCCAGTGCGAGGGGAGGTCCGTCGCCTCGCGCACGACGAAGCCCTGGACCTGCAGCTCGCCGCTCTCGTCGTCGAACGCGTTGGTCCCGTAGTTGCCCTGGATCGGGTAGGTCATCGTCAGGATCTGACCGCGATACGAGGGGTCGGTCAGCGCTTCCTGGTACCCCATCATCGCGGTGTTGAAGACGACCTCACCGCTGGTGCGCGCATCCGCGCCGATCGCGATGCCTTCGAAGGCGCGACCGTCCGCGAGAACCAGGCGCGCCACCTGGCGTGCCGAACCCCCCGCGACATGCGTCACAGGGCAGCAACCGTGTCGAGTCGATGCACGACGCGGCCGCCGGCGACGGTCGCCACGACTCGGCCCCTGAGGTCGCGACCGTCGAGGGGCGTGTTGCGTCCCATCGAGAGGAACCGCGAGGCGTCCACGGTCCATGTCGCGCCGGGGTCGAGGAGCACGACGTCGCCGACCCCCCCGGGCGCCAGCGTCCCGAGCCCGTCGAGGCCCGCCCGACGGTCGAGGCGCCACGCACTGGCCGGCCCGCTCGTCAGGCAGGCGAGCAGGGCGGGCAGCGTCATGACGCCGTCGTGGACGAGCGCCATGCTCAGCCCGAACGCCGTCTCGATGCCGCTGATGCCCGCCGCCGCGAGATCGAACTCGATCTCCTTGTCCATCGTGGCGTGCGGGGCGTGGTCGGTCGCGATCGCGTCGATGACGCCGTCTCGGAGCGCCTCGCGCAGGGCCGCGACATCGGCCTCCTCGCGGAGCGGCGGGTTCACCTTCGCGTTCGTCTTGTAGTGGACGCTGCCGAAGTCGCCGTCGAACGCGACCTCCTCGTGCGTCAGCACCAGGTGGTGCGGCGTCACCTCGGCGGTGACGTGGGTCCCGCGCTCGCGGGCGGCCCGGATGAGCGCGACCGACCCGGCCGTCGAGACGTGAGCGATGTGGAGGTGCGCCCCGGCCAGCTCCGCCAGCGCGATGTCGCGCGCCACCATCGTCTCCTCGGCGCTGGCGGGACGCCCTCGCAGTCCGAGGCGCGTCGCCACCCAGCCCTCGTGCATGTGCCCGTCCCGCACCAGCGAGGGGTCCTCGCAGTGCTGCGAGATCGGTAGCCCGAAGGCGGTCGAGTACTCGAGGGCGTGACGCATCAGGCTCGGGTCCGCCACGGCGTCCCCGTCGTCCGAGAGCGCCACGACACCCGCATCCACGAGTTCGCCGGCCGGCGCCAGCTCTTTGCCGGCCCGGCCGCGGGTGATGCATCCGATCGGCAGCACCCGCACGACCGCCGAGGCCTCGGCCTCGCGAAGCACCGACTCCACGGCCGCGCGGCTGTCGAGCGGCGGGTTCGTGTTCGGCATCGCGCAGACCGTGGTGAAGCCGCCGGCCGCGGCGGCGGCGGTACCGGTCGCGATCGTCTCCTTGTACTCGAAGCCCGGCTGACGCAGGTGGGTGTGGAGATCGATGAAGCCCGGCGCCACCACGAGTCCGGTGGCGTCGATGCGGTCCGCCTCGATGACGGCGCTGCCCTCGTCCGGCCCCACGCGCGAGATGCGACCATCGACGATCACGACGTCGGCGATGCCGTCGCGCCCGAGCCCGGGATCGATGACCCGCGCGTTGTGGATGGCGAGCGTGGCCATCAGGCGCCCCCGTCCCCGGCGGCCGGGAACGGCTCCGTGTACCCCGCGAGCAAGTAGAGCAGTGCCATCCGCACGGCGACCCCGTTGGTGACCTGCTCCTCGATGATCGAGCGACCGCCCGAGGCCATGTCCGCGGCGATCTCGATGCCCTCGTTCTTCGGCCCGGGGTGCATCAGCAGGTGGTCGGGATGCGCCCGCTCGAGGCGCTTCGCCGTCACCTGGAAGCGCTGCGCGTACTCGTGCAACGAGGGCAGCAGGCCGCCCTGCTGGCGCTCGCTCTGCAGTCGGAGCGCCATCACGACATGCGCACCCTCGAGGGCGCGATCGATGTTGGGCTCGATCGTCACCGGCGGCAGCGCCGACTCCGCGTGGGCCGGCCGCTCGCCCGGCCGGAAGCCCCGAGGCAGCAGCGTCGGCGGGCCGCACATCACGACGCGCGCCCCCATCGCCGTCAGCCCCCAGAGATCGGAGCGTGCGACGCGGGAATGAGCGATGTCGCCCACCATCACCACCTGCTTGCCGGCGAGGTCACCGAAATGTCGGCGCATCGTGTAAAGGTCGAGCAGCGCCTGCGTCGGGTGGGCGTGCGCACCGTCCCCTGCATTGATGATCGAGGCATCCGTGTGCTCGGCCGCGAGGTACGCCGCCCCTGCCGAGGCGTGCCGGAGCACGATCGCGTCGGCCCGCATCGCGCGGAGCGTGCGCACGGTGTCGATGAGCGACTCGCCCTTCTGCACCGAGGACGTGCTCGCCGAGATGCTGATCACGTCGGCGCCCAGCACCTTGCCGGCGAGTTCGAACGAGGCGCGCGTGCGCGTCGAGGCCTCGTAGAAGAGGTTCACGACGGTGTAGCCGCGCAGCGCCGGCACGCGCGCGATCCGCCGGTCGAGCACCTCGCGCATCGAGTCCGCGACATCGAGGACCGTGACGATCTCCTCGCGCGCGAAGTCATCGAGATCCAGCACGTCGCGGTGCTGCCACACGGGACCGCTCGCCAGGCCCTCGCCGGCGGTCGAGGCGTGCGCGGTTGCCAGCTCCATGGCGCGTTCGGCTTCGGTCGTCATCCCTGACCCCTCCCCGGGACCACCACCACGGCGTCCCGACCGTCCTCCTCCTCGAGCAGGACCTGCACGTCGTCCTGCTTCGCGGTGGGGATGTTCTTGCCGACCATGTCGGCTCGGATGGGGAGCTCTCGATGACCGCGGTCGACGAGCACCAGCAGGCGCACCTGTCGCGGCCGTCCAAAGTCGTTGAGCGCGTCGAGGGCGGCGCGCACCGTGCGTCCGGTGAACAGCACATCGTCGACCAGCACCACCGTGCGGTCCTCGATGTTGGGGAGGTCGCTGGGGCGCGGCGAGTGCTTCAACCCCCGTGCGCCGAAGTCGTCGCGGTGCATCGTGACGTCGAGGACGCCGACCGCCGGGCGCGTCTCCTCGAAGCCCTCGATGGCGTCCGCGAGGCGGCGGGCAATGGTCGCGCCTCGACGCACGATGCCGACCAGCACGAGCCCCTCGGTGCCGGCGTTCGTCTCGACGATCTCGTGGGCCAGGCGGACGATCGTCCGGCGCAGTGCGACGGCGTCCAGGAGCGGACCGGCCGCCTGAACGGGGGGGACGAGGGCTGATGGTCCGTCAGACAAGAACAGACCTCCCGCGGAAGAGGGAGGTCTCGATGAAGACGGCGCGCGGTCGCGTACGATGAGACACGGCTCTGATCCCTTCCCGGCCTCGCTGGACCGGCTTAAAGGTGTGCGCTGGGTGTGCGCTGGGGGCGGTTCTTCCGGACGGAGGTTACCACTCCGGCCGCAGCAGGCAAGTCGGCAGAGCGCGACGATCGTTCTCGGTCGTCCTCGGTGCGTCCTCGTGGAGGGGATAACGCCTTGATAACTCGTCTACAACCCTTGACACCCTGTGGACGGCTGTTATGTTTTCTGACAGCAGCCAGCTCCGAGCGGTGCCGACGCCCGAGGAGCCACCCGGCTGCTGGCGGGGGGAGAATCCATGCCTGAGCGCAAGGTCTATGACTACGCCCGCGGCAAGTACGGCGTCCTCGAGGCGATTCGCGAGGCGCCGATGGCCCTGGCGGACAATCCGCGCAACTTCGAGGCCGTGACCGCCGTGCTGCTCGGCGCGTTCGCGGGCGGCCTGACGGCAGCCTTCGTGCTGGCCGCCGTGCTGATCAGGTAGCGACTCGTCGCAACGCTTCGCGTTCGCTGCGGCTCCGCTCGCGCGGGATGAGTGAGCGGTCGGTCCGACACGAACAGGGCGCCCGAGGGCGCCCTGTTCGCGTTCAGCACGAGGTCGGTCACGTCGGTCGCGTCAGTCGCGTTAGTCGCTTCGACCCTCGCGGTGCTCCCGCAGGTAGCGCTCGAGGTCCTCGACCATCGATGCCCCGTCCGGCAGCTCTTCCGCGGTCGGGTTCACGGCCGGCGGCTCCTCCTCGGGGCTCTCGGTGTCCTGGCGTGCCTCGATCTGCCGCGCGAGGGTGCTGACGTCGCTGTCCTTGGCGACCTCGGCGGCGACCTGCGCATCGAACCGCGCCGCGAAGACCTCGAGGTCGTGCAGCGTGAGCCCGAGGCCGAGCGCGGGATTCAAGACCTGCAGCAGAGCCAGCGAGCCCTTCGGGTTCGGCGTCGCGTTGACGTAGTACGGCACGTTCCCCCAGAACGACGCCGTGGCGAACCCGGCCTCTCGAGCCGCCTGGTTCAGCACGCCGACGATGCCCGTCGGCCCCTCGTACGTCGAGGCGCGTGTCGTCACACCGAAGAGCTGCTGCAACGGCTCGTCCGCCGACGAGCCGTTGACCTGCACGGGACGGGTGTGGCTCGCCTCCGCGAGCAGCGCGCCCAGCGTCACCACGCCGGCGACGTCGAGGGAGCGACAGAGCTCGATGATCGCGTCCACGTAGGTGTGCCACGCGAGGTGGGGCTCGATGCCCTCGAGCAGGATGATGTCGTGCTCCGCGCCCTCGACCTGGCGGGCAGTGAAGACGTTCTGTGGCCACTCGAGCACGCGCTCGCCCTTCTCCAGGCGAACGCGCGGGCGTGTCTGCGTGAAGTCGTAGAACTCCTCGGGGTCGATCTCGGCGAACGGCTCCTCGCGCCAGCGTCGACGCATGAAGCGCACCGCGCTCGTCGCGGATTCACCGGCGTCGTTCCAGCCGGCGAACGCCGCGATCAGCAGCGGCCGGCGCAGCTCGGGACGACGGTGAACGATCAGGTCAGCCACGATGACCTCCGCCACCAGCATAGATCGCTGTGGCCAGCGCGACACGGCGCTTCGAGGCGCGCGCGCCATCGAGCGCTCGAGCGTCGGTCATCGGCGCGCGTTGACGAGCGCCCCGACCAGCATCGCCGCGCCAAGGCCGATCACGCCCAGCGCCAGCGTGACCGGCGTCCGCAGCTCGATCACGTCGAGGCGGTCCAGCAGGAACGCCGCGCCGAGCGCGATGAACACGAGGCCGGCCAGCGCCGTGCCGAAGTCGTACCGTGCGGTCATGGACGCTCATCCAATCGAGCCGAGCCGAAGGCCGTCGAGAGCTTGAGGTCGAGCCGGCGGCTCGCGCTGTCGTAGTCGTTGGCCGTCCGCGTCTCATTCGCGATCCCCGACCACTCCCGGTCCAGCACGCGGAGGCTGCCGAACACCGTCGAGCCCTCGACGCGGAGGCCGACGTCGTCCGGCACGATCACCCGCAGGTCGCCGAACGCCATCGAGACGTCCAGGTGGGTCGTGCCTCGAGGGAACGAGACATCGGTCAGGTCCACGGTCATCGAGCCGAAGGCGTGGCTGTAGGAATCCTCGAGGGCGGCCGCGCTCTGCGGGTGCACGGTCCGGTCGCCGAACGCCCCATCAATGTTCACGTCGACGGCTGACACCGAGGCCAGCGCGAGGGTGACGAGGATCCCCAGGACGACGAGCCCGCCTGCGCCTCGACGCCCCGCGCTCGCCACCGTCGCGACGCCGATCGCGATCAGCGACACCGCGAGCACCACGTCCCAGCGCGGCACACGCACATCGAGCTCGTTGAGGAGCCAGACCGCGCCGATCCCGATCAGCAGCAGGCCGAACAGGATGCCCAGGGCCGGCCCCGCGCCGGGTCCGCGGGCGCGGCCTTCGACGTCCGTGTCCACCGGCATCACCACCCAGGCCGCGATGTACAGCACGATCGCGAGGCCACCCGAGAGCAGCGCGGCCAGCACGAACACGACCCGGATGAGCGTGCTGTCCGCACTCAGGTACTCGGCGGTTCCGCCTGCGACGCCCCCCAGCCAGCGGTCATGGGCGCTGCGCGTGAGTCGGCGACGTGGCATGGGGGCCGGGCTCGGGGCCGCCTCCCCCTCGATGGGTGGGGGTTCGATCGGTGGGGGCACGGGCGGCGGGGCCGCCACGCCGGCGGCTGCCGCCGCCCGCTCAGCGGCGGATGGCGAGCCCTCGGCGGGGGTGAGAGCGTCGTCTGAAGTCATGGCATCCTCCGCGCCGATCGTACTCCCCTCCTCGGCGTCCTTCCGAGGACGGTCGCCCGCTGGAGGCAGGACTTCAGGTCGGGAACCAATCCCGCGATGATGGCGTCAAAGAGTGCACCGTCACGACCGCGAATCACGGCGCGATGCGCCATTGAGACGCCCGCCGTACGATCGTCGAGTCGCCAGTACCGCCGCTTCGAGGAGTGTGTCGAGTGACTTTCGAACGCCCGAGGACGCCGTCGATGTTCCCGCGGCGATGGTCGCTCGTGGTCTTCCTTGCCGCGCTGGCGGCTGGACTCACCCTGATCGCAGCGCTCTCGCCATCGATCGCCGAGGCGGCGAACGCCCCCACGGTGACCTCGATCGCCCCGCCGACCGGACCCTCGACGGGCGGGACGGCCGTCACGATCACCGGCACCGACTTCGTCGCCGGGGCGACGGTCACCGTCGGCGGTGCCGCCGCCACGGGCGTGAACGTCGTCAACTCCACGCAGATCACCGCGACGACCGGGGCGGCCACCGCCGGTCCGGCGATCGTCGTTGTGACGAACGCGGACTCGCAGAGCGGCACGCTCGCCGGCGGGTTCACCTACCTCGGGCCGGCGCCGACCGCGACGGTCGTCGGACCGAATACGGGACCCTCGAGCGGTGGCACCGCCGTCACGATCACCGGGACCAACTTCGTCACCGGTGCCCTCGTCAGCTTCGGCGGGACCCTCGCCACCGGCGTGACGGTGGTCGGCCCGACGCAGATCACGGCGACCACGCCCGCGCACACGACCGGCGCGGTGAACGTCGTCGTGACGAACCCTGATACGCAGAGCGGCACGCTGCTCAACGGCTTCACCTACACCGCGGCGGCCGCTCCCACCGTGACCGCGGTCAGCCCGTCCAGCGGCACAACGGGTGGCGGCACCCCGGTCACGATCATCGGTACGGGCTTCGTCAGCGGGGCCACGGTGAAGTTCGGTGGGACCGCGGCCACCTCGGTGAGCGTGACCAACGCGACGACGGTGACCGCAGTGACGCCTGCCCGCTCGGCCGGCGTCGTGGCCGTCGCCGTGACGAACCCGGACACGCAGACCGGCACCCTGGCCAGCGCCTACACCTACGTCGCGACCGCGAAGCCCGCCGTCACAGCCGTGTCCCCCGCCACCGGTCCCATCACCGGCGGCACCTCGATCACGATCACCGGTACGAACTTCCTCGCCGGCGCCGCCGTCGAGGTGGGCGGCACGGCCGCCACTGCGGTAACCGTCCTGAGCTCGACTTCGATCACCGCGACGACGCCCGCTCGTTCGACGACCGGCCCCGTAGCCGTCAAGGTGACGAACACCGACGCCCAGTCCGGCACGCTCGCCTCACCCGCCTTCACCTACGTCGGCCCGCCGAAGGTCACCGACGTGGCGCCCTCGAGCGGCTCCATCGGTGGAGGCACCACCGTCAAGATCACCGGGAGCGGTTTCCTCACCGGCGCGACGGTGACCTTCGATGGCGTGGCCGCCACCGCGGTCTCCGTCGTGAGCGCCACCGAGATCTCGGCGAAGACGCCCGCCCATGCCGCCGGCAAGGTCGAGGTGATCGTGAAGAACCTCGATGCTCAGACCGGCTCGAAGATCGACGCCTACACCTACGCCCCCGGGC
>Ga0326597_10011507_pt1 | contig 11724 bp, 9 predicted proteins | sample RVTome_12_FD_203789 | JGI IMG/M metagenome (GOLD analysis project Ga0326597, IMG submission 203789) | Soil microbial communities from uranium-contaminated site in the Upper Colorado River Basin, Wyoming, United States - RVT100D185 | ecosystem: Environmental > Terrestrial > Soil > Contaminated >...
TGCGCGTCTTGCCTTCCGTGGGGTGGTCCTTCAACTCGAAGAAGCCGATGTCCGCGAGGTGCGGGTCCTCGAGCAGGCTGTCGAGCGTGTGGTAGGGCATCGCCGGCACGTCGCCGCGGTCGAAGATCTCCAGCCACTCGGCGGTGGTCTTCGTCTTCAGCGCGCCCATGCGGATTTCGAAGTATTCCTTCACGTTGGCGAAGCGCGCCGGGACGCTCGAGAAGCGCGGGTCGGTCCTCAACTCCGGGCGGCCGATCGCGTCGAAGAACGCGAACACCTGGTCGTTGGTATTGGCCGAGATGCAGATCCAGCCGTCCCGGGTGGGGACCGGCTTGTTGAGCGGGTCGATCAGCCGCGGGTCGCCGGTTGGCCCAAGTGCAGGCACGAAGGTCTTAAGGTACATGTGCTCTTCCAGCACGAACTTGACCAGGTTCTCGAACATCGGGATCTCGATCGAGCAGCCCTCGCCGGTGCGCGTGCGCCCGTAGAGCGCCATCGCGATCATCTGCACCGCGATCAACCCCACCACCTTGTCGGCCACTACCATCGGCACGAAGCGCGGCTCGCCGAAGGAGCGGTGGTGCAGGGCGGACATGCCGCCCGAACCCTGGATGATCGTGTCGTAGGCGGGCTTGTCGCGGTAGCGCCCGTCCTGGCCGAAGCCGAACATGCCGCAGTAGATGATCTTCGGGTTGACCGCGCGCACGTCGGCGTAAGCGAGCTTCATGCGCGCCATCGACTGCGGGCGGTTGTTCCAGATCATCACGTCTGCGCGCTCGATCAGCTTCGCCAGCGCCGCGAGCCCTTTCGCGGCCTTCAAGTCGAGCACGATGCTGCGCTTGTTGCGGTTGAGATGGAGGAACTTGGCGCCCATGCCCGGCGTGACCGATTGGCCGTTCATCACGCGCACCAGGTCGCCCGCTTTCGACTCGACCTTGATCACGTCCGCGCCGTGGTCGGCGAGGATCTGGGTGCAGAGCGGCCCGACCACGACCGAGGTCAGGTCGAGAATGCGCACGCCTTCGAGCGGTCCACCGGCCATGCTTAGAACCCCGTGAGGCGAGAGGCGAGAGGCGAGAGGCGCATCACTTGAACTCCGCTTCCGCGGTCAACGCCAGGGCGCCGTCGGGGTTCAGCGCCCACAGCTTCGCCGTCCTGTTGTCGGTCGAGGGCTCGCCGGCGATCGTGATCGGCTGGTTCACGAACAGCGCCCGCACGTTGCGCGAGGAGATGGTGCGCAGCGGCGTGGAGGCGTGCGTGCGCGCCAGTTCGAACACGAGCAGCGTGGTGAGGCCCCCATTCATGATCAGGCCCGGGTAGCCCTCGACCTGGGTGACGTAGGGCAGGTCGTAGTGGATGCGGTGGCCGTTGAAAGTCAGCGCCGAGTAGCGGAACAGCATCACCGGGTCGGGCGTCACCACGCGGCTCCACACCGCTTTCCCCGGCGCCGGCTGCGGCGGCTGGGGCGGCGTGCCGCCGGGCGCGGCTTCGCGGTAGACGATGTCCTGCTCCTCGGTGATGGCGAGCCCGCGCGCGGTGGCGAGGTCGGTGTTCACGGTGACGAACACCATTTGCCCGGTGCGGCCCTGCTTGAGGTTGATCTCCTTGATCGTGGACTCGCGGTGCACGGCATCGCCGACTTGTAGATCGGCGTGGAACGTGGTGCGCTTGCCGGCGAACATGCGGCGCGGCAGCGGCACCGGCGGCAGGAAGTCGCCGCGTTCCGGGTGGCCGTCCGGCCCGATCTGCGAATGCCGCACCACGCGCGGAAACAGGATCTGGTGCCAGCCCACCGGCAGGGGATCGCCGATCTTCGGGAACGGGTCGTCGCGGTCGAGCGTGGCCGCGAGCCGGTGCACGGCGGGGATGGTGACGTAGTCGACGGCCGTTTCCTTGCGGCCGATCCATTTCTTGAGCTTTTCCAGGTCTTGGGTCATACGCTCCGCTTTCAAGTCGTTAGAACCGGTCACAACATTAGCCACGGAATCACACGGAATGACACGGACAAGAACCTGACTTGGTTAACGTCGCCGCAATCATCCAAGATTTTCCGTGTGTTTCCGTGTGCTTCCGTGGCTGATTTTATTCAGCCTTGGCGCCGGATTCCTTCACGGCCTTTCCCCACTTATTGGGTTATACGCGCTGGCGTTGCGATCGCAGATTATGCCATCAGTGAGCGATTTCGAAATGAGTGTATATCTTCCGAACGCCTAACAAAATGAAGTCCCCTCTCCCCCAGTTGTGGGGGAGAGGGCAGGGTGAGGAGGCGCTGAATCCTTATTCTGTTACGGGCTCCCAATCGCCAAGCTTTGGGGGTATTGGTCGTTTCGCCACCTCGAAAGAGGCGACGGGTAGAATGTCCCGCCAGTATGGCTCTTCATCCCAAGCTACCTAAATCGCCGTACGCGATTCTTCCGCCGGATTACCGCTGGTTCCCGGCCGCGGAAGAGCTTCGCAGTACTGCCTACGAAAAACTGCTGCCACCGCTGGTGGCAAAAGTACGCAACGAAATCAAAGCGTGGCGGGATGCTGGCTATGCAGGTGCTTCCAACACTTCACGCGCCTTGCTCCGCTGGTGGTTCGACACCGAGCATCTGGTAGAACAGGCCGATGGGTCGTTGTTGCCGTTCCGCTATTACTTTGCGCAGCGCGAGGCAGTTGAAACGGTGATCTGGCTCTACGACGTGCGCCGTGCTCGCGACAAGTTCGACCTGTTGCGTTTCGATGCGTCAGGCGCCGTCTCCATCGGCATGTTCGATGAAGACTGGCCGCGCTACGTGGTGAAAATGGCTACAGGCGCGGGTAAAACAAAAGTCATTTCTCTCCTGATCGCGTGGAGCTTCTTCCATAAGCTCTACGAACCCGAGTCGGCACTCGCCCGCAACTTTCTGTTGATCGCGCCCAACATCATCGTGCTCGACCGTCTGCGCGCCGATTTCGATGGGCTGCGCATTTTCTTCAACGATCCGATCTTGCCCGACAGCGGTTACGAAGGCCGGAACTGGCGCGACGACTTTCAACTCACATTACACATCCAGGACGATGTTCGCGTGGTGCGTGATACGGGCAATCTTTTTCTCACCAATATACATCGAGTATTTCTCGGTGATGTCGTCGATCCCTCTTTGGAGGATGACGATCTCCGAGATTACTTCCTCGCACCGTTCGGCCCGAAGCCGGTCGGCAAGATGACCGACAGCAAGACCGATCTGGGCGAGATCGTGCGCGAGATCGAGGAATTGGCTGTCTTTAATGACGAGGCCCATCACATCCACAACCCGAAGATGGCGTGGTTCAAAAGCATTCAGGATATTCACCACCGGATGCTGCAGAAAGACAGCCGTCTCACCCTGCAGGTGGATGTCACCGCCACGCCGCGCCACGACAATGGCGCGATTTTCGTCCAGACCGTTTGCGACTATCCGCTGGTCGAGGCCATCCACCAGAACGTCGTCAAGCATCCGGTGCTGCCCGACGCCGCGAGCCGAGCCAAGCTTCAGGAGCACAAGAGTGCGCTGTTCACCGAGAAACACGCGGACTACCTCGCGCTCGGGATAGAGGAATGGCGCAAGAGCTACCCGGAACACGAAAAGCTGGGCAAAAAAGCAGTTCTGTTTGTGATGGTGGACGACACCCGCAACTGCGATGAGGTTGGGGCCTACCTTGAGAAAATCTGCCCCGAACTGCAAGGCGCGGTGCTGGTCATTCATACCAAGAATAACGGCGAGATTTCCGAAGCCGCCTCGGGTAAAGGCAAGGAAGAACTGGAAACGCTGCGTGCCGCCGCCAATTCCATAGACGGTTGGCAGAGCCCTTACAAAGCCATCGTGTCCGTCCTCATGCTCAAGGAGGGCTGGGACGTGCGTAATGTCACCACCATTGTGGGGCTGCGTGCCTACGTGTCGAAGAGCAACATTCTTCCCGAACAGACGCTCGGCCGTGGGTTGCGACGCATGTACTTCGGCACAGACACGGAAGAAACAGTATCGGTGATGGGTACGCCTGCCTTCATGGAGTTCGTCGAATCCATACAGAGCGAAGGTGTCGAGCTGGAATACCGGCCAATGGGTGGTGGCGCGCAGCGCGAAGAGTCGCTGATCGTCGAAGTGGATGCGCAAAACAATAAGAAGGACATCAATGCGCTCGACATCGCGATCCCCAGACTTTCACGCCGCTTCAGCCGCGAGTACAAGGAACTCGATTCACTCGATCCCGCGAAACTCGGCAACCCGAAGCTGCCGCTCAAGCCGTTTACACCGGAGGAGACGCGCGAGATCGTATTCAAGACCATGCTCGACGCTGAAATACATCACACCATCCAACTTGATGGTGCGGGGCCGGCCGATTATCGCTCCGTTATAGGTTTTTTCGCTCGGCAACTGTTGAAAGAACTGCGCCTGGTCGGTGGTTACGATGTTCTCTATGGGAAGGTAAAAATATTTCTTCAAGATCAATTATTTAAGCCATCGCCAGTGAATCTTGAAGATCCCGTGGTATTGCGCAACCTCTCAGAGCCCGAAGCCGGGAAGATATTGTTCGATGCCTTCAAGACCGCGATCAATGCGTTGACCATCAAGGACAGCGGTTCTACTCGCATTGAGGATCGCATCCGACTGCGCGATACGCGTCCTTTCCGCACCGAGCACAGGCCATACCTGACGGCCAGAAAATCGATATTCAGCAAAATCGTAGGCGAGCCGCATGCCGGCGGTTTCGAACTGAGATTTGCCAAGTTTCTCGATGATGCTCCGGACGTGGCCGCGTTCGCGAAAAATTATCTCGCAGTCGGTTTTAAAATCGACTACGTCAAGGCCGACGGTGACCTTTCCACTTACACACCCGATTTCATCCTTCGCGCTGCCGACGGCACGGTTTGGGTCGCCGAAACCAAGGGGCGCGAGGAGCTGGACCTGCCGCAGAAAATGGCCCGCCTGCGGCAATGGTGCGAAGATGCCACGACGGCAAGCAAAGCCGACCGCGGCCCTGGGTATCGGTTTGTTTATGTCGATCAGAAGGGCTTTGAGCAAAATACGCCTCAGACATTCGCCGCCCTCGCCGCGAGTTTCACCGAATATCAAAAGGCTTAGGACCGTACATGGCCCGCATACAAAAAACAGCCTACGAACTCACGGACGCTGAAAAGCGCGATCTGACTCAGCTTATCCAGGAAGGCAAGGCCCTACCGGAGAAATACCGCTTCGTGCTGTTTGAGGACAAGCGCGAAGTGGAGCTGGTCTGGAACGGCAAGACGCGTGACGTTTGCACCACGGTATTGCCTTTCCAGTCTCTGGAGCACATCGACGAGCCGCGTAAGGCCGCCCCGGAGATCCAGGCTGATCTCTTCGATACGCGCGGCCGGCAGTTGAAAGGCTGGACCAACAAGCTGATCTGGGGCGACAACAAGCTGATTCTCTCCTCACTCAAGAGCGGCGCGCTGCGGCAGCAGATCGAGGAGGCTGGCGGGCTGAAGCTCATCTACATCGACCCGCCGTTCGACGTCGGTGCGGACTTTTCGATGGACATCGAGATTGGCGGCGAGACCTTCCACAAGGAGCCGAACCTCCTGGAACAAATCGCCTACCGCGACACGTGGGGGCGGGGCGCGGATTCATTCATCTCGATGATTTACGAGCGGCTGATTCTGATGCGGGATTTGCTGGCTGAGGATGGAAGTATCTACGTTCACATGGGGCCAAACGTTGCTCACGCTGTCGAAGCAGCAATTCGAGAGGTGTTCGGCGGTACCGGGGCAAGCGCGACGATGACTTGGAAGCGCGTTACCGCACATGGCGATAGCCAACGGTGGGGAGTGATTCACGACGCCATTCTTTGGCGTACCAAAAGCGAACGCTACATCTGGAACGCACAATACGAGCCTTATGACGATTCTTATCTGTCGTCAAAATATACCAACACTACGCCAGATGGCCGGCGATACCGTTTGGATAACCTTACAAGTCCAAATCCTAGACCAAACATGATGTACGAATGGCGTGGGCATGCGGCACCGGCAATGGGATGGCGTTATGAGCTTACGACGATGGAGAAACTTTTTGCCGAAGGTCGAATTGAACTTCCGCGGAAAGAAGGTGGAAGGCCACAACTCCGACGGTTCTTAGACGAAGGTAAAGGTGTCCCAGTCGGGACAGTTTGGGCTGATATTTCCCCTGTGAATTCTCAAGCGAAGGAAGACACAGCGTACGCGACCCAGAAACCGGAAGCCCTCCTCGAGCGCATCATAAAAGCCAGCAGCAACGAAGGCGATCTCGTTGCCGATTTCTTCGTTGGCTCAGGCACCACGGCGGCGGTGGCTGAAAAGCTAGGTCGCAAATGGATATGCACCGATCTCGGTAAGTTCGCTATCCACACCACCCGAAAGCGGCTAATCGAGGTGCAGCGCGAACGTGAGAAAGCTGGCGAGTCTTTCCGCTCCTTTGAGGTGCTAAACCTCGGACGTTATGAGCGGCAGGCTTACCTGAATGTTGGTGGACGGCTCACTGGCACGCAGAAGGAGCAGGCGCTAGCACAGAAGGAGCGTGAGTTCCGCGAGCTGATTCTGCGCGCCTACAAAGCACAGCCGCTGGAAGGCGAGAGCTTCTTCCACGGCAAGAACGCGGGACGGTTGGTCGTCGTCGGCCCGATCAACCTGCCAGTGGGGCGCTTATTCGTTGAGGAAGTCATCACCGAGTGCCGTAAGCGCGGAGCGTCACGCGCGGATGTGCTCGCCTTCGAGTTCGAGATGGGTCTGTTTCCCGCAGCGCTCGATGAGGCCAAGCAGAAAGGCATTGATCTTGCGCCGAAATACATTCCGGCGGAAGTGTTCGACAAGCGGGCGGTAGACAAGGGGCAAGTGGTATTCCACGACGTAAGTTTCGTCGAGGCCACGCCGCGTTACGGGAAAGGCAAGGGCGGAAAAGACAAACTCACTCTCGCCATCGAACTGACAGATTTCTCCGTCTATTACAACCAGGGCGCGCTTGAGGCCGCTATCGCCAGCCTCAAGGAAGGCAAGAGCGACGTGGTATGCGAGCAGGGGCGGCTCATCAAAATCAGCAGGGACAAAAACGGCGTTGTTAATCGTGAAATCCTTACCAAACACTGGACCGACTGGGTAGATTACTGGGCTGTGGATTTTGACTACATGCAGCGCAAGGAAATCATCAAGGTTCCGAAAAGCCTGGGCGTAGAAAGCCATCTGCCGGGAGTTGCTCCCGTTCAGGGCGATCTGGTCGAATTCGAAGAGCGCTGGACCGGCGGCTACATCTTCGAGAATGAGTGGCAGAGCTTCCGCACACGGCAAAACCGCAAGCTCGAACTCACCACCGCGCCGCACACGTACATGAGGGCCGGTCGCTACACGGTCGCCGTCAAGGTGATCGATATCTTTGGCAACGACACGATGACTCTTGTGCCCGTAAGTGTGGGATAAACCAAGGACAGTGGCCCCTTCGATCAACGGGGAGACGATGGGAGAAGAGTCGAATAAGAATAAGGCCGAGCTGCTAGAGGTGCTAACCAACGTCGAGGTAAAAGCCCCGAAGTTGGAGGCGATGGGGCAGGAGATTGTTCGCGCCGCCCGTCAAGCTAAGGACGCAGCGACGTTTGAGCGTGAGGTGATTTCCCGCGTGCCGAACGACGACTCGCTGCCGAAGGTGCAGTGGGAGTTCGAGACCGCTCGCTGGCGTGATTGGGATGTGGCCGCCGATGTGGTTCTAAGAGTGCGATCTGACGTGAGATCGTTCGTCGCGGTGTCGACCGCTGCATACGCCGGCGTTAGTCTTGGCGCGGTCGATTGCATTCAGTGGCCCGACTGTTCGGAAACCGACCGAAAGGCTATCGAGCACGCAGCGCTGCGGCTTCATCAGGTAGTAGATCGCCCCATGATCGCTGAGGAGGCTCGGCTCGCAATGCGGCGGCTTTCCCTCGATGTCAGATCAGCGCCAATGAGGCCGCCCATTGAGCATTTCGAGGAGGCACTAGGCGCGATCGAGCGGCCCATTTTGGGCGAGGGGGGGCCCGTCTCAGTGCTCGTCACGCTCAGGGAGTGCATCGACGCTGCGGTCACCGAGATGATGAGGCGGCGGCGTGTTCAAGAGCCTGCGAAAACCTTCGAGGCTAAAATCTTGTCGCTCGGCCAGCATTGCGGATTACCTAGTTTGCCTGACGGTCACTTCGATCGACTCGCTGCGGACGGGAAAAAGCTAATGGATGACTTGTCCGCAGGGAAGCAGCATGTTGCTTCGCGCGAGCGCTTGATCGAGCTTTTCAATGACGGCGTCTTGTACCTAAAGGCTCTGTTGGACAGCATTGACGCGCAGCGCCTTCGGGTGCCGTGATATCTCGCTACGGGAGCGGTACGCCATTTATGCTCGAGTTGCACCTACTACGAATCGTGGACTCCCGCCGAACTTAGGCCATAACCATGCCAGAACAGGAACGCAGCCTGATCGCCTATGAGATTTGGCAAAAGGCAAACGAGCGCTTCGATTACTTCATCACCGGCGTGACAGGCGCGATGTGCGCCTACCTTGTTCAGACGATGAAGATCCAACCGATTTCCGCATCACCAAACACTCTCGAACTGGTTTCTCTAGGAGTGCTGGTGTTTTCCACATTTGCGGGCGCAAAGCGAATCGAGGCTGCGATTAACGTACATAGGCTAAACCACGTCATGCTTCACCACCAGGAGATGCGTGGAAATTTGCTGAATAGTGGCGACCCAGGAGTCGCTCGCGAGGCTCAAATCCACGGTGAACTGGCGGATAAAACTAGGCCGATGGCTGACGCGGAGGCCAAAAAAACCTCGCGATGGGGTAAAGGTCGAAACATCAGCCTATTCGCTGGTGTTCTTATCATCATCGCCGCGAAAATATGGGCTGCGTACTTTTGATTGAATGGTAGCCAAATCATGAATCAAGGTGATGAACCGATTCATGATGGTCAGTTGCATCGGTTCGGCTCGCTCCACACCAGGCTAAAACTAGAGATCATCGGCGCGTACCTACCCGCGTACACCAACGCACTCAAGAAACTTCCCTTCACCCTTCACTACATCGACGCGTTCGCAGGTACTGGCGATTGCGTCATAAAGGTAAATGGTCAGCAGATGACCGTTCCTGGATCAGCGTCGCTTGCCATCGAGTGCTCGCCTCCGTTTCACAAGCTGGTATTCATTGAGAAGTCGAAAAAGTGGGCGCACGCTCTGGAGAGAATGAAAGCGGCCACGCCAACTAGAGACATAACAGTCGTGCATGGCGACGCAAACCGCGCGCTCCCGGAACGACTCGCGACCATGTCCATCCGCCGCGATCGTGCCATCGTGTTCCTAGACCCGTATGGAATGGAAGTCGAGTGGAGTACGCTGAAACAGGTAGCTCAAACGCAATTCGCGGACGTCTGGTATCTATTCCCTTTGAGCGGCCTGTATCGGCAGGCCACGAAAAGTGAAGCAGATCTCAGTGCAGAAAAAGCCGCGGCCCTGACGAGAATTTTCGGGACAGAAGATTGGAGATCCGCATTCTATCCGGAGAAGCTGGACTTATTTGGACCGATGCCTGGCGTGCGCACTCTCGGGGTTTCGGAATTGGTGGCTTGGGTGAAGCGGCGGCTCGAGACGATCTTCCCAAAGGTCGCCGAGCCCAAACTGCTTTATCGTGAGTCTACTGTGGGAACTCGAATTCCAATCTTCGCGCTGTTCTTTGCGATATCAAATCCGTCGCAGAGAGCGATTGATCTCGCTCTACGTATTGCCGATTTCGTGCTCAAGAAGGAGTAGGGAATTCATCCCACGTACGATCTTGCAGGCGCCGGCCAGCCGCCTTCTTACCTATGTTGGCAATCATGATTTGCCGGCCGTTCGAGAGAAAAATTGTCTTTGTTTCGTAGCCGTTAACATGACGCGGTGACACCTCGCGCCAGTTTCCGTACTGTTTAAAGTGGAATCGAATCCCGGCGTCAACGCACTGGTCCCGAAGTGAGGTCAGCCATTCAGGGTGCATCGGGCGAGAATGATGGCCGCTCTCGCCGCCAGCGATTACCCAATTGACAGGCCGGCATTCACCACGACGCGCGCGATCAACCCACTGCGAGAAGTCCAGCGCACCGAGTAGCGGCTCGCACGACAGGAACAGGATTCGCGCCGGCAGCGCGGTGAGATAGGCCATGCGCTTGTCGAACCACTTCTGGTTTTCAGCCGTGGCGCCGAGCCAGATGTTGGCGGGCCAGTGATCTCCGTAGGGCGCGAGCCTGGCGACGTTCTGCGGCCGCTTGGTGAGCAGCAGCCAGTCGAGCTGAGGCGTCTGGTCGATCAGAGCCCAAAGACGCTCACGCTTGCCGTCGAGATCGCGGCGATCCTCGAACACGTCGGACATGGACGCGCAGAAAACGCGCCTCCGTTTCCCGACGCGCTCCGCTTCCGCGTTCCATTTGAGCGGTTGGTCCCAGTACGACTCGCTCAGCTCTCGGCGCTTTTCATCTGGACCCCATACAGCGGTCCCGGTGCGCTTCGCCCAGGCTTCCGCGTAACAGTGCTTGCAGCCAGGGGACACCTTGACGCAGCCCCACCACGGATTGAAAGTGTGGTGCGTCCACTCGATTTTTGAGTCCTTCGCCATGCAAGGATTGTACGCGCACTCCGCCACTTACGGGTGGGAGTATCTCAGGGTCAGACCACCAATGGTTTTATACAGTTACGGCAAACGGCATCGTCGGTGAAAACCTGAGCTAGTGGAGGTGGTCGCAATCTGCGACACCCTTGTCGCGCGCGGTCAGATTCCGATAATAAGCAGGTCCAGCGCCGCAATGATCGAATAGCGTTCGTTTGCAAGATTGCCGACCCGCTCGCCGAGTATTTTTCTGGACACGCCAGCAAGTTCAGGCGTCAGCATGGCCATCTTGCTGCCTTCGACCTCGAACACCGGATTGAGCCGCTCGGCCAGCTTGCCCTTGAGCACTTCGGGTTTGCACAGTGGCACGACAACCCGTGTTGCCAGAGGGTCGAGCAGGTCCGACTGGACATCGAGCAGGTAGGGGATACGAGCGCGAGTGGCGGAGTTGGCGTTGCGGTAGACGTCGAACTGCGCCATCAGAACGAGCGTAGCCCGTCACTGAACACGCCGTCTTTTTCCACGTGCTCGTTGTAGGCGTCGAGCGCGGCGCGATTTTTTCTGAGCCATTCTTCGCGCTCGCTCTGACGGATGGCTTCGGCCAGGCCGTCCTCGAACACTTGCGACAGGTTCAGCTTGAGTCGCCTCGCCTGATCAAGCAGGCGGTCATCAACGCTCAGGTTGGCGGCCTTCTTGCGCCGGCGTGGGGCGTTGGTTCGAGTGAGCATGGGTAAATCCGTGAGTACTATGATGCGCATAGTATATGCGCATCACGGAGTTGGGCACAATCAACAAAAAGTACTTGACGTACCCCAAAGGAGAACCACTACAATTAGACTGGAACTTGCTGATTTGTACTAGATTTAGTGGTTCGGTGGAGCGCGAAGGTAGCGTGGCAGGTTTTTGAGGGTTACAAGAATCCTCGCAAGCCAGCCCATGGAATGCGGGATCTTTGTAACGAGTTCGCCGTCAAGGCGAGCCCATGTCAGCTTCGCGCGACGAGCAAGGGCGTCAGCTTCGTTTTCAGCTTTCAGCTCGATTACCCATTCCGCGCCATCGTGCTGGTAGGTCAGCAAGTAGGTCTTGAATGTCTTATGAAAGGGGTTAGCCATGACGTATT
>Ga0326597_10011508_pt1 | contig 11724 bp, 9 predicted proteins | sample RVTome_12_FD_203789 | JGI IMG/M metagenome (GOLD analysis project Ga0326597, IMG submission 203789) | Soil microbial communities from uranium-contaminated site in the Upper Colorado River Basin, Wyoming, United States - RVT100D185 | ecosystem: Environmental > Terrestrial > Soil > Contaminated >...
CGGAAGGTGAGCCGCTGAAGCCCGATCAGATTGCCGCACTGCGGGACTGGATCGCTCGGAATGCACCCGCCCCCGCCGATGAAGAGCCCGAGCGCGATCCGCGGGAACACTGGGCGTTCAAGACTCCCGTACGCCCAGCGATTCCAGAGGTCGAGTCGCCGCGGTGGAAACGCAATCCGATCGACGCCTTCATCGCGAGCGAACATCAGAAACACGGGCTCACGCCGCAGTCGGCGGCGGACAAACGCGTCTGGTTGCGGCGCGTGTCGCTCAATCTGATCGGCCTGCCGCCAACCCCGGAAGAAATCGCCGCGTTCGTTGCGGATCAGTCGATGGAAGCTCATGACCAAGTTGTTACGCGGCTGCTCGACAGTCCGCAGTACGGCCAGCGCTGGGGGCGTCACTGGATGGATATCTGGCGCTACAGCGACTGGTGGGGCCTCGGCGCAGAAGTTCGCAATTCGCAAAAGCATATCTGGCACTGGCGCGACTGGATTGTCGAATCGGTCAACGCGGACAAAGGCTATAACCAGATGCTGCGTGAGATGCTCGCGGCGGACGAACTCTATCCCAATGACCTCGATCGGCTGCGGGCGACCGGATTTCTGGCTCGGCAGTACTTCATCTTCAATCGGACGACCTGGCTGGACGAGACGATCGAGCATACGGCCAAGGCGATGCTCGGGCTGACTTTCAATTGCGCGAAGTGTCACGATCACAAGTACGACCCGCTCTCGCAGCTTGAGTACTATCAGTTGCGGGCCATCTTTGAACCGTATCAGGTGCGAACCGAAATGGTTCCCGGCGAACTCGACTTTGAGAAGGACGGCATCCCGCGCGCGTTCGATGCGCACCTCGACGTGCCCACCTACTTGCATGTGCGCGGCGACGATCGCAATCCGGATACGAGCCGGATGATGGAACCGGCCGTCCCCGCGTTCTTGTCGTCCGATGAATTGAAGCTGGCGATCGAACCTTTCGAACTGCCGATCGAAGCAACGCACCCGGGCCTGCGAGAGTTTGTCGTCAACACGCATCGCCAAGCGGCCGAGCAACAAATCGCGGCCGCTCGTTCAGCGGTCGACGCAGCCACGACCTCAACCACAGCACCGCTCCCGGTCGAGCAAGCGCGGCTCGCCGTGACGATCGCTGAGAAAGCACTGCAAGCGGCCGAGGCGCAACTCGCCTCGATCGAAGCACGAGCCGCGGCGGATCGGGCTCGTCACCTGGGCTCCGCATCGAATGCCGCGTCATCCGACGAGAACGCAGGCTCGGAGTCCCCTGCGACAAAGGATCTCGCCATCGCTGCCATGAAGTCAGAACGAATCCTCGCCGCAGCCCGCGCTGACGAAGCAGTGAGCCGCACGGAACTCGCCGCGCTGCAAGCGGCCGCCGACAAACAGGCCGAAGCACAGCAAAAACTCACCGCCGCGAAGACCGCACTCGAAACCGCGCGCAAAACGATCGACATGCCCAGCGAGGCCTACACGCCGCTGGCCGGCGCGAGAAAGACGCAGGAGGATTATCAGAATCGCAACGCGGACAAGCCGTTCCCCACGAACAGCACCGGGCGACGTTCCGCCTTTGCGAAGTGGCTGACGCGACTTTAGCCGCCAACCCCGACATCATCCGCACAGCGATCGTGACCGTGTTGTCAACTGAGCCGTCCGAGTCCGAACAGGCGTTTATCGTCGAGATGATGCCCAAACTAACTGCCGCCGCTCGCGCAATGAATCGTCCCGAGTCGCAGGCTCGCGTTGCGGTGATTCATGCATTGTTGAATCACAATGATTTTGTGACAGTGCGGTGAAGGGGAGACAGGGAGAGGGGGAGCCTGGGAGACAAGGAGACTGGGGATGAAGATTACGCGGCATACGGAGTTGGATGTTTATAAGCGTGCTTTTGATTCGGCGATGAGGGTGTTTCGATGTTCGAAGGAGTTCCCGAAGGAAGAACGGTACTCGCTCGTGGATCAGATTCGACGTTCGTCGCGGTCGGTCTGTGCGAACCTGGCCGAAGCATGGCGTAAGCGCCGCTACGAAGCCGCCTTTATTAGTAAATATCTAAACCCCCCGTGTACTCGCTCATTCGGATTCCGTCTCTCCTTTTGAGACTTTGAAAATTGTTGGAATCTGTTTGGGATTTGTCTTTTGGAACTTGATATTTAAAACTCGAGCCGTCTCCGGTGACGCGATCAGCAACTCCGGTCGATCCAAGAACAGGTAGTGGCCGTGGTCTGCGGTGACGATCAACAGCGACTCTTGCCAGTTGCTGTGCTGCTCGACCCAATCGGTGATCGCTTTCACCGCCGCGTCACCGCCGTTCACGGCTCCGATCGAGTTGTCGAGGTTATTGTCGTGGTTGGCCCAGTCGACGTCGCCCGGCTCGACCATCAACCAGAATCCTGTCTCGCTCGGCTGTAACGCCGTCAACGCCGCCGAGGTCATATCGGCAAGCGTTGGGTTTTCAGTGATGTCAGCAGCGGTGTACTGTTCAGCTTTCTTCGTACGCCCCAGCGCAGGCTGAAAGTCGCCGTCGGCAGTCTGGAATGGGAGGTGCCCTTTAGCATTTCCAACTCCGTAGAAGCCCAGCAACCGCTTCCCTTGTTTCGCCGCTTGGCTGGCCGCCTGAGCCAGTGCTTGGCTTCCGCGAACTCCGCCGGTTCGCTGAGCAACGACGTAATTCCCGCCGTTCTTTGAATCGGCGCGAGCGAAATCTTCGTCCGTCAGATAAGCATTTCCCGGTACGAAGTTCGTTCCTTGCCCCGAACTTTTCTCGTGGAGGTCGCCATGTCCACCACCAATTACGACATCAAGACCCGGTAGCGGTACGTTGGGGTGGCCGATCGAGGACAAGCCGAGCATGTCTCGCGTGAGGTCTTGGTAATCGTTGCGTTCCACGTTGTGCGCGTAGGCCGATGCTGGTGTCGCATGGCTGATCGGCACGCTGGAGACGACTCCAACTTTATAGCCGCGTGCCTGAGCAAGGTGCGCAATCGTTTCGACCTGCTTCCCTTGCACGTCAATGGTGATGGAACCGTTATAGGTTTTGATGCCGGTCGTCATGCTGGTCGCCGCGCTCGACGAATCCGTATACATCTGCCGATCCGTCACCTTCTTGGGCTCCGAAACGAGATACTGCGGGTCACTGCCAGCCGTCCACGGATTCGGGCCGCCACGCGCTGGGTCATAGCCGCTTTGTACCGTGCCGCCGGGGTTGGTCACCACCTGTGCATCGATGTCGACCTCCGTCCCATCGTTGTGAGGCGCGGTCACCATAAACCCGAACTGAGTCATTCCGCCGGCCATGTACTCTTGGAAATGCGTTCCTTCCCCACGTCCTTCGGTGTACGCGACTCGTTGCAAGTTGTAGATGCTCGCCGCGCGAGTCGTCTGCCAATCCATACCGTCAAAGATGACGAGAAAGATGTATTTCTTGCCGGCTTCCAAGGCCGCTCGCTGAATCCGATAGACATCAGTCTGATCCATATACTCGGCGGTTGACGACACCGTCCGATCGGGAAGATAACCGTACAGCTTCTCGACGGCCACACGATTTCGATAGACGCTGTTCGCGCCGATGTAATTCTGGAGATCGATTCCCGATCCTGCTCCCTTCGTTCCATAGGTATAGACGGGAATCAAGCGATTCGAGTGCGAGCCCCACTTCACGTAGTTCTCTGGCTGCCAACCCCAATGCGCCGCCGGCGAAGAACCGTTCGTGACCGCTTCGGTTTGCAAGTTTCTCAGATAGTCTGCACCGGCTGCGAAACTCGTCGCGATCGCGCCCAGGACGAGACAGAGACCAAACGTAAAGACTCGATGCACAGTCGGAATCATTAGATCAATCCAGAGGGGAGGAAAGTTTGGAGGGGAGTATGTCGGGTGGGAAACTTCAGTTTACTAGGACGATGGCAAAGAGAGTAGCGACCGACCGGGGTAGCGGTAGGCCGGAACGAGCTTCGCGGTTCCGGCAGGTATCGTGTCGGTGCCGGAACTGCGAAGCTTGTTCCGGCCTACTCGAACTTCTTAGTCCCGACCATACACGAGCGGTAATTGGCTGGCCAAGTGAGGGGCAGATGGGTTATCCTGGAAAGGCCTACAACTTCACTCCCCCGAATCCGTCGACTGGCTCCAGTGACTCGTCGACTTTCCCGGCCCATGCCTCGACTCCCCACGTTCCTGATCTTGGCCTCGCTAACGACGGGCGTCGTGCATGCGCAGTCCGACGACATCGAGTTCTTCGAGACGAAGATTCGACCGCTTCTCGCCGAGCGTTGCTACGCGTGTCACTCAGCCAAGGCGGAGAAGCTGCAGGCCGGACTCCATCTCGATCGCCGCGACACGATGCTCGAAGGGGGCGATTCGGGACCGGCCATCGTGCCCGGTCAGCCGGCGGAGAGCTTGTTGATCAAAGCCGTTCGCTACCAAGAGTACGAGATGCCGCCGGATCGCAAGTTGGCGGATGCCGAGATCGGGCTGCTGACGAAGTGGGTCGAGATGGGAGCGCCTTGGCCCGACGCCGAACCATCCGCTGCGGCATCGCGCGAGACAGGTTACGACTGGGATCACTTTCGCAACGAGCATTGGTCGTTTGTGCCGGTGAAAAAGCCGGGGCCACCGACCGTCCAGCAACCGACCTGGCCGCGCAACGAGATCGACCACTTTGTACTCGCCAGATTGGAAGAGAAACAGCTCGCACCAAATCCGCTTGCCCCTGCACACGCACTCGTCCGTCGGATCTACCTCGACTTGATCGGCATTCCGCCTACGCCGGAACACGTTTCGCGATTCGTCGCCGAAACTGAAACCGACCAACGGCGCGCGACGACTCGGCTGGTCAACGACTTGCTCGAATCGCCGCACTACGGCCAACGTTGGGGCCGCCACTGGTTGGATGTGGCGCGATTCAGTGATGGCTACGGCGGATTCCTCGATAACGACGTGAATGCGAACGCTTGGCGATATCGCGACTGGGTTGTTGCCGCCTTCAACGACGATATGCCGTACGGCGAGTTCATCAAGTTGCAGATCGCTGGCGACCTGATCGGCGGACGCGAACAAGCTGTCGCGACGGGCTTCTTCGCGCTCGGGCCGACGTATCGTTCCGATGGCGGCGATCCCGACAGCGTGGCGCAAGCAAAAAGTGAAACGCTCGACGATCGCATGGATACGTTGTCGCGGGGCTTTTTGGGGCTGACCGCGGCATGTGCGCGTTGCCACGATCACAAGTTCGACCCGATTCCGCAGCAGGATTACTACTCACTGGCTGGAATTTTTGACAATTCGCAAACTCGCGACACGCCGCTCGCTCCCGATGACGAGGTCAAGGCCTACGACGAGCACCAGCAGTCGATCAACGCGCTCACAAAGAGCATTGCAGATCTCCAGAACGCCGCGAAGCAACACAAACGCGAGGCGATGCCCGACGAAGCCCAACAGTTGGCTGACATGCAAGCCAAGCTCGAAGAATTGAAAGAGTCGGTGCCGCCCAAATACGAGTCCGTCCATGCCTTGACCGACAGCGGCAGCCAGGACATGCATATCGCCCTGCGTGGCAATCTTCGCAAGAGTGGTGACATCGCGCCGCGTCGTTTCTTACGAATCCTGGCTGGCGATGATGCGAAGCACTTCTCGCAAGGCAGCGGTCGCCTCGAATTGGCGGACGCAATCGCCAATGCCGACAATCCGCTGACCGCGCGTGTGCTGGTGAATCGCGTCTGGCAACATCATTTCGGCAAGGCGATTGTCCGCTCGCCGAGCAACTTCGGAACGCTGGGCGAGAAGCCGACGCATCCGCTGTTGCTCGATTGGCTCGCCGCGACGTTCGTCGAATCAGGCTGGTCGATCAAGCAACTGCACCGCCAGATCATGACCTCGGCAACTTACCAAATGAGCAGCGACTACGACGAAGCCAGCTTCGCCGCTGATGGTGACAATCGGTTGATCTGGCGCATGAGCCCTCGTCGCATGGACGTCGAGACGTGGCGAGATTCGTTGCTGCTGGTCACCGGTGAACTCGATCTGGGACTCGGCGGCCCTTCGATCGAGAACATCCAAGGCAGCACGCGCCGCACGCTGTATGCAAAAGTCAGCCGCAATGGGGACCAGTTTGCATCGGACGAGTTCTTGCGGCTGTTCGACTTTCCACTGATGCGAGCCACCGTCGAGAATCGCCCGAGCAGCATCGTTCCTCAACAGTTCCTGTTCGCGATGAACAGCAGCTTTATGGTCGACCGTGCGAAAGTGTTGGCCGACCGGTTACTCAGCGAGTCGGGGGATGACGACAGCCGAGTACGTTCCGCCTATCAGCGGTTGTACGGTCGCGACCCGACTGGCGACGAGGTGCAACTGGCCGTTGAGTACTTACGCCAAGCGGTCGATAATGCGTCGGACGGTGATCTTTCTCGCTGGACGCAGTACGCACAAGTGTTGCTCAGTTCCAACGAGTTCATGTACGTGCGCTAGACAAAAGGCCGCTAGACAAAAGGCCGCTAGACAAAGAGACCGTCACGGATGCACCGCGTTAACCTTGGCTATACGCTGTTAATGCTCGCCGCCGTCGCGACATGCAGTCTGCTGCTGCGACGGACTCAGAAGAAGCTGCCGCTCACGGCGACGCAGAAGTTCGGGCTTGGAGTCGGAGCCTTTTGTGGAGCGATGATTGGTGCAAAGCTCCCATTTGTGCTTTCGGACTGGGATGGCTTCGTCAGCGGAGCAGCTTGGTTCTCAGACGGCAAGACGATCATGTTCGGGATCGTGGGCGGTTACTTCGGCGTCGAGGTTGCCAAATGGATGATCGATGTCCGCGTCAAGACAGGCGATACGTTCGCGGCGCCGGTTGCATTCGCCGTCGCGATCGGTCGGCTGGCCTGTTTCCAAGGGGGCTGTTGCTACGGCACACCGACGTCGCTGCCGTGGGGCGTCGTGTTTCCAACCGCGATCGACGCACCGACGTTGCCTCGCCATCCCACACAGCTGTACGAGGCAGCCTTTCACTTCGCGGCCGGATTCGTGTTGATCTGGCTTGGCCGACGCGGGATCTTCCGCGGGCAACTCATTAAGCTTTATCTGCTGGCGTATCTCGTCTACCGCTACCTGACCGAGTTCATTCGCCCCGAGTATCGCATTTGGTTTGGAATCACCGGCTATCAAGCTGCTGCCTTAGCATTGATACCGCTGTTTCTGTGGCTTTGGTGGCGCGATCGCGAACTTGCTGGAGGCCTCGCGGGCTAATTGGCCGTTTATCCGCAAGCCGGAGGCGTGCGCTCCGGGCGGGGATAGCGCACGCCTCCGGCTTGCGGTTAAACGAAGTCACTAGAAGTCGTACCACAATCCAAAACCAATCTGCTCTTCGTGCTCGTCGAAGAAGGCGAACTGGTTGCTTTCGCCGTTGTAGTAAAACAAACCGGTACGCAGCATCTTTGCACTTCCGCCTCGCCACGCCCAACCGGCCTCGAACGTCAAGCCACCGCCGAAGTTGACCTCCTCGCGGAGGTGAGCGTTCACCGCCCAAAACGGCGCGCCACGTAGCCCGGTCTCACAGCAAGGTGCAAAGTCCACGCCGAATTGAAACTCCCACGGCAAGCTGACGTCGCTGTAGAACGCCCAACCGGCTTCGGCATAAACGCGCAACCGTTGCGTGACGTAGTACGAATATCCGAGAACCAACGCGTCGCGGGAATAGTTCAGTCGATTGAAGCCCGGGTTCTTTAACAAATACTCGTCACCGACATGCGAACTCAGATGATAGTAACCAAATTTCACACGATGAGGTCCGACGCCGTACGTGATCGGCACACCAGCTCGAAAGTCAGCTGAACGCACATCTCTGCTCTCCGGCATATCGAGCCGGACTTGCCCGCTTCCTTCGACGTCCAACTGCCAGCCTTCAGGCCGAAACGGATCTGTCGTGCCATAACGCCAGATTCCCACGCGCGCCCCGAGTATGCCGTCGAAAAACTTGCTGTCGCCACGGCTATCGACCAGATGGAGCGCCATCCGCGACTCCTTGGGCCCGGCCAAATAGTTTTCAAAGATCAATCCATTCGGAAGCAGTTGGTGGCTCCAGGTATCGCTGGCCCGAGGCTCTTCCGGCCATCCTTCGAAGGTGGGCGGAGTCGAGAATCCCTCGGGACTCTGGTACGTTGGCAGCTCAACGATTTGCGACATCGGCGAGCGGGACTGAGCTTCGAGCGAACTCACCGGTACAATGCCGATAGCGGCAATGGCAAGAAACGCGATTCGGTACACGAGTCGACTCCTGCGGTCGCTACAAGCTGGCGCCGGGCGGCGGCTATGCCCGCGAACGACCGGAAGTGATTAATGCAGAGTGTGGGTCAAACGGAGTGAATCTTGTATCCGGCAGCGGAACGCGCCGGGGAGTGAGTTTGCAAAGGAGGCAGGTATAACGGGAGAGTTTCAGGCGGGATCGTCAGTCGACCGGCAATATCGTATCTACAGGTTGTATCGGCTTGATGAATCTCGAATTCCAGCCAGAATCGGGACTGTTCGGTAGTAAATCTCACAGAAACGAGAATCGGATGAAGGAAGCAGACGTCGCCATCATCGGCGGTGGGATCGTTGGTTTGGCGACGGCGTATCAGTTCTTGCAGCGCCATCCCGGCAAAAGCGTCGTCGTTCTGGAAAAGGAATCGTCCGTCGCCTCGCATCAGACCGGACACAATTCGGGCGTGCTCCATTCGGGAATCTATTACAAGCCCGGTTCGTTGAAGGCGCAGAACTGCCGCGTCGGCAAGCGGGCGATGGAAGCGTTCTGCGAAGCCGAGGGGATTCCGTACGATGTTTGCGGCAAGGTCATCGTCGCCGTTGACGACAGCGAGCTCCCGCGGCTCGAGCGGATCTTTGAACGCGGCCAAGCCAACGAAGTCGCCTGCGAGATGATCGACCAAGTCCGTCTGCGCGAACTGGAACCGCACGCCGCTGGAGTGAAAGCGATCCACGTGCCCGAATCCGGCATCGTGAATTATCGACGAGTCGGCCAACGGCTGGCCGAGATCATTCAAGAGCGAGGCAGCGAAGTCCGGTGCGACGCACGAGTCGTCGGCTTCAAACAGGATGGCGGCAAGATCGTGCTGGAAACGAAACAAGGCGAGGTGGGCGCGAACTACGCGGTGAACTGCTGCGGCTTGCACTCGGATCGCATGTCGAAGATGACGGGTCACAAGTCGGACGCGAAGATCCTGCCGTTCCGAGGCGAGTTCTACGAGTTGAAGCCCGAGTCACAATATCTCTGCCGCAACTTGATCTATCCCGTCCCCGATCCCAGCTTTCCGTTCCTCGGTGTTCATTTCACGCGCATGATCGACGGTGGAGTCGAATGCGGGCCCAACGCCGTGCTCGCCTTCTCCCGCGAAGGATATCGCAAGACCGACATTAACATCGCCGACCTGGCCGAGACGCTGACTTACTCGGGCTTCCTGCGCATGGCGGCCAAGTATTGGCGCATCGGTGCGGGCGAGATGTGGCGTTCGTTCAGCAAGGCCGCATTCGTCAAAGCCTTGCAGCGGCTGATGCCCGAGATCCGCGCCGAGCACCTCGTCCCGGCCCGGGCGGGCGTTCGCGCACAAGCCGTCTCGCCCGCAGGAGACATGGTGGACGATTTTGTGATCCAGGCCTCGGACAACGTGATCAACGTCAACAACGCCCCCTCGCCAGCCGCCACTTCCGCGCTCAATATCGGGAACATCATCGTCGACAAGCTGGATGAGCAACTGCGTTAGCGCAGCAGTTTAGCTTCAGCTGAAGTCGTGACGACAAGTCTGCAGCGGGATGTCGCCACACTATCCGGGTCACCGGCACCACGTCGGCAGAAATGCTGGCGGGCCGAAGCGTTTCCTCAACTGGCTGAATAGCTAATATTTGGCTAGTTATGATTGACAAAACAGCCGACAGCTATATACTACTCAGAGAGGGATGACGAATGGCTGAGAAGCGAACAATGACGTTGAATCTTACCGACGCCGAAATGAAGGCGCTGGAAGAACTTGCCGAGAGGAAGGATCTGTCGAAGACGGCAGTACTGCGTCAGGCGCTCCGACTGTATCAGTTGGTTGACGAACGATTCGCCAACGGCGACAAGCTCTTCTTTGAGGACGATGAGAAGAAACAGTCGGAGTTGATGTTTCTGTGAACCGAATTCAAACGTCCATCATCGATCGAAGCACTAGGCAACCTGTACCCGCGTTGTTGATCGACGACTTGAGCGCGGACAACGTGAACCAGATCGAGGAACAGTGGTCCGGAACCCGTATCGCGGGTGCTGCACGTCTGCATCAGGCAGGCGAAGCCGTTCCGCAACATTGGCATTGGGATTGGCGTCGCAAGTCCGCGAAGCTGAGGCTACTTGCATATTCTTGCTTTGCTATCGAGTGTGACAACGCGATCCAAGGCCTAATGATGACGAGTACCGCGAAGTACAGAGCGCGTTTGAAACCCGATGTCGGGAAGCCACTTGTTTATGTCGAGTACTTGGAGACGGCACCATGGAACGTGCGGCCAATTGTGGAGGAACCGAAATACGGAGGTGTTGGCATTAGGTTGTTCGAGGGTGCGATTCGATACAGTCAATCCGAAGGATTTCATGGTCGTGTTGGACTCCACTCTCTTCCACAAGCCGAATTGTTCTACGCGGAAACGTGTGGAATGACACAGCTCGGACCGGACTCTCAGATAGAGGATCTGTCGTATTTTGAATTCACACGAGACCAAGCACTAGAATTCTTATTGGAGGAGGAAACGGCATGAAAATGAACAGTGATCGTTGGCTACTCCGTATCGCTGATAACGACGATTGTGAGATTACGTCGGTCGGAGGCGCGGCGTTTGAGCTTCAGGACGACCACTCTACGAACCCGGAAATAGACTGGAGCCGTTTTCCCGTCAAGGAAATGATCAAACGAGGGTGGATCACGCGCAAAGAAGCAATTCGTCCAGAGTTATTTGACCTCGTGCCGGGATGGGATCGGCTTTGCCCGTTGTTTCGTCGAACGTGGATACGTTGTAACAAGCAGGTTGACTCGTATTCACTGGCGGCGTGGACGGCGCGAGTCGTTTTGAACTCGCAACAGGATTTCCCAAAAGGACGTTTTCACCCAGGCCGAATTGATCTCGCGGTAATGACCGAGATTGCAAAGTTAAGCGTGTCAGAACTGGGTCTACGGCAAGTAACGGAGCGATTGTCAGAATATGGAGTAACGCTTGTCGTCGAGCCGCATCTTCCCAAAACGTACCTTGACGGTGCTGCGTTATTATTCCCGAGAGATGTTGCGATTATTGGTCTGACGCTGCGTCACGACCGGATCGACAACTTCTGGTACGCACTCATGCACGAACTAGCGCACTTAGCGCTTCACGTGGGTAAGGACCAACACGCACACTTCTTCGACGATTTCGACGCGAATGATAAGATTGATCCACGTGAAATGGAAGCGGATGAGTTAGCCAGCGAAGCATTGATCCCAAAAGTTGCTTGGGACGCTAGTCCTGCAAAAATGCTTCCGTCGAAAGAAGCGGCGGAATTATTGGCAACCGAGTTAGACATCCATCCCGCAATTGTCGCGGGACGGATGCGGCATGAACGGTCTTACAAGTTTCTCAGTTCGCTTGTAGGCAACGGCGGGATTCGTTGTCAGTTCCCAAATATTCATTGGAGTTAGTGAGATCGTGGCGGAGCCATTGAATTACATGCCAGTCCAGCGGTGGA
>Ga0326597_10011509_pt1 | contig 11723 bp, 12 predicted proteins | sample RVTome_12_FD_203789 | JGI IMG/M metagenome (GOLD analysis project Ga0326597, IMG submission 203789) | Soil microbial communities from uranium-contaminated site in the Upper Colorado River Basin, Wyoming, United States - RVT100D185 | ecosystem: Environmental > Terrestrial > Soil > Contaminated >...
GAGGCACGAGTATGAAGGTCTTCCGCATCGTCCTCGTTCTGCTGCTGATCGCCGGCGTCGGCGGCGGGCTGGCATCGCGCGACCTGGCCGACGCCCAGGCCCAGACCATCAAGATCGGCCTGCTCTATGACCACACGGGCCCCTTTGCCGCCGGCGGGTCGCTCAACTGCTGGCGCGGGGCGAAGATGTTGATCGATCTGATCAACGAGCGGGGCGGGGTGGCGGGCAAGTACAAGATCGTCCTGGTGGACGGTGACGCCCAGTCCAAGACCGAGGTCGCCATCAACGAGGCCGAGCGCCTTCTGAACGTCGAGAAGGTGGACATCCTGGCCGGCATCTACTCAAGCGCGCAGGCCGTGCCGCTGGCCGAGAAGGTGGACAAGCAGAAGCGCTTCCTCTGGATCACCACCGCCATCTCGTCGAAGGTCTTCGACGGGAAGAATCTTCAGTACACCTTCCGTCCCCAGCCCACCGGCGACCAGTTCGGCGCGCTGTCCGTCCAGTACATCAACGACTTCTCGCAGGAGAAGTTCAAGAAGCCCGCCAAGGATCTGCGGCTGGCCATCATTCACGAGGACGGCGCCTACGGCACCGACGTGGCTCTCGGCAACGAGCTCAAGATCAAGGAGCTGGGACTCAACCTGGTCCTCAAGGAAGGCTACTCGGCCAGCGCGCCCGATCTCTCCGCGCTGGTGACCAAGCTCCGGTCGGTCCGGCCGGACGTGCTCTTCCACACGGGCTACAACCCCGACATCGCGCTCTTCCTCCGCCAGGCCACGGAGCAGGGGCTGCGCCTGCGGGCCTATATCGGCCACGGCGCCGGCCACAGCCAGATCGACAAGCTGAAGGAAGCCTACGGCGCCAAGCAGATCGAAGGCTTCCACACGGTCGACCCCATCGCCTCCCAGCTCATCGATCCCAAGAAGCTCAAGCCGGGCGTTGGCGACCTGACAGCCGAGATGGTGAAGCGCTACAAGGCGCTGTACGACAAGGACGTGGCGGATCGCGCCATCGCGCCCCACGTCTCCATGGGCTTCAACAACATGTGGATCCTGCTCAACGACGTGGTGCCGCGCGCCATCACCAAGTACGGCGGCTTCGGCCCGGACGCGCTGGCCAAGGCGGCCCGCGACACAGACATCCCGGAGGGCGGCACCATGCAGGGCTACGGGGTGAAGTTCAACCCGCCGGGCAACCGCTTCGCGGGGCAGAGCCTGCGCTCCTTCCCCGCGGTGTTCGAGATCATCGAGGGCAAGTTCGAGCTGGTGTTCCCGAAGACCGTGGCGACCGCCTCGCCCATCCTGCCGCTGCCGGCGTCCTCGCCGCTTGCGGTTCGCTGAGATCATCGGAGGGGGCCTCGACGGCCCCCTCCGAGCCTCCCCCATCGGGGATTCGGTTGCGCCGGCCAAGCCGGCGCTCGAACGCGTGCATCCATTTCCTTTCTGACATGCTGACGGTTGCGGGGGTCACCAAGCGCTTCGGAGGATTCACCGCGCTCAACCAGGTGTCCTTCGAGGTGCGCGATGGCGAGATCCTCGGCCTGATCGGCCCCAACGGCTCCGGCAAGACCACGCTCTTCAACTGCGTGTCGGGCGCGCTGCCGCCGACGGCGGGCTCCATCCGGTTCCGCGGCGACGAGATCGGCGGCCTCACCCCCGACAGGATCTGCCATCGGGGCATCGCCCGCACCTTCCAGATCCCACGCCCGTTTCGCAAGCTCTCCATCCTCGACAACGTGGCCGTGGCCGCCCACTACGGCGCCAACCGGCCGAACACGGAGGCCCAGGCGCGCCAGCGCGCTCGCGAGATGCTGGAGCTGGTGGGCCTGCCCAGCGATCCCGAGAGCGCCCCCACGCTTCTCGGCGCCGGTGGCCTGAAGAAGCTCGAGCTGGCGCGGGCGCTCGCCACCGGGCCGAGCCTCCTCCTGGCCGACGAGAGCCTGGGCGGGCTCGACCCATCGGAGATGAACGACGCCGCCGAGATGCTCAAGCGCATCCGCCGCGACCTCGGGATCACCATCGTCTGGGTCGAGCACATCATGGGGGCCCTGATGCGCGTGGTCGACCGCATCGTGGTGCTGGACCACGGCGAGAAGATCGCCGAGGGACTGCCGCGAGCGGTCGCGGAGGACCCCACGGTCGTCGAGGCGTACCTCGGCGAGAAGATCGTCCTCAACTAGCATGCTTGAGCTGGGTGGGGTCACGGCGGGCTATGGCCACTTCACGGCGCTCTGGGACGTGAGTCTGCGCGTGGCCGAGGGCGAGGCGGTGGCGGTCGTCGGCCCCAATGGCGCCGGCAAGACCACGCTCCTTCGCGTGATCTCCGGCCTGATCGCCCCGCGCTCGGGCCGCATCGCCTTCGAGGGCGCCGAGTTGGCGGGCCACCCGGCCTACAACATCGTGGCCCACGGCATCGCGCACGTGCCGGAGGGGCGCCGCCTCTTCCCCCGCCTCACCGTGGTGGAGAACCTCAAGATGGGCGCCTTCCTGCCCTCGGCCCGGGCCCGGTATCGCGAGAGCCTGGAGCGCGTGTACACGCTCTTCCCGGTGCTCGCCGAGCGCCAGAAGCAGCGGGCCGGCAGCATGTCGGGCGGCGAGCAGCAGATGCTGGCCATCGGCCGGGCGCTCATGTCGCAGCCGAAGATCATCCTCCTGGACGAGCCGTCGCTGGGCCTGGCGCCCGTGATGGTGCTGCGCGTGTTTGACCTGATCCGGCGCGTGCGGGAGGAGGGCTACACCATCCTCGTCGTGGAGCAGAACGTCCGCCAGGTGCTCAAGCTGGTGGACCGGGCGTATCTGCTGGAAGTCGGGCGGATCAAGATGGAAGGCCGGGCCGCGGAGCTCGCCGAGCAGGACTTCGTCCGCAAAGCGTACATGGGAGTCTAGCCACCCATGGACCCGATCTTCCTCGTCGAGGCGGCGATCAACGGCATCCTGCTGGGGGGCGTTCTGGCGCTGCTGGCCCTCGGGCTGAACCTGATCTTCGGGGTGCTCGACATCGTCTGGATCGCCTACGTCGACTTGGTCATGGTGTGCATGTACGCCGTCTACTTTTTCAACGTCGCGTTCGGCTGGCCGATCTGGGCGGCGGGCCTGGTCTCCCTCGCCGCCGGGACGCTCCTCGGCGTGGCCGTGCACCTCCTCATCATCTCGCCCATCCTCACCAGCGCTCCGATCAACCAGCTCCTGGCCACGGGAGGGCTCCTCTTCTTCCTCCAGTCGGCCGCCACCTTCCTCTGGACCACCGACCACAGGACCGTGCGCCTGAGCCTGCCGAGCTACGAGATCGCCGGAATCTTCCTGCCCGCCACTCGGATCATCCCCTTCGTCATCTCCATCCTCGCCGTGATCGCGCTCTACTTCTTCCTGACCCGCACCTACATCGGCACAGCCATCCGAGCGGTGTCACAGGACCGCGACGCCATGTCCCTGATGGGCGCCAGCCCCCAGCGCATCTACATCGTCACATCGGCCGTGGGCGGGCTCATGGCGGGGCTGGCCGGGGCGCTGCTCACCTTCCAGTACTCCGCGCACCCCTTCTTCGGCGGGCAGTTCGGGCCGCTCACCTTCATGGTCTGCGTGCTGGGCGGCCTGGGAAACATGGTCGGCGCCTTCATCGCCTCGTTCATCATGAGCGAGATCATCGCCATCGGCGGCGTGGTCATCTCGACCGAGATGGGGTACGTCATCGCCTTCGTGATCTTCATCGTCATGATGTTCGTCCGGCCGGGCGGCATCCTCGCCAAGCGCGAATGAGCCGCGGCCCTCTCCTCGGCGGCGCGCTCTTGCTGGTCGCCGCCGCCGCCCCTTTCGTCCCCATGGGCGGCGTGCGACAGTACGTGCTCCACGTCGCCATCCAGATCTTCATCTGGTCCTTCATCGGCCAGGCCTGGTCCCTCATGGGCCGCTTCGGTCTGGTCTCGCTCGGCCACGGCGCGTTTCTCGGCGTGGGCGCGTACACGACCACGCTCCTCTGGAACTTCTACTCGCTGACGCCCTGGATCGGCGCCCTGCTCGCAGTGGCTGCGGCGGTTGCGATCGCCGTCGTGCTCGGCATCCCGTGCTTCCGCTTCCGCGTCATCGGCCACTACTTTGCGCTGGTCACGCTGGCCGTGGGCGAGGTCATCCGCCTCCTCATCATTGCCGAGCGCGACTGGACGGGCGGCTCGCTCGGGGCCAGCCTCAAGACCGCGGGCACCGCGTCGGGGCTCTGGACGCTCCAGTTCGCCGACAAGCGCGTGTTCTACTACGCCTCGCTGGGCATGTTTCTGGCCGGCCTCTGGGTCTGGAACCGCGTGGACCGGAGCATGGCGCGCTCGGCGCTCGAGGCCATCGGCGAGGACGAGACGGCGGCAGCCTCGGTCGGCATCCGCGTGACGCGCTTCAAGCTCGGCGTCACAGTGGTGTCGGCGGCGCTCACCGCGCTGGGCGGGGTCCTCTACGCCCAGTACATCTCGTACGTCAACCCGGACACGCTCTCGGGCATCGGCGTGTCGCTGAAGATCGTGTTCGCCGTCGTGCTGGGCGGCATGTACTCGCTGATGGGCCCGTTGGTGGGAACCGCGCTGACGACGGCTCTGTCCGAGGGGCTGCGCATCGCGTTCGGGCTCAAGTTCCTGGGCATGGCCGACACGATCTACGGGCTGCTGCTCATCATCTTCATCATCTTCCTGCCGTCGGGCATCTACGGCTCCATCCGCGCCGCCATCCGCCGGCGTTCCGGCGCGTCGAAAACGGCACCCGCGTAGATCAGATCCATTCGCGGCTTGCGGCTCTGGACCTGCGTGAAGTCATTCGCGTGTCGCGGGAGCCGAGGGCCCCCGTCACCCCCAGACGTAAGGGGGGCTTTGCCCATAAAGTTCGTTCTGCCCAAGAAGTCGGGCGGCTGCCCAGAAAGTCAATCGAACCGGCAATCCACCTCCGAGGTTTTTCTCCAAGCATAGCGACCGAGAGGTACTGGCGCCTCACTGACCGAGAGGTTGTGGCACTTGGCCGCTAAAGGCTTGTGCCGACGACATGAAGCACACCGTCGAGGAGCAGTTTTTTGGGGTCCGGCCGGCCGCTTGCTCCCAACGAGCCGTCGGGGCGAAGATATTGGTGGACGAGAGCGATCTTGACACCTTGCTGGTCAAAATATGCGAGAATCTGGCTCCGGGTACATGCGGGCAGGCTAGCACGAGGTGGACTCGGGTGGGATTCAGCCACCACATTCTCAGTAAGTTCACCTCGTTGAACACGAGCCCCGAAGTCGCCATCATTGAACAGCCTGCGAAGCTCGGTCGCGCTTGTTATGCGAACAGCAGGAGGAGACGCCATGGCAACCTCATCTGAGCAGAAGATCCGCGAAGCTGTCTTACAATATATCGCAGGACGCATTCAACTGCGCCAGTTCCAAGAGTGGTTTGCGGCGAATACGTGGGACGTTCGCGCTGAATCCAGTGACGCTCAGCAGCTAGTGAACGAGATCGACCTTCTACTGGCCGAGTTCTCGAATGGCCACTGGACAGAGGGAGAACTGAGAAGCCGGCTCCAGCAATACCGAAGTGTCGTGCAGCCGATCCAGGACATCGGTGGAGTTCTGTGGAGTGAAGTCCGCGCGCCTTACGTCTACTCGCCAACAAGCGCAACGCACGATGGTTACGGGAAGACGATGTATCCCGGCGCCACGCCGCCGATCCCGAGCCCGCAGATAGAGCCAAGCCTTTCCCCAACATAGGGCTCGCATGGCCAACGGAAACGGTCCCACGATGAGGGTCACAATCCTGCTGGCCGACTCGGCGCAAGCGGTGAACGGCAAGCTCTACATCCTGGGCGGAGGCTGGTCTGTAACCGGGCCAGGACCGGTTCCCTCGGCGCTCGCAATCAAAATCGAGGTGCCGTGGGACCGAGCGAATCAACGCCACGATCTCCAGATCGCCCTGCTCGATGTTGATGGCCAACCCGTAAAAGTCCCCACGCCAGCTGGTGAGATCCCGCTTGAGCTGAAGAGCCAGTTCGAGGTGGGCCGGCCGGCTGGCGTGCTGCCAGGGACACCCCTCGATGTCACGCTTGCCGTGAACTTGGGGCCTCTGCCGCTTCGTCCAGGGCAGCGTTATGTCTGGCGCTGCACCATCAACGGTGAGACGCACGAAGATTGGCAGGTTGCGTTCTCGACTAGGGAACAGCCACCACAGCCGGCAGTAATCGGCCCCTAAATGAGTCGCCTCCAATCAGGGCATCCGACCCCCGAACATGGGCGAATAGTTCGTTCAGGCCCCGACCCGGAAATGATGACTGGGGCAGGCGCCGGCTTGCCGCACCACGCGAACCCCAATGGGGCGGTATAGGCTAGCGCTTCTTCCCTGGACGTCCGACTAACAGGGCGAAGTCATGCTCCGTCAGCAGTCTGGTCGACTGAACGAACCATGCACCAGAAGCCTCGACATCCTTTCCCGCAAACGCATCGAGCCAAGAACGAAGATCCTTGTCAATGATGATCGGCCTGTCGAAGAAGTATCGCACCTCAGCGACCCGAGTTGCCAATGGATAGCTCACGGAATCATACCCACCCTTCACTCGCCGCTCTTCTGGCCTCCCGGTGACCGTCGCCTCAGCCACGACGCCGACGCGCGCGATATAGAAACAAATGCGGTCACCAGCGCGCAGGTATTTCACTCCATGTGCCCGCCGCCCAAAGGCCCACCATCCGCTACGCAGCAGGTTTCGGAGGGTCTTCTCTCCGTGTGCATCGGGGGAATTCCCAACCGACGTCATGAGATGAAGTGCCCCGCTGCCTTGTCGGTACTTCTTCTCGGTCCGCAACTCCTTAGGCATCAGGGCGTACTACTTTGGCTCTCTTCGGTAGGGGCGCTCCGGCTCAGCTGCTAGTCCCGGCATGATGGCCGCAGACGATTTCTCGGCCTCTCGAATCCCGCGCTTAAAGAACCCCAGCCATTCTCTCGCCGGGACACCGCGCACTGGCGTCTCCATCGTCGTCCTGACGAATTCCTCCATGATGCCATACCGGGCCAAGCGCCCGAAGTTACCGCCCGAGTCGTCTGCCTTGTCCGAAATCTTGTCGCTCTTGACTGGGTAGGTCGTGGCGCCCGTAGCAAGTGCGACTTCCCGCCGCCCAGTTGCCGAGCGTTCATACTGCCAGTAGTAATTGCGCTGCTCGGCGGTGTAGCAGGCCAGATCAATGAATACCGGATAGACGATTGGCGATCCGGCCAGCACATTTGACAGTGCCCATGGGACGACGACGATCAGGTCCCATGGGTTGCACGCCTTCGGGCTGACAGTGAAGCGGAAGCTCGGTTCCCCCTCCTTCGCGAGGATGTACCAGCCTTTTAGCTCGATACCGAGGAGTATGTCTTGACCGTTCGTCTTCCTCCTCAGCAGTACATCGGGGAATGTTTGCGTCTGTCGCACGAAGCCGAAAGTCTGATATTTCTTATCAGGATCCCACACCGGCCGGAGGGAGTTCAGCGTCGTTACGACTTGTTCCTCGATAGTCGCTCCGAGGGCCGAATTGAGTGTGAAGATGTCCGTCGCGAGCATTCCCTCGATAACTGTCTCTGACCGGAAATGAATTGGCAACGCGAGAATGGCTTCGTGGACGCGTCTCCACAGATCATAGTGTTTCCATCCGGTCGGCTCGCTATGCTCCGGCTTTGTTGGCTTAGGCATTCTTCCTGAGCGCACCGAGAAGTCTCTGGAAAGCGAGTGCATAGAAGTCGTTCACCGGCTCGGCTGCGTATGGGGCTCGGCCCATTGATACAGCGGCGACGGCCGCTGAACAAAGCCCCCCGAATGGCTCCCACACAACGTCCCTCTCGCTCGTGCAGACGGAGAGAATTTGACGCATGAATTTCAGCGGTTTTTGATTCAGGTGAACCGTGGCGTTCTTACCGGGATTGTGGACTCGGGGGGCCGAGCGCTTCCCATTGCCACGATACCGCTCTTTTCCGTTCAGCGGAGGATGCGCCCACACGTTCGTCAGGCCGTGCTGATGGTGCCAGACATCGCGGAGTGTGGCCCATTCAGCGGGCGTGACAGGCCGCTGACCGTCGAGGGAGAAGTACGGGCGACCATTGCGGTCGCCGTGCTCGTTCGCGTAGGCGACAAGGCGCCCCATATGCTCAGGCGGCGGGAAGTACCACAGCCAATCCTGCGTTAGATACTTTCGTGTGGCGGCATTCTTGACTCCGCACGCGTCATTTGCGCGGTTGAGCGCCAGCCCGGCCCGTAGCCACTCGTAGCGAATCCACTCCCTCGCCGGCTTGATGCCATCGGAGACCGGGAACTCCAGTCGTCTTCTGTAGAATACGCATACCTCGGTGGCGACGGGGAAGCGCCGGATCGTATCGCCATTGACGTTTCCGGCAACATGGGCGATGCCTTTGTCCCACACGATTGTCTCGACGTACTCCCACCCGAACTCCGCGAGGACAGGGTGTACAGTCGCCCACCCGATTTCCGTGTTCCAGAACCATAACGTTGTGGCGGGTCGGGCGTACTTCGTCCACGCATCAACGTGTGGGCGGTACCAGTCCGCGAGAGTCTCAGGGGTGCGTGGGTCGCCTGGAAACCCGCCGACACCGTAGGCCCCATCAGAAACGATGGCCGACGGCGTAGGCCATTCGCGGTACACGTCACGCGCGTCGCCGCGGTGGAGATGGCCTCGTACCCAGGACCGGGCATCGCGACGCGTCATCGGCGGCTGGCCTGTTCCGTGTCCGGCCCTCCGAGCTACGCCGTTCACTCCGGCGACGGCTGGCATCTGGCGGCGGTTATAACCGCGCGCTCCTGCCGTTGTCAACGGTAAACTCCTATGGCTAGGGTTCGAAGTCCGGTGCGCCCCCATCACGTAGTGGTCTTTGTTACTTTGTGCTTTGCCGCGCGCTTCCCGACCTTGCTCCGACGCGGCGTGTTCCAGTAGGGGCTCTTGCAGGCCGGGCACACTTTCGGCTCCTCGCCCTTCGCCCGAGGCACCCACTCGTGGCCGCAGCGTTCGCACTTGAAGCCCTCTAACGAGATACGGGCCATGCCTAACCGTATATCACTAGGGGGGTCTGAGGTCGAGTAAATCCGTTGAGGGGTATTGACAGAGAGTGCACCTTGTAGTAATATACTAGTAAGACTAGTAGGTATAGCAAGACAGGAGGTCCGACGATGGACACGACGAACGTACGGCAGCAGCGGGGCCTCGAAATCGCGGCGCGGGCGAAGGTCGTTCGGCTGGGCGCCGAATGGTCGGTCTCATCGCAGTCGGGCACGGGCAAGTACACCGTGACCGGCCTCCCGGTCTCCATGGGCGGTGACGCACCGCGTTGCACGTGTCCCGACTACGAAACGCGGGCGGTGAAGTGTAAGCACCTCTTCGCTGTCGAGTACGTCATCGAACGCGAGCGGCATGCCGACGGCAGTACAACCGTGACCGAGACGGGGCGCCTCACGAAGACCGTCAGGCGCACGTACCCGCAGAATTGGCCCGCCTACAACACGGCGCAGACGAACGAGAAGGACAAGTTCTTGGTGCTGCTCCGCGACCTGTGCAGCGGCCTCCCCGAGCCGGAACAGAAGCGCGGGCGTCCGCGCCTGTCTCTCCGAGATGCCGTGTTTACCGCCGTGCTCAAGGTTTATACGACGGCGTCGGCCCGTCGCGCCATGAGCGACCTTCGGGAAGCCCACGAGCGCGGGTATACCGCCAAGCTGCCATGTCATAACTCGGTCCTCAACGCGCTCGAAAACGCGGACCTGACGCCGATCCTCCGCTCGCTGATCGACGAGAGCAGCCGGCCGCTCAAGTCCGTGGAGGTTGATTTCGCGGTCGATTCCTCCGGCCTCACCACGTCCACCTACGAGTCGTGGTTCGATCACAAGTACGGCGCGCCACGACGGCAGCACGCGTGGGTCAAGGTGCATCTCATGTGCGGTGTCAAAACGAACGTGGTGACGGCTATCGAAATTCATGGCCCCACCACACACGACGGCACGCAGTTGCCCGCCCTGGTCAACGCCACGGCGCGGACCTTCCCCATCGGGGACGTCTCGGCGGACAAGGCGTACGGGACCGTGGTGAACGCGGACACCATCGCCCACCACGGCGGGACCCCGTTCATCGCGTTCAAGAGCACGCACACTGGCAAGGGCGGGCACAGCCGCCCTACCGGCAGCGGCGCGTGGAGCAAGATGTTCGGGTATTTCATGTATCGCCGCGAGGACTTCGTGGCGCACTATCACAAGCGCAGCAACGTCGAGACGACGTTCAGCATGATCAAGCGGAAGTTCGGTCACGCGCTCCATAGCAAGACCGAGACGGCCCAGGTCGACGAGACGCTCGCCAAGGTGCTCTGCCACAACCTCGTGGTGCTCATTCATGAGATGTACGAGCTTGGGATCGAACCCACGTTCTTTCAGCAGGCGGCGGTCCCGGCGTGCTAGGATCGCCTCGCCATCCATACCCGTCAGGGCGAGTGAGGATCACGACCTATGCCCGTGAAAGCCCATCCACTTGATGGCGCCTTTGAGAGGGTCGCGAGGGCAGAGAAACACGTTGCTGACCTGAAAGCTCGAATCAGGAAGGCAGAGACGAATCTCTCCCTTGTCAAGTTCAAGCGAAAAGGTGGCCGCACCGATTTTGTGTTGCCTAAGAACTTCGCGCCATTTCGCCGCCCCGCTCTCCTTAGCATTCTTGTCGGAGAGGTCATTTACAATCTTCGGGCTGCTCTCGACTATCTCGTATACGAACTGGCCTTTCTTGGTTCTGGACAGACGCAGGATATGACGCAATTTCCGATTGAACGCCGCAAGAAGGACTTCATGCGATACGAAAATGGACCGGGGCTTGGATGCGGACGGCTCAAGGGTGTCCACCCCCGCCATATCGCACTGATCAAGACAGTGCAACCGTGCTATGGATGCCAGTGGACGGGCACGTTGAACACCATCTCGAACAGTGACAAACATAAGCTGCTCACCGTTCTTTTTGGAAGCGCGCAGCAGAAGACGGTGATCAGCTTTGACTCCTCTAAACAATACCCGCCGAACTGTCCCACAGATCGGAACGCCCCAAAATCCGTGCACGTGCAACTCCCAGCCCTGCGCGTAACGTTTGCTGATGGGGCGCTGATCACTGACACGCTTGATGAACTCAAGGTTCGCGTTGCTGAGACGCTTCGAATATTCAAACCTGAGTTCAAGTGACTCCCAGCCGCTCATTTACCGACCCGAGTGAAGCAGTCGAGGGTGGCGGATGATAGGACTGCCCAAGAAGTCACAAGGCTGCCCAAAAACTGCCCGGCTGACAAGGATTTGTGGGCAAAGCCCCCCATGGCCGTCGGGGGTGACGGGGGCATCCCCGGCCCCCGGCCCCTCGCGGGCGCGGTGACAGCCAGCTCTCCCCCTTTCCGATCGCGGAGGCGTCGGGCATAATCGGCGCTATGACGGCGTGGGCGGTGTGCCCGGACGGCGTTGCGCCGAAGGCGGTCTCGGCGCTGGCGGAGCAGGTGGAGAAGGACGGCGGTCACGCGCTGGCAATCTACCGCGAGCCCGTGGGCGACCACTGGCAGATCTTCTGCCTGCTGCCGATGTCGAAGGTGGAGCCGACGCCGTACCAGCGCGATCTCTCCCCTGCCCACGTCAAGCGCCTCCAGGACGTGGTCAAGAAGATCGACCGCTTCGTCGATCCCATCGTCGTCATGTCGCCCAAGCCCGGCCTCTACTGGACGCCCAACGGCAACC
>Ga0326597_10011510_pt1 | contig 11721 bp, 10 predicted proteins | sample RVTome_12_FD_203789 | JGI IMG/M metagenome (GOLD analysis project Ga0326597, IMG submission 203789) | Soil microbial communities from uranium-contaminated site in the Upper Colorado River Basin, Wyoming, United States - RVT100D185 | ecosystem: Environmental > Terrestrial > Soil > Contaminated >...
TGACGCTGGGGCTCCCCGGCTCCTCCACAACGGCAATCATGCTGGGGGCCCTCATGATGCTGGGGATACAGCCGGGTCCCCTGATGTACCAGAAGAACCCGGACGTCTTCTGGGGGCTGATTGCCAGCATGTACCTCGGCAACACCATGCTTTTGATCCTGAACCTGCCCCTGGTGGGACTGTGGGTGAAGATCCTGGCAATTCCGGAGCGCATCCTGTACCCGCTCATCCTCGGCGTGTCGGTGATCGGTGTGTACGGCGTGTCCGGCAGTCTCACGGACCTGCTCTTGGCCTGCGGCTTTGGCCTGCTGGGCTACTATATGCGCAGGCACGACTACCCCGTGGCGCCGGCGGTCCTGGGGGTGGTGCTGGGTGGCCTGATGGAACAGTCCCTGCGCCAGGCCCTGGTGTTGTCGGATGGCAGCTACTGGATCCTCGTCCAGCGGCCCATCTCCATGGCCCTGCTGATCCTCTCCGCCGTTTCGCTGGCCTCTCCATACCTCATCACCGCCTTCCGCAAGTTCCAGCGCGAACCACAGTTTTAGCCCCGATCCGAAATTTTCTTCCTTGTGATTTTCTGCTTGACTCCAGAAAGTTCGGCAGGTAGGTTTAGCCTTGCCTAAATAAATCTTTTGGAGGAGATATGCTGAGCCAGGCGGTGCAAGACTACTTGAAGACCATCTACACACTGCAGGAGCAGGGCGGGGCCGTCTCCACCTCGGCCCTGGCCGAAGCGATGGGCGTCGCCGCCGCCTCCGCCACCGGGATGGTGAAGAAGCTGGCGGGCCTGAAGCTGGCGAGACACAGCCCCTACCAGGGGGTGATCCTGACCAAGGCTGGGGAAAAGATGGCCTTGGAGGTCATCCGGCACCACCGTCTGCTGGAGCTGTATCTGGCCGAGGCCTTGGGGTATAGCTGGGACAAGGTCCACGAGGAGGCCGAGCGGCTCGAGCACGTCATCTCCGAGGAGTTCGAGGAGAAGATCTTCGAGGCCCTGGGTCGGCCGACCCGGGACCCCCACGGCGATCCGATCCCGACCAAGGACGGCACGCTGGTGGCGGGAAGTCACGAGCGCCTCTCGGATATGGAGCCGGGGGCCACGGGGGTCATCCGTCGGGTGAGCGACCGCAACGCCGAGATGCTCCGGTACCTCGCCCTCCGCGGCTTGGTCCCGGATGCGACCGTCCAGGTGGTGGAGAAGGCGCCCTTCAACGGTCCGATCACCGTGAAGATGGGGGAGGCCGCGCACGTGCTGGGGCGGGACCTCGCCTCGCACATCCATGTGGAATCCCGCGCCGTGGACGGCGCGTAGGGAGAGGAAGTGATGTCAGGGGTGAGCCGACGACAGTTTCTTCGGTGGGGCCTCCCGGCGGGCCTGGGCCTGGCCGGGGCCGCCGCATCAGCATCAGCACCGGGGAAGGAAACGGCGCCGTCCCTGCCACCCGGGATGGTCCATCCCAATCCGACCCACTACATGGGCGGCCGGCCGGTGCCCACGGAGCGCCAGGCGCCCGATGCCCTGGATCCGATGCAGATTCTGACCGCTTTCGACTTCGGCAAGGTCACGCGACTGCCGAACGGCCAGATTCAGCGGGAATACACCCTGATCGCCTTCGACCGGGAGATCGAGGTGGCCAAGGGGGTGAAGTTTCCCGCGTGGACCCTCAATGGGTCGGTGCCGGGCCCGACCATCCGGTGCACGGAGGGGGACCGTCTCATCATTCATTTCCGGAACGAGGCGGCTCACCCCCACACCATCCACCTGCACGGGATCCACCCCGCCAATGCCGACGGCGTGTTCGAGGTTGTCCCTCCGGGTGGGACCTACGACTACGACCTCATGGCGGAGCCGTTCGGGCTGTTCTTGTACCACTGCCATGTGATGCCCCTGAAGAAGCACATTCACAAGGGGCTCTACGGCGCGTTCATCGTGGATCCGAAAACGCCGCGTCCCCCGGCCAAAGAGCTGTTGATGGTGATGAACGGATTCGACACCGACCTGGACGGGGAGAACGAGTTCTACACCGTAAACGGCATCGCCAATTACTTCGCGGAGCACCCAATTTCCCTCCAGGTGGGTGAGCCGGTGCGGATCTACCTGGTCAACACGACAGAATTCGATCTGATCAACTCGTTCCACCTGCACGGGAACATGTTCAAGCTGTTCCGAACGGGTACGAGCCTCACGAACTTCGAGATCACGGACACGGTGATGCTGTGCCAAGGCGAACGCTGCATCCTGGAGTTCAGCTACAAGTATCCCGGCAAGTTCATGTTCCACGCACACCAGAGCGAGTTCGCGGAACTGGGCTGGATGGGGATGTTCGACGTCCAGGCCAGACCCCAGAAGGCCTAGCGGCGCCGACGAGGATCAAGGATGCCCACCCAGGATGAGACCCTGCCTGTCGCCGAAGTGGCCCGGACGAGTTGGCGACCGGCGGCGTGGCTCTTGCTTCTGCTGCCCGTGGCCATCCTGGCCGGGATGGTGGCCCTGTTCCTGACCAAGGGAGAGCGCCTGATCGGGCGGCCGCCCATCCCCCCGGACGCCCTACTGAAGATCGAGTTTGAACGGCTCGTCTTTCGTCCGGGCGAGGTCATCGCCACGGTCCGGAACACTGGCCCGGACGAAGTCACGATTGCCCAGGTGGCGGTGAACGACGCGCTCTGGCAATTTGTCGTGAGCCCAACCGCCACCCTGGGCCGGATGCAGCGAGCCATCGTGACGATCCCTTACCTCTGGGAAACGGGCGACCCGGTGGAGGTAAAGCTCATCACCAGTAACGGGCTGGCCTTCAAGCACAAGGTGGATATCGCCGCCGAAACGCCGCGGCCCTCTCTAGGCATGCTGGGCATCTTCGCGCTCTTGGGCATCTACGTGGGGGTGATCCCGGTGTACCTGGGATTTCTCTGGTTCCCATTCCTGCGGCGGGTGCGGGAACGGTGGTTCCACTTCTTCCTCAGCCTGACCGCCGGCCTCCTGATCTTCCTGGGGGTGGACGCCCTGAAGGAGGCGCTGGAGGCGGCCGGGAAAATTCCCGGCGCGTTCAAAGGCGTAGGGATCATTTTGATCGGTGTCAGTGTGGGACTCCTGGGGCTGATGGCGGTGGGGGAGCGGACGATGGGCCGGAGGCAGTCCGGTGCGCCGGGTAGTGAGCGACTGGCCCTGGCCTACCTCATTGCGGCGGGCATTGGCCTGCACAACCTCGGCGAAGGGCTGGCCATCGGCGCGGCCTACGCCCTGGGGAATGTGGCCCTGGGCACGTTCCTGATCGTGGGCTTTACGATCCACAACACCACCGAGGGGTTCGGCGTCGTGGCGCCGGTGGCTCGGGATCGGGTGGCGCTTGGGCACCTGCTTGCCATGGGCCTGCTGGCAGGGGGGCCCACGGTAGTGGGAACCTGGATCGGCGGATTCACCTATTCGGCCCTCTGGTCCATCCTGTTCCTGGCCCTGGGGGCGGGGGCGATCTTCCAGGTGGTGTACGAGTTGCTCAAGCTCATGAACCGCGACGCCCGCGAGCGTGCGGGGAGCGTGGCCAATTTCGTGGGACTGGTCCTGGGCCTGGGGATCATGTATCTGACAGGCTTGCTGGTGCAGCTATAAGTTTTGAAAGTCAAAAGCGTTCGACCGTTCGACAGTTTGACGATTCGGCAGATCTGGATGGTCTCGAACAGCCGAACAACCGAACCACCGAACCACCGAACGCTCTACTGGTCTGGAGACGCCATGTCGCGCAAGACGATGCTGTCTCTCGCCGTTGGCTGCACTCTCCTCGTGGCAGGCGGCCTGACCATCGGCAAAGGGGTCGTGCTGGGGAAGAATTCGCCCCCGCAGGTGATTCAGCTTCAGGCCAAGGCAGGGAAGTTCAACGAGGTGAACCCGACCCTGGAGATTCGGCGTGGGGTTCCCGTGGAAATCACGATTCGCAACGACGAACCGGAAGCCGTCCTCCACGACTTCGTCCTGGTCGGCCTGGGCGTGAAAACACCCAAGGCTATCCAGCCAGGGGAGGTCAGTACCCTCCGATTCACTCCTTCCCAAGCCGGGGAGTTTGCATATACCTGTACCCTGCATCCCGGTCTCATGGATGGACGCCTGATCGTCCGGCCATGAGACCTTGCCTCACCCCGGGCCGTCACAGGACCGGTTGCGTCTCCGGATGCGGAGCCCGGCCGAGCGAAGGCCCGTAAGGAACAGGAGACCGTGGTATGCCTGAAGCCTTGACGCTGCTGTTGATGGCAGTCCTGGTGGGTTTGGGGTGCCTGCTCTTCTGGCCCGGCCGTGGGCTGGTCTCGACCTGGCGGCGCGGACGGCGGATGACCCGGCAGATCCGCCGCGAGGATGCGCTCAAGCACATCCAGCAGTGCGAGATCAGCGACTACCCCCCCACCGTGCATAGCCTGGCGGGGGCACTGGGCGTGGCGGCCAACGAAGCCGCCGAGATCCTGGCGGAGCTGCAGGCGGGCCGGCTCCTCCAGTTGGAGCGGGGTGAGATCCGGCTCACCACCGCGGGGCGAACGCTCGCCACTCAGGTGCTCCGCGCCCATCGCCTGTGGGAGCGCTACCTGGCGGACCAAACCGGCTATCCCGAGGTCGAGTGGCATGGCCGGGCTGACGCCTACGAGCATCGACTGTCGCCAGCGCAAACCGATACACTCTCGGCGCGGCTCGGGCATCCCACCCACGATCCGCATGGGGATCCGATCCCGACGGCGGAGGGGGAGTTACCCCGGCAAATGGGCCTGCCCGTGACGGCGGCAATCCTGGACCAACCGCTGCGAATTGTACACATCGAGGATGAGCCCGAGGTCGTGTATGCCCAGCTTGTGGCCGAGGGGCTGCATCCCGGGATGCAGGTCCGGGTTACCGAGATCTCCGCACAGCGGGTGTGCCTCTGGGCGGATGGGGATGAGCACGTACTGGCCCCCATGGTGGCCGCCAACCTTTCCGTGGTGCCCCTGCCCCGAGCGGCCCGGGTGGAGGAGAGCGCGGGGGAGCCGTTGAGCAGCCTGAAGCCTGGGGAGGAGGGAAGGGTCCTTCTCCTCTCCCGGCGATGCCGGGGGCAGGAGCGGCGGCGCCTCTTGGACCTGGGCGTTCTCCCTGGCACTGTCATCCGGGCCGAGATGCGGAGCCCCAACGGCGACCCCACGGCCTACCGGATCCGGGATGCGCTCATCGCCCTCCGGGCGGAGCAAGCGGAGGTCATCCGTGTCCAGCGGCTACTGCAATCGACGCCCGCCGCTGCGTAGGTCTGCCGGAGATCCATGCACGCCCGTGCACAGGTGGGGAGGTAACTAGAAGTGACGACCACGAGCGCCGGCTCCACGACGGCGGGGTGTGCCGCCTGCCCGGTCCACCACGTCCAAAATCTGCTGAAGCTCGGCGTCAGCATGGACAACTGGAATTTTGTCGTGGCGCTGGCCGGCAATCCCAACACGGGGAAGAGCACGGTCTTCAACGCGCTGACCGGGTTGCACCAGCACACGGGGAACTGGCCCGGGAAGACCGTCGCCCGTGCCGAGGGGGGATTCGAGTACCGCGGCCACCGGTACAAGCTGGTGGACCTGCCTGGGACCTACTCCTTGCTGGCCGCGAGCATGGATGAGGAGGCCGCCCGGGACTTCCTGCTCTTCGGGCGACCCGACGTCACGGTGGTGGTCGTGGATGCCACCCGGGTGGAGCGGAACCTCAACCTGGTCCTCCAGGTGCTGGAGATCACCGACCGCGTCGTGGTCTGCCTGAACCTGATGGACGAGGCGCGCCGGCACGGACTCCAGGTGGACGATCGGGCCTTGGTGCGTGAGCTTGGGGTGCCGGTGGTCCCGACTTCCGCACGCTACCGGGAAGGGCTCGACGGGGTCCTGCAGGCCATCAGCGATGTGGCAACGGGGCAGTTCGTCTGCAAACCCCGTCGGATCCAGAATGAACCACCCGAGCTGAAGCGCGCCCTCATGGAGCTGACAACCCGGATCGCGTCTGTCTTCCCCGGGCTGCCCAACGCGCGATGGGTCGCGCTCCGTCTGCTGGACGGGGATGAGCGAATCATCCAGGCGATCCGGAAGGGGGAGTTGGGGGAGCTGGGCGGCGCGACGCCTGCGGAGACGGCCGCGACCGAGCCGGCGCGTCTGGAGAGTGTCCGATGAGTACGAGCCATGCCGCGCAAGTCGACGAGATCCTGTCTACCGGGAGGACCCTGCGATCCGAGCTGGGGACTGATTTCCACGAGCAGTTGGTCGAGGCGGTGTTCGCCACGGCGGCCCGGATCGCCGACCGCGCGGTGACCCAGCCGGGCGAGAAGGCCCGCCCCGCCCTGGATCGCACCATCGACCGGTTGGTGACCAGCCGGATCTGGGGGTTCCCCCTCATGTTCCTGCTGTTCACCGTGATGTTCTGGCTCACGATCAGCGGAGCCAACATTCCCTCCGCTTGGATCGCGTGGCTGCTGATCGACAAGATTTACCCCCTCCTGCGTGAAGGCGCCGCCGGGCTTGGACTGCCTTGGTGGCTGTGGGGTCTGGTCATCGACGGGATGTACCTCGCGACCGCCTGGGTGGTGAGCGTGATGCTGCCTCCCATGGCGATCTTCTTCCCGCTGTTCACCCTGCTGGAGGATTTCGGGTACCTGCCCCGCGTCGCTTTCAACCTGGACTGGCTCTTCAAGAAGGCCGGGGCCCACGGCAAGCAGGCCATGACGACCATGATGGGATTCGGCTGCAATGCGGCGGGGGTCATCGCCACGCGCATCATTGACAGCCCGCGGGAGCGGCTCATCGCCATCCTCACCAACAACTTCGCCCTGTGCAACGGACGGTGGCCGACGCAGATCCTCATCGCCACGCTGTTCATCGGCCCCCTGGTGCCCGCCTATCTGGGCGGCATGGTCTCGGCGCTTGCCGTGGTGGGCGTCGCGGTCCTGGGGGTCGTCCTGACCTTCGTGATCGCGTGGACTCTCTCCCGAACGGTCTTGAGGGGGCAGGTCTCCACCTTCAGTCTTGAGTTGCCCCCCTACCGCCCGCCTCGGATCCTGCAGACGCTGTACACGTCGGTCATCGATCGCACGATCCTCGTGCTCTGGCGCGCCGTTGTTTGGGCGTTGCCAGCCGGGGCCTTGATCTGGCTGACCTCAAACATCCCCATCGGCGGGCGGAGCATCGCCGAGCACTTGATCGCTCTCCTCAATCCTCTCGGGCTGTTCGTCGGTCTGAACGGGGTGATTCTGTTAGCGTACATCCTCGCGATTCCGGCCAACGAGATCGTGATCCCCACCGTCCTGATGTTGACCGTGCTGGTCACGGGGGCGACGGGCGTCGGGCAAGGCGCGGGAGTGATGTTCGATCTGGAGGATGCGGGCAAACTGATGGCCCTGCTGCGCGCGGATGCCTGGACGCTCCTGACAGGGATCAACCTGATGCTGTTCAGTCTCATTCACAATCCGTGCAGCACCACTATCCACACCATCTATAAAGAGACCGGGAGCGCCAAGTGGACCACGGTCGCCGCCCTCATGCCGGTGGCCCTGGGGTTCGCGGTGACGTTCCTGGTCGCGCTGGTGTGGCGGCTCATAACGGGCGCGGGCTAAGCCACAGTACAGCCGCGGGCGTCTGATCGTGTCCCGGCAGCGGCCCGCCTAATCGCCGATGCCAGTTTCGTTCGGGGGGATGTGTGACGAACCTGACACTTGAGGTACCGGTTCGCATTCCAGATGCGGAGGACTGCACCGCGTGCGCCGAGCGGCTCCGGGGCCGGCTTAGGCTCGTGACCGGGGTTGCCGCGGCCGAATTGGACGCCGCGGGGCGCCGACTCACGCTGACGTACGATCCAGCGCTCCTCTCCCTGACCGCGCTGGAGGCCCACGTCACGGAGGCTGGCCTGGCCCTGACGCATCGGTTTCGCCATGCCACCCTAAGGTTACAGGGCCTCGACTGCCCGGAATGCGCCGGCGCCGTGGAGCACAGCGCGACCCACGTTCCCGGCGTCTTGAGCGCCATTGTGAATTTCGCGGCGGCGAGCCTCTATGTCGAGTATGACGCGGAGATCACGGATCTGGACCGCATTGCGGCGGCCGTGGGCCGGGCCGGCTACCGGGCGCTCGTCCCCGGCGCGACGTCCGGCGTGGCGGCCATTCGCGTTGCGGAGATGGACTGCCAGGACGAGGTGAAGGCGATCGAGGGGGCTCTCCATTCCTTGCCCGGCGTGGCCTCCTGGCAGGTGAACCTCCTCGAACGGACGCTCCGCGTCCAGTTCGATGCCGCCGCCATCCACCCAGAGGCCATTCTCGCCGCCATCCGCGGCCTGGGAATGACGCCCGAGTGGACCGAGCGGGCAATGCAGGCGGTGGCGTGGCGACGGGACCCGCTGTTTCTCTCGACGGTCACCTCGGGGGTCTGTCTTGGAGCGGCGTTGCTCATGGACTGGGCAGGGAGCACCTCCGTGCTCGGGCACGCGCTCCACGGCATGGCCCTCTGCGCCGGCGGCTGGATGGCGGCCCGGAAGGCGGTGCGGGCGGTCCTGGTCCCCCGGTTGGACATGAACGTGCTCATGACCGTGGCCGTCCTCGGGGCCATTGCCATCGGCCAGTGGGACGAGGCGGCCAGCGTCGCCTTTCTGTTCGCCCTGGCGCAACTGCTGGAGACCTACAGCCTCGACCGCGCCCGCCAGGCGGTGCGACGTCTCCTGGCGGTCGCGCCGCCCGAGGCCACGGTGCGGCGCGACGGGCAGGAGCTGCGTGTCCCGGTGGCGGCCGTTACCCCTGGCGAAACCATCGTCGTGCGTCCGGGGGAGCGCCTCCCGCTGGATGGGATCGTACGCGCCGGCGCTTCGGCACTGAACCAGGCCCCTATTACCGGCGAGTCCATGCCGGTGGAGAAGGGTCCCGGCACGCAGGTCTTCGCGGGCTCCATCAACGGGGAGGGGGCCCTCGAGGTGGAGGTGACCCATCGGGCCCAGGAGACGATGCTGGCCAGGATCATCGCCCTGGTCGAGGAGGCGCAGGCACAGAAGGCGCCCACCCAGACCTTCGTGGAGCGGTTCGCCGCGATCTACACGCCAGCGGTCATCGCTGGCGCCGTTCTCGTCGCCACCCTGCCGCCGCTTCTCTTGGCGGAGACGGCCTGGCCGTGGGTCTACCGGGCCCTGGTGCTGCTGGTCATCTCGTGTCCGTGCGCCCTGGTGATCTCGACGCCGGTGGCGGTCGTCTGCGGGTTGGCGCGGGCGGCGCGAACGGGAATCCTGATCAAGGGCGGGCGCGTTCTCGAGGCGCTGGGCGGCCTCAAGGCCCTGGCCCTCGACAAGACGGGGACGCTCACGCAAGGCCAGCCGATCGTCATCGACGTCAGGCCTGTTGACGGCATGGATGCCCGGGAGGTCCTGCGACTGGCGGCGGCCGTGGAGGCCCGGTCGGAACACCCGCTGGCTGTCGCCATCCTGCACGCCGCGCGCGAGCAGGGTATCACCTGGCCACAGGCGGCCGATTTTCGCGCGGTGGCCGGTCGCGGGGCGCAGGCACGGCTGGATGGGGTTGGGCTCCACGTCGGCAGCCACCGGTACATCGAGGAATTGGGGGTCTGCAACGGAGAGATCGAGGCCATCCTTGGCGAACTGGAAAGCCGCGGGCAGACCCCGGTGATCCTCAGCGACGGTTCCCGGGTGCTGGGGGTGCTGGGCGTAGCGGATCGGATCCGTGAGGGGGCGCCCGAGAGCCTCATGGTTCTCCGCCGCCTCGGGGTCAGGCCGTTGGTGGTCCTCACCGGCGACACGCCGCGGACGGCGGAGGCCATCGGGCGTCAGGCCGGCGCAGACGAGGTCCGGGCTCAGCTTCTGCCCGAAGAGAAGGTGCGGGCGATCCAGGATCTGGTGCAGCGTCATGGGTCCGTGGGGATGGTCGGGGATGGGATCAACGACGCACCGGCTCTCGCCGCGGCCACGGTGGGGATCGCCATGGGCATGGCGGGGACCGACGCGGCCGTGGAGACGGCGGATGTGGCGCTCGTGCGGGACGATCTCCGTCAGCTCCCCGTGGCGGTACGTCTCGGGCGCAAGACGCTGCGGATCATCCGCATCAACATTGCCTTGTCGCTGGCCACGAAGGCTGTCTTCGTGACCTTGGCGGTCCTCGGCTATGCGACGCTGTGGATGGCGGTCGCGGCCGATATGGGGACCTCGCTGGCGGTCATCCTGAACGGGATGCGGCTGCTGCGAAACGGCTCCGGGGAAGACCTGGCAGCTCCCTCTCGGGGCGGAGCGGGCGCCTCGGCGTGCGGCCCTGGATGCTGTGAATCTCCGAATCATCAGTTGCCGCAAAGCAACAGCGAGGGAGCGAAGACAATATGAAGAGGGCATCGACTAAAGCAGTGCAAGAGGATGATCGCATGCGCGCTGAGTACGACTTCAAGGGTGGCATGCGTGGGAAGCATCATCAAGCCATGCAGGCCGGGTATACGATTACGATTCATAAGGCTGATGGCAGGAGGGTCATCAAAGAGGTGAGGCCGAAAGAAGGCGCTGTCATTTTGGAGCCGGATGTGCGGCAGTTTTTTCCAGACTCGGATTCTGTGAACGCTACCCTGCGCTCTTTGATTCAGCTCATCCCAAAGAAGCTCAGGAAGGCCGTGAAAAACGCGCAGACAGTCGATGCAAGACGCCGACTTGCATCGAGTCATCGCTAGAAACCAACCTGGACGGTACACGCCGCTCTCGCTTCGCACCGCAGGCATTCGTGGCTTGCAAGTTGCCCCGGCAAGATTCGTCCAGGAAGTCATCCCAGGCTGCAGGCAGATCAAGCAGCTAGCGGTTATTTGGTGTCCGGTACCTCCTTGGAATTCGTACCTCCTTGCAGTTCCCTTGAGGTCGGCGAAATGCTGCGAGCGGTCACGTTCGATCTGTGGCAGACGTTGCTCCTGGATACGCCGGAAGGGTTACGCCAGGCGCGGGCCGAGCGCATCCGCGGCGTCCACGACCTTCTGGCCCGTCAGGGATTCGCCGTGGAGCGTGATGCGGTGGGCCTGGCCTACGATGCCGTGGGCCCCAGGCTGGAGAACGTCTGGGCGACCCGGCAGGATGTGGGCTCGCGTGGCCAGGTCCGGTTGCTTCTCGAGTGTCTGGGCCTCGACGGCCCGCTGTCCACCCAAGGCGGACTGCTGGATGCCCTGGAGGAAGCGTACTGTCTTCCCATCCTCTCCGCGATGCCGATCCTCAATGCCGGCGCCCGCGAATTGCTGGAGACCCTCCAGACCCGGGGACTGCGCCTGGCGCTGATCTGCAATACCGGACGGACGCCGGGCAAGATGCTGCGCCTGGTCCTCGAGCGCCTGGGACTGGCACGCTCTCTCAGCGTTCTCAGCTTTTCCGACGAGGTCGGCCTGCGGAAGCCCCATCCCGAAATCTTCCACCGGACACTGTCGGCGCTGGGCGCCTCCCCGGCCGAGGCCGCGCACGTTGGCGATGACGTCACCACGGATGTGGCAGGGGCCAGGGGCGTCGGGATGCGGGCCATCCACCTCTGTCACTCGACGAGCGTCAGCCAGCACTCGGACGGCGCCGAGTCCGTCCCCTCCCTCCACGCGCTTCCCGGCATCCTCTTCTCGATCCGCTGAAGGAACCACCCTATATTTATCCACAGATTACGCAGATTCCGCAGATTTCCAACGGGGAACCGCTCCGAAAAAAATCTGTGTAATCTGCGTAATCTGCGGATGATAAAGAGTCTGGTTTTGATCTGAAAG
>Ga0326597_10011511_pt1 | contig 11721 bp, 11 predicted proteins | sample RVTome_12_FD_203789 | JGI IMG/M metagenome (GOLD analysis project Ga0326597, IMG submission 203789) | Soil microbial communities from uranium-contaminated site in the Upper Colorado River Basin, Wyoming, United States - RVT100D185 | ecosystem: Environmental > Terrestrial > Soil > Contaminated >...
CTGCCGCGAGAAGCCGTAGCCGAGCCGGATGAAACTACGCTTGGTGCCGCCGTAAAGCCGCGCGAACTCGATGATCTGCTGTTCGGCGAGGCCGGTGATCGCCGCTGCCCATGCCGGCGCGCGGCTCGCGACGTGCGCTTCCAGGCCGGCCGGGTCGTCGGTATGGCGCCCCAGGTACCCGCGGACGGCGTAGCCCTCCGCGAACAACACGTGCATGACCGCGCAGGCGAGCGCGCCGTCGGTGCCCGGCAGCAGCGCCAGGTGCATGTCGGCGGCGTCGGCGGTGCCGGTGCGATACGGGTCGACGACGACCAGCTTCGCGCCGCGTTCCCGGCGGGCCTGCGCGATCTGGGTCATCACGTTGACCTGGGTCGAGACCGGGTTGCCGCCCCACACGACGATCAGGTCCGACTTGGCCATCTCGCGCGCATCGGCGCCGCGCTTCGCCCCGACCCCGGCGAGCCATCCGGCGTCGGTCAGCGCGATGCAGATCGTCGAATGCTGCCGCGACCAGCGCATCGCGTGCCGCAGGCGATGCTGGCCGTCGCGCTGCACCAGCCCCATCGTGCCGGAATAGTAGTGCGGCCACACGGTCTGCGAGCCGTGGCGCTGCGCCGCCCGGGTCAGCTTTTCGGCGACCTCGTCGAGCGCGTCGTCCCACGCGATCGGGACGAAGGCGTCGCGCCCGCCGCCTTTTTCGCCGACCCGGCGCAACGGCGCCGAAAGCCGCTCGGGATGGTGCTGGCGCTCGGCGTAGCGGGCGACCTTGGCGCATACGACGCCCTGCGTATAGGACTGCCTCTCGGCGCCGCGCACCCGGCCGATGCGCAAGCCATCGATGCGCTCGACCGCGAGCGCGCACGCGCTCGGGCAGTCATGCGGACAGACGCTGTAGGCGATATCGAGCGGCAAAGGCTGATCCGGGGCCCCGTTTGACGCCACTAAATATAAGCCGCCGTGCCGGCCTGCGATAAGGGGGCCGGCCGGGTTGCCTCAAGATTCGGGGAAACCGCCGGTCTGGCGAAGCGCCTCGGCGAGCGCGATCGCCCCGGCCAGCGCGACGTTCAGCGACCGCGCGCCTGCCTGCATCGGGATCGCGACCCGCGCCTGCGCCGCCCGATGAACGAAATCGGGGACCCCGGCGCTCTCGCGGCCGAGCAGCAGCGTGTCCTCGGCGGCGAACGCGAAACGATGCAACGCGACGCCGCCGCGCGTCGTCAGCAGCACCAGGCGGGACCCCGGATCACGCCGCGCCAGGAAGGCGGCCCACGAATTGTGGCGGCATATTGTCGCCCGCGCGGCATAATCGAGCGCTGCCCGTTTGAGCCGCCGGTCGTCCAAGACGAACCCGAACGGCTCGATCAGGTCGACCGGGACCGCGAAACAGGCCGCGAGCCGCAGCAGCGTGCCGGTATTCTGCGGGATGTCGGGCTCGAACAGGGCGAGGCGCAATGACGCTCGGCGAAACTTGCACAGCAGGGCGGCGGCATTATAGGAGCGCGCGATTGGCTGGCTTTGCCGCCATTTTATGCGGCAGTCTGTCACATAGTTCGGGTGATTCAAGCGTATAGCTTGCCCTTCATGGTGGCTGCCGGAGGGTCAGCAGCGGAGACACGGGGTATTGGATGGCCGATACGGCGGACTCGCACATTTCTGAGGGCCATGACGGCGGCACGCGCCGCGATTTTCTGTTCCTGACCGCCAGCGCGATGGCTGCCGTCGGCGCCGCGATCTCGATCTGGCCGTTTATCGACAGCCTCAATCCGGCGCGCGACACGCTGGCGCTGGCGACCACCGAGGTCGACCTGTCGCCGATCCAGGTGGGACAGCGCCTGACGGTGGCCTGGCGCGGCAAGCCGATATTCATCGACCACCGCACCCCGGACGAGATCAAGGCCGCGCGGGAGGTCGACGTGTCGACGCTGCCCGATCCGCAAAGCGACGCCGACCGGGTCAAAAAGCCCGAATGGCTCGTTCAGATCGGCGTGTGCACGCATCTCGGCTGTATTCCGCTCGGCCAGAAGCCGGGCGACGATCGCGGCGCTTACGGCGGCTGGTTCTGCCCGTGCCACGGCTCGGTCTACGACACGTCCGGACGCATCCGCCGGGGCCCGGCACCGCTGAACCTGATCGTGCCGCCGTACGAATTCGCCTCGGACACCGCCATCAGGATCGGCTAGGAAGCGCCATGGCAGCACCTCCACCCGGCGCACCTCACGGCGTCGCCACGGGAACCCACACGGCTCCGCTCAGCGTGCCCGAGGGCAGGGCCGGACGAATCATCCGCTGGATCGACTACCGCCTGCCGTTTTTCTCGGTTCTGCAGAGCGAACTTGGGACATACCCGACCCCGGTAAACCTGAACTACTGGTGGAATTTCGGCTCGCTGGCCGGGATCATCCTGGTCATCATGATCGTCACCGGCGTAGTGCTCGCGATGCACTACCAGCCGCACGCCGATTTAGCCTTCGCTTCGGTCGAGCGCATCATGCGCGACGTCAATTATGGATGGCTGCTGCGCTACGTCCATGCGAACGGCGCGTCGATGTTCTTTCTGATCGTCTACATTCATATGTTTCGCGGTCTGTATTACGGCTCGTACAAGTATCCGCGCGAGCTGTTGTGGATACTCGGCGTCGTCATTCTGCTGCTGATGATGGCGACGGCGTTCATGGGGTATGTGCTCCCCTGGGGGCAGATGAGCTACTGGGCGGCGACCGTCATCACCAACCTGTTCTCGGCGATCCCGCTGATCGGCGACAGCATCGTGACCCTGCTGTGGGGCGGCTTCACGGTCGGCAACCCGACCCTGAATCGGTTCTATTCGCTGCATTATCTGCTGCCGTTCGTGCTCGTCGCGGTGATCGGACTGCACCTCATCGCGCTGCATCAGCACGGTTCCAACAACCCGCTCGGCATCGACCGCCGCGGCCCGCAGGACTCGATCCCGTTCCACCCGTATTATACGGTCAAGGACACGTTCGGATTGTGCGTGTTCCTGCTGTTCTTCGCGGTTTTCGTCTTCTACGCGCCGAACGTCCTCGGCCATCCGGACAATTTTGTCCCGGCCAATCCGATGGTGACGCCGCCGCACATCGTGCCGGAATGGTATTTCCTGCCTTTCTACGCGATCCTGCGTTCGGTGCCGGACAAATTGCTCGGCGTCGTGCTGATGTTCGGGGCGGTCTTCATCCTGTTCGTGGTGCCCTGGCTCGACACCTCGCCGGTGCGCAGCGCCCGCTTCCGGCCGATCTATCGTCTGTTTTCCTGGGTATTGGTGATCGACACGATCGTGCTCGGCTGGGTCGGCGCCAGGCCGCCGGAGGGCATTGCCGTCACGATCGGACAGATCGCGACGTTCTACTACTTCGCCCACTTCCTGATCCTGATGCCGCTGCTCGGGAAGATCGAGAGGCCGCGGCCGTTGCCGATCAGCATCGGCACCGCCGTGCTCGAAGCTACCGGGGCGCGCGCGGCGCCTGCCGGGCGGACGGAAAGATCCTGACATGCGCAGACCTGTTATCGCCGCCGCGTTCGTCGCGGCGCTTGCCCTGCTCGGCGGGATCGCGGCGCCGGCGCGAGCGGTCGAAGAGGCGCCGGAATTGCCGCGACAGCGCTGGTCATTCGACGGCGTGTTCGGCACCTTCGACCGGGCCGCGCTGCAACGCGGGTTCCAGGTCTACAAGGAGGTGTGCGCCACCTGTCACGGCGTCAAATACCTTTACTTCCGCGATCTCGCGCAGATCGGCTACACCGACGAGCAGGTCAAAGGCATCGCCGCGGCCTGGCCGCAGCAGGTGACCGACGGGCCCGACGACACCGGCCAGATGTTCCAGCGCCCGGCGCGGCCATCTGACAAGATCCCCGGGCCGTTCCCGAACGACCAAGCCGCGCGCGTGGCCAATAATGGCGCGTTGCCGCCCGAGCTGTCGCTGCTCGCCAAGGCGCGCATGGGGGGCGCCGATTACATTTACGCGATCCTGACCGGCTACACGGAACCTCCCCCCGGCGTGAACGTCAGCGCGGGCATGTATTACAATTCGTATTTTCCCGCTCATCAGATCGCGATGCCGCCGCCGCTCAATCCCGATCAGGTTACATATGCCGACAATTCGCCGGCGACCGTGGCCCAGATGGCGCACGATGTCTCGACCTTTCTGACCTGGGCGGCGGAACCGAACCTCGAGGAGCGGCACCGTACCGGGTTCAAGGTGATCTTGTTCCTGCTCGTCACGACCGGCGTTTTCTATGCCGCCAAGCGCAAGATCTGGTCGCGCATTCATCACTGAATGGCCTGGAATGGCTTGCGTCGCCGCACTCGCGCGTGACAAGAACAGAAACACGTAGGATGGGTTGAGCGCAGCGAAACCCATCGCTCAGACCGGTTCCGCAAATGATGGGTTTCGCGTTGCTCAACCCATCCCACATCCCGATCTGGCCACGGCGATGACCGGCCGCGTCATCGGCATTATCGGCGGCAGCGGGCTCTACAGAATTGACGGCCTCTCCGATGCCGCGTGGCGCCGGGTCGATAGCCCGTTCGGGCAAACCTCGGACGAATTCTGCTTCGGGACATTGGATGGGCAGCCCGTCGTTTTCGTGCCGCGCCACGGGCGCGGCCACGTGCTGCCGCCGTCGGCGATCGACTTTCGCGCCAATATCGACGCGCTGAAGCGCTGCGGCGTGACCGACATCGTCTCGCTGTCGGCTGTCGGCAGCCTGCGCGAGGACCTCGCGCCCGGCGATTTCGTCGTCATCGACCAGTTCGTCGACCGGACGTTCGCGCGCGATAAGAGCTTTTTCGGGCCGGGCTGCGTCGCGCATGTCTCGATGGCGCATCCGGTGTGCGGCCGCGTCGGCGACGCGCTCGTCGCCGCGGCCGCGCGCGTCGGCGCCCCGGCGAAGCGCGGCGGCACCTATCTCGTCATGGAGGGGCCGCAATTCTCGACTCTCGCGGAGAGCGAGCTTTACCGCGCCTGGCGCTGCGACGTGATCGGGATGACCAACATGCCCGAGGCCAAGCTCGCGCGCGAGGCGGAGATGTGCTACGCGACGGTGGCTATGGTGACCGACTACGATTGCTGGCACCCCGGACACGAGGCGGTGACGGTCGAGATGATCCTGTCGGCGCTGGACGCCAACGCGGCGCGCGCCCGCGCCTTGGTGCGCGAGGTCGTGCCGCTGCTGGCGCGCCATTCGGGGCCGTGCCGCCAGGGCTGCGACCGCGCGCTCGACAGCGCGCTGATCACCGCGCCGGAGCGCCGCGACCCGGACTTGCTCGCCCGACTCGACGCAGTCGCGGGACGGGTGCTGAACTGCCGGTGAGGCGCCGATGAATGTCGCCGGCCGGCCTATGCGCACAATCTGGCTCGCGGACGGGCCGCCAGGGCGCGTCGCGCTTGAGATCATCGACCAGACCCGATTGCCGCACGAGCTCGTTACCGTGCGCCTGGCACGGCTCGAAGACGCCGCGCGGGCGATCCGCGACATGCAGGTGCGCGGCGCCCCGCTGATCGGCGCGACGGCGGCCTACGGCATCGCGCTGGCGGTTGCCGAGGACGCCTCGGATGCGGCGATCGAAGAGGCCGCGGCGATCCTCGCCGCGACGCGCCCGACCGCCGTCAACCTCGCCTGGGCGCTCGCCGAGATGCGCCGCGCCCTGATCGATTTGCCGCCGGACCGGCGCTTCGCCGCGGCGCTCGCGCGGGCCGGCGAGATCGCCGACGCCGATGTCGCGATCAACCGCGCCATCGCCGAGCACGGCGGGCCGCTGATCCGCGCGGCGTTCGAGGCCAAAGGCGGGCGCGCGCCGGTACAGATCCTGACGCACTGCAACGCCGGCTGGCTTGCCACGGTCGATTGGGGCACCGCGCTGGCGCCGGTCTACCTCACCCACGATGCCGGCATCCCGCTGCATGTCTGGGTTGACGAGACGCGGCCGCGCAACCAGGGCGCGAGCCTGACCGCCTGGGAGCTGGGGCAGCACGGGGTGCCGCACACGGTCATCGCCGACAATGCCGGTGGGCATCTGATGCGTCTCGGGCGGGTCGATCTGTGCATTGTCGGCACCGACCGCACGACGGCCGGCGGCGATGTCGCGAACAAGATCGGCACCTATCTGAAGGCGCTCGCGGCGCACGACACCGGCGTGCCGTTCTATGTCGCACTGCCGTCCCCGACGATCGACTGGGCGATCGAGGACGGCGCGCGGATCCCGATCGAACAGCGCGATTCGCGCGAGGTCACGCATATCGCCGGTTGGACCGAAGACGGGCAGCGAGTCGAGGTACGATTAACCCCGGCCGACAGCCCGGCGGCGAATTTCGCGTTCGACGTGACGCCGGGCCGGCTCGTGACGGCGCTGATCACCGAGCGCGGCGTGTGCCCGGCCTCGCGCGACGGGCTGCTCCGGCTTTTCCCGGAACGGCGGCGGCGCGGCGCGGCCTGATAACCCACTCACGCCATCGGCACCGGCCGATGCCGCAATCAGGCAGCCTGCGCGGCCGGGTGGAAGTTGCGCGGCAGGCCGGCCTTGGCGATCGCCCCATACAGCGTCACGCCGGGCAGGGCGCGGGCCACGAGTTCCCGCACCGGCGACAGGCGCTCGATATCGATGCCGGTCGCGACGCCCATCGCCTCGAACATGAACACGGTGTCTTCGAGCACGATGTTGCCGGTCGCCCCCGGCGCGTAGGGACAGCCGCCGAGCCCGCCGAGCGAGGCGTCGAAATTGCGGCAGCCGGCCTCGTAGGCCGCCAGAACATTGGCCAGCCCGAGCCCGCGCGTGTCGTGGAAGTGCGCGGCCACCGGCAGCGGCGCGACATCGGCGATGACCTTGCGGAACACGCGGCCGATCGCGGCCGGCTGGCCGTAGCCGACCGTATCGGCCAGGATGACGCCGTCGGCGCCGGCCTCGGCGACCTGGTTCGCGATGCGTCTGACGCGGTCTTCGTCGACATCGCCCTCGATCGTGCAGCCGAACGCGGTCGCCAGCCCGCAATTGATGCGCGGCCTGCCCCTGGGATCAAGACCGCCGCTGCCCTGCTCTCGGCAGAGCTGCACGACGCGACGGAAATCCTCGATCGACTCGTCGGTGCCGCGGCGCACGTTCGAGCGGTTGTGGCCGTCGCTGACCGACAGCACGAAATTCATCTCGTGCACCCCGAGCGCGAGGCCGCGCTCGGCGCCGCGCGAATTCGGGATCAGCGCCGAGACGACGAGGCCGGGCAAGGTCAGCGCGTGTCGGACGACGGCTTCGGCATCGGCCAGTTGCGGCAGCAGTTTCGGCGGGACGAACGAGCTGACCTCGATCTCGCGCACGCCGGCGGCGTACTCGGCGTCGAGCCAGGCGAGCTTTGTCTCGGTCGGCATGATATCGGCGATGCTTTGCAGGCCGTCGCGCATGCCGACTTCACGGATGGCAACCCGGTCGCCCATTCGATCCTCCCGCCCCTCTAGTCTCACGACAGGTGCTTCACGGCAGAAGCTAAGCGCTGCCACGCGCCGCGGCAACATGCACTCTCAACCCGAACAGATGCGCCGGCGACGCGCCGGCCGGGGAATATTGGCGAAACCCGCCAGGCCGCGACCGATTGAGCCCGACGTGCGCCCGGCCCAATTTCACGGGATTCTTATTCGACTGTGGGGGGCGTCACATGGCGCCGTCCGGGCGCATGCCCATCTTAACCATAATTCGGGGCTCCGGATGTCCCGGTCAGGGTTGGGAGAGCGAGCAATGCGAAACACGGTTCCCTTGCGCTGGATCGAGATCGCGGAGGCGAAGCGGGTTGTTAATGCCGCGCTGTTCGAGCGGGCGTCGGGCCCGTCCTGGTACCAGGCGGCGCACCAGACGATGTCGTCGTGGCTGGCCCAGCCGGCGGTTCCCCGCCGGCCGGCTTCCCGTGAACAGCCGCCGCGCGCCGACGACTCGGGCTGATTCCCGCGGCCGGTGACGCCTGCGCCCGCGCCTACGTCTCGGGCACCACCGGGGCGTTGTCGATCAGGCGGGTGCGGCCGAGCCGGGCGGCAGCCAGCAGCCGCGCCGGAGCGGCGAGCCGGTTGAGCGGCGCGAGATCGGCCGCGCCGCGCAATTCGAGGTAATCGACCGCGAACCCGCCGGCGCGCAGCGCGGCCAGCCCGTGTTCGAGGCTGATGGCGACGTCGTCGGGACGGGCGATGATCGCGGCGGCCGCCTCGCGCAGCACCCGGTTGAGCAGCGGCGCGGTACGCCGTTCCTCGGGCGACAGGTAGACGTTGCGCGACGACAGCGCGAGGCCGTCCGGCTCGCGCACGGTCGGCACGCCCTCGACGCGCACCGGGATATCGAGATCGCGGGCCATGCGGCGCACGACCATCAGCTGCTGGTAATCCTTTTCGCCGAAATAGGCGGCGTCCGGCAGGCATTGCAGCAGCAGCTTGCAGACGACCGTCGCGACCCCCTCGAAATGCCCCGGGCGGAACGCGCCGTCGAGGCCCTCGCTGACCCCGCCGACATGCACGGTCGTCGCGAAGCCGGGCGGGTACATCTCGCCGACCGACGGGGTGAAGACGAGGTCGACCCCGGCCTTGCGGAACGCGGCGCAATCCGCCGCCTCGTCGCGCGGATAGCCGGCGAAATCCTCGGCCGGCCCGAATTGCCTGGGGTTGACGAACAGCGAGGCGACGACCCGTTCGTTCTGCGCGCGGGCGGCATGCACCAGCGCGAGATGCCCGTCGTGGATGGCGCCCATCGTCGGCACCAGCCCGATCCGTTCGCGCCGCCCACGCCATCCGGCAACCGCCCGGCGCAGCGCCTCGACGCTTCTCGCGACGCTCATCTCGCCGGCAGGCATCCGAGCCGCCGGGAACCGCTCAGCCCGGCGCCGCGGTCTCGCGCATCTTCTTCGCGATGTCGACCAGGGTGCGCACCGCGGCACAGGATTGATCGAACGCCGCCTTTTCCTCGGGATCGAGGTTGATCTCGACGATGCGCTCGATGCCGCCGGCGCCGATCACGACCGGCACGCCGACATAGAGATCGTTGACCCCGTACTGGCCGGTCAGCAGCGCGGCGCACGGCAATACTCGTTTCTTGTCGCGCAGGTAGGATTCCGCCATCGCGATCGCGGCGCTCGCCGGCGCGTAAAAGGCCGAGCCGGTCTTCAGGAAATTGACGATCTCGGCGCCGCCGTCGCGAGTCCGCTGCACGATCGCGTCGAGTTTTTCTTTGGTCGTCCAGCCCATCTTTACGAGGTCGGGCAGCGGGATGCCGGCGACCGTCGAGTAGCGGATCAGCGGCACCATCGTGTCGCCGTGGCCGCCGAGCACAAAGGCGGTCACGTCCTCGACCGAGACGCCGAACTCCTCGGCCAGGAAGTAGCGGAAGCGCGCGCTGTCGAGCACCCCGGCCATGCCGACCACCCGGTTGGCCGGGAAGCCGGTCGCCTCCTTCATGACCCAGACCATCGCGTCAAGCGGGTTGGTGATCGTGATGACAAACGCGTCGGGCGCGTTCGCCCTGATGCCGGCGCCGACCTCGCCGACGATCCTGGTGTTGATGCCGATCAGATCGTCGCGGCTCATGCCGGGCTTGCGCGGCACCCCGGCCGTGACGATGACAACGTCGGCGCCCTTGATCGCGGCGTAGTCGTTGGCCCCGGTAATCGCGGCGTCGTAGCCTTCGATCGAGGAGCCCTGCACGATGTCGAGCGCCTTGCCCTGCGGAACGCCCTCGACGACGTCGAACAGCACGACATCGCCCAGTTCCTTGAGGCCGGCGAGCAGAGCCAGCGTGCCGCCGATCTGGCCGGCGCCGATCAGCGCGATCTTGTTGCGTGCCATGGGATTTCCTCGTCATCGGGCGAAAGGAGCGAGTCGGCGCGTCTTACCGCGATTTGCCCAGCCCGGCAAGGCGGGCACCGAGGGGTTGGCTGCGAGTTGGCTGGGAATCCGGGGATCCGGCGCGCGAGTTAGACCCGGGGTGCGGGCGATGCTAGGCTATATTCTGTTAGGTTCGGAAGGTGAGCGAGATGGAGCCTCAGTTCCGGGATCTGGTGGCCGGGATCAAAGCGTCGGGTCGGATCACAGCGGAGGATGTCCTCCGTTTGCGACGGCACATCTATGGCGGCGCGGCGGTTACGAAAGAGCAGGTCGACGCGCTGCTGGGTATCGACAACGCATGTGCCGACAAGTCCCCGGAGTGGACCGACTTGTTCGCCGAAGCCGTAGCGGTCTTCATGGTCGAACAGCAGGAGCCGCGGGGCTACATCGACGATGCAAAGGGGGGATTGGCTGATCGAGAACGTCACAAGCGATGGCCGCATCGACACCGGAACCGAATTGGAGGCGATAGTCGGTGTTTTAGAAAAGGCTGCAAAAAGCCCCGCTCGGCTCGTTCGTTTCGCTCTCGACGCAGTCCGGGACACCGTCCTGAAGGGGTCCGGTCCGGGACGGCGTCGCGGCGAGTACAAGCCCGGCATCGTAACCGAAGCGGATGTCGATCTGGTCCGACGCATAGTCTACGCATTCGGCGGGGACCAGCATATTGCGGTTACCCGTGCCGAGGCCGAGGTTCTTTTCGACATCAATGATGCGACCGCGGAGGCGGAGAACCATCCTTCCTGGTCGGACCTGTTCGTCAAGGCCGTCGCAAATACGGTTCTGTTCTATTCCGGATACACCGCCCCAACCCGGGAGGAGGCGCTTCGGCGGGATCGATTGATCGAAGAACCTGCTGATGTCGGAGCCTTTTTTTCGCGCATGGGAGGGGTCATAACGAGTGTGTTCGGCGCATACCGGCTGGAGCCGCTGTCGAGTGCCGCCGGGACGACCGAGGAACAGATCGCGAATGCGAGGCAGGTTACGGAGGATGAGGCGCGCTGGCTTTTGACTCACCTCCAGAGGGACGGAAGATTGCACGCCAATGAAAAGGCTCTTCTTCTATTTCTGCGCCAGCATTCGGCCCATATTCATCCGGTTCTGAAACCCGCACTCGAACAGGTCTCGGCCCGACGAGAGAACTGAGCTGACTTTTCAAGATCGCTGGGTCGCTGTTGCGGTTCGAGGTAACGATTTTTCGCACAGCTGTTCCTGCAGTGAGCGGGCAATCTGCGCCGGTCGCGGGCGCGAGGGGAATGGAATGGATTTCGAGACTTCGGACAAGGTGAAGCGCCTGTCGGCGCGGGTGCGCGAGTTCATGGAGCGCGAGGTCTACCCGGCCGAGGCCGTGTTCGAGCGCCAGATGGCCGAGGCCGAGGACCGCTGGCAGGTGCCGCCGATCATGGAGGAACTGAAGGCGAAGGCGCGCGCCGCCGGGCTGTGGAACCTGTTCCTGCCGGAGAGCGAGTACGGCGCCGGGCTGACCAACCTCGAATACGCGCCCTTGTGCGAGATCATGGGCCGCTCGCCGATCGCGCCGGAAGTCTTCAACTGCTCGGCCCCCGACACCGGCAACATGGAAACGCTGGTGCGCTATGCGACCAAGGAGCAGCAGGAGCGGTGGCTCAAGCCGCTGCTTGCCGGCGAGATCCGCTCGTCTTTCGCGATGACCGAGCCGGCGGTCGCCTCGTCCGACGCCACCAACATCGAGGCCCGCATCCAGCGCGAGGGCAACAGCAGCTACGTCGTCAACGCCCGCAAATGGTGGACATCGGGCGCGATGGACCCGCGCTGCAAGATCTTCATCCTAATGGGCAAGACCGACCCCGACGTGCCGCGCCACCAGCAGCAATCGATGATCCTGGT
>Ga0326597_10011512_pt1 | contig 11721 bp, 10 predicted proteins | sample RVTome_12_FD_203789 | JGI IMG/M metagenome (GOLD analysis project Ga0326597, IMG submission 203789) | Soil microbial communities from uranium-contaminated site in the Upper Colorado River Basin, Wyoming, United States - RVT100D185 | ecosystem: Environmental > Terrestrial > Soil > Contaminated >...
CAGGACGTCGCCCTCGTCCGCATCCAGCGCGTCGAGCACCGTGCCGACGGTCGGGGGCTCGATCCATCCCTCCACAGGCCGCTCCCGCCACCGCGTCTCCACGGGATGACTCCGTCCCTCGCTCCGCACGACCGGAGCCCCGTCCAGCAGCTCGGCGACCGGCACGGGATCGAGCGTGGCGGACATCACCAGCACGCGCAGATCGTCGCGCAACAGCTGGCGGGACTGCAGCGTAAGCGCGAGTCCCAGGTCGGCGTGCAGTGACCGCTCGTGGAACTCGTCGAAGACGATCAGGCCGACGCCCGCGAGCGCCGGATCGTCGAGCAGCATGCGGGTAAGCACGCCCTCGGTCACCACCTCGATCCGGGTGCGGGGCCCCACCCTGGTGTCCATCCGCACCCGGTATCCCACGGTCCCGCCCGCATCGCCCTCCCCCAGTAGGGACGCCATGCGCTGGGCAGCCGCCCGCGTGGCCAGTCGGCGCGGCTCGAGCACGATGATCTTGCCGTCCCTCAGCCACTCGGCGTCCAGGAGCGCCAACGGGACGAGCGTGGTCTTCCCCGCGCCGGGGGGCGCGACCAGCACCGCGCCACGGTGCTCCGAGAGGGCGCGCCCCACTTCGGCCAGGACGGGGACGACCGGGAGGTCGGGGAGGGCGGGCGGCGTGCGGGGGCGGTCAGGCATGCCCGAATCCTAGACGCAGGCCGCACACGCTTCCAGGCGTCGACCGGCGGTCGCGTCGAACCCTTAGATTCCGGGCCGCCGCATTCCTGACATCAGAGCACCGTGAAGAGCCCGCTCCCCCTCAACGCCCGATCGAGTCGCCCTCCGACGTGCGGCCATGACGGCGACTGATGGCGCGGTTCATCCCCTCGAGCGTCACCGACGGTGCGTCCACGTCACCCACCGACCCGCGCAGCGTGCGGAAGTCGACCAGCGCGGGACGAACTGAGACGCGCCCATCCTCCTCGACCACGAAATCGATACGGCCCCCCGGCTCGAGGCCTAGGAGCTCCCGGATCTCTTGGGGCACCACGAGCTGTCCCTTCGTGCCGAGCCTGGATGTCGGCATGAGGCCTCCTCAGGTCTCTCAGATGCGCTTCCGCGTCATCCGATCCCGAAAGTACGCCGCCACAGCGTGGTCGTCGACCTCCCCCGTCGCCGCGCTCATCGTAAGCGCGTAGAGCTCCGGCGGCGGCACATGTACGTCGAACCCGTTGAGCGAGAGGAACACGAGGGCGCAGGCGAGCGCGGTCCGCTTGTTCCCGTCATTGAAGCCCTGGCTCCGCGCGAAACTCCAGAGGCACACGGCCGCGAAGGCGACGAGGTCTGCCTCAGAGTCGTACGCGTGCAGATGCCGGGGCCGGGCCAACGCGGAGTGCACCACGTTCTCATCAAGTACGCCGTGCGCCCCCCCGTACCCCTCGACCTGGCGCGCATGAATGGCCATGAGCATGGCCTCCGTGATCCACGGAGGCTCGTCGGAAGCCTCGGATGAGGTCACTTCGCGAGCTCACGAAAGACGGCATCGTACTCGGCCATGATCTGTTCGTGCGCATCCATCGCCGCCGCCAGCTCCGACGTGCGCGGCACGACCCGGAAGCCCCCGAGCCTGCCTCGATCCACTGGAGCTCCTGACCCGCAGGGATCCAGGCGACGCACGACCTCGGCGGGAAGCGTGGGCGGGACGCGCCCGCCGGCAGGGAACGAAAGCCTCGGCCCTCTGCCCGCGAGGCGCACACTGCGCCCCCCCGGAGATTATTCGTTGACTTCCCCGCGCACCGAGGGACACCGTTGGAGATGGCCCTCCATCGTCTGATCATGCTGGCATCCCTGCCCCTGCTCTTCGGCGCATGCACCATGGTCGGTGCGCCCCCGCCTCCCGCCCCGCCCGCGGTGGACCGCGCGCCCGTGCCCCGTGCCGACGGGGCGGGCCCCGCCGCCCCCGTGGGCGAGGAAACCCACCCGGCTCCCGACCTACCGATCACCCACCAGGTGGTCGAGATCGCGCTGGAGTCCATCGGCACTCCGTACATGTGGGGCGGCACGGACGAGGACGGCTTCGACTGCTCGGGCCTCATCCAGTTCGCTTATGCGCAGGTCGGCATCCGGCTTCCACGCTTCAGCGGGGCGCAGATCGGCGCCGGGTCTCCCGTCACACCCGCCCCAGAACTGCTCCGGCCCGGCGACCTCCTCGGGTTCGCGAATGGAGGCTCCGGCGCAACGGACCACGTCGGCCTCTACATCGGGGACGGAGCGTTCATCCACAGCAGCTCCACCGGCGTGAGGATCTCGGCCATCACCGAGCCGTTCTGGCAGCACAGGCTCGTGGCGGCGCGGCGCATCATCGGGTGACCCTCCGCCGGGTGCCCGACCCACGGCGGGACGGGAGCCTCAGCGCATCGCGCTCAACGCGGCCCGCGTGGCCAGTCCGACGACCATCGCCGCCGCGAAGCTGACCAGCGTGCCGATCAGGATGTACTCGGCGAGCTTCCGGTCCTTCGAGTCCCTCAGCTCCCCGATCCGGAAGACGGATTTCGCCGCGGCCAGGAATCCGATGCCCGCGGGCTCCCCTATCAGAATGAAGAGGTAGATCACGGATCGCTCCGTCACCCCGATCCAGTATCCACCCTTCTCCAAGCCGCCCCGCTGATCGGGCTCGAGCTCGGTCTCGAAACGCGCGAGGAAGTACGCGAAGAAATACCCGGCGGCCGTGGTGGCGACGATCCATCCAGAGATGAGCACCAGAAGGCGGAGGTACGAGGCCCCGAACGCAGCCGTCCAGATGCCCGTGTCGGGGGCCGGAAGCGCCAGGAACGGAACACCGTCGATCACCGCGACCGCGGCGATCAGCGAGAGCACGTGAAGGCCCTGATCGCCGAGGAACAGCACCAGTCGGCCGTTCTGAGACCAGAATCCCGAAGCCGCGAGGTCCGGGGCGTCCCTCCGCTCGTCCCCGAAGGCCCATCGCTCCACCGCGGTCTTCCCCAGGTCGATCAGCAGATGAAGCAGGGACACGAGCAGAATCAGCGGGATCGCGCCCACCACGTGGCCGACCAGGACCCAACTCGCGATCGCGATCACCGATATGTGGCCCAGAAGAACGCCCCAACGGTCCTTGTGCGTCGCCATCCGGTTCGTCTGAAAGACGAAGTCGGCCACCAGGTGCCCGGCGATCAGCGGAACGAGTAGGTCGAGCCGTTCGAAGGCGCTCAGCATCGTCATGGGCCTCGGCCCTGCATCGGGCTTCGGAGGAACGCTCGCGCCGCCTCCTCACCCGCGAAGACCCGCGAGGCGTGCGCTGCACTCAACGTGCGGCTGACCGTAGACGGACTGATACCGAGCTCCTCGGCCGTCTCGACCTGCAGCCGTCCTCGAGATGCTCTCACGACCTCCGCCTGCCGTTCCGTCCATCCTGACCGGATGGCACCGACGAGGTTCATCAAGGCGGACAGCACCTGGGCCGATGGCTCGGTGAAGCCCGAGATCTCCAGCCAACTCGAGTTCTTCTTCGCGGACTCCACTGCCTCCCGGGCCCCGTGGAGACATGGCCCGTCGAGAAGAGCGACGTCCTCGACCAGATCGGTCGTGAGCTCGCCGTATCCCCATCCCCACGCGAATGTCTCCGGCACGAGCGCGTCGGACAGCTTGACCATGATCTCGACGAGCGCCTCCGGCTGGCGCGTTATCGCCTGTACCTCGTCGCCGGCCGTGAGCTTCAACGGAACGGTGAGACGCGCGCCCGCCCCACAGTTCACGTCTTCGACCGCCTTCCGGAACCGCACCTGGACCGCCGCCCGGTCGGCCATCTTCCTCGAGCGCACGAGGTCGCCGATGATCGCGAAGTAGCTCATGGGGGGTCCTTCATTGTGGAACGACTGCATTGCACGTATCCGTACAAATCAAGCCGACGTGTATGTTAAGGTGCAAGTCTTACGGAGTCCACGCTTTTTTCTGCGAGTCGCTCAACACATGCATCATAATATGCATCTTGCCTATGATTGTACAGTTTCATACACGTACTGAGGCGAGCGCTTCGAGAGTCGCTCCGGTTACGAGATCGAAACGCCGACCAAGCTCGCCTGAAGACCGCGCGTGAGCGTCGGGACGCGGCCGCGCGCCGGGGCCGTGAGCTCGAGGTGGACGTCGGGACACGGCGTCAGCTCGACGGACTGGCTACTAGCCGGACGGAGCGAGGAAAACTGCACAGGCGTGCGTGCTCGCCGCGCGATCTTGTGGGTTTTCCCCGCTGAGCGAGGACAATCGCACAGGGACGACGCCGGCCCGCGATCAATGATGAGTTGCCCCCGCTATGCGGGGGCAATCTATACAGGCGCGCCACCGGGGCGCGCCGGTGTGCAGATTGCCCCGGTGGTAGCGACGACGCTGGGCGAGCCGGAAGAAGGGTACCGCGTCTCGGGCCGAACGGCCGCCTACGGAGCGATCCGCTCCACTTGCGATCCCGACAACACGTAGAGCGCCCCGTCGGGACCGACGAGCAGGTTCGTGATGGCCGTCCCCAGTTGAGCGAAGGCGTAGTCGGCGAAGAAGTAGTCCCCGGCGTAGGCGTCTCCGAACGTGCCAGGTAGGTGGCTGAGCGCGCGACCGCTTCCCCGACCGTGCTCCGCGCGAGCTTCGAAAGCCGTTCGAAAGTCGAACGACTTAGCAAGGACCTCCCTACGTCATTGTGGGCGTGACGGAAGCCCCGCCCGTTCGAAGATCGAATGATTTCCGAGGAGGCGGCAGGACCCCTCCTGGCCGTTCCCCATCACCCAAGGCACATTCTTCCCCCGCCATCAACCCACTCCACCACCGCCATGACCCATTCCCGCAAGTTCCGCGTCACAGCACTGACCGTCGGCCTCATCGGTTTCCGAGCGGCAGCCTGCCATCCCGGAGACCAGGACGCGCTGCACGCCCCAAGCTCCGAGCGCTACGCCGGGCCCTTCTCCGAGCATGACGCCCGTGCTCTCCGGGAACAGTGGGACTACGTCGAGGGCTGGTTCGGCGGAAACGCGATGCGGTTCGGACACCTCAATGTGGACCGGCTGGTCCCGACCGTTCCTCTGCAGGGCGGTGATGCTGTCCGGACCCTACCCGAAGCACCGCGGCCCGACGTAGCCGAATTCGTCGTGGTCACCAGCGACCGAGGTCGCGTTACCCTCGACGGCTACGTCTCCAACGATCCCCGGATCGACGGCTTCATCATGCTGCAGGACGGTGAGATCGTCTACGAGCGCTATGTGCACATGAGTCCGGAAGAGCGTCACCTCTACTGGAGCATCAGCAAGATGGTCGCAGGGCTCATCATCTCCGACCTGGAGGACGAGGGTCTCGTCGACGTGTCCCGGCCCATCCACCATTACATCCCCGAACTCGTGGGCACCGGCTGGGACGGGATCACCGTTCGAAACATCCTCGACATGACGTCCGGCATCGCTTGCGAGGAGAGCGCCGAAGCCTACGCCGACATCGAGTCGTGCATGCTGGTCATGGAGCGCAGCGTGGGGCTCAATCCGGAACTCCCCACCGTGTCGTTCCGGGATCACATGGCCGCCGTTCCCCGCGGTATCGAGCAGGGAACGCGCTACGACTACGCATCCGCGAACACCAGCATGCTCATGTATCTCGCCGAGGTGCTCACCGGACAGACGTACCCCGATCTGGTGTCCGAGCGGGTATGGCGCGAGGTCGGCTCCGAGAGCCAAGCCCTCATCGTCTCCGGAAACTATGCGAAAGGGGAAGCGGCCGCGGCCCACGGAGGACTCTTCACCACCCTGCGCGACCTCGGGCGCCTCGGACTCTTCATGCTCGAACAGGAGAGTTTTCACCGAAAGCTGCTCCAGGACGCCCGCCCGGCCCTCTTCTCGAACGCGTCCTGGGACGCCTACGCGACAGCCGGCGATCGTCCCACGCATGCGGCATGGCAAAGCGACGTTGTCTTCGCCGACGGCGATTTCGGCAAGGGAGGCTGGGGCGGACAGTTCCTCTACGTGTCGCCGAGCCGGAATCTGGTGATCGCCTGGTTCGGGACCTTCGGAGACGATCTTGTGGAGCCCGATCTTCAGTCGGTGGCGAGACAGCTGGCCACGAAGTGAGGGCGCGCGGGGTGCCTCGGCGACGTCACCTCGGCCTGGGGCCGCCCCCGCGCCAGCTCTGATCCGCGGGCTCGTCGGGGTCGGACAGGAGGAAGCGGATCAGCTGTTCGTGGTACTCGTCGGGGTTGTCGAAGTGCGGTGAGTGTCCCACCTCCGGGAAGATCACCAGCTCGGCGTTCCGGAGCTGCTCCGCCACGTTGCGCGCGGCCGCCGGGTAGTCCGGGACGAGCCGGTCCTCGGCGCCGCCGATCACGAGCGCTTTGCTACCGATGTGCTGCCACTCGTAGACGACCGGGTCCTCGTAGAGAATCCGGCGCTGCGCCGCGCGGACCTTCGCCATGCGCGGCCAGTCCCCGCTCAGCGTGAGCCCGTACTGCACCTTCACCCAGTGCAGGTACTCGGGCTTCCATCCCCGCGGGTAGTAGCGCACGTGCCCACTGAGGATCGACTGGTAGCTCGCGTCCTCGTACGTGCTCTCGTAGGCCTCCCGAGGGTCCTGCCACGGACGGCCCGGCCTGGGATCGCTCAGGCCGATCTGGTTGACCATCACCACATGGGTCGTCGTCTCTGGATAGGTGAACGCGAAGCGCGTCGCGACCATGCCGCCCATCGAGTGCCCTACAATCGCCGCCCGCTCGACACCGAGCGCGTCGAGCAGCGCCTTCGTGTTCCTCGCCGGCATGTGGAGGTTGTAGTGGATGTCCGGCTTGGAGGATCGGCCGTAGCCGAGGCGGTCGATCGCGATCACCCGGAAGCCCGCCTCGGTGAGCGCGTCGATCGTCGGCTCGTACGCCGCCGCGAAGAAGTTCATCCCATGGAAGATGACCACCGTCCGCCCGTTCGACTCCCCGACCGGAGCGACGTCCATGTACGCCATCCGGTGGTCCTCGCCGTACAGCCGGACATCGAGGAAGTCGACCGGATGGGGATACGGGACGTTCGTGTAGTCGATCGCCGTCGGACCCCAGTCGGCAGGCGGCTGAGCGGGCGGCTGGGCCTGGGCGGCCAGCGCGGGGGACAGGCCGGCCGACCCGACCAGGGCGAGGAGTGCGGCGACAAGAGCAAGGGGTCGGCGGTGGCCCGAAGCCCTCGGGCGGACGACGCGGCGTGGAATCGATCTCACGGATCCTCCGCGGTGAAATGAGCCTGATGCATTCGATAGATGTGCGTGACCGATGTCAATCCCATCAATCCTCGACCCGGATCCTGATCGGGACCGACGCCGAGACGCTGAAGCCTTCGTCCAGAACCGCGCGCACCTCCAGCCTATACGCCCCCGGGTCGAGCCCGCCAAGATCGACGACCGTGAGGCGCGGCAGGTAGCCCCCTCCCGCAGCGGGCCAGCCGCGCCAGTCCACGCCACTGCCACACTCGAGGGTCGGCTCACCCCGAAGAAGCCTCCGATTCGCCCGAGCACCGAACGATCGGTGCGCTCAATCAAGAGCTCCACCTCCATCGACTGACCGGTCTCCGCGCCGGACAGCTCGAAGTACACCCCTACCCTGCCCGGCGTGAGCGTGGTGGACGGAAGTGGCGCCTGCTCCAGCGAATCCGACGGGGCGTCGACGCCCACATCGACCAAGAGCGGACGAGAGATCCCGACGCCGTCCTCGAGCGACGGCGCGGGTGCTCCGAAGCGAGCTCGTCCGGTCCACCCCGGACCCCGCGTCTCGAGGCTGGCGACCCACGAGCCGGCTTGGAGCGGCAACCGGGCCCGCACCACGCCCGTGACGTCGACGCCGGCGGAAGTCGTCTTGATGGTGAGGTCCGAGGGCCTGCCCATGGCGAATGCGGCGTCGACCTCCTCGAACGACGAGACCAGCAGGGGAAAACGGGCGGCCGTAACGGCCATCAGCGTCTCCCCGCGCCTGAGGACGACAGTCTGGTGATCGGTGATCGGGTGCCAGGCGCCATCCCAGGTCATTCGCTCCGGACCGTCGTTCCAGGCCGCGGCCCAATCCTCCGTCGTGGACACTTCCGGACGGAGGAAACGGCCCGCGTCCGGTGCGAAGCTATAGCCCCCATGCACGTATAGCTCGTGCGTCGTATCGGGCCTGGCCTGATGGATCCGGACGATGGTACGCCAGGAGTTGTAGAAGCCGTTCCGGGTCCACTCGTCGTGCAGGTTGAAGGGCGCCCACCACCACACCCGTGCCCGGGCCGGCTCCATCTCATGCCAGCCGATGTCGTACATCAGACGCGCTGCGAGGTTTCTGCTGATATGCTCTGCGCGCCTGGCGTTCCCTGGCACGCTCCAGAGCGGATCGGCCAGCCACCAGAACCGCGCGTGGAGATCGGGGCGTGCATCGCAAGCGCCGACGTCCCATTCCTCGGGGAGGCCGCCCGGCCAAAGACGTCCGGCGTGCGTCCACTCGCAACGCAGACCCCGGTCGGGAACAATGGGATCGGGCTCGAATCCGAAGGCGAGGGCGTTGTCCGGAGCATTGGCGAGGGCCGAGTCGAAGCGTGGATCGTCGCTCCCGGGCACCAGCGCGTGCATGGCGTATCCTCGAAGCGCCTGACACCACCAAGGCGTTCCCCGACAGCGCTCCGCGGCGCTCTCTCCGGGGAATCGTGCCTGAAGGACCTCCAAACGAGCCAACAACTCGGCGCGGTCGGCGGCGTGGAGCGTCGCGTCGCATATCCGTCCCCACCAGGCGCAGTGCACGTCGCCGCCGAAGCACTCCTGGAGCGTGGAGCCCCGACAACTCTCCGGGCGACCGCCCCCGACCGATCCAAGGCCGAAACCCGCGCGCTGTCGAGCGGCATTGTTGAGCACGGAGGCCCTCACCCTGCAGGCGATCGACGCACCTCGCCCCACTCGCGCCGAGCGCCATCCGGATCCCCAGCTCACGCTTCCGGCGCTGGACCGCGAACGCCATCACTCCGTAGAGCCCCACACCCGATAGCAGAACGGCGATGCCCGCGAAGATCACGAGCAGGCGCGCGAGGAGGCGCTGCTCGGCGATCTGTTGACCGATGCGGTCCGCGAGAGGGGCCGGCTGGGGGACGGAGAGACCGGGAAGCAGTCGCTCCAACTCCGCCTGAACCCCCGGAGGATCTCCGGACGGCCGGGCTCCGTGGCGACGAGCACCGTGACGGGCGTCGCCTGTCCTCCCGGGTACGGCATGAAATACGCCTCGTCCGGCTGATTCGTGGGATCCACTATTCGAAGCGCACCCACGACACCGACTACGACGGCTTCCTCCAACTCCCGGATCCCTCTTCGCACCGTGCGGCCGACGACGTTCGTGGTGCCGAAAAGGGCTTCCGCGAGAGGCGCCGTAAGTACGATCGCAGCAGGCCCCGCACCTCCCACGTCGGACGGACTGAGCACCCGTCCCGCCACAGGTTGGACGCCGAGCATCTCGAACCAACCCGGCGTCACCCAGTGTGAGCCGACCACGCGGGCATCCTCGAAGCTCTGATCCGGCGTGATGATCCGGCTCGGGAGGAAGCCGTTGAAGGGACCATAGAACGAGTGCAGCGCCGCCTCGCGCACGCCCTCGATTCCCACCAGCGATGTCACCAGCTCGTCCCTGAGGATTTCGAGGTCGTCGAGCTCGATCCGATCCGCACGCCAGTCGTTGATGGACGCCACATGCACACCTGAGACATCCAGCCCCGAATCCACGGAATAGACGTTCATCACCGTCCGGGCCAGAAGCACGCTCCCCACGAGCAGGGTCATGGACAGCGCGATCTGGAGCGTCGAGATGCCGTGGCGGACGGTTTGATGACGCCCCGTGGTCTGTGAACCGGCGTCCGTGAGCGCGGCCGCCGGGTCGAACCGCGTGGCGACCAGGGCGGGCAGCATACCCGACAGGAGGGCCGTAAGCACCAGCGCAGTGAGCCCGAACGTCAGGACCCGCCCGTCCATCGCGAAGCCCTCGAGGGCCGGGAGACCCCACAAGCTGTGACCCTGCAGGGTCGTACCGATGAGGAACGCCACGCCGGTCCCCGCGGCGGCGCCGAGGGCGGCCAGGAGGAGGCTCTCCGTCAAAGCCTGACCCACGATGCGGGCTCCAGAAGCCCCCAGCGCTCTTCGAACGGCCATCTGGCCACGCCCGTCGAGCGCACGGACGAGGAGCAGATTGGCCACGTTCAGGCAAGGAATGATCAAGATGAGGACGCCCGCCACCGAGAGCACGGCAAGGGCAGCCTGCACGAGAGGTCGCACGACCGGGGTCACGTTCAGACCCGGATGCAGCCGTGCCTTCGGGAGGTCCGGAGCATCGCCGCCAACAACGAGGGCCCGTGCCTCGGCGAGCCCGTCCAGGACGGAATTGATCTCGGCTTCGACGGCCTCGAAGGACGCGCCGGGGCGGGGACGCAGGATGAAGTCCTGGTTCAGGCTACTGTCGATCGCCCAGAGCCGCTCGGCCGGAAAGCCCGTCAGCGGAACGAAGGCCGACCGGGGGACCCATACGTCCACCTGCCAGTTCCGGGCAGTGCCGACGAAGTCCCCGCCCGCGACGCCCAGGACCGTGTAGCCGTGACCGTTCACCTCGAGTTGTTGACCGATCGCCTGGTCCGCCCCGCCGAACAGCTGCCGCGCCAGCCGCTCACTGATGACCATCCGGAACGGGTCGGCATCGGCTCCCGTCTCCTTGGCTGTGAGCAGTCGGCCAGCGACCGGACGCACTCCGAGAACGTCGAAGTAGTCGCCGTAGATGGTGTAGGCTCGTGCCTCGGTGGCGCCGCCGTCGCCCGCCGAGACGTGGACCCCCACGTAGTCGAAGGTCGCGATCCCGTCGACGAGAGTGGTGGACTCGCGAATCTCCTGGGCGACCGGCCCCGAGACCCCGACGTTGCGACGGTCCTGCGACGCGAACTCGAGGTATGCACCTCCGTCGGGATCGCCCACCCCGGGAAGAGGGCGCAGAAGAAGCTGGTTCACGACGGAGAACACGGCACCGGCGGAGCCGAGCCCGGCACCGAGCGTGAGCGTGGCCACGACGACCAGTCCCGGCTGCCGTCGGAGCGCCCGAAAGGCCCGCTTCGCATCTCCGGTCACCCCGCCCAGAGCTCGCCATGGTCGAAAGGTACAGGCCATCAGGGCCCGCCGTGCCCTCTCCATGGAGCGTGCCCAGATCGATGCCAACAGCGACCGGATGTACCGGCCTGCCGCTCGAGATGCACCGTCCCGCGCCCTCCATGCATGATGGAGCTCCTTGAGATCTCCGAGGATGATCTCGCGCTCGTTCCGGGGAAGCAGAGCGCCGGCTGCGGACTGGGCTACGGATCGGACGATCTCCATGAACGTCTCGAGCCTACCGCGAGATGGGCTCATGACGCTCCCTCGGCGATCGTGTCCAGCCGAGCCAGCGTCTCACCCGTGGCCATCGCCCGAACCCCGGCGTACCAGGTACGGAGCGCCTTCGCGCCTTCCGGGCGCAGCTTGTAGACCTTGCGACGGCGCCCGCCCCGCTCCGGGACGGACTCGCCGATCCACGATTCGACCAGGCCCTTCTGTTCCAATCGCTCCATCACCGTGTAGAGGGCGCCCGGAGCCACGGCACGGCTGAGTCGCTCCTCCATCTCGGTGATCATGGCAGGGCCGTGGGCCTCGCCGCCCAAGCGGACCAGTGTGAGCAGCACGACCTGCTCGAGCTCGCCGAAC
>Ga0326597_10011513_pt1 | contig 11721 bp, 5 predicted proteins | sample RVTome_12_FD_203789 | JGI IMG/M metagenome (GOLD analysis project Ga0326597, IMG submission 203789) | Soil microbial communities from uranium-contaminated site in the Upper Colorado River Basin, Wyoming, United States - RVT100D185 | ecosystem: Environmental > Terrestrial > Soil > Contaminated >...
ACCAAACAGTCAATTGCCCCGGCAACGCACAAGCCGATGGCTGGGATCTTGAGTCGGGAGTTCATTAGACTCACATCACCGGGCGCTGACATGTCGGGTTTCGGTGGTTTCGCGGGGGGCGATTGCGCGGCTGTTACTTCACCACCGATCCTGGGACGAACGCCTCGAACAAACGCAGCGGCCGCTTTCGCGTCTTGTGAAGCGATCGCCAGCGAGACTCGTCCTCGCTCCGCCCCCGGCACTCCCGACACGGTTCGAACCGAATCCGTTTGAATGCGAAGCGTCGCGCCAAACCATCCCTTCTCCAAACGCAGACCAGTGATGTCATCTAACCGGAGCGTGACCTCGTGCAGGCCCGCCTTGAAGTCTGCGTAAAACGGATTCACAACGGCTCCCGCGGACAACTTGAACTCTAACGCGATACCATCCCCTTTCAATCGCATCAGGCCATGCCCCAGCGAGATGCCATACAGAGCGTCCCTTCGCAGCGCGAATGGTACGGTTGGCAGTTGGTTCGTTTGCGCTGTCCGGGGTGAATCGTTCGCGGGCGAAGTCGACATCGCATCGCTCGACGAGATATGATCGACATCCGTCTTCACTTCGCTCACGTGCTGGTAACGCTGCTTTGGTTCGCGTTCCAACGCCTTGAGGACAACGTCATCAAGACGCACGTCGAGATGCCGCTTCTCCGACGGAAGCTTGAAGCGACCAAGAGGCAGTTCGCCGGTTAGCAACTCGTAAAACACCACGCCCAACGAATAGATATCAGCGCGATGATCGACTTCAAGCGGCCGCTCAAACTGTTCTGGTGCCATGTAGTGGAATGTTCCCATGACCTGATGCGATCCAGTCAATGTGACTTCGATCGGCGACAGCCCGAGAAGTTTTGCGAGTCCGAAATCCGCGATCTTCACGCGCCCGCGCAGGTCGAGCAAGACATTCTCCGGTTTAATGTCGCGATGCACGACACCTTCGTCGTGAGCGTACTGGAGCGCATTGCAAATCTGTGAAATGACGGCAAGCGCAGCCGATGGAGCGATGGATTGAGAGTGGATCGTTTCTCGCAAACTGGCGCCGTCAACGAATTCCATCATCAAGTAATACAGACCGTCGGTTTCGCCGAATTCAAACACCGTCACGATGTTCGGATGCGAGAGCTTTGCTAACGCTCGCGCTTCGCGCGTAAAGCGTTCCGCGAAAGTAGGATCGCGGCTAATCTCTCGCGGTAAGATCTTCAATGCCACGATTCGATCAAGCATTCGCTGCCGAACCTTGTACACTGCTCCCATTCCGCCTTGTCCGAGCAATTCCAGGACCTCAAGCTGCGAGAACCGAGCAGTAAGCTCTTCGATTGTCGGCGGAACAAAGCGGCGAGTTTGTGCCGAAGTTTCCGCGGGCTCCGCCGCCAGCCCGGGCGTGAGAAAGGCTTGCTCTAACAAACAGGCGGGGCAAAGCCCTTGCGGGGCATCGGCGGCCAATTCGGCCTCGCATCGCGGACAATGATTCACAGACATGGGGTGAACTCCAAAGATTCGTTGACTTCACCCTTACTTACGAGAATCTCTGCCAAAGTTACAGCCGATCGCGAACTCATGCTCGATTTTTCATCAGGAGCGTCGTGACTCGCCACGGATTGCCGCCAACAATTGATCTAATTCGTCGTCTGTATCACTTTCGTTATCGACGGTACTGGCCACTTCTTGACGAACTAGATCCCGGTATCGTTGCCGTAATCGATGGACGGAAACTTTGACCGCACCCACCGTCATTCCCAAGTCGGAAGCGATCTTGCCATAGGAGTCCAGGTCATCTTCACCGGTCAGATACGGTTTCAGATGATCGAAAACATCGCCTTTGCCCTTCGCGGCGTAATCGCCTTGAAGACGCCCCAACACTTGTTCCAACAGCGTAACCGCCCATCGCCGCTCGAACTCCTGCTCCGGTGTCCAGTTGTGGGACGGTTCCAGTCCCAATCGTCGTTCGCCATCAGCGCTGTCGATCGCGACAAGAAGTTGCCCGCCTCCCCGTTTCTGGGCTTGTTCACGCTGATGCTCGTTGGCCAGGAAACGTTTAAAGACCGTCAGCAGGAAGGTCCGAAATCGACCTCGCTCGCGATCGGCCGTGTTCAAATAGTCCTTCTCCAGCACTCGCGCGAAGAATTCTTGGGTCAAGTCTTGAGCTTCCTCCGGTCGCTTGCCTCGCCGACGCACGAATGCGTACAGCGGATACCAGTAGGCTTGGCAAAGCGATTCTAGAGCGCGCGTGGCGTTGGGTGACGATTGGTGACCGGCGGCCAACACGAGACTCCAGCGAGTTGTCATGAACCGCGCGTCGTTCGATCGAGCAGAAGAGCCGGTGGCGGACAAACAGGTAAACTCCGCGGCATCTCGCCGCTATGTGGAAGCTTGGGTAGATGCTCACTCGGCATGATATTGAACGTGATAGCCTTCCGCCTTCAGCCGAATGCGATACAGACTGGTATCAACGGTGACGTAAAGCATATTTGCATCCTTGCCGATACCGAATTCGACGTTACTCGGCAAGCCGGTGACTGTGGCTTGATCTTGATCGGCAGGGCCCGTGGGAATGAAACCGACTTCTTTACCTGTGGGGTTCACGACCAGCACACCCGGGCGACTCGCATCGCGAACGGTCAGGTAGACATTGCCTTTGGCGTCCACGCACATCCCGTCGCAGCCCTTCTTCTCGCCGAACTCGACGATCGTGCGGCGATTCCGAACGGTTCCCTGATCGTCCAGCTCAAACGCATAAATTCGCATCGCTCCCTGCTGGGGAGCGGCAACGTCCGGATCGATCTTATCGGTGCCGTTGTCATGCTCGGCCAGATAGAGCGTTTCGCCATCGGGGCTGATCGCGATCCCGTTCGGCTTGTGGACGTTCTCCGTGACGATGTCGACGGAACCGTCTGCTTCGATGCGATAGACAGCTCGCGATGGCAACTCGCGCGGTTCGTCGCCGACGTAGCGCGGGTCGGTGAAATAGATGCGGCCGTGTCGATCGAGGCAGATGTCATTGGGAGCGTTGAACTTCATGCCTCGATATCGATCGACAATCGTGGTCCGTTCGCCCGTCTTGATATTCCAGCGAGCGATCCCGCGTCCTCCGTGATCGGCTCCTTCGCAGGCCAGCAAGAACCCATCCGAGTCGAAGATCAAGCCGTTTGACTTGCCGCTGTCTTTCGCGAACGGCTTCGTCTTCTTCGTCTTGGGATCGAATCGCAGGATCATCCCGTCGTCGCTTCCCATCGGAATGTCCGAGAAGTAAATACTGCCGTCTGGCGCGACTGCGGGACCTTCCGTCAGCCCACCCTCGATCTTGGCTTTACGCGTGAAGAGCAATTCCAGAGTCGAGTTTTTTGCCACGATCGACTTTCCACTTGGGGCGGGCAACTCGGGAGGATTCGACTCGCGTTGATTCTCTTTTTTACCGGCGCTCACGGCACCGGTGGCTAAGATCGCGACGACCAGGAGCATTGTGTTGATACGCATGAGTGCAGTCCTTATATCCGCTGGAAGTTAAGCCAGGAGCTTCTGTACAACTTCGCCCGCCACATCCGTCAGCCGAAAGTCCCGTCCCTGGAAGCGATACGTTAGTTTCAAATGATCGAGTCCCATCAGGTGCAGAATCGTCGCGTGCAAGTCGTGAACGTGGACACGATCTTCAACTGGAAAATATCCAAGTTCATCGGTCTTGCCTAGCGTTAGTCCGGGCTTCACGCCCCCGCCGGCCAACCACATCGTAAACGCTTCGATATGATGATCGCGGCCGAGGAAGTCACGCGGCTCGCCTTGCGGCGTCCGCCCGAACTCGCCTCCCCAGACGACGATCGTATCGTCCAGCATACCTAGCCGCTTCAGGTCTTTCACCAAAGCCGCCGCGGGTTGATCGATTTCCTGGCAAACTTTGTCCAGCGTGCCAACAAGCTCCGTATCCGGATTGCCGTGATGATCCCAGTCCGTGTGATACAGCTGCACAAATCGAGTGCCACGCTGAACCAGTCGCCGAGCCAGCAGGCAATTGTTCGCGAATGAAGGCTTTGTTGGGTCAGCACCGTACAAGTCGATCGTCTCTTGCGTCTCGTCCGTGATGTCCATTAACTCGGGAGCGCTCGTTTGCATCCGATACGCCATCTCGTAAGCCGCGATCCGCGTCGCGATTTCGGGATCGTTCGTCTCGGCGAGCCGCAGCCGATTGAAATCGTTGACGGCTTGAATGAAGTCGTCCTGCCTCGCGCCATCGATCCCCGCCGGATTGTCAAGGTTCAGGATCGGGGCTCCTTTGCCGCGAAACGGCACACCTTGATAAGTCGTCGGCAAAAAGCCGCTTCCCCAATTCGGCGAACCGCCCCGCGGACCCCGCGGTCCCGACTGCAAGACCACAAAGCCAGGCAAGTCGTTCGACTGGCTGCCGATCCCGTACGTAATCCACGCTCCCATGCTCGGCCGTCCGAACTGATTGAAGCCCGTGTTCATGAAGAACTTGGCGGGACCGTGATTGAACACATCGGTCGACATCGAACGAATGATTGCGATATCGTCCGAGATCGACGCGATATGCGGCAAGCATTCCGATACTGTTTGGCCGCTCTCGCCATGCCGGGCGAACTTGCGTCGCGTCCCCAGCAGCTTTGCATCTTTCTTGAGGAATGCGAAGCGCTGGTTTTCGACGTACGATTCGGGGATGACTTGTCCTTCGAGTTGTTGCAGCTTCGGCTTCGGATCAAACAGCTCCAACTGACTCGGCCCGCCCGCCATAAACAGAAAGATGACGTTCTTCGCGCGAGGCTTGAAATGCGGCGGCTTTGGCGCGAGCGGGTGCGTTGCATCGGATGCCTGCTCCGCGGCGAACAGCCCGTCTTGATCCATCATCGAACCGAGTGCCATCGCGCCCAAACCAACTCGGCAGTCGCGAAAGAAGTGTCTTCGCGTTGTGTGAAGCAGATTGTGTTGTTGGATGTTCATAGGGGCCTTTCCGTGTCGTCACGTCATTTAACCGCAAGCCGGAGGCGTGCGCTCTCGGCACGGGTAGCGCACGCCTCCGGCTTGCGGTTAAACGTCTCACTCCCTCGTAATAAACTCATCGAGATTCATAAGCACTCGCGAAGCCGCGGTCCACGTGGCGAGTTCGATGTCGTCGGACTGAGGCTTCTCGCCGCCAATCAGTGCCGTCGCGGCATCTGGATCTTGAGAAAAGGCGTTTCGCTGAGCGGCTACGAGTTCAACGAGTCGCGATCGCTCTAGCTCGTTGGGGACGCGCGAAAAACAGCGTTGAAACAACTGTTCGGCTAGCTGTCCTTCATCGTCGCAGTTTGCCGCGAGTACCTCGCCAGCCAGCGCGCGAGCACACTCAATGAACTGAATGTCGTTCGCCAGCGTGAGGGACTGCAGCGGAGTGTTGGAGCGGACTCGTCGCGTGCAAGTTACATTGGCTTCGGGCGCGTCGAAGGCGACCAGCGACGGGTACGGGCTCGACCGCCAGAAGTAGGTGTACATGCCGCGTCGATAGCGGTCTTCGTTCGTGTCGGTGTTCCACGGTTTCGGATCTTGCGTGAACAGGTAGATACCCTCGGGCTGCGGCGGATGGACGCTGGGTCCGCCAATCTTGCCACTGAGCAATCCGCCGACCGCAAGCGCGTTGTCGCGAATGATCTCGGCATCCAGCCGCACGCGAGATTGTCGAGCCAGCAGCTTGTTGAAGGGGTCGACTTCATCGAGTTCGCTACGATGATGCGATGCTTGTCGGTAGGTTGCCGAATTCACGATCGCGCGATGGATCGCCTTCACGTGCCATCCCGATTCGACGAACTCGGTGGCGAGCCAATCGAGCAACCGCGGGTGCGTCGGCGGCGTTCCTTGGATGCCGAAGTCGTTCTCCGTCTCGACGATCCCGCGACCGAAGAAGCGTTGCCAATAGCGATTCACGATCACACGCGGTGTGAGCGGGTTCTCGGCATCGACCAGCCAGCGGGCGAAGTCAAGACGCGTGCTTGTAGCGGATGTCGCAAGACTTCCCTCGTCCGAACTCTTGCGAGTCCGGCTTCCAAGAGGATGCAGCACGCTCGGCACGCCTGGCTCGACACGATCCCCTTGATCGAGAAAGTTGCCTCGTCGGTGAATGTGCGTTTCGCGTAACTCTTGCCGCTCGCGCAGAATCATGGAGGTGGGAATCGCCGGTTCGATCGCACGCAGGTCCGCAATCTCTTTCACCAGCGGGAACGCCTGCCGAGCGGCGTCGGTCGTCTTGAACAGCTCGACGATCAGCTTCTTCTCGACATCATCGCGTTTGTCGAGCTTCTTGCCGAGCGCCGCTTGCGTGGGGCCTGGCAACGTGCGGTAAAACTCAGGCGCGATGGTTGGCTCCCACTCGAGCTGCTTCGTCGTGAATTCTTCGGCCTTGGCGGCGAGCGCCGTTTCCCGCTCTTGGATCTGCGAGCGTATGCCGTCTCGACGATCGACGACGCCTTGCGCGATCTCCCACGGCGAAGGCGCATCGACTTGTGGCTCGTCGCAGTTATTCAGGAAAGCAAAGATCTGATAGTACTCGCGCTGGCCGATCGGGTCGTATTTGTGTTGATGGCAACGGGCACAACCAAGCGTCAAGCCGAGATAGACGACGCCTGTCGTGTCGACACGATCGGCGACCGCGTCGACACGAAACTGCTCCTGGTCGGTGCCCCCTTCCTCGTTGATCAGCGTGTTGCGATGAAAGCCGGTCGCGATCAATTGGCCGAGTGTCGGGTCGGGCAGCATGTCACCAGCAAACTGCTCGATCGTGAACTGCTCGAACGGCATCCCTGCATTCACCGCCGCGATCACCCACTCGCGGTACTTCCAAATCTCTCGACCGAAGTCGCGCGTAAAGCCATTGCTATCCGCGTATCTCGCCAGATCCAGCCAATGCCGCCCCCAGCGTTCTCCATAGGCCGGCGAAGCCAGCAGTCGATCGACCAGCCGCTCATAGGAGTTCGGTCGCATATCGCTGACGAACGCATCGACTTCGGCCGGCGTCGGTGGGATACCGAGCAAGTCGAGACTCACTCGGCGGATCAGCGTCGCGCGTTCCGCTTCCGCGGACGGAGCGATACCTTCCGCTTGCAGCCTGGCCAGCACGAAATGATCGATCGCATTTTTAACCGATTCAATTTGCGCAACCGCTGGCGGACTTGGCCGAGTTGGAACTTGGAAGGCCCAATGGTCCGAATTCACGTCGAGCCCCATCTCCGCTTCCGGCAGTTTCGCGCCGGATGCGATCCAGGCTTCGATCTTGGCGATCTCTTCCTGGCCGAGCGGCGGTCCTTCGGGTGGCATCTGATCAACTTCGTCATCTTCACCTCGGAGGATTCGCAACAGTCGGCTACTCGCGACATCGCCCGCGACAAGGACCGCACCGCCATCCCCGCCCCGCAACAGGCCACCCCCCACATCAAGCCGCAACCCCGCTTCCTGCTTCGTCACGTTATGACACTTGACGCAATGCGTCTCGAGAGTCGGCTTTACATCGCGCATGAAGCTCGGTTCGTCGGCGTTGGCGGCGACGCAGGCGACGAGCAGCAGCAGCGGGGCTGCACCGGCTCCGCGATTCTGAAGTAGCGAGTGAAACAAGAAAGCCGCTACGCCCAACAGCCGTTCTCGTGGACGCCATCTCATCGAGTTACTTTCGAGCCGGTGGTAAGGAAGGGGAATGGCACGCGCCGTTCCCGCCCTCCAAGATATCCGATACACCGAGCTGACTCAAACTTTAAAGTAGGTCACGCTCGCCGAGCGTGACCTTTCCGCACGGGCAAACACAGGTGTTACTGGTAGGTCACTTCCGGCGGAAGTGACCCACTTGGTTTTTTCTTCCGCCGCTGCTTCAGACGAGCAACTCCGGCACGACGTCACCATGCACATCGGTCAAGCGATAGTGCCGGCCCTGGAACTTGAAAGTCAAGCGTTTGTGATCGATGCCCAGACAGTACAACATCGTGGCGTGCAGGTCGTGAACGCTGACCGGGTCGCGCACGATGTTATAGGAATACTCGTCTGTCTCGCCGTGGACGGCGCCGGGCTTAATCCCACCGCCCGCCATCCAGATCGAGAAGCAACGAGGATGGTGATCGCGACCATAGTTCTCAGCCGTCAGCTTGTCCTGGCAATACACCGTGCGCCCGAACTCGCCGCCCCACACGACAAGCGTATCGTTCAGCATGCCGCGTTGCTTCAGGTCGGTGATCAGGGCTGCCGAAGCCCGGTCGGTGTCACTGCACTGACCTCGCAACTGTTTGGGTAGATCGCGATGCTGATCCCAACCACGATGAAATAACTGAATGAAACGAACTCCTCGTTCGGCGAGCCGTCGCGCCAATAGACAGTTTGCCGCGAACGTACCTTTCGCCCGCGAGTTGGGACCATACAGATCGAATACATGTTCCGGTTCGTCGGACACATCGACCAGGCTGGGAACCGATGTTTGCATTCGGTACGCGAGTTCGTATTGTGCGATCCGCGTCGCGATTTCCGGATCGACGTACGTTAGCTGCTTCGTTTCATTGAGCGACCGTAAGTCGTCCAACATTCGCCGCCGCTCGATGTCGCCAAATCCGGGCGGGTTCGAAAGATAAAGCACGGGATCGCCGATGCTGCGAAACTTCACGCCTTGATGATGCGTGGGGATGAAGCCGCTGCCCCACAATCGGTCGTACAGCGGCTGGCCGTTCGGACGCCCCGTCCCACGCGAGATCATCGCGACAAACGCCGGCAGATCCTGATTCTCACTTCCCAACCCGTACGATACCCAAGCGCCCATGCTTGGCCGCCCAGACTGTTCGGTGCCAGTCAGCAGGAACGTGACTGCCGGGTCATGGTTGATCGCGTTCGTGTGCATCGAGCGGATGATGCACAAATTGTCGACGACGCTCGCCGTGTGCGGCAGCAACTCGCTCAACCAGGCCCCACTCTCGCCGTGCTGTCGAAATCGAAAGCCCGAAGGCGCCACCGGATGCGATTCCTGCGCTGCCGTCATGCCCGTCAGTCGCTGGCCGCGCCGAATCGACTCGGGCAACTCTTGAGCAAATCGACCGCGGAGTTCGGGCTTGTAATCGAATAAATCCAGCTGAGATGGCGCACCGGACTGAAAGAGGTAAATGACGCGTTTTGCCCGCGGAGCAAAATGCGTCGTACTCACGGTAGCTGCTTCACCACGCAGCAACGTCGTCAGCGCCGCCGCACCGAGACCAGTCGATGAACGTGTCAAGAACTGGCGGCGACTAACAGCATCAAACATCGGCAGCCGCCTCATTCTTTCGTCAGAGTTTCGTCGAGATTCATGATCAACATTACGATTGCCGTGTAAGCGGCGACTTCGGCGCTCGCAAGCTTCGAGTCGTGGGGCGATTCGCCAACGCTTAACAACGCGTCGGCGGCTTCCTTGTTCGCCGAGTAACGAGCGCGATAGAACACCAACGCGGCGATCAGAGTAGTCATCTCGCGTTCGCTCGGATCGCGAGTTACGAGTGAGCGAAATGCGAAACGGACTCGATTGTTGTCGTTGGCGGCTCGCAGCATCGACCGTTCGGCCAGCCAGCGCGCGGCTTCGACATAGGTCGGGTCGTTCATGACGACGAGTGCTTGCAGCGGTGTATTCGTTCGCGGACGCCGAACGACGCAGATCTCGCGGTTCGGAGCGTCGATCGCCGTCATGGCCGGGGGCGGCACCGTACGTCGCACAAACGTGTAGAGACTTCGACGATACAAGTCGGCACCGCTGGATGGATCGTAGTTTGGGCTGGCCGAGGCGAGTTCATTCCATAACCCCTCGGGCTGATAAGGTCGAACCGATGGGCCGCCGATTCTATTGGCGAGCGATCCGCTGGCCGCAAGTGCTTGGTCTCGGATGGTCTCGACCGGCAGGCGAAACCTTGGCCCGTGCGCCAATAGACGATTATCAGGATCACGTTCGACGAGTGATTCGTTCCCAGCCGATGACTGGCGATACGTCGCGCTAGTCACGATAAGCCGCTGGATTGATTTTACGTCCCAATCCAATCGAACGAACTCCGTCGCCAGCCAATCAAGCAAATTCGGGTGCGTTGGCAACGCGCCCTGCGTGCCGAAATCTTCGGGTGTTTCAACGAGTCCGCGTCCGAAAACCATCTGCCAATAACGGTTCACCGCGACACGAGCCGTCAGCGGATTCTTCGGATCTACCATCCAGCGGGCCATCCCGAGCCGATTTGTCGCGATGGTACTCATGCTCGCATCCAAAGCGTCCGGCATGCCGGGCGAGACCTTGTCGCTCGGTCGATCGTAGGCTCCACGCACCAATACGAAGGTCTCGCGAGGCTGCGGAAGCTCTTCCATGACCATCGTTGTGGGAGCCTGCTTGGCCAACGCGTCGCGTTGCTTCTGCAATTCCGCAATCGATTCGCCGGTCGAGGTCTCGGCCGCGGAAGTCTCCTCGGCGCGGAGGGACTCGATCTTCTGATCCAACGCGTCGAGTTTCGTCTGAAGATCCGGTGGGACGACAGTCAGCAGTGGCGGCGCGTTGCCGTTGCCTCGCCCCGATTCGTTGACGCTATTAAAGTACGCAAAGAACTCATAAAACTCCGCCTGCGAAATCGGATCGTACTTGTGGTCGTGGCAGCGTGCGCACCCGATTGTCAATCCAAGCCAAACAGTCGCCGTGGTCTCGACGCGATCGACAACGTACTCGACACGATACTCTTCGTGGACAATCCCATCTTCATCGTTAATGCGGTGGTTGCGATTGAAACCGGTGGCGATCCGTTGCGCGATGGTTGGGGTCGGCAAAAGATCACCGGCGAGTTGCTCGATCGTGAACTGATCGAACGGCATGCTGCTGTTGCACGCATCGATCACCCAGTCTCGCCACAGCCACATGCTGCGAAGGATATCGCCTTGATATCCGCCAGAATCGGCGAAGCGGGCGGCGTCAAGCCACACGAGCGCCATCCGCTCGCCGTAACGCGGCGACGCGAGCAAACGTTCGACCACCTTTTCATAAGCGTTCGGCGACGCATCCGCGAGGAACTGGTCTGTTTCTTCAATTGTGGGAGGCAAGCCGGCGAGATCGAGAGTGACGCGCCGCAACAAGGATGTGCGATCGGCCTCCCGCGAAGGCGACAGTTCGGCCTCCTCGAGTTGTTTCAGTACAAAGTGATCGATTGGGTTGCGAGGCCACGTCCCTTTCTTCACAGCCGGGATTGCTGGACGCTGCGGAGAAGTAAACGCCCAATGGCTCTCGTAGGTTGCGCCCTGTTCGATCCAGCGACGCAGCACTTCGATCTCTCTGTAATGAAGCTTGCGCTGCTCGGTGGGAGGCGGCATGTGAACTTCCGCATCAAGCGAGGTGATTCGCTGATACAACTCGCTCTCGTCCGGCTTACCGGGAACAACTACTTCGTTAGCCCCGCGTACTTCTCCCATCGCGAGTGCGAGATCAAGACGGAGGTCCGACTGGCGAGTGCGGGCATCGGTTCCATGACAGTGGAAGCATTTGTCGGCCAGAATCGGGCGCACGTCGCGGTTGAACCGAACTCGCTCTTGTGCTTGTGCGAGAGGGCTCAAGACAGCAAGCAAACCGACTGTCACCACGCACACGGCAAGACCGATTCTTCGATCCCACTTTGTTCGTCGAGTGTTGCGTCCGACCGGTGTGACCATGACGTTCGCATTAAAAGTAGTGGTGGCTTCCAGCCGCCAG
>Ga0326597_10011514_pt1 | contig 11721 bp, 9 predicted proteins | sample RVTome_12_FD_203789 | JGI IMG/M metagenome (GOLD analysis project Ga0326597, IMG submission 203789) | Soil microbial communities from uranium-contaminated site in the Upper Colorado River Basin, Wyoming, United States - RVT100D185 | ecosystem: Environmental > Terrestrial > Soil > Contaminated >...
CGCAGCAGCTGGTTGTACTTGGCGAGCCGGTCGGAGCGCGACAACGAGCCGGTCTTGATCTGGAGCGCGTTCGATGCGACGGCGATATCGGCGATGGTCGTGTCCTCCGTCTCGCCGGACCGGTGCGACACCACGGAGGTATAACCCGCGCGCTTCGCCATCTCGATCGCGGCGAAGGTCTCGGTCAGCGTCCCGATCTGGTTGATCTTGATCAGGATCGAATTGGCCACGCCCCGGTCGATGCCCTGCTTGAGGAACCGGGTGTTGGTCACGAACAAATCATCTCCCACCAGCTGCACCTTCTTGCCGAGCCGCCGGGTGAGGAGCTTCCAGCCGTCCCAGTCGTCCTCCGCCATGCCGTCCTCGATGCTGATGATCGGGTACTTTTCGACCCATTCCGCGAGATAGTCGACGAACTGCGCCGAGGACATGGCGAGCCCCTCCGCGGCGAGCGTGTACTCTCCGTCCTCGAAGAATGCGGAGCTCGCGCAGTCGAGTGCGAGCGCGACCTGCTCCGCCGGCTGGTAGCCGGCGGCCTCGATCGCGTCGAGGATCGTCTTCACCGCCGCCTCGTGCTTGGGCAGCCGGGGCGCAAAGCCTCCCTCGTCGCCCACCGCCGTCGACAACCCCCGGTCGACGAGCAGCTTCCTCAGCGCCTGGAACACCTCGGAACCACAGCGCAACGCCTCGCGGAATGAAGTGAATCCCACCGGCACGATCATGAATTCCTGCATGTCGAGGCCGTTGTCGGCATGCGCGCCGCCGTTGATCACGTTCATCATCGGCACCGGCATCGCCATCGCCCCGGCCCCGCCCAGATAGCGGTGCAGCGGCAGGCCCGACTCCTCGGCCGCGGCTTTCGCCACCGCCAGCGAGACGGCGAGCACGGCGTTGGCGCCGAGGCGCGCCTTGTTCTCGGTGCCGTCGAGCTCGATCAGCGTTTTGTCCACGAAGCTCTGCTCGGTCGCGTCCACGCCGATCACCGCCTCGCAGATCTCGGTGTTGATGTTCTCGACCGCCCTCAGAACGCCCTTCCCGCCGTAGCGCGCGGCGTCGGCATCCCGCAGCTCGATCGCCTCACGGCTGCCGGTGGACGCCCCCGCGGGCACCGCCGCGCGGCCCATCACGCCCGACTCGAGCAGCACGTCCGCCTCCACGGTGGGCTGGCCGCGCGAATCCAGAATCTCCCTCGCAATAACGTCAACGATCGCACTCATTATTGTTCCTGTCGTAGTCTGGGATTGAAATCCGCCGACCGCCTAGAGCAGGTCCTCGGCGAAGCCGCGCTGCTTGACCATGCCATCGAGCGCCTGCAGCGTGCCGAGCAGCGGCTTCATCAGCTTGAGCGGCCACGCGTTGGGACCGTCGGAAAGCGCCTTGTCCGGGTCGGGGTGGGTCTCCATGAACAGCCCCGAGATGCCGCTCGCCACCGCGGCGCGCGCCAGCACCGGCACGTACTCGCGCTCCCCGCCGCTCGAGGTGCCCTGCCCGCCCGGCAACTGGACCGAATGCGTGGCGTCGAACACGACGGGGCAGCCGGTGGCGCGCATGATCGCGAGCGAACGCATGTCGGAGACCAGGTTGTTGTAGCCGAAGGACACGCCGCGCTCGCACACCAGTATGTTGTCGCGCCCGCTCGCCGCCCGCGCCTTGTCCACGACGTTGCGCATGTCTCCGGGAGCGAGGAACTGGCCTTTCTTGATGTTCACCGGCTTGCCCGCGGCCGCCACGGCGCAGATGAAATCGGTCTGCCGGCACAGGAATGCCGGCGTCTGCAACACGTCCACAACCTTCGCCACGGCGTCGATGTCCTCCATTTCGTGCACGTCGGTGAGGACCGGCACCCCCACCTTCTTGCGGACTTCGCCCAGGATCTCGAGACCCTTGTCCATTCCCAGACCGCGAAAGGACTGGAGCGAACTCCGGTTGGCCTTGTCGTACGACGACTTGTAGATGAAGTGCACGCCCAGGCCGGTGCAAATCTCCTTGAGTGCTCCCGCCGTGTCGAGTGCCAGGTCGCGGGACTCGACGACGCACGGGCCCGCTATCAGAAACAGAGGCTGATCGAGGCCGGCCTTGAAGCCACAGAGGTCCATCAGCCCCGCCTACCATGGCCCGCGCGCCGTGCGCGGCCGCCGCAGTGCGGCGACGCCGCGAGCTGCGACCGTCGCGGGCGGGAGGTCACGGCAGCAGTCCTCAGGCGATGCTCTTCAACCGACCCGGATCCGCCGCCACCCCGGTCGCTTCGCCCGGCTGCGCGGAGTAGCTCAGCGCAGCCTGCACGAACGCCTTGAACAGTGGATGGCCGTTACGGGGGGTCGAGGTGAATTCCGGATGGAACTGGCAGCCCACGAACCAGGGGTGGCCCGGCAGCTCGATCATCTCGCACAGATTGTCCTGGGCGGACGTCCCGCTGACTTTCAGCCCCGCCGCCTTCAGCCGCGCCAGGTAGTGATTGTTGACTTCATAGCGGTGGCGATGCCGCTCCACGATGCGGTCCTGGCCGTAGATCCGGCGCACGGCGGAATCCGGCTCGAGGACGCACTCCTGGCCGCCGAGCCGCATCGTGCCGCCCAGATTGGACTGCGTGTCGCGCCGCTCGACGCGGCCGTCGCGATCCTGCCATTCGGTGATGAGGGCAATCACCGGATGGGGTGTCTCGGGATCGAACTCGGTGCTGTGGGCACCGGCGAGCCCCGCCATGTTGCGGGCAAACTCGATCACGGCCAGCTGCATGCCGAGGCAGATGCCCAGATACGGCACCCCGGCCTCGCGCGCGTAGCGGATCGCCTTGATCTTGCCCTCGACGCCGCGCTTGCCAAAGCCGCCCGGCACCAGGATCGCGTCCATGTTCTGGAGGCTGGCGATTCCGTTCTTCTCGATGCTCTCGGAATCCACGTAATGAATCTTGACCCGCGCCCCGGTATGAATGCCGGCGTGGATCAGCGCCTCGGTCAGGGATTTGTACGACTCGGTGAGGTCGACGTACTTGCCCACCAGCGCGATGTTGACGGAGCGCTGCGGATGCTCCAGCGCGTGGACCAGCCGGTCCCAGCTCGACAGATTGGCGGGCGGCGGTGCGAGACTCAGCTTCCGGCACACGATGTCATCGAGCTTCTGGGCGTGCAGCATCGCGGGAATCTTGTAGATGCTGTCCACGTCCGTCGCCGAGATCACCGCTTCCATCGGCACGTTGGTGAAGAGCGCGATTTTCCTGCGGTCGTCCTCGGGCAGCGGCCGGTCGCTGCGGCCGAGCAGCACGTCCGGCTGGATCCCGATCTCGCGCAATTCCCTCACCGAGTGCTGCGTGGGCTTGGTCTTGATCTCGCCGGCGGTCGCGACGTAGGGCACGAGCGTGAGGTGGACGAAGCAGCAGTTCTCGCGCCCCAGCTCGATCCCCATCTGGCGGATCGCTTCCAGGAAGGGCAGCGACTCGATGTCGCCCACCGTGCCGCCGACCTCGACGATCGTCACCTGCGCTTCGCCGGCCCCGCGGCGGATGAAATGCTTGATCTCGTCGGTGATGTGGGGGATGACCTGCACGGTGCCGCCGAGGTAGTCGCCCCGGCGTTCCTTCCGGATCACGCTCTCGTAAATCTGGCCGGTGGTGAAGTTGTTGCGCTTCGACATCTTGGCGTGCAGGAAGCGCTCGTAATGGCCCAGATCCAGGTCGGTCTCGGCGCCATCCTCGGTGACGAATACCTCGCCGTGCTGGAACGGGCTCATGGTCCCCGGATCCACGTTGAGATAGGGATCCAGCTTGACCATCGAGATCTTGAGGCCGCGGGATTCCAGAATCGCGGCGAGAGAAGCGGCGGCGATGCCTTTGCCCAGAGAGGATACGACCCCACCCGTGACAAAGATGTATTTGTTGCTCATCGCATAGGCCGGCGGTTTGCGTATTTTATCTAAATTCGGCGCCGCGTCCAAGGATTTGCGCGCTCCGGCGGCCTGCTGGCGGGGCGTCTAGGCTCTTTTTTCGCTTGAAGTCTCCTTTGCGAGGTAGAGCCAGGTCTCCACGACGGTGTCGGGGTTGAGCGAGAGGCTCTCGATGCCTTCCTCCACCAGCCATTTCGCGAGATCCGGGTGGTCGGACGGCCCCTGCCCGCAAATGCCGACGTACTTGCCGGCGCGCCGGCAAGCCTGGATCGCGAGATGCATCATTTGCTTCACTGCCGGATCACGCTCGTCGAAGCTTGCCGCAATGAGCCCCGAGTCGCGGTCGAGCCCGAGCGTCAACTGGGTCATGTCGTTGGAGCCGATCGAAAACCCGTCGAAATGCTCGAGGAACTGGTCGGCGAGGATCGCGTTCGACGGCAGCTCGCACATCATGATGACGCGCAGCCCGTTCTCCCCCCGCTTCAGGCCGTTGGCCGCGAGCAGCTCGAGGACCTTCCGCGCTTCCGCCACGGTGCGCACGAACGGCACCATGATCTCGATGTTGGCAAGGCCCATGTCATTGCGAACCTTCCTGAGCGCGCGGCATTCGAGCTGGAAGCAATCCCGGAACGAGGGATCGAGGTAGCGCCCGGCGCCCCGGAAACCGAGCATCGGATTCTCCTCGCGCGGCTCGTAGCGTGCGCCGCCGGTGAGAGCGGAGTACTCGTTCGACTTGAAATCGGACAGACGCACGATTACCGGCTTGGGCCAGAACGCCGCGCCGAGCGTGGCGATGCCCTCCACGAGCTTCTCCACATAAAACGTCACCGGGTCGGGGTAGCCGGCGCTGTGCTCCTCGACCGCGAGCTTGAGATCGGACCCGAGATCGGGATAGGCGAGCACCGCCCTGGGATGCACGCCGATCATGCGCGCGATGATGAACTCGAGCCGCGCGAGCCCTACCCCCTCGTTGGGCAGACGCTGGAACTCGAAAGCGAGCTCGGGGTTGCCGACATTCATGGTGATCTTGACCGGCGCCTTCGGGATACCCTTCAACGAGAGGTCGAGCACCTCGGTTTCGAGGACTCCCCGGTAGACGAATCCGGTGTCTCCTTCGGCGCAGGACACCGTGACCGGGCGCCCATCCTTTAGCACCTGCGTGGCGTCGCCGCAACCCACCACCGCGGGTATGCCGAGCTCGCGCGCGATGATGGCAGCGTGGCAGGTGCGGCCGCCGCGGTTGGTGACGATCGCCGCCGTGCGCTTCATCACCGGTTCCCAGTCGGGATCGGTCATGTCCGTCACCAGCACGTCGCCGTCGCGTATGCGCGACATCTCGGCGGCGCTGCGGATCACGCGGACCGGGCCGCTGCCTATCCGCTGGCCGATCGCGCGGCCCGTCGCGAGCACTTCGGAGTGCTGTTTCAACCGGTAGCGCCGCAGCGTGTCGACCTTCTCCGCCGCTTTCACGGTCTCCGGACGCGCCTGCAGGACGTAGAGCTTGCCGTCGACGCCGTCCTTGCCCCACTCGATGTCCATCGGCCGCCGGTAATGGTCTTCGATTGCCAGCGCGTAGCGCGCCAGCTCCTCGACTTCGGCGTCGTCGATCGAGAAGCGGCGCCGGTCGAGCTCCGGCACGCTCACCGTCGTCACCGACGCCCCCCCCTGCCGCGCGTCGGCGTACACCATTTTGACCGCCTTCGAGCCGAGCCCCCGGCGCAGTATCGAGAGCTTTCCTTCGCGCAGGGCGCGCTTGTAGACGTAGAACTCGTCGGGATTGACCTTTCCCTGCACCACCGTTTCGCCCAGCCCGTAGGCGGAGGTGATGAACACGACCTGATCGAAGCCCGACTCGGTGTCGAGCGTGAAGATCACGCCGCTCGCACCCAGGTCGCTGCGCACCATGCGCTGGATGCCCGCCGACAAGGCAACCTCTTCGTGCGTGTAGCCCTTGTGCACGCGGTACGAAATCGCGCGATCGTTGTAGAGCGACGCGAAGACCTCCTTGACCGCGGCGTAGAGCGGGTCGAGCCCGTGCACGTTGAGCAAGGTCTCCTGCTGGCCGGCAAACGACGCATCGGGAAGGTCTTCGGCCGTGGCCGACGAGCGCACCGCGAACGTGGCATCCGCGCCGGCGCCATCCGCCAGCCTGCGGTAGGCGTCCGCGATGTCCTGTCGCAGCGGCCCGGGGAGTTCCTGCGCCAGGATCCAGCCCCGGATCTCCGCGCCGGCGCGGGCGAGCGCGGAGACGTCGGCGACATCCAGCCCGCGCAACCGCCGCGCCAACCGCTGGTCGAGCCCGCCCTGCGCGAGAAATTCGCGGTAGGCCTGCGCCGTCGTGGCGAATCCGCCGGGCACCCGCACGCCGGCGCCCCCGAGCTGGCTCATCATCTCGCCGAGGGACGCGTTCTTGCCGCCGACGTCGGCGACATCCTTCATGCGCAAGGCGGCGAAATCGAGGACGCGGCGGGTCGTGCTCATGGCTCCAGAAGTGACGCTGAATTGTGCATTGCGGAGAAAGCGGTTATTTTAACGGCAATTCCCGCAGGGGGCAGCACCGGTGGCGAAACCTCGTACGGCTTTTTTCGTTTCCGACCGCACCGGCATCACCGCCGAGATGCTCGGTCACAGCCTGCTTACCCAGTTCGACAAGGTGCGCTTCAATGAGGTGACGCTGCCGTTCGTCGACACCGTCGAAAAGGCGCGCGATGTCGTGGCCAAGATCAATGCGCAGGGTGCCGCCGATGGCGAGCGCCCGATCGTCATCAGCACGCTTGCGCTCACCGAAATCTCGCAGGTAGTCGGCGAGGCCGACGCATTGTTCCTCGATTGCTTCGAGATCTTCATCTCGCCGCTCGAGCGCGAGCTGGGCGTGCGGGCGTCTCATGCCATCGGACGCTCGCACAGCGTCGCCGATTTCGTCAACTACCACCACCGCATCGAATCGGTGAACTACGCCCTGTCCCACGACGATGGCGTCTCGAGCCGCGACCTCTCCGAGGCCGACGTCATCCTCGTCGGCGTCTCGCGCTGCGGAAAGACGCCGACGTGCCTTTACCTGTCGATGCAGTATGGCATCCGCGCGGCGAATTATCCCCTGATACCGGAGGATTTCAGCAGCATGCGCCTCCCGGTTCAGTTGCGTTCCCTGCGCGGGAAGCTCTACGGCCTCACCATCAAGCCCGAGCGGCTGGAGAGAATCCGCAACGAGCGCCGGCCCGGCAGCCAGTACGCGACGCTTTCCAACTGCGAGTTCGAGGTGCGCGAGGCGGAAGCGCTGATGCGCCAGGAAGGCATCCCTTTTCTCGACGCCACCAGCAAATCGGTCGAGGAACTTGCCACCACCATCCTGCATGAGGCGAAGCTGCTGCGGCGCATCTACTAGCCGACAGCTGATAGCTGCCGGACGCGCTCGAACAGGCACACCGCCGCGGCAGCCGTGACATTGAGCGACTCGGCCGCGCCGGGCATGGGTATGGATACCACGGTGTCCGCGGCCGCGAGCAGTGCCGCGCGGAGACCGGAGCCTTCGTTTCCAAACATGAATCCGACTGCGCCCGTCAGCCCGGTCTCGAATATGCTTCGCGGCGCACGCGGGGCCGTCGCGACGAGCGTGCCCTGGAAATCCCGCGCTACCGCGAGCAGGTCCGCGTCCTCGTGGATATTCAGCATGAAATGCGCTCCCATGCCCGCGCGCAGCACGCGGGGCGACCAGGCGTGCACGGAGCCCTTCGAAAGCACTACATGCCCCACCCCCGCTGCGGCGCACGAGCGCAGAATCGAGCCGAGGTTGCCCGGGTCCTGGAGGTCCTCGAGCAGCACGCAACACTCCATGCCCTGCGGCACCACCCGGGAGCGGGGCGTCTCGATGACCGCCACGATGCCGGTCGGGGTCGCGACGGAGGAAAGGCCGTCGAACAGCGCATCGCCGAGCGCGAGGATCTCTGCTCCTCTCATCTCCTCCAGCAGCGCCCGCACTTCCGGATTCGCAAGACCGTTGCGGCTGACCGCAATGCTCCGGGGCAGCCCGACGTGCTTGTGGTAGGCCGCGGCCAGGTGCACTCCATCCAAGACCGACAGGCCGGTCTTCCTCCGCTCCTGGGACGACTGCACGAGCTTGCGCAGCGCCTTGTAGCGCGGATTGGCCGCGGAACTGATCTGCTTCAAGAGGACGGCCTTGAGGGGCTCGTCGGCGCCTAAGCGCGCGCAGCGGTCAGCAAGCGTACCGGCCCGAAGCTGCGCCGGTGTGCCGCGCAAGCGCCGTGCGCGCGCAGCGCCTCCAGGTGCGCCACGGTGGGATAACCCTTGTGCTGGTCGAACCCGTACCGGGGATGGATCTCGTGCAGCGCACGCATTTCCGCATCGCGCGCGACTTTCGCGAGGATCGAGGCCGCCGCGATGCCGTCGAGCGTGGCGTCTCCGCGCACCACGCTGCGCACGGGAACCGCCAGCCGCGGACAATGCAAGCCATCCACCCACACCTCGGCCGGCACGACGGCGAGTTCCTCCACCGCGCGGCGCATCGCGAGGAGGCTCGCCTGCAGGATGTTGAGGGCGTCGATCTCCTCGACGCTCGCGCTGGCCACGCTCCAGGCCGTCGCATGCAACGTGATCTCCGCCACAAGGGCTTCACGCCGCGGAGCGCTGAGCGCCTTGGAATCGGCGAGCCCCGGGATCGGCCGCGCGGGATCGAGGATCACCGCGGCGGCGAAGACCGGCCCGGCAAGCGGGCCACGTCCGGCTTCATCGACGCCGCAGATCAGTGCCCCAAGGCCCTTCATACGGACGAGCCGTCGAGCAACGGGAGAATGGCGGCAGCCGCTGCGCCGGCCGCATCCCGGCGCAGCTCCGTGAGCAGGCGACCCAGGCGTACTTCAAGGCGCTGCCGCATGATCGGGTCGAACAGCAGGTTGGTGACCGCCTGCGCGAGGTTTTCGGGGGTGGCTTCGTCGTGCAGGAACTCCGGGACGATGAACTCACCGGCCAGGATGTTGGGCAGCCCGACGTACGGAAGGTACGACTGCGTACGGTGGAGGAGCACGCTCAGCGGGGCCGCCCGGTAGGTGATGACCATGGGCCGCTTCAGCAGCGCCGCTTCCAGCGTCGCGGTGCCCGAAGCCGCCAGCACGACGTCGGAAGCTGCCATGGCTTCGTGCGCATGCCCGAACATCATGCTCATGGCGAGCGCACCCGCTTCGCGGCGGTACAGCGCCGCTTCGAAGATGTCGCGGGTCTCGCGGCTCACGAACGGGACGAGAAACTGCACGCCCGGGACGGCTTCGGCGATTTTCTCGGCCGTCGCCACGAACAGATCCGACAGCCGCGTCAGCTCCGTCACGCGGCTGCCGGGAAGCAGCGCCACGATCTTGGCTGCGGCGGGCAGGCGCAATTGCTCGCGCATGGCGGCGGGCCCAGGAAAAGCGCCGAGCTGGTCCGCGAGGGGATGCCCGACGTACGCCACCGGCACTTGCGCACGCTCGAAAATGGCCGCCTCGAACGGGAACAGGACGAGCAGCTTGGACACCGCCCGCCGGATCTTGTGTATCCGCCCGGCGCGCCACGCCCAGACCGTGGGACCAACATAGTGCACGGTCGGCACGCCGGCGGACTTGAGCTTCAGCTCGAGGCCGAGATTGAACTCGGGTGCGTCGATTCCGATGAACAGCCGTGGGCGCTCGCGCAGGAAATGCGCCGCGAGGCGGCGCCGGATGCCGGCGAGCTCGGGGAGATGGCGCAGCACCTCCATGATGCCCATCACCGCGAGCTTTTCCATCGGGTAGAGGGTCTCGAAGCCGGCGCCCGTCATCTTCGGACCTCCGATGCCGGTAAACCGGGCGTTCGGAACATGCCGGCGCAGCGCCTGGATGAGGTGCAGCCCCAGCGCATCGCCCGAGGGCTCGCCGGCGACCATGGCGATGGTCAGCGGCTCCATCAATCTCCAACCTCGGCTAACTGGTTGACAAACCAGTTGCCGCAGTCCATTTCCCCTCGCCCCTCGGGAGAGGGGGAAGGGGTGAGGGGTCGAGCATCGTCGACGATTTTCACGATGCTCGTTAGCGGGCGATTCCGCGTCCCGAAGGGGACAGGAAATCCAGGATGATCTGGAGCTCTGGGCATTCGGTCCTCTGGCGCGCGAGCTGCGCCTTCGCCTGTTCCAGCGTGAGGCCTGAGCGGTAGAGAGTCTTGTAGGCCCGATTGAGCCCGGTGATGGTGTCGGCCGTAAAGCCGCGGCGCTTAAGGCCCTTGACGTTGAGGCCGTAGGGTTTTGCGGGGTTGCCGGAGACCGTCACATAGGGCAGCACATCCAGCAGCACGATCGAGCCGCCCCCCGTAATACTGTGGCTCCCGATGCGGCAGAACTGGTGCACGCCGGTGAAGCCGCCGAGTATGGCGTGGTCACCGACATGCACGTGCCCGCCCAGCGTCGCGCCGTTGGCAAACACCGTGTGACTTCCGACCTGGCAGTCATGGGCAAGGTGAACGTATGCCATGAACCAGTTGTCATCTCCGACGCGCGTCACGCCGGCGTCCTGTGCTGTTCCGCAATTAAAGGTGCAGAACTCGCGGATGGTATTGCCGTCGCCGATTTCCAGACGCGTCGGCTCACCGCCGTATTTCTTGTCCTGGGGAATCTCGCCGATGGACGAGAACTGGAAGATGCGATTGCGCCGGCCGATCCTGGTGTGGCCGGTGACCACGGCATGAGGGCCGATCCAGCACTCTGCGCCGATCTCGACATCCGGTCCTACGACGGCGTAGGGGCCGATCTCGACATCCGGCGCGATGCGCGCACGCGGGTCGACGATCGCTGTGGGATGAGCCTTCACGGGCAGGACGGACCCCTTACGAATGCGGCACCGGCGCAGTCCGTCCGTCCGCCTGGAGCGAGCGCACCGTGCACATCATCTCGGCCACCGCCACCACTGCATCCTCGACCAGTGCCTGCGCCGTATATTTCCAGATACCTCGGACGTGGCGTTCCAGGACGACTTCCAGGCGCAGCGTGTCACCGGGCATGACCGGCTTCTTGAACCGGGCGTTGTCGATCCCGGCGAAATAGTAGACCAGGCGTTCGTCGGCCCGATGCTGCTCGCTGTGAAAGGTCAGGATGGCGCAGGCCTGCGCCATCGCCTCGATGATCAGCACCCCCGGCATGACCGGGTGATGGGGGAAATGGCCCTGGAAGTACGGCTCGTTGATGGTGACGTTTTTCAACGCCGTCAAGCGCTTGCCCGGCTCGCAGGACAGCACCCGGTCGACCAGCAGGAAGGGGTAGCGGTGCGGGAGATATTCGAGGATCTTGTTGATGTCCATGCCGCTCACGGCTTGCTCCTTTTTGGCTGCTTCGATTTTTTCTCCAGCGCCCGTACCCTGCGCGCCAGCTCCGCGAGATGGCGCAGCTGCGCCGCGTTCCGGAGCCAGTCCCGATGCGGCTCGAACGCATAGGCCCCAGTGTAGGTGCCGGGACGGTCGATCGACTTGGTGATCAGCGTGTAGGTCGAAATTTCCACGCCGTCGGCGATGGTGATGTGCCCGGCAATGCCCGATGCGCCGCCGATCCGGCAGTGGCGCCCGATCTTCGCACTGCCGGCGATGCCCGTGCAGGCAGCAATCGCGGTGTGAGCGCCGATCCGCACGTTGTGACCGACCTGTATCTGATTGTCGAGCTTCACGCCCTCCTCGATCACGGTATCGTCGAGCGCGCCCCGGTCCACCGTGGTGTTGGCGCCGATCTCCACGTCGTTGCCGATCACCACGCATCCGACCTGCGGCACCTTGACCCAGCGCCCCTCCTCCATCGCGAGGCCGAAGCCATCGGAGCCGATCACGACGCCCGCATGA
>Ga0326597_10011515_pt1 | contig 11720 bp, 10 predicted proteins | sample RVTome_12_FD_203789 | JGI IMG/M metagenome (GOLD analysis project Ga0326597, IMG submission 203789) | Soil microbial communities from uranium-contaminated site in the Upper Colorado River Basin, Wyoming, United States - RVT100D185 | ecosystem: Environmental > Terrestrial > Soil > Contaminated >...
CCGCCCGTTGCTTGAGACCTCGACGACGCGATCCGCCGTCGCCTGATCCTTATAGCGCCCGAAGTTCCGGGAGAATTCGGACGCGGGTATAGGTTCGCGCATTGGCTTGCTCCTTCCGCATTTTGCGTAGTATACGTAAAGTGCGCGATATTTGAAGCTAGTAAGTGCAGTCTCCGCGGCGCCATTCCCAATGGTATTTCCGAACATCAAGCAAATCGAAATCAACGACGATACTGTTTTGATTCGCTCTGGGTTCGAAGGCGTTCAGCATCTCGTTCATATCGACGTGACGTCGCACGACGAAATGCCGGTATCTACCCACGGGCACTCCATAGGAGTGAGCGGGTGATCGGAACAGTACCCCGTTCCTAAGCAATTGGTTGAAAAGCAACTCTCTTCAACGCAGCCATTGATATGGGCCGCATTGTGGGCCCAATTTTCGCACATAGGCTTGGCGCCGGTCGAGGACAAGTCCGCCGAGGTCCAGGGACGACCACCGACAGCCATACAGGCAGTCAATGCTTCATCGCCAGTGCTTCGAGCTGCGCTGGTGGAAGCAGCGAGAACAGAGTCTTCATGCAGCGCGCTTCCTCGCCTGGACTGTGGGCCTAAGAACCGCTTGAAATCGCGGTTGAACTGCGAGGGGCTCGTAGCCCACGCGTGCAGCCGCGGCCGCCGCGACCGTATGCATCCACCAGGCAGCGCCTAGAAGAGACGGCTATGGACTCGCTCGCTGCTCGTGGATCGTTCCGGGTCTGGAGGACTCCCTCTCCGCAATATTGCCCTAATCATCAGTCAGTTACGTTGTGAGAATCGAGCCTGTCCCACATACGGCCCCACAAGACGTTCGCAGTAAGATCGGTACGTTTCGCCAACCGGCCGTTTCGCGACCGAGTTATCGCCGTATCGATTTCGCGAGTTCTGGGAAGGATTGAAAACGTCATCGTGGAGCCCGAGCCGCAGGTTCGAAGGTCAAACTCGACTCCGGCTACTCGGGCACGACCGCGGTATGATCGCAGAGCAACGAGCAAGACCGACCCTAGCAGCCACTTGTGATCCCCCGCTCACGAGTCCTTGAGGATCTCTAAGGCCGCATCTACCTGATCGGGCGGCACCTGGAGTTGAACGCCTGCCATCCCGCCTTCCATCGAGACACCGACTCCCACGACGACGCAAGGAATTCCAGCTGCATCTAATGCGATTTTGACTGCTTGCGCTTCGAACGGTGTAGGGTATGTCTTGATGGTAACCAAAATAGTCGCCGCGGCACTGGGTACCATTGTCTTATAGCATGAGACGGCGAATTACCGGAGCCGATGTCGGTGATTCGAACCGGGATCGCCGTAGAATCGGCTTGACAGGCGACTCTCGAACGACGCACATGGCCTGCTAGCCCGAACGGCTACTCAATCCTCGAGAAGATAGATGGGAGATAGTCGGATCGTTCGCCTATCGATAGATCCGACGAGTGTTTCAACCCACCGGGGGTGAGCGGGGCTGCGGTAGCTTACCCTTGAGGAAGCTCGTGAGCCCGAGCGTACTGAGAAGCGCGACGAGCTGGCCGCTGACGGTGAGCAGGATCTTTTTTACACGGGCTCTCCAGTTCGCCCGTGTGCAGCGGGTAGACGGCGTTGTAGGCGCGCTCGATCAAAGGCAGCGCCGTCGCGTCGTAGCGGACGTCCATCCAGCCGCCCGGTGCATCAACGTAGACGCGGCTCATGCCGTCGGGATGCCACTGCGCGGGTTGCTTGACACCGATTGTTCTGGCCGATGCGGCGTGGTTTTCGGCAGGGATTCCGGATTCGCAGCCCGAGCGCTATTGAGCGGATTCGATCGTCGCCACCGTGCCTCCGCATTTTATTGTGACAGCGAAACAGGGCTTTGAGCTTAAAGCTCATCGTCATCACGGGCCAGCCGGCACTTTCCATGGGTTCGTGTGAGCAGGGCCAAGTGTTGAAAGGGTTTTTGCGGCATTTTCAGATGCGACACTATGAAACGACGTGCTGCTCAAAAACGCAGGGTGAATCGAGCACCACCTCCAGGATTATCAGAGACTGCCACGTCACCACCGTGTGCCTTCATAATCTCTTTCACGATGGCGAGCCCGAGCCCGGCACCGGCGCCACATGACTCCCTGCCGCGCCAGAAACGATCGAATAAATGTGCCAGGTCCTCAGCCCGCACGCCCGTGCCGCAATCGGCGACGCTGATGCAGCCATCCGCTGCAACCTCTACAGTCACCTCGGCGTGAGGCGGCGTATGCGCCATCGCGTTCTCGACCAGATTGCGTAACGCGTCCTCGATCGCATGGCGGTTCCCCCGAACGTGAACCGCCGTATCTGTGCCGACAAGCGCCACGGAACGCTCCTGAGCGATCGCAATCGGGGCCATATATTCGACAACATCGGCTGCAATCTTCGCGAGATCCAGATCCTCAGAAACATCCATCGCGACACCATCGAGACGAGCCACCCGCAGTAACTGATCGACCAGCCGATTCATGCGGGCGACGTCCTGCCGCAGCTTCACTAGATCACCGTCGCCTTCAATGCCGTCGAGCGCGGCCGTGATGATCGCAAGCGGAGTCCTGAGCTCGTGCGCCGCGTTTGCGGTGAACCGGCGCTGCACGGTGAAACCCTGCTCGAGGCGGTCGAGTGCGCGGTTCACGGCCCCGACCAGCGGGACGACCTCGGTTGGCAGGTCATCCGTCGGTAGCCGTACCGATATCGAGCTCGGCTCTATTGCTGCGGCTTGCGCCGCAGCCGCACGCAGCGGCGCGAGTCCCCGCCGGATCGCGAAAACACCGACGAGCAGCGTCGCTGCGACGAATATGGGAATGATCCATGCGATGTCGAAAATGAACTCGTCGAGCATCGCATGCAGCAGCGCATCCACGTCGCTCGCGTCCGCCACGGTCACCGAAAGTGGGCCCGCCGCGCTCGCCAATGCCACGTCCAGACCGTAGTAGTCTTGTGCGTCGCTCCCGAACTACCTAAGGCGGAAGAACTTGGGCTCCGGATCGGCTGGCGGCTGCGCTGCGGCGAAAGCCCGAATGGCGGCGTCCGAAGCGGCGATCACGTCGCCGTTGCGGTCACGCACTGCAAACAGCGATGTCCCCAACGGTGCCTGGTAGGCGGCAGCAAGCTCGCTCGGAAGGGCAAGCGTCGAGCCAGCGGCGCCATCGTCCACGGCGCGCGCCAGTGCCTGTGCTCGCTCGATGAGATTCTGCTCGCTCAGCGACTCCGCTACCGTATAGGTTTGATAGAAGAGCGCCACGACCGCAAGCGCGGTCGCGCCGAGAAACAGAGCGGCGAGACGCAAAATCAGCTGACGCTCCAGCGAGCGCGGGTGCAACAAACTCACTGCTTGGGCTCCGCGAGCAGATAGCCGACACCGCGTACCGTGTGAATCTCCGGCGCCGCGCCGCGCTCAATGAGCTTGCGCCGTAGATGATGAACATGAACGGGCACGGCATTCGAATCGATCTCTTCGTCCAGCCCATAAAGCTTGTCCTCGAGAACGGCCCTCGGCACGACGCGACCGAGCCGGCGCATCAGATGCTCGAGAATGGCCGTTTCGCGCCGCGATAAGGGGACGCTGGCGCCGTCTACCGTCGTGTCGCGGCCGAGGGTGTCAAAGGTGACATTGCCGGCCTTGAGCACGAAGCCGAGCGCTCCGCCCGGCCGCCGCAGCAAGGCCCTGATTCGTGCGATGAGCTCGACCGTTGCGAACGGCTTGACGAGATAATCGTCCGCACCCGCGTCAAGACCGAGCACTCGGTCCTCGATCGCATCGCGCGCCGTCAAGACCAAGATCGGCACATCGCGACCCGCCGCGCGTGCGGCGGCGAGCACGGCGAGGCCATCGCCATCCGGCAGGCCGAGATCTAAGACGGCGGCATCGTAAACGATGCTCGCAAGCGCTTCGTTCGCTTCGGCGGCGCTTGCCACGGCATCAACGGTGAAATCTGCCTTGCGGAGCGCAACGGTTAGCACCTCGGCAATCCGCTGCTCATCCTCGACAACCAAAAGGCGCACCGCTGTACCCCTCTGTTCCTGCGCTCCCGGTGCGCCGACGCGGCACCCGATGCCATCACCATGGCTCGCGTCGATTATCGCAGTATTAAGCCGTCTGGACTCAGTGCCGCGGAGCGTGGTCCGATAATACTGCCTTAATCGAACCGAGCCATCCTAAGCGCGGGTTGGGCCACGAGTGACGCGACATCGCGCTTCGCCTGCCTGTTGCGCTCGTCGCAACCGTCCGCGTCGCAGGGAGAGACACCATGAAACGTTTGCTGATCATCTTGGCGGCCGTTGGAATCGCGGCCAGCGCGGCTGCGGAAACCGACGACTTCGACCAAGCGCCCGTCGGCGCAGCGCCGCCCGGCTGGACTTGCGGCGTAACGGGCCGGGGCACGCCCGTCTGGGCCGTGCAGTCAGACCCTGCTGCCGCGAGCGAGCCCAACGTCCTCAAACAGTCGGGTAGCGGCACGTTTCCGTGGTGCGCGAAGACGACGGTATCGATCGAGGATGGCTACGTCGAAGTGAAGTTCAAGCCGCTGGAGGGACGAGAAGACCAAGCTGGCGGACTCGTGTGGCGGTGGAAGGACGGCGGTAACTACTATGTCGCGCGGGCCAATGCGCTGGAGAACAATGTCTCGCTCTATTACACAGAGGATGGACGAAGACGCACCATCCAGTACGTTGATGCGCCGGTCGCAGCCAACCAGTGGCATACGCTGCGAGCCGTGTTCTCGGGCACGGTCATCCAGGTTTTTCTGGATGGTAAACTGCACATCGATCTCAGCGACACTCACATCATCGGCGCTGGGGCCGTCGGAGTCTGGACGAAAGCGGACAGCGTGACGGACTTTGACGACTTCACGTTCTCCGTACGATAGCAGGCGCTCTTCTGGCGAAGATCGGAACTGCGGGAAGCTGCCATGAACGATAGAACACTGCGGGTTGTTGCTGCGCTCGTCGGCCTTGTCTTCGTGTCAAGCTGTTCTGAGTCTCCTGACGCCCGGAGCGAAGTCGTCATCTACACGTCGGTCGACGAAATCTTTGCACGACCCATTGCGGCGCGATTTGAAACGGAGACGGGCATCCGCGTCCTTCTGGTCCCCGATACGGAGGAGACCAAGAGTACGGGTTTGTTGAATCGTTTGATTGCGGAAAGAGCGCGCCCACAGGCGGACGTTTTTTGGAGCGGCGACCCCGTGCGAGCGGCAATCCTCAAGTCGCGGGGGATCAGCGAGCCGTATCAATCCCCTCAGGCCGAGGACCTGCCGACCCTTTACAGCGACGCCGACGGGCACTGGACCGGATTCTCGGCACGCGCGCGTGTGTTGATCTATAACACGGATCTCGTGCCAGAGCGCGAGCAGCCGACGTCGGTTATGGATCTCGTCGACCCGCGCTTCAGGGACCGAAGCGCGATTGCGAACCCGTTGTTCGGCACGACGTCGATGCACGCGGCGGCACTCTTCCAGGTGCTCGGCCCCGAGCGCGCGCGCGAGTTCTTCGAGCGATTCATCGAGAACGGCGGCACGATCGTCTCTTCCAATGGTGAGGTCCGGCGGCGCGTCGCGGCCGGCGACTTTGCCATTGGGATCACCGACACAGACGATTTCAACGTGGCGCTTCTCGAGGGCCGGCCCGTTCGTGCCGTGTATCCGGATCAAGACGGAATGGGAACGCTGGTCATCCCGAACGCCGCCGTCCTGATCGCGGGCGCGCCAAATCCCGCCGCAGGCAGACGGTTCATCGACTTCGTGCTACGGCCCGAGACCGAGCAAGCGCTTGCCGAGAGCGAAGCCGCACAGATCCCGTTGCGCCCTTCGGTTCCTGCTCCGGAACGTGTTGCGCGGCTGAGCGAGATACGAGCCATGAGCGTGAATTACACGACGCTCGGCGACGAGCTCGAAGACTTGAGCGCCGGATTTCTCGCTGACTGGGTTGCCCGAAACAGCGAATGATTTCACCGGCTGCCCTCGAACGCCCCGGACATTGGCGAACGATTGGCGTCATCGCAGGAGTCTTGATCGTCAGCTCACCGGCGCTGCCCTTGCTGCAGCTCGCTTTCGACGGCTCGCGCGGCTTCGATATCGGGGCGGGTTTCGACACCTATCTCGCGCGAAGCTTCAAAGTCGGCATCGGCGCTTCCGCATTGGCGCTCGTGCTGGGGTTTCCATGCGGTCTCATCGCTGGTCTCTATCGATTCCCTTCGCAGAACGTCTTGCTCGCCTTGCTCGCTCTCCCGCTCTTGGTGCCCTCCTTTCTATGGGCCATCGGCCTGTCGATGCTCCGCATCGAGCTCGGGCTCTCCCCGGAGAGCCTGCTTTCCGGGGCGCTCGGCACTGTGATGGCCTTCGCGGCGCTCGGCACCGGGCTGGTTCTGTTTGCCACGCTGCTTGCGACTCGCGCGCTGGCGGCTCGCGCCATCGATGCGGCGCGGCTGGCTGGCGGCGAGCTCAACGTACTCAGGTATGCGGGACGGGCGACTTTACCGGCCGGAGCCGCGGCCTGCCTGCTTGCCGGGCTGATTAGCTTCGCCGATCCGGGGCCTGGACAGATCCTCGGGTACTCGGGCGCCGGCACGCAGATCCTGGTCAGCTTCGCGGCGTTATTCGACTTCGAGCTCGCCGCCCGGCAGAGTCTGGCGATTACGGGCATCGTGTTGCTCGGCGCCATGCCGCTACTCTGGATCCTCGGGCGTCATCTGAGCTATGCCCTGCTGCCGCAGTCCATGGAGCTGATGAGACCCAGGTCTCACGCTGCAGTGAGCGGCTCGGGTCCGTTCCTGCTCGGTCTCGTGCTCATGATTACCCTGGCTCTTCCGCTGGCAGGCCTTGTGTGGCCCGCCTTCACTCAGCTGTGGCTCGAGCGAATTGCCGAAGTCGCTGCGAGAACGGCGGGTAACACACTCTTTTACGGAATCACGGCCGGCGTCGTCGCCACTGCGGTCGCGATACCCATGGTGATCTGCGCGACCCGAACACCTCGCTTGCGTCTCGCGTTGTTGGTCGCGTTGATGCTGGTGTTCGTCTTGCCGCCTGCCGTCGGCGCCCTGGGCGCGATCCTGGTTGCAAGCGCCGCGCCGGCCTGGCTCGATCCCGTGGTGCGCAGCCGTTTCACGGTGGCTGTCGTTCTCGGCCTCCGGCTGACACCGATCGCAGCCATCATCCTGCTGAGAGCGATGGGCGCCGCGCCGCCATCATGGGCATTCTCTGCGGCAATCCACGGCGTCGGCCTCATGACTTACCTGCGCAAGCTGCTCATGCCGTTTCTTGCGAGACCGGTAGCCGTGAGCATCGTGCTGGTCGGCCTTGTCGCCACAGCGGACACCACGACCGTCCTGCTGTTGCAGCCTCCGGGCCGAGATTCATTCCCGGTTGCAGTTTTCACGGTGATGGCCAACGCACCCGAATCCATGGTCGCGAGCTTGAGCTTGGCGTACGTTGTAGCGGGCGCTCTCGCCGCCAGCGCGCTGGCGATCTGGTTCAACACGGAACGCAGCGGCTCCGGACGTTAACTGTTTCACTCATGCTGGACTACTGTTATGAAGAATCCATCGGCTCTTTCGAAAACCTCGTTGACGCATCTGGCCTTGCTCTTGGCCCTCTTCGGCACTGCCGCATGCCACGGCCAGAACGTGCCGAACGAGCGCGGTTTCGTCGGCTCGGAGGCTTGCCGCGACTGCCATGAGTCGATCTACGCGCGTGGGAGCGATACGCTGATGGCCAACATCCTCGTCGATATCGACGAGCGGCCCGAAATCGTTTCGGGCGACTTCTCGACGCCGAACGAGCTCGTTACGTTCGATCTCGACGATGTCGATTTCACCTACGGCAGCAATTGGAAGCAGCGGTACTTCACGCGCGTCGGCGACGACTATTTCGCCCTCCCCGCGCAGTGGGATGTCAAGAACGAAGTCTGGCGCCGCTACAACCCGATGAATGAATGGTGGGTCGAGCACTATCCGGCCGATCAGATGGAGCGCCCGACCGGCCCACTCTGCGACGGCTGTCATTCGACCGACTACAACATCGAGACTAAGACTGTTTCCGAGTGGAACGTCGGCTGCGAGAAATGCCACGGCGCAGGCGCCGAGCACGTCGCGGATCCGACATTTCGAAACATCGTCAATCCCGCACGGCTCGATCACACACGGGGTAACGATGTCTGCATTCAATGCCATTCGCAGGGGCAACCGCGCAACAACCCGATCAACGGGCGCTACTTCGACTGGCCCGTGGGTTACCAGCCGGGCGACCGTCTCGCGAACTTCTGGTTCCTCGAGGAACACCATCTCGGCGAGGAAACGGCGACGCACTGGCCCGAAGGCTCGGCCCACAAGAATCGCATGCAGGGTAACGACTTCGTGCAGAGCGTCATGTACACGAAGGACGTGAGCTGCTGGGACTGCCACGACGTGCACGGCACGGACAACAATGCCGATCTGATCAAGCCTGCCCAGTCACTTTGCCTGACGTGTCATGGCCCAGAGTCGCCCGCGGGCCCCCGCGGAAACACGCTGATTCAGCACACGCAGCACAGCGAGGACAAGGGCATTCAATGCGTCGATTGTCATATGCCGAGCATCGCGAGAACGATCAGCGATGTGAACGTCCGCAGTCATACATTCCGATTCATATCTCCGACAGACACCGAGAAGTACGAGATCCCGAACCCCTGCACGTCCTGTCATGTAGAGCCTATCGATGGCATTGAGATGACCAACGAAGTGGCGGCAGGGCATCTCATGAACTGGGGAAGAATATCCCCCTGGCGGGTGACCCAGTAGGGTGCAGATGCCGTCACTCGTCGAACTGAAGGACGTTTCCCGTCGATACGGCTACTCGGAGATATTCAAGGGCGTTTCGCTGGAGATTCCTGCCGGAGAGCATCTCGCGCTTCTTGGGCCCTCGGGGTCCGGAAAGTCGACGTTGCTTCGGATTATCGCGGGCTTGGATCCGCCCTCCACGGGCGAGGTCTGTCTCTCCGGAAGGCTCGCATCGTCGCCGGGCCGTATCGTCCTTGAGCCCCATGAGCGCGGCCTTGCCATGGTCTTTCAAGACCTCGCCCTCTGGCCGAACCTCACGGCGCTTGAGAACGTCGAGCTCGGTCTGGCCGGCGCCAAGCTCGCGCGGGTTTCCCGCCGCGAGCGGGCGCTTGCAGCCTTGGAGCGCTGCGGCATCGTCGAGCTGACGAACCGTCGGCCCGCCCAGCTTTCGGGCGGCCAACAGCAACGAGTCGCGCTCGCCAGGGCGCTGGCGGTTCAACCGCGGCTGTTGCTGCTCGATGAGCCGTTTTCCGGATTGGACCTTGCGAACAAGGTGCGCCTTTGCGGCGAGATCGTCGGGCTTTGCGAGAGCCTGGGGATCACGCTGCTGGTCGTGGCCCACGACCCACTCGAAGCGCTGGCGCTTTGCTCGAGTGTCGCCGTGCTTGAAGAGGGGTGTATCAGTGAAGCCGGCACATTCGAACGCCTGCTCCAGCAGCCGGCATCCGAAACACTCCGCACGTTCGTTGCGCAGCTCCCCATCCCTTTCCGCCGAACGCCATCTACGGGTTGAAAACGACTATGAGGATTCGACTGATGATCATGACACGACTGATCGCACTCGCCGCTCTCGGCCTTTGCCTTCCGGATCAGGTGCTCGCTCAGGCCGAGACGCGCGAGGCACGTATCGCGACGCTCGAGCGGCAACTACGAACGGCCCAAGCTCAGGTCGCCGAGCTCGAGGCAGTGGTCTCCACACTCATGACGGAGGTCACGGCCCTCAAAGAAGCCGACGAAGGGCCTGTAGACGTCCGGCCCGATGTCGAAGCGCAAGACAGTTACGCAGATCGCGTCTTGGTTACGGATCTTGGCCACGACGAGCGTGAAGAGGAATTGACGCCCCGCCCGGAGCTCTTTGTGCAAACGCGGTATCACGCCAATCCGATCGACGAGGCGACTGAAGAAGACGTAACACGGAACTTCGGTCTGAATCGTATGGAGTTACGGTGGGCCGGACGCGTATCCGAACGTCTCGGCATGGGCTACGAGATTCAATACCATCCGGCTCCGGATGGCGCCCCGGAAGAGCTCGTCAACGACGCCTATGCCGAGTACTACGCGAACGACGCGATAACTCTGAGAGTCGGTCAGTTCGTCAAACCTTTCGGATTCGATATCCAGCACTCCAGCAGCGACAGGGAATCGCCCGAACGAGGGATTTTCGCCGGCTATTTCTTCCCCGGGCAACGGGATCGCGGCGCAATGATATCTGCAAACCTGGGCGGTCTTGCAGCGTGGTCGAGCGGTTTGAGCATCTACGCTGGAGTCTTCAACGGCAACCGCTTCTTCAACGACAACAATAGCGATCTCAACTACAACCTGCGTGTCCGAAAGGTATTCGATGCAATACCGCTCGCAGTGGGCGCTTCGGTCCAGCTCGGCACGCAAATCGCGCCGCCGGGACTCGGCGGCGACGCCGACGAGGACCTCTACGGCCTCGACATTCAGTATGTGATCGGCCGGCTCGGGATACGCGGTGAATACGTGCGCGGCGATATGCCCTCAACTTTCCTGGCACTGGAGCCCGAGTTCGCACCGGCATTCGCGCCCGGCGAGACTTCCTCGGCAACGACCGCGTTCTTCAACTACAACTTGACGGCCAATGACGACATCTACTGGCGCTGGGACCGGTTTGAGAATGATCCTGTCACGGGCAACGACATCAGGGCCTTCAATCTGGGCTACACGCGCCGGCTCGCCGACAACTCGCTGATCGGCATCGACTATCAGAGAAAGAACGACGTGACATTTAACGATGACGAGCTGAACACGAAATTGTCAGTCACATGGAACCTGGAGTACTGAAGCGCAATTCAAACAGGACCAATCGGTCGGCGCCGTGACCGGACTTCGCGAGAGACGTCGCCTTGGATTGTCCGCGGCCATCGGCAGCCTTACGGTGGGCTCGTGCACCGTGGCGCCGGTCACGGCGCAGCCGTCCCTAGCGCTTACGCGCCTTGATCAGACTGCCGTTCTCGACGGCGTCATTGCTGACGAAGAATGGTCGGAGGCCGCCGTAATCGACAAGCGGTTCGTGCAGCTCGAGCCGTCGTTTGGCGAGACGTCGATGCGGTCGAGTCCAGGCGAGACAGTCTGAAGAGTGTCGAGCCTCGGTGCGCTGAATGGAGTCACGTATCCGCAGCAGGAAGTTCAGTGCCAGATGCTGTGCTCGTTACACGCGCACCCCCAGCAACAATCCGGACTCAACAGGTCCCGCAAAAAATGGACTCAATAATGGACTCAAATGTTGTGGCTGTAGGCATACGTCCGCAGAACGCCTCGGATCATCACGAATCTGAAAAAGGCCCCGAAGGGCCTTGTTTTCACCGCCTTGCAGACTTCACCGGTTGTCGGCGGAACTCTGCGGACCACCAAATACTTGGAGCGGGTGATGGGAACAGTACCCGGTCCCTAAGCAATTGGTTGAAAAGCAACTCTCTTCAACGCAGCCATCGATATGGGCCGCATTGCGGGCCCAATTTTCGCACATAGGCTTGGCGCCGGTCGAGGACAAGTCCGCCGAGGTCCAGGGACGACCACCGACAGCCATGCAGGCAATCAATGCTTCATCGCCAGTGCTTCGAGCTGCGCTGGTGGAAGCAGCGAGAACAGGGTCTTCATGCAGCGCGCTTCCTCGCCTGGACTGTGGGCCTAAG
>Ga0326597_10011516_pt1 | contig 11719 bp, 10 predicted proteins | sample RVTome_12_FD_203789 | JGI IMG/M metagenome (GOLD analysis project Ga0326597, IMG submission 203789) | Soil microbial communities from uranium-contaminated site in the Upper Colorado River Basin, Wyoming, United States - RVT100D185 | ecosystem: Environmental > Terrestrial > Soil > Contaminated >...
CGCGCTTGTCCAGGGAACCGGCGCGCACGTAGCGGTTCAGTTTGGAAAAGATCCCTCACTTCGTTCGGGATGACAATTTTAGTACCTGTCATTCCGAGGCGAAGCCGAGGAATCTTTCTTGATGCAAGTAAATCCAATCGCAATGAACCACCAACGGCACGCAAGCGCATCCGCGGCGCATGGACATTGCCGCTCCGGTGCGCTAAACATTCGTTCAAGTATGAAAACAATGGGAAACAAATTCTGGCACTCGGTTCTCCTCGTCATTGGACTTCCCGCGCTTGTCGCCGCCGGCGAGGCGCAAAACGCTTTTAATGACGGGGTGAAGCTTTACCGCGCCGGCAAGTTCAAGGAGGCCATCGCGGCCTATGATCGCGCCGTCAAGGCGGCGCCGGAAGCCGCCGAGGCTTACAACAATCGCGGCCTCAGCTATTTCAAGATGGGCAAAAGCGATGCCGCCGTCAAAGATTACGACGCCGCCATCAAGCTCAACGGCAAATTCACCGACGCTTTGTTCAACCGCGGCAACGCCCTTCTGGCGCACAAGCAGTACGAGCGGGCGATCAAAGATTACGATGAGGTCATCAAGCAGAATTCAAAGATTCCAAGAGTCTACGATCAGCGCGGCCACGCCCATTTCGGTCTCGGACAGTTTGACAAGGCGTTACAAGATTACAACCGGGCGCAAAAGCTTAACCCGAAAGACGCCGAGGTCTATTACCGCCGCGGCCTCGCCTACCGGCGTTTAGGCAAACATGAGCAAGCCATACAGGACTACACGGAAGCGATCAAACTCAAACCGAAAAACGCCGAGGCCTACAACAACCGGGCAAACAGCAATTCCCTGCTCGGTAAATACGACCTCGCCGTCAAGGACTACGACGAAGCGATCAAGCTCGATCCGAAGAACGCGCGTATTTACGCCAACCGGGGATTGATCAAGCAGCGTCAAGGGAAAGACGAAGAAGCGCAAAATGACTTCAAGAGCGCCGTTGATCTCGACCCGAGCTTGAAAGACAAACTTGAACCGGCCGACAAGCGGTGATCTCGATGAAATTACCCGGAATCTATTTTCTGATTTGCTCGATCTTCTTCGTCATGGCTGCGCCGGCTTGGTCCGGGCAGGCGGAACTGGCCCTAGAGGAAGGGCTAAGACTTCATGAAGCCGGCAAACCCAAAGAGGCGATCCGAGAATATGACAAGGCGATTAAGGCCAATCCGAAACTGGCGGAAGCCTATTTTAACCGCGGTAATGCCAATTATGATTTGGGCCAAAACGAGCAAGCGGTCAGAGATTACAGCGAAGTCATTCGCTTGAATCCGAAAGACGCCGAGGCTTATTTCAACCGGGGCAACGCCTACCGTCGTTCAAAGAAGGAGGATCTCGCGCTCAAGGATTTCAGCGCCGCGATCAAGGTCAATCCGCAGGAGGCCAAGAACTACATCAACCGGGGCAGCATCCACTTCGACGCGCGGCGCTACGAGGCGGCGCTGAAGGACTTCGGCGAGGCGTTGCGGCTAAACCCCAAGGATGCTGAAACCTTCTACAATCGCGCCAACAGCTATCTGGCACTGGACAAGAAAGAGGAAGCGATCAAAGATTACGGCGAAGCCCTCAGTTTGGATCCCTCCCTGGTCGATGCCTATTACAACCGGGGAATCGCCCATGCGGATTCGGCTCAGTATGAAAACGCGATCCGGGATTTCGATGAAGTCCTCGCCCGCAATCCCAAATCGTCGCATGCTTTTTACAATCGCGCCCTGTCCAAGGCCAAAACCAATCGATATGAGGCGGCCGTTGAAGACTATAGCGAAGCGATGCGCTTAAATCCCAAGGACCCCGAGGCCCCCTTCAATCGCGGCCGCGCCTACCTTCGCCTGGGAAAATTCGCCCATGCGGCGCGCGACTTCAGCGAAGTCATCGTTATGGAGCCGCGCAATGCCGACGCTTTTATCTACCGCGGTATCGCGAGGATCTATCAAGGGAAGAACAAAGAAGCCGACGCGGACTTCCAAAAAGCTTTTCAGCTCAATCCGGCGATCAAGAAAAACATCCAACCGATCATCGATGAAGCGAAAGCGAAGGCAAAGCTCAAGCAAGAGTGACCTGACACGACATGAGACTGCCTCGTAAATCCATTCATGGTTCGACGCGCTCACCACGAACGGAGGGCGGCATGCCAAATTTGAATCATCTAGCCTTTCGTTCCTTCGATAAACTCAGGACTGGCTCTGAGCTTCGTCGAAGGGCGAACGGCTGATTGCGGCACGATCTCCAACGGTGGAGAGAATTGGACCATGAACGAACCTAACATCATAGGCGGACTTCTCGGCGGCGCCCTGATCGGCCTAGCTTCGGCGCTGCTGCTCTTGCTCAACGGCCGCATCGCCGGTATCTCGGGCATACTCGGCGGTGTCATCAAATCGAATGTTCCAGGCGAGCGCGTCTGGCGCGTCGCCTTCATCCTGGGACTGGTCGGCGGCGCGGCTCTCGATGCTCTCATACGTGGCGGCTTGCCGCTGCGCATGCAGACCGCAGGGCCGATGCTGATTTTTGCCGGCCTCCTGGTGGGCTTCGGTACGCGCCTAGGTTCCGGATGCACTTCCGGTCACGGCGTTTGTGGTCTGGCGCGCCGCTCGCCCAGGTCACTCGTGGCGACGATGATCTTTATGATCGTCGCTGCGCTCACGGTGTTCCTAACCAGGCATTATTTCTGATGGCTGCCATCGTCAGCGCTTTGTTCATCGGCGCCCTATTCGGTTTCGGCCTCGCGGTTTCCGAAATGATCGACCCCGCCCGAGTGATCGGTTTCCTCGACGTCACAGGGAGGTGGGACCCGACGTTACTTTTCGTCATGGGCGGCGCCCTCGCGGTAACCGTGCCGGGGTTTCCGTTGATTCTTCGGCGTGTCCGGCCCTTGCTTGCCGAGTTTTTCGTCCTGCCGACCCGATCAAAACTCGACGGATCGTTAATCGCGGGCGCGATAGTTTTCGGTATCGGCTGGGGCATCGCGGGTTTTTGCCCCGGACCGGCGCTGGCTGCTCTATCGTCAGGCTCTCCCGGCGTGGCGCTTTTCGTCGTCGCGATGATCGCCGGGCAATGGGCGGGTTCGTTGCTTGAGCAGCGGCCATGAGTACGGCGTATTGACATTGACTGGTCTGTTGCATAGGTAAGAAAATAAAACTCAACGGAGGCGAATTATGGGACAGATGGTAAGCTTCAAACGGCCCGACGGCCAGGATTGCAACGGTTATCTCGCCAGCCCTGCCGGCAGCGACAAGGCACCTGGCGTGGTCGTCATTCAAGAGTGGTGGGGGCTCAACGATCAGATCAAAAGCGTCGCCGAGAGACTGGCGAGCCTGGGCTACCGCGCCTTGGTCCCCGACCTGTATAAAGGCAAGGTCGCCCTCGACGTCGCCGAGGCCCAGCATATGATGGCCAACCTCAACTTTGGCGATGCCGCGAATCAGGATGTGAGAGGCGCGGCGCAATATTTGAAGCAGTCCAGCGCCAAAGTCGGCGTCGTCGGCTTTTGCATGGGCGGCGCGCTGACCGTGCTTTCGGCGATGTACGTCAAGGAAGCCAACGCCTGTTCTTCCTGGTACGGCTTTCCGCCGGAGCAAGCCGGCGACCCGAAAACGATCCGGACGCCGCTGCAGCTTCATCTGGCCGAGAAAGACCAGGCGTTCAGTCCCGACGCGGCTCGAGTTCTCGAAGGTAACTTGAAAACGGGCAACGTGCCTTATGAATCCCATTGGTACGATGCCGGCCATGCTTTCTTTAACGAAAAGGGACCGAATTACAACGCCGCCTGCGCCAAGCTCGCCTGGGAACGCACGACGGACTTCTTCGCCAAACATTTGAAGTAGCTATCAGTCGCGCATCTGCGATGCGCGGCGGAACGTCTCACCGCTGAGGCGCCGAGAACGCAGAGTAAAGGACATACTCGCCGGCGCGGAAGCGCGAGCTTCCGCGCCCAAATTTTTCCGTGATCTATGGGTGAAACCCGCGTTGACCTGCTGCATTTGCTCGAAGACCTTCGGGACGCTTACCCCGGTTCTCTGGAAGAGACGATTCTCACGGAGATGATGGCCAACGCCCTGGACTCCGGCGCATCGTCGATCAGCTTCGAATGCGACCTCACGCAAAGCGCCCTGACTACCGTCGACAACGGTTCGGGCATGCAGCGCCGCGAACTGGCGCGCTTCCACGACATCGCCGCGAGCACCAAGACACGCGGGCAAGGCATCGGCTTTGCCGGCGTCGGCATCAAGCTTGGCTTATTGATCTGCGAAGAAGTACTGACGGAAACCCGCCGCGGTAAGACTCACGTGGCAAGCTCGTGGCATATGGCGTCACGCCATCGCGCACCGTGGAAGTGGGTGCCCGCCTCCGGGCTCGTCGTCGAGAGGGGCACGGCGGTGGGTCTCAAAGTGCGCAACGCGCTCTCGCCGTTGCTCGATCCCGGATTTCTCGAGGTAACGCTGCGCCGCCACTATCAGCCCCTGCTTGACCCGGCCTTCGATGAATTTGTCGCTACACACTACCCCAAGGGCATCGCGATCCAGATCAACGGCCACCGTCTTGAAAAGCGGCGCTGGAGCGCGCCGTTACAAGCGCCGTTGGAAATCCGGCTGCTGCGCAAGCGCAAACCCTCCGCTTTCGGCTACCTCATTCGAAACGATTCGGCACTGCCGGAGGATCGGCGCGGTCTGGCGATCAGCACCTACGGCAAGGTAATCCGGCGCGGCTGGGATTGGTTAGGCATGACGCCGTCGGCACCTGAACACATAGGCGGGCTGATCGAAGTCCCGGACCTGGCTGCATGCCTGACGCTCAACAAGGGAGATTTCCTGCGCACGGGTCCGCGCGGCGCGACCTACCTCGCCTATCGCAAAGCCATTCAAGAAGCGGTCGCCAAACAGCTCGCTGCGTGGGGCGATGTCCGGCCGGCGAGCGAAGAAGCGCCACCGCGCGAAGTGCGCCCCCTGCAGCGCGATTTGGCGCACCTGCTGGAAGACCTCGCCATCGATTTTCCGCTGCTGGCGAGTCTCGTCGAACGGCGCGCAGGCGGCCAGAAGCGCCTTGCGCTCGGCGGCAGCAGCGGCGCCGTGGATGGGCGCGCGTTCATCGCCACGACGGTTACGGAGGAAGCGGTTGCAGAGTTGGAAGAAGAATCACCGCCGTCGGCAGATTCAAACGGCGATCAGCCTCAAGTCCTTGAATCGCGGGAGCCGTACGAGCCGAAGGAACAAGGAACCGTTTTGCCCGGCAGCGCCGGCGCGCGCCGTCCCGCGCACTACGGGCTCGACATTCAATTCGAAGACCGCCCCGACGACGTGGACCTGGGACGCCTGATGGAATCGACGGTATGGGTCAACCGCGCTCATCCAGCCTACCGCCGCGCGCTGGCCTCGCGTTCCATCGGCTATCACATCGCGCTGAGCGTCGCCATGTCGCTCGCGCCATTGGCGGTAGAACCCGCTGAACAGAACGGTTTCGTGAACGCATTTCTCTCGCGCTGGGGCGAAGCGCTGGACAAGCCGACAGGGCGCAAAGCATCGAAACGCTAAGCAGGCTCGTAACCGCACCAGCGAATTTTTCCCCAAGCGTTAGAATCCCCCGCGGCTGGAACGATTGAAACTCTTGTGAATCGTTGATTCGCTTGAACGAATGGAACGAATTACACCGGATTCCGTAGTTGAAGTTACAATCTCTAAGGAGCGAGGTGTGAGACTGGAGTAGCGAAGGCACCCATAACCACAGGATCAAAGTACTTTTTGGTGCTTGGCAATCTGTTGCAAGCAGCGTGCGGATTCCACTCAGGGCACTGGTGGTTGTCAACGCTCTTAGAGGTAGAACTCCATTGCCTTCGCTACGGAAGGCTCGCGCCTCGCGCCGTGCATCAATTTCAACTGCGGAATCCGGGATTATGTACGCGCGTGCGCGCTACTTGGGCATGCGGAACTCGACTCCCGCTTCAGCCAGCGCCCGTTTGAACTCGGCGCGGATCCAGGGATCTTCTTGAGCATAGGGGATACTGCGCCCACCCTCTTCCAGGTCGGCGTTGTTCGAGACGATCTCGTCTCCCGGTTTCCCCTTAACCCACCAGTAGCCGCCGGCGATGGCCAGAACGCGGAAGGGTTCCTTGCTGACGCCAAAATGTTGATGAAACCAATTGCCGCCGCCGGGAGCCGCGGTCACCATTCCTCCCGGGATATAGTCCTGCCGTTTGACGAGGTGTCCCTTTCCTGCTTCCCACGGACGCGTGCCCAGATCCGTCGGCCACGTGAGCGTGTAGCCTTTTCCCCTCAGGCAAACGAGCACTGCGCCCGAAGCGTGAGCGTGGGCCTTGGAATAGCGCCCGGTCTGGTGCTCGGCGATGAACGGCAGTTGTTGGCCGCCGCCGCCGAAAAAATGGTTTCCCGCCATAAACGGCTCAAACCATCTGTAGCCGGGGGAGCGGTGGTTATCGACCGGTAGCTCGCAGTTGACGATGTCGGCGATCATGTTGCTGCGCAGCACCGCGCGTTCCGACAGAGGGTGAGGCTCTATGTCGCTCTTCGGCGTAAAATAGCCTTGACTCTCATCGTAGCGGTCGGTGAAATCGAAGCCGTTTTCGAAAATAAAGCGGCGGTTGTTGATGATGTTCATCAATGCCGGCGCCCCGGTCGCCGCCAGCACCAGCACCGGGCTCGAACCCGCGTTCACCAGCCGGTGCCAGCAGTTCACCGGCACCGAGAAGAGGCTGCCGGGCTGCCATTCAAATACTTGCCGCCGTGACGCGTTCTCTTTCCAGACCTCCGTCGATCCCCGGCCCTCGACCACGTAGTAAAGCTCCTCGTAGAGATGGCGCTCGGGCTTGAGCTCCGAGCGCGGCGCGATCTCGACGACGTACATCCCCCAGACCGCTTCCGTGCCGTCGAGCTGGATATAGCTCCCCCGCCCTCCCAGACGCGGCCAGGGCGACAGCGCCACCTCGCGCACGTCATAAAGACCGATCCCGCGCACGACCGGAATTCCTTCCTCTGCCACAAACCGCTCATACGGCGTCGGCTGGCGCGTCCAGCGCACCCGCCCGGCCTTCTGTTGTTCGTTCGCTTGCTGATTCATCTTAGCTCTCCTCAAAATTCGATTTGGTTAAGGCGGCGCAATCAGGGTCCAAGTCCTATATTTTGATATCAAGATTGTGACCTCAATGCCATGTAGGTATTCCTCCGCAGCAAGATGCACAAGTAATCCGGCGGAAACCACTTATCGAGTTGCGCCTCGATCAAAGGGGCCCCACCTATACGGTCGTCGCATGTCGTTTTTTTTCCAAAGAGGCGCGCAAAAAGCAGATATATAAACTTTTTTTTCGGGAACTATCGAAGGCTATCGCTGAAAGATGTATACCGCCCTATGGAAGTTGAGGTTAAGCTCTATTTTGGCAGACGGACAGAGGTGGACAGAATGGCTTTAATGAATGGTTGTTTCGAGTGGAGCCTACACAAGCCGGAAAGCGGCCTCTGTCGCGACTTATCAAACAGATGAGAATACGGTCTCATGGAAACGTCTAGTCGTAGGCTCCTCCTCGCAATTCTCGTTATACTGCTGGCTCTTCTAGTAGGCGTCATCGGTTACCAACTGATCGAAGGCTGGAACTTTTTCGATTCGCTTTTTATGACGGTTATTACTCTCGCGACCGTGGGATATGGAGAGACCCATCCACTCTCGCCCGCGGGCAGGGCCTTTACAATCTTTCTCATTTTGGTGGGCGTGGGCGCTTTAACGTACGGAATAACTGCCGCCACTGCGTTCGTCGTCGAAGGATCCCTCACGGGCATCATCGGGAGAAAAAAGATGGAGAACGAGATTAAGAAGCTCAAAGACCACATTATCCTTTGCGGTCTCGGGGAAACCGGTCGTCACGTCGTCGAGGAGTTTCTCAAGGTGCGGATCCCTTTCGTCATCATCGAAAGGGATCGAGACAGGATCAAGCAGGTCGAGAAAATCGGTTCCATGCCTTATATCGAAGGCGACGCCACCGACGATGAGACCCTTTTGCAGGCGCGGATTCATGAGGCCAGAGGCTTGGTGACTGCCTTGCCGCAGGACCGGGACAACTTATTTGTGACCCTGACCGCGCGCGGCTTAAACCCTGGGCTCAGGATCGTGGCCAAGCTCGTAACGCTCGAATCTCGGCCCAAGCTGGCCAAGGCCGGCGCGGATAGCATTGTCTGTCCGGATTCTATCGGCGGCCTGAGAATGGCGTCGGAAATGATTCGTCCCACGGTGGTTTCTTTTCTCGACAAGATGTTGCGCGCGCGCGGTGACGCAGTGAGGGTGGAAGAGGCGAAGATTCCCGCCGGCTCCACTCTCATAGGGCGCCCCCTCGGAGATAGCAGGATCTACGACAAAACGGGTCTCGTCGTGATCGCCGTCGCGCGGAATGAGAACTTTGAGCTAAACCCGGGCCCAAATACTCAGCTGCGCGAAGGCGACGGGCTGATCGTCTGCGGCTCTGTGGGGCAATTAGAAAAACTCAAAGGTCTAGTGCAGTCATGAGCGTCCCCCGGCTGATGCACTGTTGAACATCAACTGCCACAACGGGGCCAGGCCTGGATACCGATTCTGCTGAAAAACCCTCCGTTCATCCTTCGAGAGCCTCAGGACGAACGGAGGAGCGGGTGAAATCATTGGACATTTTCCGTTCATGCTGAGCCTCGTCGAAGCATTCATAGGGTTTTTCAGCAGAATCGATACCTAAACCAATTGAGCAAACCTCTCCATGTCCTTGCCAAACTCGGGCCGGTTTTGCATTTACTGTTCGTAGCGGCTGAGGGACGTACCCAAATAGTCGAGTACCGAAGAAATGCCTTGTGGTGGCAGGAGTGTGTAAGATGCCAAATGTGACCCGACAGAAAATGACGGGTGGCAAGGGGCATCGTTTGTCCCCTAAAGCGTGCGTTTCACTTTGAAAAAGACGCCTAAGCACCTAACCCACTCTTACCCCCCTGCAATCTTATGCCACCCAATCAATATGTTACGCACGTCCGACCAGGTGCGACACAAGAGTCGCGGCTATAGTGCGAGAAGATCGACCAGATGACGGAGGCCGAGGCGAATGCTCGCTTCGGTGTAGCCCTTCCCCTTCTTGAGGTTGCATCTAGCGCACGCGACCCTGAAGTTCGGAAGTTCCTCAACTTTGCGCCCGCCGCCGATGTGAGGGATCACATGGTCGATGTGCCATCCGCGCGGCCCGCGTTGGGCGATTTGCCAACGCCGGCTGCAAATGTGGCAGCGACCCTTGGTCGCTCGCCATATTGCTTCGACCCCGGACCGCGAGAAACGCCTCTTACGAGGGTAGACTACGATGGGTCCGGCAAATGTCTCGCCGTCCGATTCGCCCGCCACTTGCCTGCCGGCGTGGAGGGTAGCGATCGGTGGCACTTCGCTGTCGTCGTAGTACTCTGGGGGATATCGAAGCGTGTACCGCTGGTAGCAGACTGCGAACGTATCCCTCTCCCGGGTGACCGATAGGTAATGCTGTGCTTCGCACAATCGACAGGAAAACGTCGAGGCGCGGCCACCGACCAGGAAGAACAGAGGGGCGATCGGGACGGTCACCTTGCCACAACGCAGGCATGGAAGCCGTACGATCTCGAACGGAGAAGCAGCGTCCGGATCGCGTTCCTGAGGAGGCCCCCGATGGCGAGTGAACGTGCCAGCTCTTTTTCGTCCATCGCGTCGAGTTCTCGTCCTGCTTGCCATCGGCCTGATTTGCAGGTCGCAGCCCCGGCGCCCGGCTGTAAATGACCGAGCGCTGGCACATGGCCCGACTAACGACGCTGTAGAATAACCTTCCCAGAAGCGGATTTCGGCACCTCGTCGACGCTCGCTCCTTTTTCTAAGTCGGTCGAAAATCCTGTGTTGTCGCTATCTGTGAGCCGCTGCACGAGGAGATCGTCGTGAAGCTGTTCAGCGACACGTCGGAATTTGGAAGATCGCCGGTCACATCGCGTTCAAATTCTAATCAGTTGCGTCCGGGACTTTTTCTACAGGCTCAACGTTCGCGCTCAGTCGTCGCTGGTAAGCGATCGATCTGAAGCGCTTGAGTTAGACGCACATGCGGGACCACTGGCCTCCGAAGCAACTTCCGTTGCGGCGGGGTTTCCAGCGTAAGCTGCGATCTGCTCGTTCCTAGCTGCCGCATCGGACACGTCGGTCAGCGGATCGTACTCCCGGAGATCTACGTCGTTATTTTTGAATTCCTCAAGACGCTCGCGGTCTGCAGGGCCATACCAGGATAAACCATTGAAGATGTGACGACGGATGTAATTCTCTCCCATACCGGCGAGGAGCATATATTCGAATCGAGTAGTTTGGCCATGGCGGCTTCCACTCGCGATCCGGCTCAAGGCGTCGTCATCGTAGGATCGAATGCATTTTTCGACCTGCTCGAGCGTCCGAAACCCAAGTTTCTTCAAGAGCCGAGCTGTCCAGTCATACGAGAAATCTGAGATCCGGCCATCCGGACCAAGTCTCTTGTCAAGAAAGGCCTTCAGGGCGTCTGGAGTGATCTCCACCCGATCGAGTTGTCCTCCCTCAACATGTAACCGGGCTTCCTGCGTGAGCCTCTTGTCAGCGTCCTGGATCGCCTGAAACTCGCGGTCTGCGATCTCCATCATGCCAGCGAGAGACATGAAGCGTCTCCTGATCTCAACTGGAATGACGGATGCCGATTTGTACTGGATATCATGCTCGATTTCCGCCCACGCATGCTGGAGGATAGTTCGCACCTGAATTTCGGCGATTGAATCCGCGAATGGATCATACTCCGGAAGCCGTGCCCGCTGGGGAGTGAGCTTCACAAGGTAGTGAATGCTCTGATACCCGAACCGATCTTCCTCAATCAGCTCAGCACCCATGTCCGAGCGTTCGACGATTTTAAATTCTTCCGAAAGCATCTCGTCTATGTCTTTCAAAGTACTCGGAAAGTAAGTTATCACGCGAACACCGGCAAGATCGGTTATCTGCGCTAGCGGATTGGGGTACTTGGGCTTCGCCGGATCCGCGTCGGACGGTTGAGCCGCCTTCTTGCCGAAGCTAGAAGGATCTTTGGCCCGAGCCTCGACCGAGTGGACCTTTATGTCCCGGCGTTTAAGGGACTCTTCAAGAATGCGCTTAACGACTGATGCCAGGTCTGCATAAAAGCCGTGCCGCTTAAGGTAGGCCGTAACTGCGGCCTGTTCGTGCGCCTTGAAGTCGAACGCCTTATCGAGATCTGCCATATGCGCTCCATACACAATCATAAGTTCGCATTTTTCATCGCGGTAGGACCGCCAGTTGCCCAGCGGCCCCCGCACAGATCCCGGCGTGCAGTTTTCCCGCACCGGGCTCTTCAGAAATACTCGCTTCCGCAATCCAGCCCTAAGCCCCTAAAGTCGCCAGCCTCACCCTAGGTCGCCCAACAATACGGGGCCGTTCCACTCGCAAATGCCGTAGCACCGCGTTAAAGCCAGTCCAATTGTAACTCCTGCGCTGGCTGCGCCGATTCAGCCACCTCATCAGTATCCGCATGGCCGCGTCAAAGAACTGCTTCAGTCTCATATAATTCCCATGCACCCCATAGTAATTGTAGTACCCACGCAGCTTGCTGTTGAGCTGCTCGCACAACACCCGTAACTTCAGGTGCCGGTTCTTCTTGCACCAATCGGTGAAACTCTTTAGCGAGCT
>Ga0326597_10011517_pt1 | contig 11719 bp, 13 predicted proteins | sample RVTome_12_FD_203789 | JGI IMG/M metagenome (GOLD analysis project Ga0326597, IMG submission 203789) | Soil microbial communities from uranium-contaminated site in the Upper Colorado River Basin, Wyoming, United States - RVT100D185 | ecosystem: Environmental > Terrestrial > Soil > Contaminated >...
GATAATGACGCACGAGCCTGCAACACCGGAATTGGATCGAGATCGCACCCGATTACATTTGCCCCAAGCCGAATAGCCTCGTGCAGGGTCGTACCCCCGCCCATCATTGGATCAAGGATAGTGATGCTTTCCAGACCGCCGGCTGCGTAGTAATTGCGAAGGGAATCGTCGGTCACCAACTGCTTAAGGATAAACCGAAATGTCGTGCCGGCCCTCCTCGCCCACCATTTGTGAAGATAAGTGTTTGGTCGGAAGAGATGTTTATTAAAAGACTCTATTTGAGCTAATTCATTGGCTTCTCGTTCAGGGAACGATTCATCAATTGGAACCCGAGCGACGGGCGCTTGCTGCTTTCGTTCGTGGGAAGGAAAACTAATCTCGATCTGAACAGGTAACATCTTTTCAACACTACTTAAGTGACTTAATGGACGCAAGGAAAATCACTCCTATTGACTGTCCGAAGAAAGGACACGCGAAAAGTGGCGTCGCCGGGGCATGCCTGCTCATCTAAACAACCGTCCCGGCTAGCTACTCCACGAGTCACTGAGTAACGATGATTTGCGACATCCATCATGACCACCATAGTTACTCTACCTTCTGCATCGCCGACTTCTTAAACTCCGTGCGCATCTCGGACTGCAACCGCCCCAGCCGATAGCTCTTCCAGTCGATGAACTTGCCGACCTCGGCGAGCGTGGGATGCACTTCTTGAATCCTGCGCCACATCTCCTGCGCGATGAAGCGATAGTCGGGGTGGCCCTGGGGCATGGTGCGCAACTCGCAGAGGTGGACCGCTTCGCGCAGATTCATCTTCATGTACCAGCGGATTTTATACGCGAATGGGACGACGTACTGCGCTTCACAGGGAAGCTCGCGATGAATCGCTTCGTACAGTTCGGCCGCCCGCGCCATGCATCGATCGAAATCCGGCTTGAAGCCGGCCTCTTCGAGCTCCGGTGGCGTGTCGTAGCCGTGGACGGTGGTGAACTCCTGGCGCTCTTGCGTCAGGATTCGATGGCGGTGCAGGTCGCGATAGAGACCGAGATTGCCGACGATATCGAAGGTGTAATAAACGTTCTCGAACGCCCGCCCCGGCTTGTCGCGGCGCTGGCGGCGCTTGGCGAAATACTCTTCCAGAATCTTTCGCCGCTCAGCCGCGCTCATGCGAGTGGCGATCTGCCGCAGTTGTTGCAGAGAATCGCGGGCGTGGGGATAGAGAATCGCGGCGATGATTTTTTCCTCGGCATTGCGATCGTAATCGATCAACGCCACCGGCTCGTTGGAGGCGGCCGGGACTGTAATTAGCGCGTCGCGCGCCGAAGCTTTTGCCGCGGCGCTCGTGCCGATCAAATATTCGTTCGCCTGCGCCCGTTTGACGAAGGAGGGAATGAGCTGATTCAGCTCGCCGTGCATTGCGCCGGCCAACTCTTTCGCTTCGGCCAGTTCGTGCGAGTAGAGCTTGCTCAAGAGATATTCGAACGCCTGCCCGACGCCGAAGATGCCGACGTTGGTAAGAGTCGCCGCCGGCAAATAACCGCGCAGTACGTCGCAGGCGTGGGCGCGCACCGTAGCGCGGTAGGCCGTCTTCGCCCAGCGCCGCAGCCGCTCATCTTTCGCCGCCTCAGCATAACTTAAGCCTTTACCGCTGGTCGGATCGCGCACTTCGAGCTGCTCGATGGGGAGCGACCTGGCAATGTGATCGAGCATCGGCTCCATCTGCTTGGAATAAGTTTCGAAGAGCAGATTCATCACTTCGACATAACGGTCGTGGTGGCGCGAGGCCATGATCCTGGGCTCGCGGTAGAAGAGATAGTTACCGGCAGAATCTTTCTGATCGAAGCGCACGTAGCGGGTCGATTTCTCCAGCGGCGCGATACCGATGCGCGCGTCTTCGAGCAGCTTAGCCGCGACGTTGGAGATGTTCTCGCAGGCGAGATGGGCGCCGCCCAACTGCGCCACCGAGTCATCGCCGTAGCCCACCAACACCCGGTCGTAAAACGCCCGCGCCTTCTTGAGCGCGGCGCTCTCGTCACCGGCCGCAGTCTGCGCGCCGAGCAGATCTTTCAATTCCAACTCGGGATCGCCGAGGAATTCGTCCAGGAAAGTGCGGCGCAAACTCTTGGTCGAGCGGCTGTAGCGGGAGAACAACGCGCCTGCCACTTCCTGCGGCAGCTTGAGGCCGAAGACGGATCGATCGAGGTTGGTAAAAAACGGCGCGAGCGCCTTTTGCTCGTCAACGGTGAATTCAGGAGTCATCCTACGGCGTTCCTCAACGACGGTGTGCCGTCATTCTATTTAGTTTTGGCGCAATAACAAGGCGCGGCATGATTCAGCGCGCGGCGTTCGGCAGGCAAACCGTTCGCACAATCGAATCAAGCAGGCGGCGGCGTTTCGCCGAGAAGCGGATCAGAGGCGACGCTAACGCAGGGCGATAAATGAGCGTTCGGATCAAAGCGTTGACTCCGCGCCGCAGGCGAAATTCGCTTCGACAAGCCGTTTCATACCCGCGCAAGCGCGCCGCCGAGAAATCACCGGCGTGAAACGCCGCGTCGATTGTTTCGGCCGCAAGCAAGCCGCTTTTCAGCGCGAAGTAAATTCCTTCCCCGCTCACCGGCTCGTTGACCCGCGCGGCATCGCCGAGGAGCAAAACGTTATCGCCGTAGGATCGCCGGGATGAAAAATAGACTGGATAAGTCGAGCGCAGCTCCCCGGCAGGCTCGCTGCGATTTAGAATTGTCTTCAGATGGGGATTGAGTGGTAGGCGAGACTCGAACAAGCGCGCGAACGGTCGGTCGTCGGGCAACCGGTCCTTATCCACCGCCAGGCAGAGATTGATCAGATTTCCCCCGAGACCCAATAGACCCACATAGCCGCCGGGAAAGAGATGAATTTCGACGCGGTCGCCCAAACCGCCCCGGCATTGGAGCCGGAGCTGGAACGCGACGGCCCGTCCCCGCATATCGGCGCTTCGGCTCAGGCCCAAATGATGCGCGACCCAGGAGTGCCGGCCGTCGGCGCCGATCAAGACTCGCGCTTGAAGGGTCTCGATGGTTCCAGCGTGATCGAACTCAAGGTGCCATGGATATTCTTTTCTGGTTAAGCGCTTGATTCGACAGTTCTGCAGGACGGTGACATTTTCACTCTGAGCTTTTTCAACCAGGATATGATCCAGCGTGGCGCGCGACAATCCGAGCCCGAACGGTTCGGCGCTGGTTAGCGGCAACGGGCATTCTGCTTCGTCTCCCGCGACGGAAGTGATGCGAAAGCCCGTGACTTTTTGGCGCGCGCGAGCAAGAATTTCTCTTTCCACCCCCAGCGAGCGCAGGATCGGCCAGTTGATGGGATTGATGAAATCGCCGCACAGCTTCTCCCGCGGAAATTGTTCCTTGTCGAGAAGCGCGACGCTATAACCCAGGCGAGCCAGGGTAATGGCCGACGACGAACCGGCAGGGCCGGCACCGATGATGACCGCGTCGCAGGAACGCATGCTCAACCCTTGGCAAAAATGAGCGCCATGACGCGAAACGGAAAAGCGGAGAGGATCTGAAACGGCCCGACGTCGGCCTCGCGTAGTAGCGCGCGCCACTCGGCAAGTGTAAAGGCCCGCGCGACTGATAAAGGAGCGTCGCTGCGCGTCATCGCATTGCGCGTGAAACATCTCGTCAGCAGGCGAATTCCGTAATAGGCCAGCGGATGGCGCACCAGATCGCTGACGATGATCGCGCGGCGCGCCAGGGGAGACCAGATCCGCAGGAGCCTGATGATCTGCTCTTCGGAAAAATGATGCAGCAACTGGGACGCCAGGACGAAGTCGAACGACGCGGCGTGAAACGGCGGCGCCATGCCGTCTCCGCGCACGACCGTAACCTCGGAAAAGTCCCGCGTCTGCAATGCCGCCTGTGCGACCGTGACCGGTTCGTGCTCGAGCGCGCTGATCCGCACGGCGACGCCATTGCGTCGCGCCCAGCGCGCGATTGCGGCCGGAATATCGCCGCTGCCGGTGCCGACGTCAAGGAGAGAGAAGCGATCGATTTTTTGCGCCCCAACCAACCTATTCAAGCCGCGCACCACGTTGCGATAGTTGCCCAAGAGCCGGTTGATGATGCGCAAATTGCGCAGATCTTCTTCCAGCAGCTCTCTGGGTTGGCCGGGCAGGTCCATCATCTCCTTTGCGTAACTGCGCTTCATCTCGCCGCCCCGTTGGCGATCACCAGCGCGGAGTTCTTTGAGCCGAAGCCAATGCAGTTGCACAGCGCGATGTCCACCGACTTTACGATGCCGCGATTAGGAATGTAATTAAGGTCGCATTCAGGGTCCGGTTCTTGGTAATTGATCGTCGGCGGCAGAAAACCATGATTCATGCCGAGAATGGCGGCGATCACACCGGCGGCACCCGAGGCGCCTTGCGGATGACCGATCATCGATTTGATCGAGCTCATCGGAATTTCGTAGGCTTGCCGGCCGAAACAGAGCTTGACCGCGAGGCTCTCGGTCTTATCATTTAGTTCCGTCGCGGTGCCGTGCAAAGCGAGATAGCCGACATCGTCCTTGGCGACTCCGGCGTCTTCGATGGCCACCGTCATGGCCCGCGCCGGCTCCTCGCCGCGCGGGTCCAGGCGTACGCGATGATAGGCGTCGCAGGTGGAGCCGTATCCCATCACTTCGGCGAACACGCGGGCGCCGCGAGCGAGGGCGCGCTCGCGTTCTTCGAGCACCAAGATCCAGGCTCCTTCACCGAGCACGAAACCATCTCTCATGCGGTCGAAAGGGCGCGAGGCTCGCCGCGGGTTGTCGTTGCCGGACGTTGACACCACGTGCATGACGCAAAACCCCTGCATGATCCCCGGTGTGATCGTCGCGTCGACGCCACCGCTGACCAGATGATCCGCCAAGCCGAAGCGAATCATGTTGAAAGCATAGCCGATGGCATCCGTAGAGCTGGTGCAGCCGGTGGAGATCATGTGGCTCGGCCCGCGCAGATCGAAGTAAAGCGAAATCTCGCTAGAGATCGTTCCCAGCGTCGAGCTGGAAACGTTATAGGCGCTCACTCGCCGCACCTGATCGCTGAAGTAGAGCCGGTACTGCTCTTCGATGAAATCCGACGCGCCGCCGCCGCTGCCGAGAATGACGCCCCAGGAACGTTTGGATTCCAGGTCAGCCTCTGGTAGCGCGACTCTGGCGGAGCACAGCGCTTCGCGGGTCGCGGCGATGGCCAACGGCACGGCCCTGCCCATGCGCTTGAGTTCTTTTGACGGCAGTAACTCTTCGGGCTGAAAGTTCTTCACTTCGCCGGCGATGCGGCAAGGAAGCGCCTCGGGATTGAATAGGGAGATAGTATCGATACCGCTCACGCCGTTGCGCGTGGATTCCCAGAAGGCGTCAACTCCTTGACCGTTGGGACTGACCACGCCCAATCCGGTAACTACGACCCGGCGCCGCGCCGGTCGACCGTTATTCGCGCTCATCTTGACACTTGGAACCGGAAGTACCATTAAGGAGCATAGCACCCGCCTTATCTTCCGTTAAGGCGTGCCGGGGAGAAATCTGCGCGATGAAATTGGTGGTCACAGGAGCGTCCGGCTTTATCGGCTCGGTCCTCTGCTCGCAACTCTTAGAGAAAGGGCACACGCTCACGCTGCTCACTCGCTCGGCGCCGCGCGAGACCAGTACGGGAACCAAGCGCTGGCTTCACTGGCGCCCAGGCATGAGCGGGGACTGGGAAAGCGCCTTGGCAGGGACCGACGGTGTGATCAATCTCGCCGGCGAACCGATCGCAAAAAAGCGCTGGACGATAAAACAAAAACACCAGCTTCGTTTGAGCCGCATCGACACAACCATTGGTTTGGTCAGAGCGATCGCGAAGGCGAAACAAAAACCGAAGTTTCTTCTCAACGCCTCTGCGGTCGGCTACTACGGGCCGCACGGCGACGAGACCATCGGTGAAGAAGCCGAGGCCGGAAAGGATTTCCTCGCGACGCTGTGCCGGGACTGGGAAAACGAAGCGATGAAAGCGGAAAAGCTCGGCGTGCGCGTGATCCGCCTGCGTACCGGCATCGTGCTCGGCGTGGGCGGCGGCGCGCTGGCCAAGATGGCAACGCCGTTTAAGTTTTACGTCGGCGGCCGGCTAGGCTCGGGAAAACAGTGGATGTCGTGGATCCATTTAGAGGACGAAGTCGGGCTGATCGTCCATCTGGTCGAGAACCCTCAGGCCAGCGGCCCCGTCAACGCCACTGCGCCCAATCCGGTGACGATGAAGGAATTTTGCCGCACCCTCGGCCAGGTGATGGGCCGCCCCTCCTGGGCGCCGGTGCCGGGATTCATTCTGCGGCTTATGCTGGGAAATATGGCCGAGATGCTGTTGACCGGGCAACGCGCGGTTCCAACGGCGGTGGAGAAGTTCGGCTACCGGTTTCGTTTTCCAAATCTACTCGAAGCGCTGCGGGCCTGCCTGCCGCTCTGAAGAACACCGTGCGATTAGCGCCTCGTGTGGTGTCTCCGAAGTTCGCTAATTAATTCAAACGTCATTCCGGGCAAGCTGGCGATAGCTGGCGCGATCCGGAATCCGGGAAACACCCGGAGAACTGGATTACCGCTTTCGCGGTAATGACGAACGGGAGGCGTGGAACTATGCAATGAATTGTTGAGAGACGACACTAGATTGCATGTTCATTCGCTTTCCTGCTAACTAAATTCAATCAGAACCAAGGAGGTACGAGATGATTAGATTGAATGGAGCGATAGTGATGCTCGCATGCACTCTTGCCTTTTCCGCCTGCGGCGGCGACAAGAAGGACTCTGCCGAGCGGGACAAGGAAGTCCAGAAGGCGATCCAGGAGGGCATGCAAAAAGAAAAGTCTCTCTACGAGGGTATGCAGAAGAACGTCGAGACCCTGGAGAAAAAAGTCGAAGAGCAGACGAAGAAAAAGTAGATCGCCCGAACTATGCCAACTCTGAGTCTGGGTTTGCGTTCACGCCCTATTGTGGTGGTGTTGACGTCGCGCGACTTAGGCGCGAGGCGCGATCTCGAACACCACCCGATCCATTTGCAGCGGCGAGTCCCGTAGCGTCAGGATTTGGCGGCGCAGGGCGTCGTCGGTGACCTGCTTGGCCATACAGGCAATCTTCTCTCCCTTCACGGTTATCTCGACTTTGGGATTACGAATCATGTTCAGGCACCAGTGCTTGCCTTCCACCTTGCTCGATGAAGCATAGAAGTTTCCGTTGAAATAGGCGAAGCGGAGTTCGACCGTGCGCGGTTGTCCGCTATTCCGCCCAATGGTCGTGAGATCCGCTACGATCGACGATCCGTCTGTGAGTTTCATGGATCTGAATATACGGTTGCACTTACGGCGGCACAAGCACGCCTTGACTCCCTCGTTCCCGCAGCGATAAGCTTGACGCGTTCAAACGCACTACAAAACAAAGATCGGAGGTATCTATGGCAGCGAAAAAATCAACGGGTATAAAACCGACGACGGTCCGCCTCGGCGGCGGCATCAGCGCCGTGCGCGCTCTGCCCAAGGCCAAAGGCAAGCGGCCGGCGGTGATCATCCTGCACGAGCGATACGGCATCGACCAGCATACCAAGGATTTGAACGTGAAACTGGCGCAGGCAGGTTTCGTCGGCCTGGCGCCCGACCTCTTCCACCGCTTCACCGGCGACCGAAACGCGGTGCTGCGCGGGGAGCAACGAGTCGATCTTACCGACGACGGCGCGCTGGCGGACTTGAACGCGGCGGTGGAGTATTTGAAAAAGTTGCCCAGCGTCGATGCCTCGCGCATCGGCATCATCGGCGTTTGCCAATCCGGACGCCAGGCGCTGCTGTTGCCGGCGAACCGAAATGACATCGCCGGCGCGGTGGTCCTCTACGGCGCGATCGGCGGCAGGGAATGGCAGGGCAACGAGCTTCGTCCAACGCCGGTGGAGGAACTGGTCGCAAAAGTAAGCTGCCCCGTGCTCGGCGCCTTCGGCGAAGCGGACCACATCATTTCCATTGACGATGTCGTGCGTTTCCGCAACTGCTTTGAGAAAGCCAAGAAGAGCTACCACATCCGCCTCTACCGCGACGCGCCGCACGGCTGGCTCAACGACACGATGCCGGGGCGCTACCGTAAAGAAGCCGCGAACGACGCCTGGAAGCTGATGATGGCGTTTTTGAAGAAGTGCTTTGCCGGCGGCTGGGACAAAGATAGAATCGTTTGTACCTTCGAAAGCGATTATTCGACCAAGTATGATTTCAGCAAAAATGTTCGGATGGAATAGAGGGACCACAAACATGCGCCGGAACATGCTCGGCGTTGGTTTGGCCATCGCGGTTTTCCTTGCGCCTACGCAAATAATGTTCGCAGTTCCTTCTGCGGCCGGCGCGGAGCGCATAGCGATCGCGACGCCGAGTAGAGGCCTATTTGAGTTTCCGGTCGTCGTCGCCATGCGCAAAGGGTTTTTCAAAGACGAAGGGATCGACGTTGACAAGATTCAAGTGCAGCCGGCGGTCGCGGTCAAGGCGCTGGTTTCCGGCGACGTCGATTATCTGCTCGCCTGGGGCTCGGCGCTGCGCGCCGCGGTTACCGGCGTGCCGATCAAGGCGGTGCTCGGCATGGTGTCGCGGCCGCTCCATGTATTGGTTGCCAGGCCGGAGATCAAAACACCGAAAGATCTCAAGGGCAAGATCATCGGCGTCGATTCGGTCGCCGGCACGGTGGATTATCTATCTCGCGTAGCGGTGCGCCATTTCGGCTTTGAACCTGAGAGGGACGTGAAAATCATCGTCACCGGCGAAAGTCCGACGCGACTCGCGGCACTGCACGCGGGTTCCATCGACGCCACGGCCATCGACGTGGCCTTCGCCGTCAAAGCGGAAGATGAAGGTTTTAGACGGCTCATCTATTTAGGCGATCTCATCGAGCTGCCACTCTCCGGCATCGCGGTCACGGATCAAAAGCTCCGTGCGCAGCGGGAGCAAGTGAAGAAGGTCGTCCGCGCCGCCCTGCGCGGTACGCGCTTCTTGAAGCAGAACCGCGCCGAGACGGTGCAGATGCTCGCCGATTATCTGCGCATCACCCCGGCCCAGTCGGCGAAAGCCTACGACGCCTCGATCAACTCTTTTACCGACGACGGCATCATCTCCGACAAGGGCGTCAGTCTCGACGTGCAACTTACCAAGGAGCGGCTCAAGCTCACGAAGGATATTCCGCTCAGCCAACTGGTGGATTGGAGTGTGGTGAGAGAGATAAAATAACTGTTCCTCATAAGTAAAGGGACTAGATGGAACTAAAAGCGACCCCCTGGAAGGAGAGTTCAAGCACCTGTGAGTGCTGCGGCAAGGTTTCCAAGACCATTTGGGGCGATGTTTCGATCCCGAACCGGACGCTAGCCATCTATTATGTTCAATGGACTGTCGGCTCCGCCGAGCATTTTCCGAACATTGACCTAGTTCTCGGTCCCTGGGGTGCTAACGCCGATCCGAGCGAACAAGTGCTCATTTCGCTTGTGTATGATTCTGGACCGGATGGCGGCGGCTTTATGATTATAGACAGCGCGGCGCGCCCCGCTAATTCTCGAGAGCTTTGTGGCAGGGCGCTTAGACGAGACGAAGTTATTGGCACGCCATTCGCTCAGGAAGCGTTTCAAATCGTAGACGCCATCTGGCTGCACGATCCCAGAGTCGGAGAAGTAAAGAGATTGAACAATCAACTATGATTGTGGGTTCATCAAGGAGGCCCAATGCTCAAAGGTTCATGTCTTTGCGGCGGTATTCGGTACGAAATCGACGCAGAGCTCAAGGCAGTAAGCAACTGCCATTGCAGCCAGTGTCGGAAGGCGTCGGGCGCCGCGTTCGGCACCGGAGCGACGATTCCGACGGCTTCGTTTAGATTCCTCGTGGGGGAGGAATTATTGAAGGAATGGGAATCCTCTCCGGGCAAACGGCGGTGTTTTTGCGGGCGATGCGGCTCACCGATCTTGAAGCGCAATGACGCGCGTCCGGAAACTCTCCGCCTCCGTCTGGGAACTCTGGATACCGATCCCGGCGTTAAGCCCTCTAAACACATCTATGTCGGCTCCAAGGCGCCCTGGGTGGAGATCAAGGACGGTCTGCCGCAATCGGATTAGCGAAGCACAAAATAGTTCTCAATTTCCAGTCGCCAGAGTTCGCTCCACGAATTACCTTGGCTTCACCACTGTTCCGGCCGTGAAACTACCTCGGTCTTTCTACGAACAATCGACTCTTGATGTCGCCCGGCAGTTGCTCGGCAAGTATCTGGTGCGCAAGCATCACGACGGGACGACGGTGGGCCGGATCGTCGAGACGGAAGCTTATGTCGGACCCGAAGATAGAGCCTGCCACGCGTCACGCGGACGGACGGCGCGCACGAAGATTATGTTCGGGCCCGGGGGCTATGCGTATGTTTACTTGGTTTACGGTTTTCATAACATGCTCAATATCGTGACGGAGGCAGTCGATTTTCCAGCCGCGGTTTTGATTCGCGCGGTTGAACCTGTGGGCGGCGTCGAGATCATGAAGGTGCGAAGACAAACGGAGCATCTGCGTAATCTCGCCAGTGGACCGGGAAAGCTCTGCCAGGCCTTTGCGATCGATCGGAAGCTCAACGGTGACGACCTCTGCGGCAAAGTTCTTTATTTGGAAGACCGTGGCGAACCGGTGTCGCAGGTTGTCACGACACCGCGGATCGGGGTAGATTATGCGGGACCGTGGAAGGATAAGCCCTGGCGGTTTTTGATCAAGGATAACGAGTTTGTTTCTAAACCGTGATGCGAATCAAGTGAATTCGCGAGCGGGGTTTGAACCCCGCTCGCGACCAAAGGGGATGCTCGCCCCCTTTGGAAACCTCATTTAATTGTGCCCGCCTCAAGAGGCGGGGTTTACTCAGAATTTACGATCTAAAAATGCCCATCTGTTACAGATTTGATTTTGCACTCGTTATTTGGAGCAAGATTGATGAGTCCATGTGAGGGTAAGGCGAATGTACTGCCCAAAGTGCAAAGGTGAGTATCGGGAAGGTTTTACGCAATGTGCCGACTGCCAAATACCGCTAGTCGACGAGCTACCGCAGTCTGAATCGGACGATGCACCTATCGATCTCGTCGAAGTCTTGAGCACCGCCGACCCGGGCCTGATCGCGCTTGTTAAATCGGTTTTGGAAGCGGAAGACATTCCTTACCTCGCTCACGGCGAACATTTCAGCACGATGTACGCAACGATACCTGTCAGGTTTCTGGTAGCCAAAGAAGATGTTGAAGTGACGCGTGAGGTGCTTAAAGACTTCTTGTAGCATTCTCAACTTGACGAGGAGAAGTAACCAATGTGCAAGAAGCTAGTTTCACATCTCGCGACCTTAGTGCTTTCACTATCTTGTTCACTCACCCACGCTGCTAACGAAGACAATCGGCAACAACGTTTTGTGGACGGCGCGAGGAAAGAGGGCAAGATGGTTTTCTACACCTCGGTGGAGACCGAGTTCGCCCGCTCGTTGACCGTCGCTTTCGAAGCCAAGTACCCTTTCATCAAGACGGACATCTTTCGGTCGACCCACGAAAGGATTTTCAGCCGCATGAATGTCGAGCGGCAGACTGGCACGTATACGGCGGATGTGGTGAGCGTAGGGGAATTCGAAACCTATCATATGCAGAAAAAGGGCTTCATCGCGCCTTATAAGTCGCCGTTCGCCGCCGCCTATCCGGAGGGATTCAAAGATCCCA
>Ga0326597_10011518_pt1 | contig 11718 bp, 8 predicted proteins | sample RVTome_12_FD_203789 | JGI IMG/M metagenome (GOLD analysis project Ga0326597, IMG submission 203789) | Soil microbial communities from uranium-contaminated site in the Upper Colorado River Basin, Wyoming, United States - RVT100D185 | ecosystem: Environmental > Terrestrial > Soil > Contaminated >...
CGCCCACGCCTACCCAGGTATTCAGGCCGAGGTGATGATGGTATCCGCCGGCCGAGACGAAGCTTGCCCCCATCGCCGCAGACATCCCCTGGACCTCGAAGCCAAGCAGGTCGCAGTAGAAGCGGTTCGCCTCGGCAAGGTCTGCGACATGCAGATGGACGTGGCCGATCGTGGTGGCTTCCGGCATCGGCTGGTCTAGCCGGTCGCCGGGCTCGAGCTCACGCAGCAGCCGTTCGACGTCGAGCGGATCCCGACCCGAGCGCACCACGCCCTGGGCATCCACGACCTGAAAACTGTCTCCGCTGAAAGACCACGTGCCGCGCTCGGGCGTGTCGGCGTATAGTTCGATTCCGTTGCCCTCGGCGTCGTCCAGATAGGTCGTTTCGGTCATGACGTGGTCGGTGGGATAGTTCGGATAGCGCAGGGAGAATAGGCGGGCGAGGGCCCGGGCCAGCTCGCGGCGGTTCGGGAGCAGGATTGCGAAGTGATAGAGGCCGGTCGTGCCGCGCACTCGGCGGGCGCGGCGGTCCTCGGTCAGGCTGAGCAGGTCGGTGCGGCCGGCGCCCAGCCCGGCCCGTTCTCCCTCCCGCCAGTGAAGCTGGAAGCCGATTTTCTGCTGGTAGAAGGCGATTTGCCGATCCAGGTCCGCCACGGTCAGGTGGACGTGCCCGATCCGGGTGGAGGGATGGATGATGAAGGGAGTTTCAGTCAGTCGCATAGGGTACATTGTAAAATACGCCGGAGGTCAAACGACATGGACAACGACGATCGACTGATTGGCCAGATCCTCAGCCGACGAGAAGCCCTGGCGGTCCTGGGGGCAACCGGGGCTGCGGTGCTGGTCGGTTGCGCGCCGGGAGGCTCGGAACCCGAGCCAACGAGCCAAGTACCCACCCAAGCCTTGTCCTCCACTGAAACCGAGGCGGCCACCGCGGAGCCAGCCGCGGACACCCTTCCCACCTGTGTCGTTCGGCCAGAAATGACCGAGGGCCCCTACTTCGTGGACGATCAGCTCAACCGATCGGATATCCGTTCCGATCCCTCGGACGGATCGGTGATGGAGGGCGCCCTCTTCGAGCTCACCTTTCGCGTCTCGGAGGTCTCCAATTCTGCCTGCTCTCTGCTGGAAGGGGTTTTCGTCGACATCTGGCACTGCGATGCTTTGGGCGTGTATTCGGATACCCAAGACCAGGGGTTCAACACGGTCGGGCAGAAGTTTCTCCGCGGCTATCAACTGACCGATACCAAGGGGATCGCTCGCTTCACCACGATCTATCCTGGCTGGTATTTCAGCCGGGCGGTGCACATCCACTTCAAGATCCGCAGCGAGCTGAGCGCCAACAGCAGCTTCGAGTTCACCTCCCAGTTGTTCTTCGACGACGCGCAATCAGATCAGGTTTTTGCAGGGGAACCGTACGCGAGCAAGGGGGAACGCATCATCCGGAACCCCGACGACCGTATCTTCCAGGATGGAGGCTCCCAGCTGCTGCTGGTGGTCAGCCAGACCGTTTCGGGCTACGCGGCGACCTTCGATATCGGGCTGCAGCTGGCCTAGCCCGTCCCGGGTCTCGGGCCTGCCTGCGGCCCTTGGAGCCGGGCTCGCAACGCGCCGGCCGGCGGGACTACATCTTCTTGAGCAGGTCGCGCTTCTTGTCCTGGAACTCCTGCTCGGTGATCACGCCCTTCGCTCGGAGCCCATCGAGCTTGGCGATGATCGCCGGGATGTCGTCTGAGTGGGACGTCCGGCCGGTTCCGGGCTCTTCCCCGTAGCCCATTCCTTCCTTAGCATCCAGCATGGCCGTCTTGAAGCGGACCGGGTTGGCGATCCGCCGAAAATTGTTGGCGCCCAACTCGCTGGCGGTCAGAATCTCGATGTCCCCATAGTTGAAAATCCGGCCGAAGGTAGACTGCGACATCTGAACGTCGGTCACCTTCTCCAATGAGGAATCGGTGGCCTTCTTGCTGAAGATCCCCGAGAGCTGGATCACCCGCCGGTTGGTGATGACGTATTGCAGCTGGCGCCAGTTTAGGAAATCATACGTCCCTTTGGCGATCGGCAAGATCAAGAGCAGGTAGCCGAAGGCGGCTAGCGGCAAGAGCAGAGCGGTCAAGGCCGTCACGGCGGCCAGGATTAATCCGATCACCAGAATTTCCGCCGCGATCGCGCTCAACAGGATGAAGGTGTGCTGGCGAGCCGTGAGTACGAGCTTCTCATTCTGTCCCAGCAGGCTCTCGAGATATTTGTCAGTCACGGTAGACACTCCTAAGCAGGCGGCAGGCTCGAACCCAGGCCGAGTTCACCGAATGGTATCATGCGCCGCCACGCCCATGTACAGAATCAGTTGACGGGCAAATCGCACTGATGTCCTCCGACCCTCCCGGCCGCGGCCCGCAAGTCCGAGCGCTGGCCTCCTTCCTCGGACTCCGGCGGCCGATGGTCGTCCTGCTCACGATGGTGGTCTTGGTCGGCCTTGGCGAGCACCTGGCCGAGCGTTTTCTGCCGCTCTACCTGGTCGCACTGGGTGGTGGAGCCCTTTCGGTCGGACTGCTCAACGGGCTGGACAACCTGCTTAGCGCCCTGTATTCATTCCCCGGCGGCTACCTCAGTGACCGGCTGGGTCACAAACGGGCCCTGGCCGTCTTCAACCTCGTGGCCATCTCCGGATATTCGATCGTCATCCTGTTCCCGTATTGGCAAGCCGCGATCGCCGGCTCGCTGCTCTTCATCTCCTGGTCTGCGCTCTCGCTGCCGGCGACCATGGACCTGGTCTCGGAGGTCTTGCCGAACGCCAAGCGGACCATGGGAGTGTCGATGCACTCGCTGGTGCGGAGGATCCCGATGGCACTGGGGCCGGTGCTTGGAGGAGTCCTGATCACCCTCTATGGCGAGCGAGGCGGGATTCGGCTGGCCTTTGCCACCGCGATCGGATTGGGGATCGCCTCCTTACTCCTGCAACAGCGTTTCCTGTCGGACCTGCAGCGACCCGAGCGGAACCCGATTGGAAACCCGCTGCGGGCCCTCGCGCTCATGAGCCCTGCCCTGCGCAACTTGCTGACCTCAGACATCCTGATCCGCTTCTGCGAGCAGATCCCCTATGCGTTTGTGGTGCTGTGGGCCGTGCAGCTCAATGGGATCTCCCCCATTCAGTTCGGAATCCTCAGTGCCATCGAAATGGCGACCGCGGTCCTGGTCTACATCCCGGTCGCTTACCTGGCCGACCGCAGCACGAAGAAGCCGTACGTCGCGGCGACTTTCGGGTTCTTCACCCTTTTCCCACTCATGCTGATGGTCTCCCACACCTTCTTGGCGCTGGCCCTGGCCTTCGTGGTCCGAGGCCTGAAGGAATTCGGCGAGCCGACCCGCAAAGCATTGATCATGGACCTGGCCCCGGAGGGCAAGAAGGCCGGAACTTTTGGAGTGTATTACCTGGTGCGGGACGTGGTCGTGTCGGTCGCCGCCTTCGGCGGGGCGCTGCTCTGGGACGCTTCCGCGACGGCTGCGATTTTCCCCGGTCCAGGCCTGGGCCAGTTGTTGCGACCCTTCTTCGAACGGCTCGCCTCACCCACGACAAACCTGCTCGCCGCCTCGCTGTTTGGACTGGGAGGGACCGCTTACTTCCTGCTGTTTGGGCGGGACCTTGGGGCTGATCGCCCGGCGCCGGGCCCAAGCTGACGAAGCTTAGCCCGACCACTGGCCAATCGGTCCGGATGTGTGCCCTGTGGGTGGTGCTCAGTTGGCCGGTTCTGTCCGACGGGCACTGTCAACCGGGCAGGGTATTATGGGGCGGAGCGCGGAGTCTTGTTCGGAGGATTCAGGATGACAACTGACTTCAAGGGATATCTGTTGAGCGAGTTCCTGGAGGACTATGAGCAGGGGCTGCTCACCCGCAGGGAGGCCGGCAAGTTGATAGCCGGGATTGTCGGGAGCCTCGCGCTGGCCGAGTCGTTACTGGCCGCCTGTACGCCGGTGGGCTCGAACGGCGATCCCGCAGGGAGCGGCCCGCAATCCGGAGCCAACGGGAACTCGGCCGAGTCGTCATCCCCCACTGATCGTCCCTCTGCCAGCCAGGCACCGTCGGCCACAGAGCCAATGGCCTCCGCCGCCTCCGGAGATCTCGAGATTCCAGGGACAGATGTGGTGTTGCAAGCCTATTTTGCTCGCCCAGCGGCCGACGGGCCGCACACGGCCGTCTTGGTCTGCCACGAAAACCGCGGGCTGACCGAGCACATCAAGGATGTCGCCCGCCGGCTCGCCGCAGCCGAGTACGTTGGCTTGGCCGTCGATCTGCTCTCGCGCCAGGGTGGGACCGCGGCCGTCGCCGATCCATCCCAGATCCCCGGGATGCTGAGCAGTCAGCCCCCCGAGCAGTTTGTGAGAGATTTCACAGATGGGTGGCGCTGGCTGCAAACTCAGCCGTATGTCCAACCGGATGGAGTCGGGATGGTCGGCTTCTGTTTTGGCGGCGGGGTCACCTGGCGGGTCGCCATCGGCTTGGCCGAGGTTCGGGCGGCGGTCCCGTTCTACGGACCCCATCCGGACCCCGCCGAGCTGGCTTCGATCCAGGGCGCCGTGCTTGCGATTTATGCCGGCCGGGACGACCGGATCAACCAGAGCATCCCGGCGATCGAGGCCGAGCTGCAGCGGCTTGGCAGTGTGTTCGAGAAAGTGATCTACCCTAACAGTGATCACGGCTTCCACAACGACACTGGATCGCGTTATGACCCCGTGGCGGCCACCGACGCCTGGGCCCGCACCCTGGCCTGGTTTGAGCGCTATCTGAGACAGTGATGGAAGACCTGACGGGAAGACAATTCGGGCCCTACCGAATCGTCGGGCCACTGGGGGAGGGGGGCATGGCCGCGGTCTACAAGGCCTACCAGCCTTCGATGGATCGAAATGTGGCCTTGAAAGTCCTGCCGCGCCATTTCGCTAGCGATGCTCAATTTGTGGCCCGCTTTCAGCGCGAAGCCAAAATCCTCGCCAAGCTCCAGCATCCGCACATCTTGCCGGTCCATGACTTTGGCGAAGCGGACGGCTATACCTACATCGTCATGCCATTTGTACCCACCGGAACCCTGGCCGGCCTCCTCAAAGGTCGCCCGCTTCCACTGTCGCGGATCGAAAGCATTGTCACGCAGGTCGGCACAGCGTTGAACTATGCCCATGCCCGCGGGCTGATCCACCGCGACATCAAGCCGAGCAACATCCTCATTGACGAGAGCGGAAATTGTCTGCTCACGGACTTTGGGCTGGCCCGGATCCTGGATGGTGCTGCCACCCTGACTGCCACGGGGGCCATCATGGGTACGCCAGCCTACATGTCGCCGGAGCAGGGGCTCGGCGAAAAGCTCGATCCTCGGACCGACATCTACTCGCTGGGGGTGGTCCTCTATGAAATGACCACCGGGAGGGTCCCGTTCTCCGCCGAGACGCCCATGGCGGTTGTCGTCAAGCATATCAACGACCCACTTCCGATGCCGGGCAAGCTCAATCAAGCGCTGCCGGAAGCTGTGGAGCGGGTGATCCTCAAGGCTCTGGCGAAGTCGCCTGGCGACCGCTATCAAACCGCTGGCGAGTTTGTGAGGGGGCTAGGCGCAGCGGCGGGTGAAGCGCGCCCTCTCGATCAGCCAACGCCTCCACCGGCGGAAGCCTCGACTCGAGTCAGCAGCCGGCCGGCCCGTCCGATCCAGCTCCCTTGGCGGAGAGTCGGCCTGGTGGCAGTTGGAATCCTGGCGCTTGCCGGACTCGGCGCGTTAGTTGCGAACTTGGCCGGAACCGGGTCCCCGGAAGCTACCCCCAGTCGGTCGACAGGTAACTCCGCAATCGCGATTACCCCCCCGTTGGATGGGGAGCTCAGGCCAACCGGTGAAGGCTCCGCGGTCGAGCAGGTTGCCACCGAAGAGTCGATCGGTGACGAGCCAGCATCCTCCGGATTGCCGGAGGAATCGGATGAATCCATCGTCCAAATTGTGCAGAGCTTTCCGGCTCCTGGCGAGATCGTCACCGGGATTACCTGGGACGGTGAGAGCCTGTGGTTTTCGGACAGCGGTAGCGACACGATCTTCAAGACTGACACCTCCGGAAATCTCCTTGATGCGTTTTTTTACGAGTTCACTCCGGTAGGCTTGGCTTGGGATGGGGCGGACCTGTGGATGTTCGCGAGCCATTACGTTGGTCCGCCATGGGACGTGATTTCTCGCTTCCGGGCAGAAGAAGGTGAAATTAAGACAGTGAGTTCATTTGAATTCCCAGTCGGGGGGACGGGAGGGTACCTCCGGAATGACCTGGAGTGGGACGGCCAGGCACTTTGGGTGTCCGAAGTCAACCAGTTCAAAGTGTTCCGGATCGACACCTCGGGCACTGTCTTGTCGTCATTTCCATTTCGCAAGCCAGTCACCGGTCTTGCCTGGGACGGATCGTACCTGTGGCTGGCGTATGAAGACGTCGCCCTTTTCGAATACAGCTTGGGGGTTGTAGATCCCGCCGGGAACGAGTTGATTTCCCTTCTCACACCGCTTTCCGGGATCGAAGGACTGGCCTGGGTGGATGGCGATTTGTGGGCCATTGGGGCAGACGATTTCGCTGGAGCAACCACGATCTTCCAATTGGATGTCTCTCAAGTTCGGAGCGCATTGCCTTGAGGTCGAGCTCGGGGAATCGGCCGGGTAGACCTGTAATGAAGGAGATAGGAATGACCAACAAGAGTGCCGAAGGCGACCCGGCCGAACCCTCTCCTTATGCCACATATCTCAATATCCTTCACCCACCGCTCGAGGTCATCGACCTTCAGGGGCTGATCAACGCAAATACCCAACCCTGGTATAACCAAACCCTCTGCAGGGTAAACGACTCCGTCGTCCGCTTGGGGGTTCTGCAAGGGGAATATCATTGGCACATGCACGAGGATGAGGACGAATTCTTCTACATCATCGATGGTCGGTTTCTCATCGATCTCGAAAACCGGACCATCGAGCTGGGGCCGCGCCAGGGCTACGTCATCCCCAGGGGAGTCACTCACCGGACCCGGGCACCTGAGCATGCGGTGGTGCTGATGGTGGAGGGGGCCGGGATTGTGCCGACCGGAGACTAGGGTGATATGCTGAGCACTCTTCGGCATCTGATCGTAGGTTCGCCGCTCACCACCCAACAGCTCAGCTCCGAACGGGTCAACAAGGTCCGGGCGCTGGCGGCCTTCTCGCCGGATGCGCTTTCGTCCATCGCCTACGCCAACCAGGAAATCTTCCTGGGGTTGGTCGTCGCCGGAAGTGCCGGGCTGGCTCTCAGCTGGCCGATCGGGTTGGCCATCACCGGACTGCTCATCCTGGTCGCGATTTCCTATTTCCAGACCGTCCACGCCTACCCTTCCGGGGGTGGCTCGTATGTCGTGGCGCGCGAAAACCTGGGCACCTTAACTGGGCTGGTTGCGGCGGCCGCCCTATTGATCGGTTACACCCTCACCGCGGCCGTCAGCCTAACGGCAGGAGTGGCCGCGATCGCCTCGGCGTTTCCCGGGTTGTGGCCCCATCGAGTCCTATTAGCGCTAATGGGGCTGCTCCTCATCACTTTGCTCAACATGCGAGGAGTGCGGGAAAGCGGCACGGTCATATCGATCCCGGTGTACTTCTTCCTGGCTACCTACCTGCCCATGCTGGCATACGGGATCGTGAGGGCGCTGATCGAGGGTCCAGGAACATTCGACGCCGCCGCGATGCCGGTACAGCAGCCGTTATCGATCCTGCTGATTCTGCACACCTTTTCGGCCGGCTGCACTGCGCTGACTGGCATCGAGGCGATCAGCAACGGGGTGCCCTCCTTCAGGCCCCCAGAATCCAAGAACGCCGGAATCACCCTGATTGTCATGGCCGCCCTTATGGCAGTCTTATTCGCCGGCAGCATTGGGCTGACCCAATACTTCGCGGTGGTGCCTGCCTCGGGAGAGACCATCCTCTCGGCGCTAGCCCGGCGACTGCTGGGCGGCGGGCTGCCCTACTTCACGATCCAGGTGAGCACCTTGCTTGTCCTGGTGGTCGCCGCAAACACCAGTTTCGCCGGGTTCCCGCGGCTAGCCTCGATCCTGGCCCGCGACGGGTTTCTGCCCCGCCAGTTGACCGCGTTAGGGGACCGATTGGCCTTTAACAATGGAATCCTGGTCCTGACCGCAGCCACCGCCGCCCTCATCGTGGTCTTTCAAGGAGACACGCACGCGTTAGTTCCCCTATTCGCGGTGGGAGTGTTTCTGGCGTTCACCCTCTCCCAAATCGGCATGGTCGTACATTGGGCTCAGGAGCGGAATGGGAACTGGCGGCTCAAGGCGGGAATAAACGGCTTCGGTGTTCTGCTGACCGGAATGACCGTGGTGATCGTGGGGGTGAGCAAATTCGTCGAAGGTGCCTGGATTAGCCTGCTGTTGATTCCGCTGCTGGTCGGCATCTTCCTTCCGATCCGGGCCCACTATCGGGAGCTGGCCCGGCAGCTCTCCCTCCAGGGTTCCTCCCCTGCGCTGCAGAAGTTTGCCCCGATCCGGGCTGTGGTTCCCATCTCCGGCGTGCATCGGGGAGTCGTTGACGCGATTAACTTCGCCCGCGCGATCACCAAGAATGTCACGGCGGCCTATATCGAGCTGGAGCCTGGATCCGGCGAGAAGGTACAACAGGAGTGGGACCGCTCGTGGCCGGATGTCCCGTTAGTGATCATTCCCTCTCCGTATCGTTCGGTTATCGGTCCACTGCTCGACTACCTGGATCTCATTGACACTCGCTACAACGACGGCCAGGCGGCCGTCGTGGTCCTGCCCGAGTTCATTCCGGCGAAGTGGTGGCAGAGCCTGCTGCACAACCAGACCGCCTGGTTGATCAAGGTCGCCCTGCTCTATCGCCGGCGCCGGAAGGGCTTCCAGCGGGTAATCATCGATGTTCCCTACCACACCGCCCGCTGAGACCCGCAGAATTTCCCGCTTCGACATAAACTTGAACCTCTATCACCCCGGCCGATTGAGGCGACTTGATGATCACGATTCATAAGAATGGCGCACAGGGGCTGCAGCCGGCGGAGGCGGTGGAGAACGGTTGCTGGGTACACGCGGTAACTCCCACCGAGCAGGACTTGGCCGTGCTGGCTGGGCACGGCGTCCCGCCGGAGTTTCTCTCCCACTTGCTCGATCTCAACGAGCGCCCACGGGCCGAGCGGGAAGGCGACGCGATCCTGCTCGTGCTGCATTTTCCCTATGCTCAGGGCCCGACCGCCGACATTCCCTACATCACGGTTCCGCTGACCATCATCGTCACCACGGATCTGGTTGTCACCAGCGTCCCGATGGCCACCGGATTCCTGCAGGGGTTCGCCAGCCGAAATCTGCGCGGCATGACCCCCGACCGCCCAACCGGGTTCGTCCTGCAGATGCTGTTGTATCTCGCTAAGGAGTACCTGGATAACCTGAATGTAATAAACGCTCAGGTAGATCGGCTGGAAGACCAGCTTCAGCGATCGCTGCGCAATCAGGAAGTGCTGGGACTGTTGAAGTTCGAGAAGAGCCTCACCTATTTCACCACCGCTCTCCGCTCGAATGAGGTGGTCTTGGGCCGACTCCAGCGGGGAAACATCTCGCAGTGGCACCCGGACGAAATGGAACTCTTGGAGGACGTCTTGATCGAGGTACGCCAGGCCATCGAGCAGGTCGACATCTCCCAGAGCATCCTGGCTCAGATGATGGACGCCTTCGCCTCGATCGTGTCGAACAACCTCAACGCGGTCGTCAAGTTACTGACCTCGGTGACACTGCTCGTCGCGATGCCCACCCTCATCGCCAGCGTGTACGGGATGAATGTGAGGCTGCCGGGCGCCGAATCGCCGCTGGCATTCGCCGGGATTCTGGCGGCCTCGATTCTGGTTTCGTTGGGCCTGTTGGTGATCTTCTGGCGGAAGGACTGGTTGTAAGCGGGCGGGGTCAGTCCCGATCACCGTCCAGCTTGTAGGGGACGTCGGTTATCACAACCCCGGTTTCCAGCGGCAAGGATAGGCGCAGCAGGGAGGCCATCTGGGTCCTCATCAGGTTGGACCACCAGCGCGGCCGAACCGACTGAGGGACCACGATTGTGATCGACTCATGGGGTTGGCGGATTTCCATCATTTCCACGATGTACTTGAGCATCGGCTCTAACACCATCCCGTGATCGGCCGGCAGGACCACCAGCCGGATGCCGTCCCCTCGGCGGTCCCATTCTTTGCGGAGCGCATCGGCGTCGGCCTGATCGAGCGCCACATGGACGGCGGTTACATCATTTGAAAGCGAGGTTGCATAGCGCAAGGCCGTCAGGGTGCCTTGGTGCACCGCGTTGATCGGGAGGATGATCCGGTGGCGGGTGATCCGAGGCGGGGCCGGCTCGTCCGCCACCGGGGCCGGGGTCTTCACCCGGTGGACAGGGGTGGTTGGCGGCTTGCCTTGGCGAGGCTCAGCCCGGGTGGCAAAGGGCTTAGGCAGAATCCTCCCCCCATTCGCCAGGGCGAACGCCGGCAACCGGCGGGCCTGCTGGCCGACCCCGAACAGCTCTAGAAAACTGGCAATCGCAATCATTAACCGGTAGCGGTACTCCTGCATCCGGAAGGCCTGCCACTCGACGATCGAGGCCATCGCGCCTTGGACCCGGGCCTTTGTGCGCACTATTCGGTAGATCTGGCGCGGCTCGCGATAGCCGAAAGGGGAGAGCAAGACGACATGGGCGACGAGTGCCAGAAAGCCGAATCCAAGCAAGGCAATCCAGCCGCCTTCTTCCCATTTGCCGATCAACTGGCCGAGGAACACAATCCCGGCCAGAATGGTCACGAACGTGGCGCCTGCGGCGCCCCAGCGGCGGGCGCGTCCGGTGTAATGAGTGAGCAAGTGTTTGCGAACTGCCAATCCCATGGCTGTTATCGGCATGAAGACCCCTACACCGTAGAACGGCACGGCGACCGTAGTTCGGCCGCGTACTAGGAACATGATCAGCACCGCCATTGCAAACGTTATCGTGACCGAACGGGTGAATGTCCCGCGCCGGTCGCGGTAGATGATGGCCTCCGGGATTCCTCCCATGGCCACATCGCGCCACTCGGTAGCCTGCGCGTCCTGTAGCGCGGTCATCGAGGCCGCTGCCAGCATCATCACCGCGACGATCTGGTAGGCCCAGAACAGGAGAATGCCGCCCGGAATCTCACCGAAGGCGATAAAGGCCAGGTTGCCGACCAACGTGCGGCCAAACGTGCCGTCAAACACGTCGAATCGAATGGCGAAGACGGTCAGAAAGAAGGTGGTCAGCCCGCCATAGAATAGAAAGGAAGTCTGCACGAAGCGTCCGATGCCCGACTTTCCGCTGTAGAAATTCCAGAGCCAGCTTAGCCTCGACAGGCGCTTCTTCCCCCATTTCACAATCCCCGCATCTTCGTCCTGCATGAACTGGATTCCATTTGACACCGCTTCCAGTCCGGTCAGGGCAACCATGCCCTTCATCGCCGCGGTCAGCATATGCAGCATCGCCTGTCCAAGTGTGGCGGCTCTCGGCGCGGCTTCAGGTGGAACCGGCGGAACCCCTCTGAAATGTGCCATGATCAGCCCGATGGCCATCGTGATGGTCAGCAGCGCGAAGACTGTGATCAACGAAAACACAATCTGCGCCGATTCGCCCCGGCCGCGGATGGTCAGGTACCAGGTGACGGCGGCTAACACCGCCCCTATCCCAAAGTGA
>Ga0326597_10011519_pt1 | contig 11718 bp, 12 predicted proteins | sample RVTome_12_FD_203789 | JGI IMG/M metagenome (GOLD analysis project Ga0326597, IMG submission 203789) | Soil microbial communities from uranium-contaminated site in the Upper Colorado River Basin, Wyoming, United States - RVT100D185 | ecosystem: Environmental > Terrestrial > Soil > Contaminated >...
GCGTCGCATCGGCCACGACCCCCGGGCCGCCGAGCGCGATGACGAGGCGGGGGCGCAGCCGAACGAGCTCGGCAACGGTTGCCTGCGGCACGCCGCCGGGCGTGACGAGGAGGATCGGCGAGCCGGTGCGCGCCGCGAGCGGGACGCCGGCCAGGGCGTCCGGGTAGTCCGCGCCGGTCGCGACGTAGACCGTGTCGACGCCGGGCTGGACGGCCTGCCCGGAGACGGCGGCGGCGGTCGCGTAGCGGTCCGGGCCGGCGAGCCTGATCGCGCCGAACGACGAGGCGATCGCCGGCCAGTAGCCGCTCGCGCCGCGGTCGTAGCCGAGCGCCCAGATGCCGACCCCGGCATACCCCTGGCCGGCCGCGAAGCCGTACTTCGCCCGCAGGCTGCGCTCGTTGTCGAAGTACGTCTGGGACCACGCGCCGCTGCTCGGGTTCTGGACCGCGAACCAGGCGGAGTGCTCGAGCTCGTCGTAGCCCATGACGGTGCCGGCCGGGACCGCCGGCAGATCCTCGCCCGGGAAGAACACCGTGCCGGAGCCGGTCGTCGCGGCATGGAGCGCGTTCGATGCGGTCGGCCAGGTTCGGCCGAAATATCCGAGCCCGAGCACGATCCGGTCCGCCGGCACACCCTTCGAGGCGTACAGGGCCGCCGTCGTCGACAGGCTGATCCCGCCGTCGGCTCGGACGAGCGGGGCGATGTTGCCGGCCGGGCTCGATCCCGCCGACCGGTAGTTGTAGCCCATGATGAACACGCGGTCCGCCCCGTTCACGAGCGCCTGGTTGGCCATCCCGGTACCGGAGATGTTGGCGTTCGTCGCGACGCTCACCCGGGCCGCCGGGTTCGTCGCCCGGAGCGCGGTGCGGAGCTGCCCGACGAACACGCCGTAGGCGGCGAAGTCCGGGTTGTTGAGGCTCTCGACGTCGACGCTCACACCGTCGAGGCCGAGCGCGTTGACGAGCCCCGTGAGCGCGGCCACGCCGCTGGCCATGGCGGTCGGATCCCGGAAGAACGCGTCGTTCTTGGCGAACCCGAACGACGTGAACGTGAGGTCGACCCGCACGCCCGCGGCGTGGGCGGAGGCGATGATCGTGGCGGCGTGCGAGCCGGTCACCATCCGATAGCCCGGCGTGGTCGTGTCGAGCGCGCCGGAGCCGGTGAGGGTGACCGAGAAGAGGGCGATGTCCGTCAGCAGGTCGTAGCGCAGGTACGCGTTCGTGCCGGCGTCGACCTCCCAGTACGGGAGGTAGCCATAGACCTCCTTCGACAGGCGGCGGCCGAACTGGCCGTCCGCCAGCGGCGCGGCGGCCGTGACGTCGGCGGGGTCGCTCGCCTCCGGCGCCGGGCCCGGCAGGGCGAGCGCGGAGCCCTGCGGGAGGGCGGCGAGGACGGCCAGCAGGCCCACGAGGCCCAGGCGGCGGATCGGGGCGCGCGGGCGGCGGGTATCGGTCGGCATATTCCTGCTCGTGCGGTGCGCGCTCCCTCGGCGCGGACGGCCAACGTATCCGATCCGCACCAAACCGACCATCCGACCTTCGGACCGATCCGGATCCACCCGATGGTCCTGCCCTCACCCGGGACCCCGTGCGGGCTCGAGGCGAGGTGAGGCGACCGGCGTTTGACAGTCCGCACCGGCCGATCCGACACTTGCCGGTACCCGAGACGGGGCCGCCGCGGCGGCAACCACCACACCCCTCACGCCCGAAGGGAGCCCGATGTCTCGCCTCATGTCCTGGCTTGCGCCGACCACCGTCGTTCGTGCCCATTGCGACCTCCCGTGCGGGGTCTACGACCCCGAACAGGCACGGATCGAGGCCGAGTCGTGCTATCGGATCATCGAGAAGTACGCGGCCAACGAGGACTCCACCTTCCGCGCTCGCGCGATCGGCATCAAGGAGCGCCAGGCGGACCTCGTCAAGCACCACCTCGACGTGCTCTGGCATGACTACTTCAAGCCGGAGCACCTGTCCGCCGTGCCGAACCTCCACGACCTGTTCTGGACCGCGAACAAGCAGGTCTCGAAGGTCAAGGCGTCGATCGACCTGGCCGACGCGAAGCGGCTGCTCGAGCTGATCGACGAGGTCGACGCCGCCTGGAAGGCCACCGGCGGGCACGAGAAGACGCGCGTCGCGGGTCGACCCGGCTGAATCGGCCGTCGCTCGAGCGGCAGCCCGCGTTCGCCGCGCTGGCCGAGCGGGCGGGGAGCGTCCGGTCGCGGCTCCGCGGCCCGTGGCGGGTGGTCGCCGCCGAAGCCTCGATGGTGCCGGCGGTCGCTCCGGGTGACTGGCTGCTCGTCGATCCGACGACTCGGCGCTGGCCGCGACGCGGCTCGCTCGTCGTGTTCCGGGAGCCGCTGACGGGCGAGTTCGCGATCAAGCGCGTTGCCGGGCGGCCCGGCGACACGGTGCGCTTCGCGGAAGGCTACCTCCGACTGGCCGATGACGAGGCGTGGCTCGTGGCCGACGCGACCGACGAGATCGCAGCGGCGGCCGGCTTCGGGCCGCCGATCGACTCGCACCGATTCGGGCCGGTGCCGCTCGAGCTGCTCGCCGGCCGGGTCTGGTTCCGCTACGGTCCACGGGGGCGAATCGGGCGGGTGCGCTAGTCCGAGCGGCGCGGCAACCCGTCGCGGTCGCCGGATCGATCCGCTCGGCGCTCGCGGAGCGGCGTTACAGTCGACCGATGACGCCCGATTCGCCCGGCCAACGCCCGTTCCACCCGTCTGCGCCGCTTGCCGCTGCCCCCGACCCGTGGGCCAGCACGGATCGGCCATCGCTGCGCGCGGGGCCGCCGTACCACATGACCGACATGATCGCGGCCGAGCCGCACCTCGCCCGCCGCCTGCTGGGCCGCCTCGCGCGACCGGATAGCGGCGCCGCCGCCCTCGCCGCCGCTATCGTCGAGAGCGCCGCGGCCGGTCAGCCGATCGTCGTCACCGGGTGCGGAACGAGCGAGCACGGGGCGATCGGCGTCGCCGCCATCCTCCACGACGGGCTGCGCCGGAGCGGCCGCATCGTCGGGCCCGGGACGATCGTCGCCGCCCAGGCGTTCGAGGCGGCCCTCGACCCGCAGCCGGGCGGGCTCGCCATCGGCGTCTCGCACGAGGGAGGCACGGCCGCCACGAACCGGGCTCTCGAGGCCGCGCGGGCGGCAGGAGCGCGCGTCGGGATCATCACCGTCACCGGGCGCTCCCCAGGTGGCCGGGTGGCGGACATCGTGGTCGAGACGGACGAGATGGACGCCTCGTGGTGTCACACCATCGGCTACCTGTCGCCGTTGCTCGCGGCGACGGCCGTCGCTGGGCACGTCGCCGGGCAGCCGGTCGATGGAGAGGCCGCGTCACGGCTTCTCGCCGCCGGTGCCGCCGAGCCGGCCACCGCGGAGGCACTCGCAGCCCGCCTGGCGGCGCGGTCCCACCTCATCGTCATCGCATCGGGCGCCGATCGCGCCGCTGGCCGTGAGCTCGTGTTGAAGATCGAGGAAGCGGCGTGGGTCCCGTCCGCGTACCGTGACCTCGAAACGTTTCTCCACGGGCACCTGCCCGCGACGGGCGAGTCGACGGGCCTCGTCCTCGTCCTGGCCGATCGCGAGGCCCGCCCCGACCGTGTGTCGCGGGCCCGGGGGGCGCTCGTCGCCGCGCGCGGGGTCGGGGTCGAGACGGCGGCGATCCTCGCGGCCGATGCGTCGGCGCAGATCCCCGACGACCTCACCTCCGCCGGCCGGCTTGTCGTGCCGAAGGCGCCGGAGCTCCCGGCACCCGTCGCGGCGCTGCTCGGCACGGCGACGGCGCTCCAGCTCCTGACTGAGCGGATCGCCCGCGCCCGGGGCACGAACCCCGACCCGATCCGCCGCGACGACGCGCGTTACGCCGCGGCCACCGACGCGGCGGAAGGGGCGTAGCGCTCAATCGACTCGGCCGTCCGAATCCGCCTGCCGGTCACACCCGCCCGACCAGCTCCTTCCCGAGCAGGTCGATGTGATCGAGGTCGCGGGGCAGGAAGTCCTGGAGCATGATCCGTTCGACTCCGGCGGCGGCGAAGCGCTCGACGGCGATGCGTGCCTCGTCCGGGGTGCCCATGATCCAGCGCCGTCGCCGCTCGGCGAACCACGCGTCGCCGGCCTCCTCCGCGCCGATCTCGACGAGCAGCCTGGACGCGCGCTCGCGCAGCTCCGCCGCGTCCGCGCCCACGAGGACGCCGATCATCGCCGACCGGGTCACGGCCCCCGGTTCGCGCCCCACGGCCGCGAGCGCCGCATCGAGCAGGGCGTACTTCGCGGCCACCTGCTCGGGGTTCGATGACGTCACGTTGAACTCGTCCGCCCAGCGGGCGGCGATGCGAATCGAGCGCGGCGACCCCGTCCCGCCGACGAGCAGGCGCAGGCGGGGTCCCGCCGGACCGGTCGGTCGGCCCGGGGCGGCGAGCGCCCGTGGGCGGAACAGCGCGTCGTCGATCCGGTAGTGGCGTCCGGCGAAGCTCCAGCCGTCAGGCTCGGCCCACAGGCCGTGGAGGATGGCGAGCGTCTCCTCTAGCCGGTCCGCCCGCTCCCCGATCGGCGGGAAGTCGAATCCGTACCGGCGGTGCTCGGGCTCGTTCCAGCCGGCCCCGACGCCCACCTCGAGCCGGCCGCCGCTCATCGCGTCGACCGTGACCGCCAGCTTGGCGAGGTTGCCCGGGTGGCGGAAGGTGACCGGCGAGACGAGCACGCCGAGCCCGATGCCGGCCGTCTCGCGGGCGAGCCCGGCGAGCACCGCCCACGCATCGGTCGTCTGGTGGTCGGCCGGCCCGGGGAAGCTCTCGTAGTGATCGGACCGGAAGAACGCCTCGAAGCCAGCATCGGCCGCCCGCCGAACGATCGCCAGCTGGTCCTCGTACGACAGTCCCTGCTGGGCCTCGATCATGAGCGCGAAGCGCATTCGGACCTCCCGTCCCGGTCGGTTTGACGCGACTCCTTCGGTCGTGGTAAATACTTCGTCTCACAAGGACTATCTGTTCGGAGCGAAGCACCAGGCATGACCCAGACGAGCAGCGGGCCAACGGCTCCGCCGGCCGACGAAGCCGCCGCCCGAATCATCGCCGATTTCCGGACCTTGTTCCGGGAGATCCGGTGCGTCGGCAGCGAGCGGCTCGTCCGCAAGGGCATCAGCATGGGTCACCTCCACCTCATGTCGATGCTCGACCGACACGGCGAGATGGCGATGAGCCGGCTGGCCGACCTCCTCGACGTGTCGCTGTCGAACGCGACCGGGCTCGTCGACCGGATGGAGGAGCGTGGTCTCATCGAGCGGCGCCGGGTCGCCGACGACCGGCGCGTCGTGCTCGTCCGGGTGACCGAGGTGGGTCGGCAGGCCATGGCGGAGCTCGAGCTGCTTCGCAACGACCTCCTTGCCCGCATCCTCGGCCGTCTCGACGACCGGCAGCTGGAGCGCCTGGCCACTTCGCTCGACGACCTCCGGGCAGCGATCGCGGCCGCGATCCGCGACGATCCGGAGCTGCTCCGGCACGCCCACGGCCACGACGCCGAACCCGGCCCGCCCGGCCGCTGACCACGCGACCGCCCCCACCCGACACGAAAGGGACCGACGAACCCATGGAGCACGTCACCACCGACGAGCGCGGCACGGCGCCGACCCTCGCCCAGGACCCGGCGCTCGGCCTGGACCGGCGCGCGAAGTTCGAGATCCTCGGCGCGATCCTCCTCGCGCTGTTTCTCGGCGCCCTCGACCAGACCATCGTCGGTGTCGCGCTGCCCCGCATCGTCACCGACCTCGGCGGCAACGACCTGTACACGTGGGCGATCACGATCTACCTGCTCACGAGCACGATCACCGTCCCGTTCTACGGCAAGCTGTCGGACCTGTACGGCCGCCGGCCGCTGCTCATGATCGGGATCACGCTGTTCCTCATCGGTTCGGCCCTGTCCGGGCTGAGCCAGACGATGTGGCAGCTCATCCTCTTCCGCGGCATCCAGGGCCTCGGCGCCGGCGCGCTGTTCCCGATCGCCCTCGCGGTCATCGGCGACCTGTTCACACCCGCCGAGCGGGGCAAGTACCAGGGCCTGTTCGGCGCCGTGTTCGGGCTCAGCTCGCTCATCGGACCGTGGCTCGGCGGGCTCCTCACCGACACCGTCGGCTGGCACTGGATCTTCTACGTCAACATCCCGATCGGGATCGTCAGCCTGTACGTGATCTGGCGCCTGCTGCCGACGGTCAAGCGGCCCGACGCGTCGCGCAACCTCGACTACGCCGGGGCGGCGGTCTTCACGGTCGCGATCGGCACGCTCCTCGTGGGCCTCACGAACAAGCAGTTCGGGGACTGGCTCACGGCGGAGGTCGGCGGGCTCATCGCCCTCGGTCTCGGACTGAGCGTCGTGTTCCTCGCGATCGAGGCGCGAGCGAAGGAGCCGATCGTCCCGCTCGACCTGTGGCGCAACCGCACGTACGCGGCGTCGATCGTGTCGACCTTCTTCGTCAGCTTCGGCTTCTTTGGGGCGATCATCTTCCTGCCGCGCTGGTTCCAGTTCGTGCGCGAGGTGAGCGCGACCGAATCGGGCTATCAGGCGCTGCCGCTCCTGGCCGGCCTGATCATCAGCTCGATCATCGGCGGGATACTCGTGTCGAGGACCGGTCGCTACAAGGCGATCATCCTGAGCGGCCTCGCGATCATGGCCGTCGGCCTCGTCCTCCTGACCAACCTGCGGACGACGACGGACATCCCCGTCCTGTGGCTGTGGATGTTCATCACCGGCGTCGGCATCGGGCCCACCCTGTCGGTGTTCACGATCGTCGTCCAGAACGCGGTGCCGTTCGACAAGCTCGGCGTCGCGACGAGCAACCTCACGTTCTTCCGCCAGATCGGTGGTTCGGTGGGCCTCGCGATCGTCGGCACGACGTTCGGGACGTCGCTCCAGGAGGAGCTGCCGCGCCAGCTCCTCGCCCACGGTTTGCCGCAGCAGGCCGTCGATCAGTTCTCGCCGTCCGGCGGCGAGCTCGACGAACTCGTCGGCGTTGGGCAGGATCTCGGGACGGTGATCCTCGCGGGTGTGCCGGACGCGGTCCGACCGCTCGTCGAGCCGCTCATCCCGAACATCGTGGCGAGCATCCACGACGCGTTCAGCCTCGCCGTGGCCGGCACATTCGTGATCGGGGTCGTCGCGACGGTCGTCGCGTTCGTGGCGGCGATCGCGATGCGCGAGCTGCCGCTCCGCTCGACTCATGGGCCGGCCGGCGAAGTCGACTCCGACGACGAGCCACCGGCGCGGGTCGGCGAGGCACCGCAGATCGGTGAGACGCCCGCGCTCCGCGGAGCACCGGCGCTCGATTAGCGCAAGATGTGCGGATGACACGCCCGGCCGCGTTTCCTGCGCACCTTGTCGCACCCGGCGTGCCGGACGGCGCGGGGCTCGAAGCCGCGTTCGAGGCCGTCCTCGACGCCGGCGACCTCCCGGCCGGCGCGATGCGGCGGGTCAGCCGCGGGGACCTCGACGTCCTCGTCGCGCATACGCCGTCGGGGATCGTGGCCGTCGACGATCGCTGCCCGCACATGTCGGCGCCGCTGTCGATCGGAGCGCTCGACGGGTGCGTCGTATCGTGCCCGCTCCACGAGGGACGGTTCGACCTGTGCACCGGCGATCCCGTCCGGATGCCGACCACCGGCGGCCTGGACCCGGACGGCGTCTATCACCCGACCTGGTCGTCTGCCGGACTGCCGCCCAAGACGGACCCGCCGGGGCTCAAGGCCGAGGCGCGGCGATTGACCCGCGTCCGCCGGTTTCGGTATTACCCGGTCCGGATCGTCGACGGGCGGATCGAGGTCGCGCTGCCGCGCTGAGAGTGGCTTCGATCGGCCGCCTCAATGCGGCAGGGAGTCGGGAGCCTGCGGCCGGCCGAGCAGGTAGCCCTGGCCCAGCTCGATCGCGAGCGAGCGCAGGACGTCGCGTTCCGCCACGCTCTCGATCCCCTCCGCGATGAGCGAGCACCCGGTCTTGAGCGCGAAGTAGTCCATCCCGGCGACGACGGCCTGGCGGGCCGGGTCGCCGTCGATCGAACGGATGAGCCCGATGTCGAGCTTCACGAAGTCCGGCCGCAGCTCGACGATGTGGCGGAAGCTCGCGTAGCCCGCTCCAGCATCGTCGATCGCGACGCGGGCGATCGGGCGGAGTCTGTCGGTCGCGGCGCGGAGCGCCACGTAGTCCGAGACCGCGGCATGCTCGGTCACCTCGAGGACGAGGTCGCGCCCGCGGCCACCGATCACGGCGGCGAGGCGTGGCGCGTCGAGGACCGTGTCCGGCGAAACGTTGAGGCTCAGCCAGGCCTCCGGCGCCAGGTTTCCGGCGTCGCGGAGCGCCCGTTCCAGACACGCGAGCTCGAGCTCCCGACCGAGTCCGACGGCCGCCGCGTCGGCGATCCGCCGATCCGGCGGCGCTCCGTCGTCGAACCTCGTCAGCGCCTCGTAGCCGAGGATCGCCCCGGATTCGAGGTCGACGATCGGCTGGTACAGCGGATGGAACGCACCGCGCTCGATGATCCCGCCGATCGTCTCGCGCAGGACCGCCGAGCGATCGGCCAGGATCTGCGGCCCGAGCAGCGCGCCGGCCACGGCCGCGAACTCGAGGATTGCCGGCAATCGGTCCGGGGCCCGCTCCGCGTCTCCCGGCAACGGGCCGCCGGCGACGACGAGGCCCGCGATCTCTGCGCCGACGCGCACCGGAGCATGAACGTCGATCCGCTGGCCGATCCCCGCCGACACGCGCAGGGCGAGCGGCGCGCTTCGCTCCTCCAGCCACGGCCCGGCGGCAGCCCGGTCCCGGAGGTCCTGGCCCACCGCGTCCGGCAGCGGGCGACCCAGCACGATCGAGTCGTCCCGACCGGCCGCGGCGAGGGGTACCACCGTCCCGCCGGCCCGGAACGCGAGGAACAGGGCCTCCGGGAGCCCGGTCACGCTGACGACCTCGGCGCACAGGAGACGGGCCGTCTCCTCCGCGGTCTCGCCGCCGCGCAGCCGTCCGAAGGCGTCCGCGATTCGGCGCCGCTCTCGGTGGATCTCGTCGAGGGCACGCGTCCGGTCGACGACCTCATCCCTGAGCTGCACGTTCTGCGCCTCGAGCTCGCGATGCAGCCGGCGCAGCTCGAGCAGGTTACGCGCCCGCAGGACCACCTCGTCGAGGTCGAACGGCTTGGTCAGGAAGTCCGTCGCGCCGAGCGACAGTGCGCGCCGGCGCGTCTCGGCGTCGATGTCACCGGTCAGGACGATGACGGGCAGGAAGCCCGCGCCCTCGCGCGAGCGCACGGCCTCGAGAACAGCGTAGCCGTCGAGATCCGGCATGTGGAGATCGAGGAGGAGGAGATCGGGATCGTCCCGCTCGATGCGGACAAGCGCATCACGCGGATCGGTGGTGCCGGCTGCCGCCCGGTAGCCGGCACGGGTGAGGAGACGAACGAGGAGGTAGACGTTCGCAGCCTCGTCGTCGACGACGAGGATGCGGGCATCGCTCTCGACCGGGTCCATGCGCCGGTCTCAGGCCTGGTCGACGTCAGCCGTGGCTCGTCCCCGCTCGGTCATTTCGACGTCCATCCTTGGTGTCCGATTTTGTGTACCATCAGTTGACTGGTGGCACCGGGAGCGTAGCACGGCCCGACCGGCTCAGGACGGCTTAGCGCACGTTCGCGGTGCTCCCTGTCACCGAAGGGACGAGCCGGACGCCGCCTGGACGATCGCGACCACCTCGTGGGGGTCGTCGGTGACCGAGATGAGATCGAGGTCGACCTGGGCGATCGCGCCGGCTGCGAGCTGCACGTCGCGGATCCACCCGAGCAGGCCCCTCCAGTAGTCGGAGCCGACGAGAACGACCGGGAAGTGGCGAATCTTGCCGGTCTGGATGAGCGTCAGCGCCTCGAACAGCTCGTCGAGCGTCCCGAATCCGCCGGGCAGGATGACGAACCCGTCGGCGTACTTGACGAACATCGTCTTGCGGGCGAAGAAGTAGCGGAACTCGACGCCGAGGTCGACGTAGGGGTTGAGCGCCTGCTCGTGGGGCAGTTCGATGTTGCAGCCGACGGACAGGCCGCCCGCCTCCTGGCAGCCGCGGTTGGCCGCCTCCATGACCCCCGGGCCCCCGCCGGTGATGACCGCGTACCCCGCCTCCGCCAGCCGTCGGCCGATCTCCCGGGCGAGCGCATAGGAAGGGTCATCCTCGCCGACCCGCGCGGATCCGAAGACGGTGATCGCCGGGCCGACCGCCGCGAGTGCGTCGAAGCCGTCGACGAACTCGGACAGGATCCGCAGCGCCCGCCACGGATCGCTGTCGAGAAAGGCCGGGCGGGTGGATCGCGCGAGGAGCTTCTCGTCCTCGGTCCCGGCCGGGTGGCCGGTAAGCAGCTCTGCGGCCTTTGGACGCAGGACCATCCGGCCGGACCGGCGACGGCCGTGGTGGTCGTCGGTCGATCGGCGCGCGCGTTCGTCGCTCATCGGTCTAGGATGCCACCGGAGGTGACGATCGAGTGGAGCGCAGCCGTGGCGTCATCGCCGTTCTGCTCCTCGTCGTGGGCCTGGTCTGGATCGGTCAGGGCACCGGCGTCCTGCGCGGGAACAGCTTCATGGTCGACGACGTGCGCTGGGCGCTCGTCGGCGCCGCGTGCGTCGCGGCGGCCATGGTCATGCTGGCGCGGAGCCGGCTGCGGGCGCGTCGCTGAGCAGCCGCTTCCACGCCGTCTCGTCGCGGCCGGCGGCCACGCCCGCCCCGACGCGCACGAGCGGCAGCCGCAGGAGCCGCTGGTCCGCCAGCAAGCGCTCCGCGAGGTCCGGATCGGTCATCGACAGGAAGCCGAGGCCGGCGTCACGCCAGGCCCGGCCCTCCGTGTCGGCCACCGCCCGCGCGCCGAGCCGCTCCACGAACCGGCGAAGCTCACCGGCCGCAATCGGCTTACGTGCGAGATCGACCACCTGCGGGACGATCCGGCGCTCCTTGAAGAAGCGGAGCGCGGCCCGCGTCGCCTGATCGTCGGACCGGCCGAACACCTGGACGATCGGCGCCGTGGGGCTGGCCGGCGCGCGGCGCGCTGGTCGATTGGGCATCGCGCCGACAGGGTACCGTCCGGCCGGGCTCCGGGTACCATCACCCGCGCAGGAGGTGTCGCGTGACGGTGTGGTTCACGATCCAGCTCGACGATCGACCCGGCTCGCTCGGGCGCGTCGCGACGGCGCTCGGCGAGCGCGGCGTGAACATCACCGCGATCGTCGGCATCGCCGAGGACACGGACGGGGCGCTCATGCTCGAGACGTCGGACCCGATCGCGACCGCCGAAGCCCTCGAGGCACTCGGGGTCGCGTTCGAGCGCCACGACGCCGGCGCCGGCACGGCGCCTGACCGCGACGCAGTGGCCGATCTCGGCCGCGGCCGTCTGTAGCCGGCCCGCGCACCCGGACGCCCGCATGCCCCGCCGACCGACCCTCCCGCCGACCGTCGCCGCCCATCTCGTGATCGACGACGCGCCGGCGACCATCCCGGTGCTGCTCGGGCGGGTGACCGACGCCGGCGGGTCGCTGCGCACGATGTCGACTGTCCGCCGCATGCCGGCCGACGACGAGGCCGGGGCCGCGGTCGAGATCGAGATCGAGGTCGAGGGGGTCGACGAGACGGTGCTGCTCGGCGCGATCGGCGGGACGCCCGGCGTGCGGGAGCATCGGCTCACCCGCTCGCTCGATCGGATCTTCGGCA
>Ga0326597_10011520_pt1 | contig 11718 bp, 10 predicted proteins | sample RVTome_12_FD_203789 | JGI IMG/M metagenome (GOLD analysis project Ga0326597, IMG submission 203789) | Soil microbial communities from uranium-contaminated site in the Upper Colorado River Basin, Wyoming, United States - RVT100D185 | ecosystem: Environmental > Terrestrial > Soil > Contaminated >...
CTCGACCCCGAAGCGCTCCCAGTAGGCGCGCTCGAAGAGCTGCTGGAGCTCGTCGCGCGACACCTCGGGACCGGGCAGGGGCACCGTGAGAATGTGGCTCTGGCCCTGGAACTGCATGTCGGCCGAGTAGAGCAGGCGCATGCCCTCGACCTGAATGCCCTCGCGCTCAAGCAGCTTGCGGCCGGCGGCGACCTGCGCCTCGAGCGTTGCGCGCGCCTGCGCCGTGTCGAGCGCCTGCACTGCCTGGTTCACGGTGTTGACGTAGTCGTGGCGCAGGTCGGCCACCACGCAGCCGAGCGCGTTGGTGATGCCCGGGCGCGCGGGCACCAGCAGCCGCGGGATGCCGAGCTCGCGCGCGAGAGCCGCCGCGTGCAACGGCCCTGCGCCGCCGAACGCAAACAGCACGAAGTCGCGCGGGTCGTGGCCACGCGCGAGCGACACCATGCGCATCGCGCCCGCCATGCGGTCATTGGCGATGCGCACGATCGCGGCTGCGGTGCGCGTCGCGTCCAGGCCGAGCGGCCCGCCGAGCGACTCGGCGAGGATGCGGCGCAGCCTGTCGAGGTCGACGCGGCCGGCGACACCCAACAGACGCTCCGGATTGAGGCGCCCGAGCACGAGGTTCGCGTCGGTGATCGTCGGCGCCTCGCCGCCGCGCCCGTAGCAGATCGGGCCGGGGTGCGCGCCGGCGCTCTGCGGTCCGACGCGCAGCATGCCGTCTTCGCCCAGGTGCGCGATCGAGCCGCCGCCCGCGCCGATGGTGTGCACGTCGACCATCGGCACATGGACCGGCATCGCGTACTCGATCTCGAGCTCCGAGGACACCTGCGGCACGCCGTCGCGGATCAGGCCGACGTCGGTCGAGGTGCCGCCCATGTCGTAGGTGATGGCGCTGGCGAAACCCGCGGCGCTCGCGGTGTAGGCGGCCGCGATGATTCCCGAGGCGGGACCCGACATGACGGTGTTGACGGCGTTTTCGGCCGCGAGCGCGGCCGAGACCGTGCCGCCGTTGCCCTGCATGACGAGCAGATCGTGGGCGAAGCCGCGCGCGCGCAGCGCCTCGGCCAGCCGCGCGAGGTAGCGCTCGAGCAGCGGCTGCACCGAGGCGTTCACCGCCGCGGTCACGCCGCGCTCGTACTCGCGGTACTCCGAGAGCAGCCGATGCCCTGCCGTGAGATAACGGTTCGGCCAGATCTCGCGCGCGAGCTCGAGCGCGCGCTTCTCGTGGGCGGGATTGAGATAGCTGTGCAGGAAGTGGATGACGAGCGATTCGCAGCCCGCTTCCAGCAGGCGCTTCGCCGCCGCGCGCACGCCGTCTTCGTCGAGCGGCGTCACCACTTCGCCCTCGGCGTCCATGCGCTCGGCGACCTCCTCGCGCAGCTCGCGCGGGATCAGCGGCTCGAACGAGCCGGTCAGGCCATAGGGCTTCGGACGCGTGCGGCGTCCGAGCTCGAGCACGTCGCGAAAGCCCTTGGTGGTGATGAGCCCGGTCTTCGCCAGGCGCCGCTCGAGCAGCGCGTTGGTGGTGGTGGTCGTGCCGTGCACCACCAGGGCCAGATGCGGCAGCTCGAGCTGCGCGTCCGCCAGCGCAGCAAGGACGCCGAATGCCTGGTTGTCCGCGGTGGTCGGCACCTTGGCGATGCGCACCTCGCCGCTCGCGCTGTCGATTGCGATCAGGTCGGTGAAAGTGCCGCCGACGTCGATGCCTGCGATCCAGCGGGCCGGGGCGTCGCTCATACCGAGAGGTACTGCTCGTGCGCCGCGGCGTCGGCTTCGAGCTCCTGCATGGTGCCCGAGTAGCGCACGCGGCCTTGCTCGATGATCAGGGCGCGGTCCGCGACCAGGTGCGCGAAGTGCAGATTCTGCTCGCACAGCAGCACGGTGAGCCCTTCGCGCTTGAGCTCGAGAATGGTCTTCGCCATCTGCTCGACGATCACCGGCGCGAGACCCTCCGAGGGCTCATCCAGCAGGATGGCCTTGGGGTTGCCCATGAGCGTGCGCGCGATGGTGAGCATCTGCTGCTCGCCGCCGGACATGCGCGCGCCGAGCCGCTCGCGCAGGCCGCCAAGGTTCGGAAACAGCTCGAAGAGCCTCTCCGGCGTCCAGGTCGCGGCGCCCTCGCGGGGCGGCTGGCGGCCGACCTCGAGGTTCTCCATCATCGTCAGGTCGGTGAAGATGCGCCGGTCCTCGGGCACGTAGCCCAGGCCCAGGCGCGCGCTCTGGAACGGCGGCAGGCGATCGATGCGCCGGCCCTCGAACAGCACTTCGCCCGAGAGCGGGCGCAGCAGCCCGATGAGCGACTTGAGGGTGGTGGACTTGCCGGCGCCGTTGCGCCCGAGCAGCACCACGACCTCGCCGCGTCGCACCTCGAAGCCGAGGTCGAACAGGATGCGGGCCTGGCCGTAGGCTGCGTTCAGCGCGCGCACTTCAAGCATGGGCGAAGCGGCTCCCCAGGTAGACCTCGCGCACCTTCGGATCGGCGCGCACCTCGTCGGGCCGGCCCGCGGCGATTTTCTCGCCGTGGTTCAGCACGACGATGCGGTCGGCGTGGTTGAACACGACGTCCATGTCGTGCTCGGTGAACAGCACCGCGATGCCCGAGCCGCGCGCAAGGTCCGCGGCCAGCTGCATCAGGTCGTTGCGCTCCCTGGGCGCCATGCCGGCGGTGGGCTCGTCCATCAGCAGCAGGCGCGGCTGGTTGGCGAGCGCGACCGCGAGCTCGACGCGCTTCAGATCGCCGTAGGCGAGCACCGCGCAGGGGCGCTCGGCCTGCTCGAGCATGCCGACGCGCTCGAGCAGCCGGTCGGCTTCCCCCGCGTGTCTGCGCACCGCAAGAGAAAACAGCGACCCAAGCCTGCGATGGTGCGAAAGCAGCGCCATCTGCACGTTCTCGCGCACCGTCATCGAGCCGAAGGCGGCAGTGATCTGGAAGGTGCGGCCCACGCCAAGGCGCCAGATGTCAGGTGTAGCGGTTGCCGTTCTCCCACACGATCTTGTCGGTGAGCGGCTCGGCGGCGACGAACACGACGCGGCGCTGGTTGGCGAGGTTGGCCACGGCGAGGCCGATGTGCGAGGCGAAGGTGCCCATGAGCAGGCTGACGTTCTCGCGCGAGATCAGCTCCTCGGCCACGCGCACCGCGTCGCCCGGATTGCCGCCGTCGTCGCGCGACACGACCTCGATCTTGCGCCCGTTCGCGCCGCCGGCCTTGTTGATCTCCTCGAGCGCCAGCTCCCAGCCCTTCTTGTACAGTTCGAGGAACGCGGGAAACACCTTGTAGCTGTTCAGCTCGCCGACCTCTTGATCGGCTGCTGGGCGATCGCGCCGCCCGCGGCAAAGGCGGCGAGCGAAAGCGCAGCGAATGCGTGCTTCAGCATCATCGGATCCTCCCCTGGTGAGCTTGCGTCATGCAGTCTAGCGCAGGAATCGTTCGAGGTTGCGGGGGCTCGAGCAGGCGGACCTCGCCCTGGAGCGCGAGGTAAGCGCTTTCGACCAGACCGGCGGCGCCCATCGCCGCGGCCGCTGCGAGCCCCGCGTCGAGCGCGGCGCACACGGCGTCGGCAGGCAGGACGCCGACCGCCACGGTGACCGCCCGCTCGCCCAAGTCGGAATCTTCCTTCAGCGCGCGCGCCGGTGCGCGCCGGATCGCCGGATGCTCGACGTTCACCGCGTTCGCGATCAGGGTCGCCGCCGCGTCGGCCTGCGCGGCGTCGCGCGCGAACACGGTCACGGCATCGGCGATGCCGAGCGAGTGCGAGCGGCCACGCCAGCCCGACGTGGCAAGGCCGCGCGCTGCGTCGCGCCAATCGAGCGTCACGCCGGCATCGAGCGCCGGGCGCCGGGGGTGGTGCGCGATCGCCACGCTGAGCGTTGCGCCCGGCGGCAGGTGAAACGCGATGTCACCGCCGTCGTTCACCAATGCCTTGTCGAGCACACGGCCTGCGACCAGCGCCGCCAGCATCTCGTCGGCCACCGCGCCCGCGACCGCGGCCATCGGCGTCACGAACGTGGCACGATGCCGCCAGACTGCCACCACCATGCGCCGCGCCACCACGCCGCGCAGCAGCGGGTAGGGCTCCCGGATCGGCATGCGCAGTGCCGGCAACTCCTCGACCAGGCTGGGCAGGATGTTCTGGAAGCGCCTCTCGGCCTGTGCGTAGGCGGCTTCGACTTCGGTGCGCATGCCCCAGGCCTCGATCACCAGATCGATCGGGCCGTGCTGCAGGTGCAGCCGGCCGTCGGAAAATCGGGCGCTCGCCGGGCCGCTCATGCGTCGCCCGCAACCGGCCAGGGGTTTTCCGCGCGCCAGGCCTCGGCGCGAAACTGCACGCGCTCGAGCGCCTTCTCGAGCGGCAACACGTGCTCCATATGTCCGCCCATCTCGCGGTACGCCGCCAGGGGCATCGTGAATTCGATCGGCAACACGAGCGCCGGCGTTGGCACATAGCCGAAGGCGCGTTCGGGCATGCGCAGCACGTCGACCATCACGGTGATGCCGCCGCCCGGCCAGACGTAGACCGGCGCGCCGCCGCAGGTGACCGTGGTGAGAAGCGCCTTCACCGAGCGCGTCAGGCGCACCGGGTTCTCGGTCACGCCGGCGCGCAGGCTGCCGCCCGCGCCGCCCATGAACAGCACGCTGCACAGCGCCGGCTCGCAGTTCTCGGCGATGCGCTCGACCACTTTTCGCACCGGCTCGGGCATCGGCGCCTTCTGCGGCCTGAGGCGTTCGTCGAGCACGAACCACTCGGCATCGTCGCCGGTGGTGGAAACCATCAGCACCCGCATCCCCGGCCACGCGGTCGCGGGGTCGATCTTCTCGATGATGGAGAGCGGATCGGTGATGTCGGTGCCGCCCCAGCCCAGCCCGGGTTGCGCGACCTTGAAGTAGCGACCGGGCGTGGACTTGCGCCCGCGCACGCGAATTCCCCCGGGGCGCATGTCGAGGAAACGTCCGGCCTGGTGCTCGGTGAGCACGCCGGTAATGTGGTCGTCGACCACGATCACCTCGTCGCAGTGGCCGAGCCACTGCCTGGCGAAGATGCCGATGGTGGCCGAGCCGCAGCCCACCCGCATGCGCTCCTCGCGCTCGTCGTTGACCACCGGCGCGGCACCGGCCTGAACCAGAACCCTGGCCCCGCCGTCGATGCTCAGCTCGAGCGCTTCCCGGTTGGCGAGACGCAGCATCGCGTTGCAGGTGACGTTGCCTTCCTTCTTGCTGCCGCCGGTCAGGTGGCGCACGCCGCCGAGCGCCAGCATCTGCGAGCCATACTCGGCGCTCGTCACATGTCCGATCTGTTCACCGGCGACACGCACGGCCGACTGCTCGGGTCCCAGATAGCGGTCGGTGTCGATCTTCACCTTGAGGCCGCAGTAGCTGAAGATTCCCTCGGTCACCACGGTGACGACGTCGATGCCCGCGGCCTTGGAGGCGACGATGAAGGGCGCCGGCTTGTAGTCGGGGTAGGTGGTGGTGGCGCCGACGCCGGTGACGAACGTGTTCGACGCCGAGATCAGATCGCCCTGCCAGGGCTTGCCGGGCTCGAGGAACGGCACGACGGCGCCGCCCCGATCGAGCGTGCGCTGCAGGATCAAGAGTGGATCGCTGCGCACCAGTTGGCCCTCGAGGTTCGCGTAGCGATCGCAGGCCCCGGACTGGCCCTTGCGGATGCGGCACAGCACCGGGCAAGCGTCGCAACGGATGACCTCGCCCGAGGTTTCCCCGGCATCGGGCGCGAGCGCGTCTTGCGGGTCGCGTTGCAGCGGATTCGCCGAGTCGCTCACGGGACGCCTTTTTCCTTCAGCGCGGCACGCAGGCGGTGCGGCAGTACAGGCACCTCGCGCAGCACATCGGCAAGCCGCGCGACGCGCGGCGAGGCGACGCGCAGCTTGCGTCCGTTGACCCTGAATGCGAGTGTCCCGGCGCGCGACAGGAATTCTGCGCGCGGCCGGTTCACGCGCGCGCTCCCAGTTCGTTCAGCGCGCGCCGGACGAGCTCGAGCGCTGCCTCTTGCCGGTACGCTGCCGTAGCGCGCACGTCGTCAAGCGGCGAGAGCGAAGCGAGATGCTCGGGGCGCGCCGCGTCGCCGATCCGCCCGTCGAGCGGGCGACCGGCGAGCTCGGCCTCGAGCCCGGGCAGGCGCAGCGCGACCGGCGAGCACGCACCGATGGCGACCCGCGCGGCACGCACGAAGCCCTCCTCGTGCTCGAGCGCCGCCGCGACCATGGCGATCGAAATCACCAGGTACTTGCGCGCGCCGAGCTTGAGGAAGTGACTCGCGCAGGCGCGCCGCGGCCGCGGCACGAGAATCGCGCTGAGCAGCTCGTCCGGGCGGCGCGCGGTTTTCCGCGGGCCCAGCACGAACTCGGCGAGCGGCAGCTTGCGCGTGCCCGCCGTTGCGGCGAGCTCGACCGAAGCGTCGAGCGCGAGCAGGGCGGGCACGCCGTCAGCGGCGGGCGATGCGTTGCACAGGTTTCCGGCAAGGGTGCCGCGATTCTGGATCTGCGCGCCGCCGATCTCGCGCGCCGCGAGCTTCAAGCCGTCGAACAGGGGAGGGAGCTGCGTCTCGATGACCTCGGTCCAGGTCACTGCGGCGCCGATGCGCCAGTGATCCGCGAGCTCGCGCACGCCGCGCAGCTCGCGGATTGCCGTAACGTCGAGCACGTCGCCATCGAGCGCCTTGCCGATGCGCGCGGGGTAGAAGTCGGTGCCGCCCGCGAGGACCTCGAGCCGATGGCGCGAAAGCAGCTCGAGCGTGTCGTCAAGCGATTGCGGGCGATGGTAGGCGGGCACGATGCTTTGCTCGAGTGGCGCTCGGTATTCTTGCATCATTTTGAGCACCGCTGAAGCACCCGCAAGCCGGTCGGCTGTTCCTGGGCGGCTAGGCGGCCGCGCGCTCCTGCGGCGGCGGCACCAGCGCCAGGCAGCGCTCGAGCCACATCGCGGTGAGCTTTTCCTGCACGCTGTTCTGGCGCAGGCGCTGCGCGAGCGCCTCGAAGTCCACGCGGTCGAGCGGCTGGTCCTGGTTGAAGCAGGAAAACACGTAGCTGCGCTTGCCGGTCGCCGGATCGACGTGCGGCTGCAGGCACTGCGCGCAGATCTCCTTCATCATGCACTGCATCGGTGAGTTGATCGAGCCGATCGCACGATGCGTCGACTTGAGGAAGGGCTTGAGCAGGTCGTGGCGCGCGCGGCCGACCGCGGCCATCATCTTGTCGGAGCCGATGGCGATGATGCGGTCCGCCGCGGCGAAATGCAGCGCCTGCTCACCGAGCGCGCCCGAAGCATAGGCATGCATCGCCTGCACGATGTTGCCGACGAAGGCCCGGTCCTGTGAACGCCTCGGCGTGAACCCCGGCGCCTCGTCGCAGCACCAGATGACGACGTCCGCGGAGGCTTCGATGTCGTCCACGCGGTAGCGGTCGGCGATGTGCTTGTAACCCGCGAAGTAGATCACCTTCGAGCCCGCGGCGCGCAGCGCGCGGCCGATGGAGAACAGCACCGCGTTGCCGAGGCCCCCGCCGGCGAACACCACCGTCTCGTCCGGCGGGATTTCGGTCGGCGTTCCGGTGGGGCCCATCAGAATCACCGGCTCGCCGGGCTTGAGGTAGGCGAGCAGATCGGCCGAGCCGCCCATCTCTAGGGCGATGACCGAGATGAGCCCGTGCGCCTTGTCCACCCACGCCCCGGTGAGGGCCAGGCCCTCCATGGCGAGCGTGGTGTTCGCCACGTGCAGGGCCCGAGCCTCGAAGTTCTGCATGCGGTAGAACTGACCGGGATGAAAGCGGCGCGCAGCGAGCGGCGCGCGCAGCACCACCTCGACGATGCTCGGGGTAAGGCGCTTCACCTCGTGCACCACGGCGCGCATTTCGTGGTTCAAGTGCTCGAGGAACTGCGCACCGGACTCCGCCACCCCCGGCGCTGCGGCCGCAAGCACGCGGCTCACGACCGGGTAGCCTTGCTTGGCGCTGCCCATCGCCTTGACCACGTTGCCGAAGTACGACGGGTGCAGGTCGCCGAAGAAGCTCATGAAGCGCCCGTCCTCGCGCCGGTGCAGCAGCACCTCGACCGAGGCGGGCTTCGCGCTCGCCGGCTCGGGCTTCACCGGAGCGCCGGTTTCGTCGCAAGCCTGGAAGTACTTTCCGGCGAGCTTGAAATGCACGCCTTCCTCGCGGGCGAGCACGGTATTGGGCTGCGTGCCGGCGGCCACCAGCACCGAGCGTGCCGGCAGGACGACGCGAGCGCCGCGGCTCCATTGTTTGGAAGAGGGGTCGAGCGTCTGCACCGCGAAGTCGACCGCGCGCGCGTGACCGAACTCGTCGATTGCCACGTGCTCGGGCACGAGACCTTCGGTGAACGAGACGCCTTCCTCGAGGGCCTTCTCGACCTCCTCGTGGTTGAGCGTGTACGAGGGGCTGTCGATCATGCGGCGCCGATAGGCGATCGTGACGCCGCCCCAGGACTTGAGCAGCTCGGTGATGCGCGGCGCGCGCCCCTCGGCGCCGGCCGCGGCACGCTCGTCGCGGATGGCGCGCGCGTGGCGCAGGAACTCGTCGGCGATGACGAGTTCCTCCGGATTCCAGACGGCGCGCACCATTGCCTCATCGCGCTCGGCGGCGAGCTGCTCGTAGCGGGCGAGGAACTTCTCCACCTGGACCACGTAGTAGGCGAGCGATTCGGTCGCCGTATCGATGGCGGTGAGGCCGCCGCCGATCACCACCACGGGTAGCCGGATCTGCAAGTTGGCGATCGAGCCGCGCTTGGCCGCGCCGGTGAGCTGCAAGGCCATCAGAAAATCCGATGCGGCACGCACGCCGCGCGCAAAGCCGTTCGGGATCTCGAGCACCGTGGGCCGGCCCGCGCCGGCGGCCAGGGCGACGTGATCGAACCCCAGGCCGCCCGCCTGCGCCGGCGCGAAGGCATCCTCGACGGTCAGCGTGCCGCCGAAGCGCACACCGCCGAACATCGCGAACTCGCGCCGGCGCTCGAGCAGCAGCCGGATGAGTTTGAGGAAGTTCTTGTTCCAGCGCACCGTGATGCCGTACTCGGCGACGCCGCCGAAGCCGGCCATCAGGCGCTCATCGAGCGCCTCGTACAACTCGTTCACGTCGCGCACGGGAAGAAACGGCACGCGATGCCCGAGCGCATCGACGCCCGAGAGCTTGGAGGCGAGCGGCTCGATCTTCAGTCCGTCGACGCCGACCACGGTGTGACCGTCGTTCAGCAGATGGTGCGCGAGCGTGAAGCCCGCGGGCCCCAATCCGACCACCAGCACGCGCCGGCCGCTGGCCGCCTTCGGCAGCGCTCGGCGCAGCTCGAGCGGATTCCAGCGCGTCAGCAGTGAGTAGATCTCGAATCCCCAGGGCAGCTCGAGCACGTCCTTGAGCGTGCGCGTCTCGGCTTGCGGAATGTCGACCGGCGTCTGCTTCTGGTAGATGCATGCCTTCATGCAGTCGTTGCAGATGCGGTGCCCAGTCGCGGCCACCATCGGGTTGTCGACCGCGATCATGGCGAGCGCCCCGATCGGCTGGCCCCGGGACTTCACCAGGTGGAACTCGGAGATCTTCTCCTCCAGCGGGCAACCGGCGAGCGGGACGCCGAAGACGGTCTTCTTGTAACCCTGCGCGGGCGGTTTTTCCGTCAGCCCCTTCGAGCAGGAATCCTTGCCCTGTTCGTGGCACCAGATGCAGTAGTGGGCCTCATCGAGCGCTCCCACCAGACCGGTGCCGGCGTCGGTCAGCGCAAAACCATCGCGTCGGCGCAGGTGCTCGTCCGCAAGCGTGAGCCTGCGGAACCCGGCGGCATCGTCGGTCTGCACCGGTACGAGGCGAATGAAGTCGAGCTTCGACGGCACCTTGAACAGCACGCCGGAACGGTGCTTGCGCCGGCCCTCGGGCGTGCCCGCTGCCCAGGCGGCGTAGCGTGCGGCAAGTTCGAGCAGGCCTGCGTGCGCCGCTTCGTCCTGTTGCCACTTCGTGACCGCGCGTGCAAAGCCGAGCTCGAAACCGGTCGCGCCCTCGGGGTCGTCGAATCGTGCCGCGAGCTGCGCCGCGGCGTCGTCGGCGTCGAAGCCCTCGAGGTCAGCCCGCTTGACCTTGTGCAGCGCCCGGCGCTGCACGAACAGGCGTTTCACCGAGTAAAGCGGCGCAAGCTCGTGATGCCGGGCCGCCAGGGCGTGCAGCTCGGCCTCGATGCCGAACAGGTGCGCGATGAAATCCTCGAGGCAGGGGGCAAGTGCGACCAGCAGATCGGACTCGGCCTTGGCCGCGAGCGCCGAGGGATCGGCGCGCGCCGCCACAAGGCGCTCGCGCAGCGCAGCGTCGGTTTCGCCGAGGAAGCGCAGGAACGCGCCGTCTAGCCGCCTCAGGCCGTCGCGTTCGTAGAGATCCTCGAACGAAAGCCCGAAGCGCAGGGACAATCCGGGGAGCGGAGCGGAAGGGGTCAAGATCACGGAGATTCGATCGGAAACAAGCGATTATCGCGGATCGGGGAGGGCGCCTCAAGGAAAGACCGCGTTCTCGCCGGGGTGAGAACGAACCTTCGGGCTCGCCAGAGCCTCGCAAGCGGCTCCTGGATTCGCGGGCGAGCGCCGGGCGAGCGCGTATTGCCCTGGGTGAACGGAACCGTTTAGCATCCGCTCCTTCGCGCGGCGCCTGGCTGGCCGTCGCCATCATCCGGTACAAAGGGAGTCACCATGCAAGTCAAGAACAGCGTATTTCTCGTCACCGGCGGCGCATCCGGGCTGGGCGCGGCGACCGCGCGCATGGCGATCGAAAACGGCGGCAAGGTGATGATCGCCGACATGCAGGTCGAGGCGGGAGAGAAGTTCGCCAAGGAACTCGGCGCCAACGCGCGCTTCGTCAAATGCGATGTCACCTCCGAGGCCGATGGCCAGGCGGCGCTCGAGCGCACCCTGAAGGCGTTCGGCGGCGTGCACGTGCTCGTGGGCTGTGCGGGCATCGCGGTCGCCGAGAAGACCGTCGGCAAGGACGGTCCTCACAGTCTTGCGAACTTCACGCGTGCGATCAACGTAAACCTGATCGGCACGTTCAACATGATCCGGCTCGCGGCGCACGCCATGGCCAAGGCCGGCCCGAACGCCGCGGGCGAGCGCGGCGTGATCATCAACACCGCGTCCGTGGCGGCCTTCGACGGGCAGATCGGGCAGGCCGCCTACTCGGCCTCGAAGGGCGGGGTGGTCGGCATGACGCTGCCGATTGCGCGCGACCTGTCTCGCAGCGGCATTCGCGTGTGCACCATTGCACCCGGCATCTTCGAGACGCCGATGCTGCTCGGCATGTCGCAGGAGGTGCAGGACGCGCTCGCCAAGATGGTGCCATTCCCGTCGCGCCTCGGACGGCCGGTCGAGTACGCCCAGCTCGCGCGCCAGATCGTCGAGAACGAGATGCTGAACGGCGAGGTGATCCGGCTGGACGGCGCGATTCGCATGGCGCCAAAATGAGCGCGCATCCGGACGCCGCATGGCGGCGCCGGTTCGCGTCGCCGCATTGGAACGGGCGCCTGGCGGCGCCGTTCAATGCGAAGGGTCAACGGGCGGAAGGGGGCAGGGGCTCTTCGCGCAGCTGCGCCTTGAAGAGCCTTGAGCGCTCGACGTAGCCCTCGGCGATCTTCAGGAGGGCGTCCTGTTCCTCCTGCTCGAGCTCGCGCACGATCTTTCCGGGCGAGCCGAGCACCAGCACGCCATCGGGGATCTCCTTGCCCT
>Ga0326597_10011521_pt1 | contig 11717 bp, 17 predicted proteins | sample RVTome_12_FD_203789 | JGI IMG/M metagenome (GOLD analysis project Ga0326597, IMG submission 203789) | Soil microbial communities from uranium-contaminated site in the Upper Colorado River Basin, Wyoming, United States - RVT100D185 | ecosystem: Environmental > Terrestrial > Soil > Contaminated >...
CTCCAGCTGGTGCCACGCGGGGGGGGCAGAACACCAGCAACTACGTCTAAACGCTCAAAAACACTCGGATTGCGCCGCTCGGGCGGCGCGCGGAACGGAAGTCGCCGCCACGGTGGCGGCGACTTATCCTTGTACTGACAAGAAGCGCGAGCGACCCTTGATGCATGAACACGCGCGAAAAGCTGCTGGCATGGGACGCCCGGACCGGCGAGCCGCCCGTCACAGCGGAAGAAATCGCGGCCATGCTGCTCGGGCGGGAACCGGCGCAGACCCCCGGGAGTGCCCCGCAGACGGGCCACAGCGCCGCGCAGACGCGCCGCAACCAGGGCGGCCCCGGACGACGGGAACCGACTCGCTGAGCGGCCAGGAGGGCGCTGGAGCAGGCTGGTGCAACACTGGCACTTCCGTAGGAGCTCCGGCGTGCTACGCTGAGCTCCCGATCGGTGTGGGTTTGTGTCCGGTTGACTTGGCAGTTGACGGCCCCTTTCCCTGCGACTTCAGCGGGGCAAATCGCTGAAGTCGCCCGATCGGGGTGCTCGGCACTGCCTTCTGAGCAGTGCTGAAAACCGGCCGGTCGAGGACTGCGGATGCTACCAGCGTCCCGCTCGGCCGATACTGGTCGCACGTCCAGCTGTGGACGATTTGTAGGCCGGTGGGTCGTGGCTGACCCGGGTCTAAAGCGCCCGATCACCCAAAAGGGTGATTGCAATTGGGGCGGGGTTTGCCGTCCGATCTGCGCTCAACTGCCAACCCTACCCGGCCGAGCTCGCGCCGAGCTCTGCAGGGTGTGTTGCATCAATGAAACGGTGTAACCCCAATGAATAGCCCCGATCTCGAATGCGATGAAGACCCCGCGATCTGCGACTGCGCGTTTCACGATAACGCGCGCCGCGCTGCAGCCACCGATCCGGTGCAGATCTACCGAGAGCAGCGCGAGCCGCCGGCAGAGAATCTGGAGCGAGTGAAACGGCTCCTGCAGGAGCGCCCCGAAGTGGCTGCGCGCATCGCTGAGCAGGTCGTCACTGGCTTGGGTCTCGGTGCATTCCTGGACAACGACCCGCCGCGCTGCAGCCAGTGCGGTCGCGAGCCTCCGACGCATGCTCGACACTGCCCCACGCTCGGCACGTTCGGCCCCGCTGCTGCGGAGCTCGCCGAGCAGCTGAGAGCGCAGCCTAAACTACATGAGTGCTACGACGCTCACGGCAACGTGAAGCGCTGCAGCGAGTGCGGCAACATGATGCCCCTGCACAACAACGGTTGCTCGCTCGCTCCCGGGCGCGCGCCAGCCTTCAAGCTCGAAATGCACGGAGCCGAGGGCGACGCCATGTGTTGCATCTTCAACGCCGTCCGAGCCGGCGGCACGCTGATACTCACCGGGCCCAATTCGGTCATTTCACCGAACGATCGGCAATTCGGCGCGACGCTCGAAGACGACCGCGGCGAGCTCAGCGCCAACGCGATCGGTAACGAGCTCGGCGATTGCCTGGTTGGGCTCGTGCGCGAGTGGCGCCGGCTAGAGCAGCTCGAGCAGCACCAGGCCGAGCACGACAGGGCGCTCAGCTGATGGCGCGCCGCTCCGATGCAGGCGCGCGCGAAGTGTTTGAGCACGCTGCGCAGCACCTCAAACACGCGGGCTTCGATCCGCTCGAGGCCTCGAAGCTGCTCGGCGGAATGACCGTCGAGAAGTACGAAGCGCTCGCCGCTGGAGCGGAGCGCCGTCACCCGAAGCGCTGTAAGGGTTCGTGCTTCACGCCCGGCAGCTCCGAGCAGCTTGCGCTCTGCCCCTACTGCGCGCACTGCGCAGTGGTGCACGGCGACATGATGGGAGCCGCTATCCGAGCTTCTTCACGCTGAGCGCTTCAGCGAGCTGCGCCGCGTTGGCGCTGCGCGCGTGCTCGATGCGCTCGCCGGGTCGGCGGTAGAAGTAGCTCACCCACATTGGCGCGCTGACGAGCTCGGCAACCACGTACGCCCACCCGTCGCCTCTGCGGCGGGTGGAGTGCACGACAACCCGGAACGTCGAGCCGTCCGCCATGCTGACGCGCCCGTAACGATGGATCTCGAGGCGCCCGTACCCCGGCGGGTGAAAGTCGCTCGGAGCCGCGCCAGCGGCGTACACGGGGCCGCTCTCGTAGGGCGCTGGCGACTCGTCCCAACGAAACATCAGCTCACCCGCTCCAGCGTGCGGCACCCGCCGTCGGGGCCGCCCTGGTCGTGCAGGGGGGGGACTGCACGCTGCAGCGGGTGAGCTTTCGCTTTGCCGATCATGCCCAGTTTCGACGCCGCGTCAACCCTCGGAGCTCGGCAAGCCCCGTTCCGCGCTGCTGACGCGCGATCGTTCGGTGGGTTCGGCGAATTGCGCCAGCACCCGCAAGCGCTGCAGCTCCGAGCTCGCTTCGGCTAGCTCCCGCTCCCGCCGCTCGAGGTCGGTGGACAGCCGCTCGATCTGGTCGTCCTTCTCAGCGACGATCGAAGCGTGCTCCCGAGCTCGCATTACGTGGGTCTGAACCTGCGCCGTCAGATCCACGTTGCTCGTATACAGCTGGTGGCCGCGCTGCTGCACTTCCTCTAGCTCGGCCTCTGCTGAGAGCTTGGCCGCGATCAGCTGCGTCCGTTCGTTGCGGGTGAGCGGAGTTACGGCTGCAGAGCTGTCGAGCGGTCGCGTGGAAACGGTGCGGCTGAGGTTGGCTGCGCACTGCTGCAGCAGCACGATGCAATCAGCGCAGCACTTGCCTTCCTCGCCCCAATCCCATCGGTAGCTATGGGTCGCTGCTTTGGTGCAGTCCTTCCAGCCGCAGATTTCGATTGCTGATGCTTCAGGCATGGGTCGATCCCTTTCGTTGGTTTGCGTTGTCAGAGTTGCTCAGAAGCAACGTCGCCAGAGAGTGTGAGGTTCACGACGCCCGTCCCTTGAATATCCGCCGTCACCACGTCGCCGTCCTCGAGCAGCACGAAACGCGATGCGCTCCGTTCTTGCGTGCCAGGGTCCACGTTGCAGTTGAACGCGCCGAGCTGGTCCGGAACCGAGTCGCCGTTGACCTTGATCTCGACTACGGAACCGCCACCAGAGACGAGCTCGACGCTGAGGCGTAGCGAGTACCACGAGGTTTGCCCGTTGCTGTTGGTGAAGAGCGAGACGACTTCTTGCGTTTTTCCGTTGGCTACGATTGGCATGTGAGAGCTCCCTATCCAGTTTGCGCGATCGAAGTGATGTAGTCGAGCAGCAGCGGCGGACCGACGGCGCCGCCGAACGTGAGATCAACCCGGATGTCTTGCGACCCGTCGCTGAAGAACGGCAGCGGCGGGGGATTGAAGAGCCCGACGGAACCAAGGTTCTGCGTGAAGACGGCCGCCTGCGGCCCGACCTGGTCTCGATAGGTGAGCGTCGCGTCCATTTGCGCGCCGGCCAGCACCAGCACTTGAATGTACTGCTGCCAAGAGTACATGCCGCGGGAGTGCGGAGCGGCCAGCAGCAGCAACCCAACGGGCGCGCTGCCATCGATGCCGATCGCTTCTTGCAACGGCACCAGCAACGGCACGGATGCAACGACCGCACCTTGCCTGCTCTGCGGCGTGACGAGCTCGAGGCGCGCGCCCTCGGGACCGTCGGGAGTCGTGAACGCGAGCGGCATCAGCGGGTGAGCGCCTTGGACGCGAGCGAGAAATAGTCGATGAACGCGCTACGTACGGAAGCCGCGAGCGTCTGCACCAGCATGCCCACGTTGACCATGACGCTCGGAGTGTTGGTGCTGATGCCTCCGCCGCTCACTTCTACGCCGTCGATCTCGAACGTGAACGTGCCCACCACTGCTTGCTTGATCGCGAGATTGTACCACTGCACAGCAACCACCGGCACGCCGGAGTCGACCAGCGTTTGCACGCTCGCGCTGCGACACACGCACAGCCAATTGGCGCTAACGGATGAGTCGTACACGAAGAACGCGGCACCGGTCGGAGTCACGCTCGACGGCTGCGCGCTCAACCCGACCTGCCAACGCATCGTTGTGATCGCGTCCGCTCTCACGATCGCTTGCAACGTCGCGATCTGCGTTGCGTGCACGAACGTGCCGCCCGAGGTCGAAGCGATGCCCCGTTGCATGTCCACAATCGAGTTGATTGTGTTGCTCGTCTGGATATTGATCGTGCCGGGGTGGTCGATGCTCGCAGCCGTCTGCAGGTTCACCAGGCCGTTGGCTGTGACAGCTCGCAAGCACCACGCGCCGGCACCCGTGGGAAAGTTTCCGCCTGCCGTCACGATCGCCGCGGGGTCGGCCGTGCCTCCATAGTCGAAGTCATCGGCGAAGCTGTAGCTCGCCGGCGTAGCTGCGCCGCCGGCGGGCCCCGTGGGTCCCGCGGGCCCCGTCGGCCCCACAATGCCAACGTCCGTCATCACGGCCGTTTGCCTGCCCGTCGGAGTCAGCAGGTCAACGCGCGAGCCAGCGGGGCCGTCGGGAGTCGTGAACGCGAGCACCATGCTTCAGCTCGGGTTCGCTAGAACGTGCTGCAGCAGGTTCTTGTGATGGATGTAGAGCATGGTTCCCTCTGCTCGCTCGGCGCGGCGCTGAGCTTCGTTGCGAATCGCCGCCGCCACATTGGGGTTGGTTGCGGGGTGCAGCAGCGCCGCGAGCTCGGGCACGTCCTTCGGGGGATTGCCTCCGCGCGCAGCGATGCGATAGCCGATCACGCGCCCGATCCAGGGTATCTGGCGGGGTGCGTCGATCTCCTCGAACAACGGCACGCCGGGGTAGCCGAGCGCTGACAAGTCTTCTCGCGAGACCATGAGCAGCCCCGTGTAACCGCCAAGCTGCTCGTCCGTGTTGAAGTTGGACGCAGCAGCGATGCCGAGCAGCACGACCGCCGGATCGACTCCGAAGACGCGCATTTGTTGCACGAATAGTCGCATGGTCGCTTCGCTCCAGGCTGTCGTGCCGCCTTGGGGAACGGGAACCGTCGTCGCACCACGGCCGGCACCGCGCCCGCCTTTCGGCGTCTTCAACCAGTTGCTACCGCCGCCGAGCTTCGAGAGCGCGAACAGCAGCAGCAACACGCTCGCATCGTCTGCCAGGTTGCGAGCTCCCAAGTCACACCCTCACTCCGAACAGCTTCACCCACGTGGCTTGTTTGACGGCGCCAAAGCCGCGCGCGCGCAGCTGCTCGACGGTCTGGTTTGCGGGAGCGAGCCCCGTCTTCTGCTGGAACACGATCACAGCCGTCTGCGTCTGCTTGCCGAAAACCCCGTCGTCGGGAATGCCGAGCTTGCGTTGGACGATCTTCACGTCCTCACCCCGCGCGCCGAGCTTCAGGTCCGGCATTTCCAGCGCCGAGCGCTCCGGCTTCAGGAAGATCGATCCGCCCGGCACTTTGATTTCCTCGGCTGGAGGAGCGCCGGGAACGTTCACGTTGACCCAGCCCGGCGGTTTTTCGATCGGCACCTTCGGCCCCGTCGGAGCTTCGATCTCGCGACCCTCGAGGAACGTGATCGAAAGCTCGACACCGCCAGCAGCGGCGAACTTGATGCGCACTCCGAGCGGCACCGTTACCGCGTGCTTCGCCTGCAACTGATACGCGACCGCGTAGGGCGGGGTCGTGCTCACCGCGATATTGACGGCTCCGCCGAGCGCCAGCCCCTTGGCAATGTCCGCCGCCACACCCGCTGGACCGTCAACGCGAGCCACCCACTGATACCAGCGTCCAGCGATCACGTTGACGGCGCCCGCTGCGACCGGCTGAGGCCAGCCGGGAGAGGTCGAGGTCAGAATCGCCGGCAACGTCATCGCTGACGAGCTCGGCGAGCTCGGCGCCGAGCTCGGCGCGGTTGCCTGCTGCGCGGGGGGCCGCTTCAGCGTGCTCGAGTCTTTCACTCGGTACGCAACCACGCCCTGCTTGCCGCTCCGGACGATCTCAGCGCGGTACGTGATCCAGCGACCCGCCGTGAGCTCCGTTCGGTGGCTGCCCTTGCCCTGGCGCCAGAGCGGGGCCACGAGCTGCTGCGCGCGCTGCTGCACCGCCACGGGGGGAGGCTCGTCAAACTCCCAACCAGCGCCGGGGAACGGCGGAAGGCCGTCCGGCACCGCTGCAGGCCACGGCGCTGGCGCCGGGGGGAGCTGCTTGGGCGCTGGAGTGCCCCGCGGCGCTCGGCGCGCTGCAGGGGCGCTGGAGCCTCCTCCGGAAAAGGCCAAGAGCAGCAACCCGAGCAGGCCAAATGCGTCGATCACGCTGTCCCACCTTTCGACGGCGCCCCGTTGACTTTCCCGGCGCCGTTTGCCTTGCCGTGCTTGCCACCCGCCGCGCCGCGGTTCATCTGCCCGGACACGAACGCATTCGCGAGGGTGTTGACAAACGAATCATTGCCGCTCTGCCCGGCTTGCTCGGCGATATCTTCCGCACGCTCGAAAGCGTCCTGCACCTGGTCGTGCCACAAGCGACGCGCGAGCGCTTCGGCTCGCTCGAGACGTTGCTCGATGCTGGAGCTCCGATCGTTGACCCGGTCGAAGCACTCCACCATTTTGTTGAACGCCAGTTCCGTCGAGTGCTCGTAGGCTCGATGCAGCAGGTTGGCAAAGTGCGTCAGCATCAGCGCGTGCGGGTCCGCCGCGAGCCCGGGCGGGATCGGCGCTGCTTCGGTGCGCTGCGCTTCGTCGTCGTCGAGGCGCATCGCCCGCAAGACGTTGCCCTCAGCGTCGAGGCACTGCAGCTGCTCGCCGTCCATGGCGTTGACCGTCTCAGCGATTTTCATCCAGCTGCGGCCTGCAGCCTTGATGTCTTTCGCGTCGCCGTCGACGAACACCCGCACACATGCCGGCTTCGGCTGAGAGATCAGAAAATTGCGGATGCGCGTAGCGGTCATCGCCCCGGCACCTCTCCACCCGGAAACTGTTCCGTCTCGTCGTGCTTCTCCACGTCGAGATACCAGTCGGGACGCACGTGCACGGCGGGCGCGAAGAACGCCGCGATATTCATCCGCAAGCGATCTGCGCCTGCACCAGCGGAGCGGTTGTAAATGATCTTCGCTTGAACGGTGATCGTCTCAGCGACGAGTTGCGTGATCGGGTTTGCGATCGGCGCAGCCAATCCCGCCGCGCCTTGGTCGCGGTTCGGGCCGACCGCCTGTGTCGAGTAGACCTGCAGGTTTGTCGGAGCGGACTGGCTACCGGAGAGCGGCACGCCCCACGCAAATGCAAACTGCTCAAAGGAGGCGATGCCGTCGATTCCAGACCCGGCGCGGCGCGCGATCGGGAAATTGGCGCGCCCGAGTCCGAGGTTTACGTCAAAGCGCACGGTCGCGACCGCGCTGTCGAGCGCGTTGGGAATGTCCGACGCTGCGATGATTTCTGCGGCAAAAAACCAGTGCCACGTTTCAGGGCGCCCATAGCGCACGTTCACGAGCTGCTGCGTCCCGATCGTCACCTGCGCCGCGGGGAGCACGGTCGCGTCTTGCTCGTGAAGCACTGCAGTTCCCCATAGGTGCCACGGGGGAACGGTCGCTCTCGGCGCTGCCATGTCAGCCCCTCGGAGGCCAGGCAACGCCCGGACTGTTGTCGGTTCCACCTCCCCAGCCCGGCACTGGATAGGGCAGCGGGTAGGGGTACGGAAGGAACTGCGGCCCCTGCTGCTGCTGCGCCGGGGGAGCAACGCGCGCCGGGGGAGCCGTGTGCAAGCTCACCGGTCGCGGCGCGAGCGGTCGAATGATCGCTTCGGGCCGCCGGAGCTGAGGGGGCGCGTGCTGCTGCTTTGCAACGCTCTTTTTGAGCAGCGGCGACGCCATGCTCAGCGCCGAGCTCGCCAGGCTCCCGCCCGGAACGAACGAGAGCGCACCCTTCGCGAGCGGAGCGGCGAGCTTGACGGCTCCCCTCGCGATCTTGCCCAACGACTTGAAGGCCTTCCCGAAAAACGAGCCGACGATCGCGCCGGCAGCGGTTGCATGCTCGGCACCGTAGCGCGCTGCGACGTCTTCCCACGGGGCGCCCTCGCACAGCTCGCACAGCGCGCTGAGGCGCTTGAGCTGCTCGGGGTCGGCGCCGTTGGCTAGGCCGAGCTGGAACGCGCCACGAGCAGCGCCGCAGATGGCCGTCGAGCTCACCGGCGATCGATGCAGCGTCACCATGGCCAGATCGGCCGGGTTCTTGCTGTCGATCGGCGGTCGCCAGTTCCACGGCAGATCGGCGCGAGCTTGCCAAGCGTCGATGTTTTCCCCGTCGTGTGAGAGCGGGCGAAGCGCCAGCTGCGGCGTATTGATGAATGCACCCGACACGCCGTGCACGCTCGCTCGCATCGACGGCAACCACGCGCCCATGATGCCCACGGCGCCGCCGGGACCCGGCATGCCCGCATCGACCGACGGATCGTCCTCGCTCCCGTCGCTTCGGGTGACGGTCGCGTGCCAACGCTTCGGCCCTGTCTTTCGTACCTCAGCGATCGCGCCCGGGTCCTCACCCGTCACGCGCAAGCGCGCCGCTCGGAGCGGCGCCCAATCGTCGCAGTCCCCATCGCCACGAGCTGCGATCTTCGCGCCGTGGTCGAAGTGCTCTTGCCCCGGCGGTTCCGGCTTCCACCGGGCGCCCTGGCGAATGAGCTGAAGATCGGTAGGAGTGTCGCCCGAGCGAAGCATGCTCTCGTTCAGGCGCGTGACCGCCTCGAGAGCCGCGTCGAGTACGGGCTTCTTGACGTGATCCTCCGGGACTGCGACTTGGATGCGCATCGCTTCAGCTGATGTCTCTTCCAATGAGCTGCAGGGACGTGAAGATCGTATCGGCACCGGCAAGCGCCGAGCTCAACGAAGTGATCGCACGAATGAAGACGCCCGGCTGCACCGGCTTGTGCGTGAGGCGCGTTCCGAACGAGCCCGGGTTCGCGAGCGACTCGAGGTCGATTTGCGCGACGTCGAGCTGCGCCAGGTCCTTGCCCATGAAGAGCTGAGCGAGAATCACGCCGGTCGCGCTCGCGCCGGTGCGCACCACGCGAATCAACCAGCGCTCGCCACGGAAAGGCACCTGCACCTGGCCGCTGAACGTGTTGATCTGCGCCGCTAGGGTGTAGGTGAAATTGCCCATGGGCAACGTCTCCATTCCCTCGTCTGGAGCGTTCACGCCGGGCGCGAGCACGCCTTGACGCCACTGCGGACGGGTCAGCTGCACCTGCGGATTTCGCCCGCGTGCTGCTGCCGGGCGACGTCGGGGCGGCGCGCCGTGCACCACGATCGGATAGCCGTTGTCATCCCAGCCCACGACCTGCGCCGCGACTCCCATCACGTCACCCATCACGTCACCGCTGACGTCATCGTCGTCGTAGCCGACCACTTCCATTCGCCTTGCCATGCCTGTTTCCGTCCTTTCAACGCGGCCATGGCCGCGAACGATTCAATCCCACGGGCGCGCGACGCGCGCCCTGCTGAGAGCTCTCATTCCGACTCGAGTACGCCGGAATCGTCGCCGCTGACGCTGCCTGTTTCACCGAAGGAATACCCGGCGATCGCAGCTGCAGCGACTCCGAGATCCTGCAGGAGCTTGCTCTTCGGCTTCAGGAAATAGACCGCGAGCGCGACCGTTCCCGAGCGTCCGATGCCCGGCAGGCGCGGCATTCCTGGCCAGTTTTTCACGAGCAGCCCATACGCGAGCCCGCCAAGCGCCGTGTTTTGCAGGCGCTTGTCGATGCCGGCGCCGCTCCCGCCGCCGCCCGAGCTCGAGCGGCGACGCTTGCGCCCGCCACTGCGGCGACGTCTCACGCCGCCACCGCTCGAACGACGGGCGACCGGGGCCGCTGCGTTCACCACTACGATCTCACCGCCTGCCCGCGTCGCCGTCCGTCTACGTGCTGCCATCCCTGCAGTGTACGGGCCCCGGGGGTAACCACTGAAATCAAATGCGCAACTATCGCGCTTGCTGCACACTCTTGGGTCTATGTTGCAACAGAAACTGCCGCTGATGCCCAACGCACACCAACGCCTACAGATAGCCGTGCACGCGTGCTGTCACCCTCGGACCGTCCTGAAGTGCTACCGCTCCCAGCCGGTGCGCTCCAGCGTCGCCGCTCGCGTCTGCTCTGCAGCGCGCACGCTGCAGTTTCCCGAACCTGAAATCGTGATCGCTGGTGCACCGTGAAACAGGTCGCGCTGATGTCGCGCTCGCGAGAAAAACTGTTTTGGATCGAGCAGGGTGCGACCGGGCTCGAGATTCCAGCGTCCGGGCTCCGCCCGGAGTCGTTCGCGTTCCTCAGCGGCGGGGGAAAGCCGACGGACGAGCTCCCGATCACGATCGTCGTGTACCCGCCAGGCGAGCGCGCAGAGCGGCGTGCCATCAACGATGGACGACACCGCATCGCACTCGCACGCCAGGCTGGCGCGAAGTTCGTGCGCGGCAGAATGCTCGGCTATGGGCCGCGGGGGGGAGTCCTCTGGCGCTTTACCGGCAAGATTTCGATCTGACTCTCAGCCGCACGCCGCGAGCTCGCGCGCCTGCAGCGCTGCGCGCCGTTCGCTCGTTTGCTTGTGCGATTCGAGAGCGCCGCGCACTGCGATCCGGACGGGAGGCATTGCCGGCAAGCGCTTGCCCTTGGCTCGGCAGAGAATGGCTTCTTCCTCGAAAATCAGCTGCAGCTCAGCCTCCGCTGCAGCGGCGATCGGCTCGAGCTGCGCCGGGTCCTTCGGCGCGTTGATAGCGGCGATCTCCCAATCGCCCGCGACGGCGCGGCGCCGTCGCACCAGGCACCCCGTTACGTTCGGGTCGCAGCGCCGCGGGGGAAGGAACGCCTTGCCGCTCCGGAGCCGTCGGAAGCGCTCCGGCGCGTTCAATGGGGCTTGCGTGATTTTGGCGAGCTCGCCCGCTGATGCGTCGTGCTGCCCGGCGAGCTTCACGACGTAGCCAGCAATTGCCTCGCTCGAGCGCGCTGCTTCTGCCGTCGACTGGCGTCCCCAGCCGCATGATTCGAGTAGGTCGAGTAGCTCACCACCCACGAGAGACGCCTTACGCGCCAGAGCGCGGACTTGCTCAGAAACACCCTCTTTGCGCTTCCACGCGTCGCGTGACAGGTGCACCGCATCAGCTATCGCCGGGTCCTCGAGGCGCTGCGCACTCTCGTTCCGTAGCAGCTCGGCGAGCTCCGGGCACCAGACGAGCAGATTGACGTGAGGCCACCCGCTGCGATGCGCTTCCACCACTGCAACCCAGCGGTTGCCGAGCTTGCGCACGGTCCGGAGCCGCTTCTTGCCTTCCAGACGGGTTTCCGGGCCCCACGTCGCGCCGATTTGCTTCAGCGTCGCCCGCGTCATGCTCCCGAGCGCTCGATAGGCCTCGTTCACGTCCGCCCACGGAGCTCCGGAGTAGTACCCGTCCCGATCGATCGTCAGCACCAGGAAGCACCAGCCGTCCGCCGGGAGCGGCGCCGTCGCTTCCTTGATTCGCGCGAACGTCACGGCCGCTTCGAAGCGCCGGCAGACGTCGCAGCGCCAACTATTACAGTTGTACGGTATGCGGGTCTGTACGTGCGGCGTGCCCCGGTTCCACGTCCAGACGAACCAACGTTCCGCGTGCTCGGGTGAGTGCTGGCACGCCGCGACGTGCCGAGGAATCACCCGAGCCGGCTTCATGACCGGACGCTCCAGCTGGTGCCACGCGGGGGGGGCAGAACACCAGCAACTACGTCTAAACGCTCAAAAACACTCGGATTGCGCCGCTCGGGCGGCGCGCGGAACGGAAGTCGCCGCCACGGTGGCGGCGACTTAT
>Ga0326597_10011522_pt1 | contig 11717 bp, 11 predicted proteins | sample RVTome_12_FD_203789 | JGI IMG/M metagenome (GOLD analysis project Ga0326597, IMG submission 203789) | Soil microbial communities from uranium-contaminated site in the Upper Colorado River Basin, Wyoming, United States - RVT100D185 | ecosystem: Environmental > Terrestrial > Soil > Contaminated >...
GTCTTTTTCGGCTAAAGTCTTTCCTTGCCGTTAGCGCGTAAACCGAAAAAGACTCCCGACCCTCTCGTTCTCGGGGCGGCGCAATCAGGTTCGCTTGCGTTTCTTCTTCTTCGCATTCGGGACATCGAACTGGACGACCGAACCGTCGTCTTTGTAGAGATCGCGAAGGCGTTGCAGCTCGACTTCTAACTGCTTTCGTCCCGAGGCGTAGTCGGGATCATCGTAGACGCTGTTCAACTCGCGGGGATCTTTCTCCAAATCAAACAGTTCCCACTCGTCGAGATCATAGTAGTGAATCAGCTTGTATCGCTCGGTACGCACGCCGTAATGTTTTGCCACCGAGTGAGCGCCGGGGAATTCATAGTAGTGATAGTAGACCGACTTCCGCCAATCCGTCGGAGTCTCGCCCGTCAGAATCTGTTTGAAGCTGCGTCCTTGCATGTCGCGGGGGATCGAAGCTCCAGCGATATCGAGAAACAATTCGGGAAAGTCCAAGTTCATCACCATCGCATCCGAGAGACTGCCGGGCTTCACCTTACCGGGCCAGCGAACCATCAATGGCGTTCGGAACGACTCTTCGTACATCCAGCGTTTGTCGAACCAACCATGCTCACCTAGATACCATCCCTGATCGGACGAGTAAATCACCACGGTGTTGTCGGCGAGGCCTGTTTCATCCAGATAATCCAGCACGCGGCCAACGTTTTCATCCACGGAATCGACGCAGCGCAGGTAATCCTTGGCATAGCGTTGATACTTCCAGCGAATCAGATCCTTGCCGGTCAGATTGGCCTTCTTGAATTCCTCGTTTTTCGGGCCGTAGGCCTCGTCCCATACCTTCCGTTGTTCCGCGTTCAGTCCGCCTTGCGGAACGAGTTTTAGGTCGTTGGGCGTGAGATGTCGCGCGACCGTCATCTCTTGGTTCCGCGCGGGACTGGCCCGATGACTGTAATCGTCGAACAGCGTTTCAGGCTCGGGAATCGTGACGTCATCGTAGTTGTGCAGCTGTTTCGGGCCGGGCTGCCAATTGCGATGCGGGGCTTTGTGCTGGTACATCAACAAGAATGGTTTGTCGGCGTCGCGTTTGTTCTTCAGCCAATCCAGCGCAACATCGGTGATGATCTCAGTCGTATAGCCTGTGTGTTTCACGACTCCGTCCGGTGTGTCCATCTGCGGGTTGTAGTAGGGCCCCTGTCCTTGGAGGATATGCCAGTAGTCGAACCCGGTCGGATCGGTCGATAAGTGCCACTTGCCGACCATCGCCGTTTGGTAGCCAACGGCTTGGAGCAGCTTCGAAACGGTTTGCTGCTGGCCATTAAATCGGTTTCCATTATGCACGAAGCCGTTCAGATGGCTGTACTTGCCGGTCAAAATCACGGCCCGCGACGGTCCGCAAATGGAATTCGTCACAAAGCAACGATCGAACCGCATTCCTCCCTTTGCAATACGGTCGAGGTTTGGCGTCTGATTCACCTCGCTGCCGTAACAGCTCAGCGCCTGATACCCATGATCGTCGGCGAAGACGAAGAGGATGTTCGGACGGGCGTCCTTGTCGGCCCGAGCAGCGTTCCCGGCGAGCGTGACGGCAACGAGTCCGAGCAGTATCGAGCAACGACGAATCATGGCAAAGTCCTTTTCTCTGGCGGTCCCCAATAGTAAAACCGTCGCCTTACATCCGTAGTGCGGCGCAGCCGCAAATTAGAAATCGCAAGCACCAAATCTCAAACAAATCCAAAAGTCCAAACTCCAACGACTGTCGCACGCCTTAGCCCCTGGATTCGTTTCGATTTTGAATTTTGAATTTGTTATTTGAAATTTGGAATTCTGCGACCGAAAACGCATCAAACTCAGGGATAACTCAAGCGGGATCGGCGAACGGATCGAACGGATCCGCTGCCGGTTCCGCAGGCATTGCTTCTTCGGCTGCCGGAGCATCATCATCAGCGGCGGGGGGAGCGTCGTCGGCGAACGGATCCGTATTCGCGTCCGCCCCGAATACGCCTGACGAGTCATCGGCAGGCATCGCCTCAGCGGTGTTGCTATCGCCGAAGAGGTCGGCCCCGCTGTCAGCGGGCTTAGCCGTGGTCGTCGGCTGGGGTGCGGCTTCCGGTTGAATCGGCTGGGCGGTGCCACCGAATGGATCAGTCTCATCTTCCGTCGGCGGCGTGCCAACCAATTCCTTGGCAGGCGCTGGCTGCGGACGTTTCGCATCGCGAAGCACTTGTTGTTCGGCACTTTGTAGCTGCTCGTAACGAGCTTGCGTCGCCTTCACCGCGCGAGTGCGTGCGACGAGCCGGGCTTCCGTGCGTTGGCGTTCAATCTCCATCCGGGTCGAGCCTTGGACGCGTTGCAGCGATTGACTGACAGGGTAGACGCGATCCGCTCCGGTCGTCTCAAGCTCCGCGCCCTTCTGAAAGTCGGCTTTTGCCTCGTCGGGTCGACCGAGCGACATGTAGGCCAGCCCGCGGAAGTAGAACGCTCGCGGGTCGCGAGACCCTTGATCGATCGCGGTCGTCAGGTATCCGTGCGCATCTTGGTATTGGCCGGCGAAATAGGAGTGTACTCCGTGGCCATAAAGTTCCGCCAACACGCTGTCCTGGGCGACCGTAGTCGCGGGACGGACCGCGAATAGACTGATGACCACGAATCCAATTGCTATGTAGCTACGCATTCGAAGCGCTCCCGATTCGAAACTGGATGTTGAGACTCGACGAGCGAACACGCTATCATGACGGATGCGGCGCCCGCACCTTCTGCTTTACTTAACAGGCATCTGGCAAAGAGTTCATGGTAATTCGCCGAGCCTATCGTCGCAAGCGTTACATTGCTCACAGTGCGAATTCTATGAAGCGATTTACTACCGCAATTTGCCGATCAGAAGCGTTTCGGAACCCAACACTATGACTGACCTCCTATCGCTACCAACCTACGACCGGTTCCGGAGTTACGACTGGAACTATGAACACGCCCCCGATCCGGTGGAGCTGGACATGCCGGTGGTCCCGGGAAAGTTTGACTTTTGTGGGCTTCCCGTTGCATCGCCGCTGGGTGTTCCCGCAGGCCCGCTCCTGAACGGAAAGTGGTGTTTGTACTACGCGAGCCTGGGTTTTGACGTGGTGACGTACAAGACCGTCCGGAGCCAAGCTCGAGCGTGTTACCCGATGCCGAATCTGCAACCTGTCGCTTGTGGTCAGCTGTCTGGCGAAGAGACTGAGGTTCCGGCCGCGCCCGACATGACCGGCAGCTGGGCAGTTTCTTACGGAATGCCCTCGAAAGAACCCGCGATCTGGCGAGCCGACGTCGAAGCGACGCGCGGGCAACTTGCGGCGGGAAAGCTATTGTCGGTGTCGGTGGTCGCGACTGTGCAGGACGGCTGGACGATTGACAATCTCGCCGCCGACTATGCAAATTGTGCGAAATGGGCGGTCGAAAGCGGTGCGGATGTCGTCGAAACGAACTTTTCGTGCCCGAACGTTGCAACTTGCGACGGGCAGCTGTTTCAACAGCCAACAGACGCTCGGCGAGTTGCAGAGTGTGTTCGCGCCGCCGTCGGCAACATCCCCTATGTGGCGAAGATCGGGCACGTCTCGACCGTTGACGCTGCCACGGAATTACTTGATGCGATCGGTCCGAGCATCAACGCACTCGCCATGACAAACAGTGTGGCCACTCAAGTCCGCGATGGCGACTTGTTGGCCTTTGACGGGCAACGGCGGGGCATCTGCGGCGAGGCGATCCGGGATGCTTCAATCCGGCAGACGCGGCTGTTCGCCGACTTGATTCGCGAACGCCAACTCAACATCCAGTTGATTGGAGTGGGGGGCATTCAGAACGCGGGTGACGTGACGGCTTATCTGGCCGCTGGTGCCAAGGCGTGCCAGATCGCGACGGCGGCCATGGTCGCCCCAAGCCTCGGGCTTCGCATCAGGCAGGAACTGGGCCGCGGCAGCGAAAACTTCGGCTAATCCGCACGATCGGATGCGCTTCGAGGAAGTCTCGCGCGCCAATTTGCTTGCGAGCTGCTGGCGGGCGGGATACGATGGAGTCTCGTCCCGTTCTGGCCACATCACTCCTCAGCTCGAAGGAATTGCGAATGTCGACAAAAACTCAGATCATCGAAGAGCAAACTGTCAGTGCTTCGATCGAATCCCAGCTTCTGCAAGAAACAACACAGCCTCTGCAAGAGATTTTGAACATGGTTCGACGTGATAGCCGAATTGAACCACAGGTTTACCTAGAAGAATCCAAAGTCCCCCACGGTGGCGAATAGAGGTGGCAGCAGTCTTTCAGCGGCTTCTCGGCCTGGAAACCGAGTACGCGATCCGCTCCTCTTCCGACCTCGCTGCATCTCGTCGATCGAAGTTTCGTCTTTATGAGTCGCTCGTGGCCGCGCTGCAACAACGCGTGCCCACGGTGCCGGCGAAGCACTTCAAGGAAGGCGTGTTCACGGCCAACGGCGGTGCCGTTTGGTTCGAGGCGGAACGGCCGGCGGCGGGTGGCGGCTTAATCGAAGGCGCGACGCCCGAGTGTCGTGGTCCTCGCGAAGCCGTAGCGTATCAGCGAGCCCAAGATCGGCTGCTTGCCGAGGCCGCCGCCAAGTGTGGCTTTCAACTGATCAAGAACGATCGCGATGCGTGCGGCAACGTCTACGGAGCCCAAGAGAACTACGAGGCGACGATCGCGTCCGGCGTTTTGCTGTTTCTGTGGCGTGTCGGACTGGTGTGCCTGTTCCCGCTGGCGATTGTCACTTGGCTGGGCATCGGCGTGTGTGTTCTCGGCACGCTTTCCTATTTCCTGCTCGCGGCGGTCATTTACATGCCGCTGAAGCTGGTGACGGGAGGTCGAGAGTCCGTTGCTTTGCTGCTCTTTGGGCGTGACCTCGTCGAAGGACGCGAGACTTGCATCCACGTTCCGGTTTGGCTCGAGTCGTCGTTACAACTCGTCACGCGGATTCTCACCGCCCCCTTGGCGGTTGCCTTGTACGGCCTGCTGCATGTGACCGCTTTCCGTGCGGCCCGCAATCGGCTTGTCCCGTTCCTGATCAGCCGCCCGATCTTCGCAGGTGCTGGGATGGTCGCTGCCGACGGTAAGTTTCATATCGCCGACAAAGCACCAGCAATCAACTGTATTGTCGGCTACGGCGGCATGATCGGTGATCGTCCGATCTTTTCGATGGGGCATTTCTTCAAGGCGGTTTACGCCGATTCGTGGTTCGCGCCACGAGAGTACTTTGAGTTGTTTTCGCAACGACAACGATTACAGATCGGTTTGGGCGATTCCAACATGTGCGGGAAAGCGGAGTACCTCCGCGTCGGTACCACGCTATTGGTTCTCGACGCAATCGAAGCGGGAACGTTTCTGGCGCCTCCGGCGGTTCGCCGTCCGATTCAAGCGTTGCACGCCATCTGCGGCGATGAATCGCTGACGCACGAGTTTTCTCTGCGCGACGGACAGGCCGTGACTGCCCTGCAAGTTCAGCGATATTACTTGGCCGGTTGTCGAGCCTTTTTGAATCAACAGACAGCCGTACCAACAGAAGCATGGGACGTGCTGCAACTCTGGAATCATACGCTCGATCACCTGGAGCGGCTTGCCGCGGACCGGGAGAGGCCCGATCCCTTAGTCGGTTCGATCGATTGGGTGACAAAAAAGTACTTGCTCGACCAGGCGGGTGCGGATGCGAACTGGGCCCAGCGCAAGAAGATCGATTTGCGTTACCATGAACTTTCCGAGGACGGATACTTCGCAATGCTTCAAAGGGGCGGGCTGACACCGCAAGTCATCGAAGAAGAAGCCATCGAGCGCGCGACGCGCCTCGCTCCACCCAACTCACCCGCTACCATGCGCGGACACTTCATCCGCGAGTTCGCTGAAGGAGAAGAACCCGTGACCGCGAATTGGAAGGCCATTGTCATCGGGCAGCGCTGGGGCGCGAAGACCATTCGGCTCTCCACCTATGGGCGTTCTCATCGCCGGTCACGCGGCCCGGCGACAGGATCCACACGCCGAGGGAAGATTGTGTGAACTACAAAATCATGTCGCACAGAATCATGGTTCAGTCTCTCATGATTGTGTCCCACATGATTCTGTATGTATCCGGGATCGGCAAGGTGACCCAGGATGGTAATGCAGTCGATCGCAGTTCTGTCGGCGATTCTGTTGGTTGTCGTTGCGTTTGCGTGTTGGGCATTGAATGTGATCGGCTTGCCTGGGAATTGGCTCGTCGTCGCGCTCGCTGCCCTCTATTCGTACTTCATGCCTGACGAGCGGCGACTCGACATCAGTGTCTTGGCCGTCCTCGGGTTGTTGGCTCTCGCCACACTCGGCGAAGCGGTCGAGTTCCTGGCCGGCGCGCTCGGCGCGTCGAAGGCTGGTGCCAGCAAGCGAGGCACCGCGCTGGCCCTGGTTGGCTCGCTAATCGGCGGCATTGCTGGGATCTTTGTTCCGATTCCGGTTGTCGGGCCAATCGTTTGTGCCAGCCTTGGCGCGCTGGTGGGAGCCGTCTTGGGAGAGCAGTGGAAGGGGCGCGATCTCGACACAAGCTTGAATATTGGCCATGCCGCGTTTTGGGGCCGACTGATCGGCACTCTGGGTAAAATCCTGGTCGGTTGCGTCATGCTCGCGCTGATCATCGTCAGCTTGATCGTTCGGTAGTCGTAGCGCGGCAGCGCCGCAAATCCGAAATCGCAAGCACTAAACCTCAAACAAATCCAAAACTCCAAACTCCACCTGCCTTTTTACTCGCCGATCAGCTTCACCAGCAGCCGCTTCCTTCTTCGACCATCGAACTCGTTGTAGAATCAGCTTAGAAATGGTTCGACCGGCACCGCCGTTTGGCACGATCGACGCAGCCAGAACGATCTGCTTTGACCGTACGAGTGGAACAATAGGACAGGTCGTCGAGCTGCTCCAGTGGACGAGCCACGGAACCGATGAAACTTGTACTCTCCGTCGTTTCTTCTCTCCTCCAGGAGCATCTCCGTGCGCACCACTCCCAAGTCACTCAGCGTCGTTGTACCGGTCCATAACGCCGAACGGAATCTGACTCAACGAATTGGTTGCCTGCTGGAGGTGTTGCCCGATCTCGCGGCGAAGTTCGAAGTGCTGATCGTCGATGATGGTTCGACCGACCAGACCGAAGAGATGGCGTTGGAACTGTCGCACCGATATCCACAAGTCCGCGTCAAGCGTCATAGCCAGCAACGCGGAATCGAAGCAAGTGCCCAGACGGGCGCGGCTCACACAACGGGCGACATCGTGATCGTCCACGCCGGGCAGGAGTCGGTCAACGCCTCGAAACTGCAACGGATGTGGCAACATCGCGAGGACGAAGAACTTGTCGTTGCGCCCGTCGGCGGCGACATTGGCGGCGTCGGCTCGAAGGGTCTCCGGCAACTCGAAGACTGGGGGCAGGGAGCTGCCGACGAGCCAGCGGAAGCACCTGTTCGAGGGGCGCGGCAACTTCGAGCTGAGACCGGACGACCCTTCGTTCGGCCCTCTGGCCCGCCGAAAAAGGCTGCTGTGCCTCCCCCAACGTTTAGATTTTCGTCTTCCGGCGAACACTCATGGCTGCATCAATAGCCCTTTTTGGCGAGCGGCAGATGTGGGCGGTACTAATCGATCAGCTCGTCGTTAGAGCTTTAGGGCCGCCCCGTTGGGCTCGTTCGACCTTTGCTTCAGTAGTAGGTCACGCTCGCCGAGCGTGACCTTGCCGCTGCGAGCGCCGCTGCGCCTGTACGGTCACTTCCGGCGGAAGTGACCTACCCCCGTTGGGCTGCGACACCGCCTACTCTCAAGTCAATACCACATTTTCAACTGGCTAGGGTGAGGCTCCTGCGGGAGCTTCGCCCTCACAAGTCAGTCGCTAAATAGCTGCTGTGTATATATTTAGCGTGTCTATCGAGCCGATTCGTTTCGGGAATTCGTTGATTCTGCCCGCTAGTTCGTCGCAACCCTCAAAAAAGTTGCATATTTCGCGGAACTCCGATAGCCGGCCCTGCGTCAAACTTGCGGTTTGGGAGGAAGTGGCGATTTTCGGAACTTCTCCAAACCGGAACAGAGCCCCGGAACGAGGAGATTCAGAGCATGGCAACAGCAGAATATGGCACCTTCGGAGCGGTAACGACGCCTATCGTCCCTTCACAGCCTGCGAAAAAGGCCGAGACCACTACGAAGCCTCGCCAACTCCACCGTGTCCGCACGGTGCGACTCCAGCAAGGCGTGTCGCTCCGCAGTGCGGCCCGGCAGATGGGAAGTGACATTCGGAGCCTCCGGCTTCAAGAACAAGAGTCAACTGATTTGCGGATCAGCGACCTGCACAAATGGCAAAAGGCCCTCGACGTTCCTGTGTCCGAACTCGTTGAGGAAACCGACGAGCCGCTTTCGCGACCTGTCATGGAACGTGCTCGCATGATCCGCCTGATGAAGACGGCCGCCGCGATCCACGAGCGTGCTCCCGTTGCGATCCAACGGATGTCGCAGATGCTCGTCGATCAGCTCGTCGAAGTCATGCCCGAGCTGAAAGACGTCAGCCCCTGGCACCAGTTTGGCCAACGAAGAAGCCTTGACGACTTCGGCCGAGCTTTCGAACGCCGTCTATCCGAAGATGCGATCTATGAAAGCATGGACGACGACTAATCCCGACGACTCAATCACTCCCCTCCACAGCGGCCCGCAGCGTTCATTCGTTGCGGGCCGCGTTCGTAGTTGCTTTGCCAAACAGCGAGACTACGCGCGATCGATCGGGAACGCCATCACCCGGCTGAGGCTACTCGTGCCGGCGGCAATCATGACCAGCCGATCAAACCCGAGGGCGACGCCGACGCAATCCGGCAAGCCGTGCTCCATCGCCGCCAGCAGTCGACTCTCTTCGGGCAGCATGTACTTCCCGTCGGCTTGCCGTTGGCGGTTGGCTTGTCGATTCCGCTCGCGCAGGACTGATGCATCGAGCAATTCGTGGTAACCGTTCGCCAATTCGATGCCGTTGACGTAAAGCTCGAATCGTTCGGCGATGGGCGGTTCACCATTTCGCACCTGAGCCAACGCGGCTTGCGAGGCGGGGTAATCGTAAAGGATAACCGGGCACTCGATTCCAAGCTTTGGCTCGACGAGCGTCGCGTGCAGTAAGTTCAGCCAATCGTCTGGATCGTGTTTCGGCATGTCGTTGGGGATCGCGATGCCGTGTGACTTTGCCGCGGCTGCGAGTTCTTTCACCGTCGCGGTATGCGGATCGACAGCGACTTGTCGCTGAAACGCTTCGCCATAGCTGACGTGCGACACCCGGTCAGCACTAAGTAATTCGCAAGCAAATTCGCCGAGCAACGTCATCCCGGACGCCATCGAGTCTCCGACGCGATACCACTCGACCATGGTGAACTCAGGGTTGTGATGCGAGCCCCGCTCGGCTCCTCGAAACGCCCGCGTGACTTGATAGATGCGATCGGCTCCCGCCGCCAGCAACCGCTTCATCGCAAACTCGGGCGATGTCTGGAGCCACATTCGCTGACCGACATCCGGTGATCGTGGGTCGTCAAACAGCGTGACCGACAGTGGGTCGAGATGGCGATCGATGACTGTGTCGGCAGAGAGCAGCGGCGTTTCGACTTCGAGGAAGTCATGCCGCGCGAAGAACTCGCGCAATCGCGCCAGCAGATCGGCTCGGAGGCGTAGATTCTCCAAGGACGCTGTCGGTTGAAAATCGAATTGTTCGAAGTCAGACACGCGAGCACGACAGCTCAGTTACTAACACGTTCGATATACCCACCGGTTCGCGTGTCGATCCTGATCACGTTGCCTTGCTTGATGAAGATGGGCACCGCGAACTCGCCGCCGGTTTCGACTTTGGCCGGCTTGGTGACGTTGGTGGCGGTGTCCCCCTTGGCACCCGGCTCGCATTCGGTCACCAGCAACTCGACGTGATTCGGCGGCGTCATCGCGATCGGGTTGTTGTTGTACAAGAGCATCGAGCAAGGCAAGCCTTCCTTCAGATACCGCCAGTTGTCGTCCACTTGTACCGCCGTCAATTCGTATTGTTCGTACGTCTTGTTGTCCATGAAGACGAACGTATCCGCCTGTCGGTAGAGATACTGGGCGTCGATCTCTTCGACATCCGCGGACTCCAAAGTTTCGCCGCCTCGAAAAGTCTTCGAGATCATCGTATTGCGGACGAGGTTGCGGAGCCTGCACTCGTACAGCGCGGCCCCTTTGCCTGGCTTGCGAAAATTCATCTCCGTCATGGCGTACGGTTCGCCGTCGATTTGAACTTTGAGACCCTTCTTGAATTCGCTTGTTTTGTAGGTCGCCACGTCGTTTGTCCCTAAATTAGTTATCACTGAACCCGGAGTTATCTCAGCACGATTACAGCGCCCAGCGGAAGCGGATTCTCAATCCGAGCGATAGCTCGCGACCAACCTTCGGTCAGTGCCCGCTGCGGTCCTACCACCCTACTTCGTTTTGGATGCTTGGAAAGTTATTCTGATGCCAAAAGTTCAAGTCGCTCCGACATTTGCATTCGTGGGGGCCCGCTCCCGAAGAAACGAGTTATGGCAATTGTAGCTTCCGATCTCAGTTCTGTCCGCGCCACTGTCAGCCGGCCTCCGTCTTGGCAGGCGGCGATGAAATCCGCGATCCGCGACCCCGGCGAGCTTTGTCGCGAACTGAGATTGCCCGCCGAGTTGGCGAGCGAGTTCGCTAACGCTTCCTTCCGCGTTTTCGCGCCACGCGGGTATGTCGCCAAGATGGTTCCAGGCGATCCGCGGGACCCGCTCCTGCTTCAGGTGTTGCCGCGAGTCGGAGAGACGGAAGACACAACTGGCTTCGTGAACGACCCAGTCGGGGACCTGGATGCATCGCTCGCCCCAGGGCTGATCCACAAGTATCAGGGGCGAGTTTTGCTGGTAGCTACCGGTGCCTGTGCCATCCATTGTCGATACTGCTTTCGACGGCACTTCCCTTACGAAACCACGCCGCGGACGCTTGAAGCATGGACGCCGGCCATCCAGCGGATGGCCGCGGACAGCTCTGTCGAAGAAGTGATTCTGAGCGGGGGTGATCCGCTCACGCTGGTCGATAGCCTGCTGGAGCAGCTTGTTGTCGAGCTAGAGCGGATTCCGCATCTCAAGAGATTGCGGCTTCACACTCGGCTGCCAGTCGTCATTCCTGAACGGGTAACCGACGAATTGCTGGCATGGCTAACGGGTTCGCGTTTGGCTTCGTTGGTTGTCATCCATGCGAATCACCCACGTGAACTCGAAGGGGATGTGGCGGCAGCCCTGGCGAGACTGGTACGCGCCGGCGTTCCGGTGCTGAATCAATCGGTTCTGCTGCGTGGCGTGAACGATGATGTCGAGTCGCTCGCCGAACTGTCTCGTGCCTTGGTGAATCTGCAAGTTATGCCGTACTACCTGCATCAGCTAGATCGCGTCGCGGGGGCCAAGCACTTTGAGGTCCCTGTCGATCGTGGACTTGAATTGATCGAGCAACTACGGGCGTGGCTGCCGGGCTACGCCGTGCCTCGCTATGTCCAGGAAATCCCAGGCGAATCGAATAAACGAGTTTTGGCGTGAAGTCAGGGTACGTGGCCGTTCGCTCCGCGAACGGACGCACTTTCGCGGAGAGCTTGTGAAAAAATCGACGTGGCGTCATGTATTTGTGAGCGGCAAGGCGCTAGCCGCCGGTATCTCTGGGACTTGTGGCCGTTTGAAAGACCGGTGGCTAGC
>Ga0326597_10011523_pt1 | contig 11716 bp, 14 predicted proteins | sample RVTome_12_FD_203789 | JGI IMG/M metagenome (GOLD analysis project Ga0326597, IMG submission 203789) | Soil microbial communities from uranium-contaminated site in the Upper Colorado River Basin, Wyoming, United States - RVT100D185 | ecosystem: Environmental > Terrestrial > Soil > Contaminated >...
ATCCGTGGCTTTCGCGCCCGGGATTTTGGTACGACCACTAAGAGTTGTTGTTTGCTCGCACTACGACCCCGGTCGCCTGCGCGCCGCGCCAAGATTCCACACCGGTATTAGCGCTAGCGCAAATACGAGCGCTATGGACGCGAAATTGCCGACCCCGAACACGAATCCGCCCAGGACTGCTGCGGTGAATTGCGGGATCTTGGAGAGAATGACGGCGTCGGCTTGATGCATTTGCGCGCGGTGCGCTAGCATGCGGACAGACGTTTCAACGCGGGAGAGCCCATGGCGAGCGGAGATTTGTCCGGATCAGTGTATGACGCCATCGAGTACTTCTATACGAGGCCCTGGTCGGATGGACTGCCCATCGTGCCGCCAACCAAGGAACTGGTCGCGGCGATGCTCAAAGGCACGCGCCACGATCCGGACGAAGAAATCGGCCTGGTGCCGCCGAATTTCGAGCCGTTGACCGTGCGGCGGATTGCGGAGCACGCAGTGATGGCCGGGGCGCGCACGGACTATATGCCGGTGATTATCGGTGCGATGCGCGCTATTCTCGATGAGAAACTTAATATGCACGGCGTGCAGACGACGATACACGGCGTTGCCCCGTTGATGATCGTCAATGGCCCTTACGCGAAGAAAATCGGCATCAACGCCGGCCGCGGCTGTTTCAGTCCCGGACATCGCGCCAATGCAACCATAGGCCGAAGCGTGCGTTTGATGCTTTACAACGTCGGCGGCGGCTATCCGAGTGCGTCCTTCAGTTGCTTTGGTCAGCCGTCGCGGTATACGTTTTGCATCCGCGAGAACGAAGAAGACAGTCCGTGGGGACCGTTGGCCGAAGATCGCGGTTTCAAGTCCGGACAAGACGTGATCACCGTCGTGCAGTGTGAGAATCCTCAGCTCACGCACGACGATGTCAACGACGACCCACAGCGCTTGCATCTGGCGACCACGGACTGCATGGGCAACATGGGCGGGATGAATGCTTGGCGGGCGACCGACATGGTGGTCGCGTTGGCGCCCGACATCGCGGACAATTTCGCCAGGGCGGGTTACTCAAAGGCCGATGTACACAAGCTCCTGCGAGAAAATGCCGGCCGCAGCGTTGGTGAACTCAAACTAGGCGGCTTGTGGCGCCTCGAGCGTCTGAGTCGCTACGTCACCAAGGTCGATCCGAATGATGACGATTGTTTCGTACCGGCAATTCAGGAGCCGAGCCGGCTGTTCCTGGTCGTCGCCGGTGGCAGACCCGGCGCCACCACGGCCGTGATGCATGGCTGGAATGAAACCACGCGCGGCGTGTCGGTCGCGTACGACGTTTGACCCCTAGCAGATCACAGCGGCAGATCACAGCGCAAGGAGCTCCAAATGAGCGAATTCTATGATCCATCGGTGGGCGGCCACAAAAAGGTGCCGTTAGCGCCGCGACCGGCGAACCTCGCCGGCAAGGTGGTCGGGCTGTATGACAACACCAAGGAACAGGCTGACGTCATTCTCGAAGCGTTCGGCGCGGAGCTCAGGCATCGCCATGGCGTCAAGGACACGCTCAATTTTCGGGGCATTCATTACTCGAAACCGGCTCCTCTTGAAACCATAGAGGAGATGGCCCGAAAGTGCGATATCGTGATCTGTGCGCTCGGCGGGTGAGGCTCTTGCACGGTGTGCTGTGTGCACACCTCGGTCGAACTTGAGAAGCGCGGCATCCCAACCAGCGTATTCATCACCTCAGCGTTCCGGAATGCGCTTGAAAACCAGTACATCGGCAAGGGCATGCCGGGCCACGCCTGCATTGAGCTGCCGCATCCGATCTATTACCTGAGCAAGGAAGACTTGGGCAAAATCACGCTCGAGCACATGGATGAAATCATTGGCCAGGTAACGCAATCGCGCTGAAGCGGGAAGGGCAGCACATTCTTACTTTCGAGTGATGGGGTCCGTTCGCGCCGCGGTCAGCCTATTAGCCGCATGGTCATTGCGGAAGGGGCGGTGGATGTCCTATTCTTCGGCGAGCGTCAAACTGTTCAGGAAGGAATAAGACCATGTCGAACGAATTATCCGGAAAAGTTGCAGTGATCAGCGGCGGCAGCCGCGGTATCGGCCGTGCCATTGCCAAAGCGTTCGCTGCGGCAGGCGCACAGACGGTGCTTGCTGCGAAGTCCGAGGCTAATCTGAAGAAGACCGCCGACGAGATCGCCGCGACCAAAGCACCGAAGCCGACCATCGTCGCTGCGGATCTCGGTACGGCCGAAGGTTGCCAAGCGGTGTTTGAGAAGGTGAAAGCGGTGCACGGCCGCTGCGACATCCTAGTGAACTCGGCCGGCGCGACCAAGGCTGGCAATTTCCTTGAACAGCCCGACGCAGTCTGGATGGATGGCTTCGCACTGAAATTCTTTGGCGCGGTTCGCCTGTCGCGCTTGTTCTGGCCGATGCTCAGCGAGGCGCAAGGCAAGCTCGTCAACATCGATGGCGGCATGGCGCGTACCCCCAATCCTGGTAATTTGATTGGCAGCACGGTCAACGCGGCCATGGCCAGTTTCGGCAAGGGGTTGTCGAGCCTCGGCATCCGTGACGGCGTCAACGTCAACACCATTCATCCTGGGCGCACCGAAACCGACCGCAACGCCGAGCTCGTCAAACAGCAGGCCCAGACTGAGGGCAAGCCGGTCGAGCAGGTCGCCGCCGAAACAGCCAAGAAAGCCGGCGTCCGTCGCCTGGGCCAGCCCGAGGACGTTGCCGCGCTGGCGCTCTTCCTGGTCTCGCCGGCGGCTAGTCATATTCAGGGCGCGGCGATCTCGGTCGACGGCGGCGGCACCAAGGGGTTGTTCTGATCCTAGGATAGGCCGCATGCAGCGGATACTGATCACGATCGGGGCGATCCTGCTCCTCGCCGGAATACTCTGGCCGTGGCTCGCCAGGCTCGGGCTCGGCCGCTTGCCGGGGGACATTCGCGTCGAGACCGAAAGCGGCGGCTTCTATTTCCCGATCGTCACCTGCATCGTCATCTCCGTCGTGCTGTCGCTCATTCTGTGGATCCTGCGCCGCTGAGAATCTTCGCTTTGCCGCCGGCGCTATGTCGCCATGAGATCCATGAACGCATTGACCGGCGTTTGTTCCAGGCGTCGCTGATCGTTGCACATTTCGAGAATCGCCTTCTGCCGCTTGGGCGCAAAGACGCGCGCGAGGTTGGTCTCGAACTTGCGAATGAGCAAAGGAATGCCCTCCTTGCGCCGGCGCGGATGGCCTAACGGATACTGGACCTCGACCCTGCGCGTCTTGCTGCCGTCCTTGAATTCGATTTCGATCGCATAGGGATTGGCGCGCACCTCCGGGTCGCGAAACGCTTTCGTGAAGCGCTCGTCGATCTCGACGCTCATTTTGTAGCGCAGCGCATCGATGCGTGGATCCGCGGCGATGTCATCCTCGTAATCGGCCGCCGTGAGCCGTCCGAATATGAGCCCGATCGCGGATATGTATTGCAATGAATGATCGCGCGCCGCCGGGTTGGTCAGCGGGATATTGGCCGTGATCAAGTGGCGCCCCGACTGGTGCGTCCACATGCGCACCGCTTTGATGTCATCCAGTCGATCCTTGATCAAGGGGTGCAGCGTCATCGCGCACTCTGCCGCCGTCTGACCGTGTATGCCCGACGGGATGGCGATTTTGAACTGGATGTTCTCCATGACATACGAACCATACGGGCGCGATATCACGAATGGCTTACCGCGAAACAGCGTATCGTAGAAGCCCCATTGCTTGGCGCTGAGCACCGTGGGGTAACCCATCTCGCCGCTCAGTGCAATCAGCGCAAGGCGCACCGCGCGCGATGTGGCATCGGCTGCTGCCCAGGATTTCCGCGATCCAAGCGTCGGCTTGATGCGGTATGTTCGCAGCGGGTGGCCATCGAGCCACGCGTGCGAGAGCGCATTGATAATTTCTTCGCGGCTTCCGCCGAGCAAATGCGTGACCACCGCTGCAGAGGCGACCTTCACCAGAATGACATTGTCGAGCCCGAGCTCGACGAAGTTATTCTCCAGCGAGAGCACGCCCTGGATTTCGTGGGCTTTGATCATCGCGGTGAGCACGTCGCGCATGGCGAGGGCTCGACCGCCGTTTTCAATCTCGCGTCGTGACAAATAATCGGCGCTGGCAAGGATGCCACCGAGGTTGTCCGAGGGATGCGCACCGGACGCGGCCATGAAAGCGTCGTTGAAATCGAGCCAGCGATTCATGGCGCTGATGTTGAACGCCGCTGTAATCGGATCGAGTTGCCATGGCGTGCCGTGCACGCGCGCGCCATTGGGCATGACCGCGCCGGGCACCACCGGACCGAGCAGCTTGGTGCACGCGGGATAGGAAAGCGCCTCCAACCCACAGCCCAGCGCATCCATCATGCAATGCCGTGCCGTGGTATATGCAAGCTTGCTAGTGATGCGGTGCTTAATTACATAATCGGCGATATTCGCAAGCACCCGATCCGGCGCCGGTACCTTACTGGATTTCTTCTGTGCCACGCATCCTCCCGTCATCGGTTTTACGCGATCAGCTGCCGATTGCCCGCTCGCTCGCTGCGGCAGCGCGAGACTGTGTCATTGTAATGGGTATTCGACTGGTAGTGTCCCGCAACGCTCGGATAAGCGCCGTTGACCGTCAAGTACATTGTCATTGCCGCCGTTACATGCAGCGTACGCCGCCGCCATCTAAAGCAAGGTATTGGCCGGAGATATAAGCCGAGCGTGGTGACGCAAAAAAGTAAATCGCATCTGCGACCTCTTGCCCCTTGCCCAGACGGCGAAGCGCCAGGTTCTTAGTTCGTGGCTTGAAAAATTCAGCAAACGATTGGCCTTCACCAAAACGCTCGTGAACGCCCTCTAAATTCGGCGTGATGATTCCGCCGACGCTAACCACGTTTACGCGAATGTTCTCAGGCCCGAGTTCATGCGACAACGATTTGCTCCAGTTCAAGCACGCGGCCCAGGCGATGCCCGAGGTCAAGACCCGCGGCGGCGCTTGATTGCCTTTGACGGAGACGATATTGACGATGCTCGCGTCAGCCGATTTTCGGATCAACGGCATCGCCGCACGGGTCACGCGTAACATGCCGAAAAACTTCTGGTTGAACGCATTTTGGAATTCTTCGTCCTGCATGTCGGCAAATCGGCTCGGCGGTAGCTCGGGATCACCCGGGGCATCGACAGTCGCCACCATGCGCAGGGTTTCCTTGGAGACGCGCTGCTCGGAGCCGCCGGCGTTGTTGACGAGAATGTCGAGCTTATCGACTTTGGTCGCGAGGAAATCGAAGAAGCGTTGGATCGAGGTCGGATCGAGAATATCCGCCGTTTGGGCAAACACCTCGATTGTGTGGCGCTCGGCAAGCTCGCGGGCCGCCGCTTCCAATGGTCCCTTGGAGCGCGCCAGCAATGCCAAGGTCGCGCCTTGTTCGGCAATCAGCTCGGCGGTTGCCCGACCGATACCCTTGCTGCCACCTGTCACCAGGGCTACCTTGCCCGTTAGTTCACCCATGAACTGGTTCCTCCGTAACCTTGCTTTCTATCATGAACCTCGCCATTGTCGAAGGTAACCGACGCGCTCGGGCCGGACTAGAATCCGCTAATCAGTGTCATAGCTGACCTACTCATCGAAATTGCCAAAGGAGAGCATAGTGACAACAGTCCGTGTTTCGCTCATCGGTGAACTTTACGATTGCGTCAAGCCCCTGTTCGACGGGACCATACGGGGCGAGGGCGTGGAACTGGTCGTTACGCGCTGCCCTTCACCAGAGGCAATGCGCAGGCAGCTGACAGCCTGGGAATTCGACATCTGCGAGATGGCCTTCGGGGCCTACCTGATCGCAAGGAGTCAAGGCGCTGACGTTACGGCGATACCCGTATTTCCGCGGCGGGCGTTCTTCCACACGAATTTTGTCTGTCATCCGGACGCTGGGATCAATGGCCCGCGCGACCTCGCCGATAAGCGCATTGGCGTTGCCGAGTACGTTCAATCCGCGACCCTCTGGGCCCGAGGAGTCCTGGAACACGATTTTGCAATGGATCCGCGCAAGGCGCAGTGGTATGTCGAGCGTGTCGGTTCCGGCAGCACCGGCGAGGTGCTCGGCTTCAAGCCTCCACGCGACGTATCCGTGCAGCAGACGCCCGCAGGCAAGAGCCTCGTCGCGATGCTCGCCGCAAGAGAGCTGGACATGGCCTTGGTCGGCGGGAATGCTCAGGCGCAAGCCGGCACTGCGCTGCGTCCGCTGTTCGCCGATGCCACCGCCGAAGGCAAGCGTTTTTACGAGGCGCACGGCTACATTCCAGCGAACCACACCTATATGGTTCGTGGCAGTCTCGCCCGCGAGCACCCGGTGCTCGTTGCGAATCTCTATCGGGCGTTCCGTGCCTCGAAGAGTCACGCTCAACAGTCGCTGCCTCTTGAAAAGTCGCCGGGACACCTGTTCGGCAGCGAACAGCTTGCGAGGACGTGCGCAGCGTTCGTTGGCGATCCCTTTCCCTACGGCGTCGACTCGAATCGAAAGATGTTGGAAACCGTCGTTCAGCTGTGTCAGGAGCAAGGACTGGTCCGCGACAAGCCCACGGTCGAGCAGCTTTTCGTGCCTCAGATTGATTGACCGTTGCCGTTGTCGTCCAGACGCGGCTGGTTTGCGGTGGCGACTGTAGCGTTAAATAGGCGGATGAAGATCTCAGTGATCATTCCCGCGTTCAATGAGGAGCGAGTCCTCGGTGAAACGCTGCGCCACGTGCGGGCGGCACTGACCGCGTTCGCCAAGCGCGGCTGGAGCACGGAAATCATGGTGTGTGACAACAACTCCACCGACCGCACCGGCGATCTGGCACGGGCTGCAGGCGCGACGGTCGTGTTCGATCCGGAGAACCAGATTTCCCGCGCCCGCAACTGCGGCGCAGCAGCAGCCACCGGCGACTGGCTGGTGTTTGTGGATGCCGATTCGCATCCAAGCGCAGAACTGTTTACCGACGTGGCGGCGCAGATCGAGTCCGGCCGTTGTCTTGCCGGCGGCAGCACCATTAAACTGGATACGCCCAAACTGTTGCCGCGCGCGGTGGCGCACTTGTGGAGTTGGACAAGCCGGGCGATGCGCTGGATGGCGGGCTCGTTTATTTTTTGCGATAGCGCAGCATTTCGCAAAATTGGCGGGTTCAGCCAGGAGTTATTCGCGAGTGAGGAAATTGAATTGAGCGGCTGGCTCAAGAAGTTGGCCCGAGCGGAGCGCAGGAATATCGTGATCCTGCACCGGCATCCGCTGGTGACTTCGGCGCGGAAAGTTCATCTGTACACCGCCGGCGAGCATCTACGGTTTCTGGCGAAGACGATTTTGCGTGGCGGCCAGCCTTTGACCGACCGCAACGCGTGCCATACCTGGTATGACGGACGGCGGTAGGCAAGCCATCCATCGACTGAAGGTTACCGGCGCCCTGCAGGCAATCAAAAAAGCGTAAGGTCAAGAACTAACCCCGTTTCTGCCTGTTGTGCTTTTGCAGCAGGAGAACACCTTCGCCTACTTCCCGAACACCGACTTCAGCAAGTCCGTCGTGCGGGCAACCGGGTTGGTGCGGATCTTCTTCTCCTCCTCGCCGACCATATAGAACAGGCCGTCGAGCGACTTGTTGGTCACGTAATCATCAAGATCCAACGACTGACCGCTGACGAGCGGCACGTTCTCGTAGCGCCCCATCATGTCCTTGTAGGCGCGGGTCGCTCCGACCTCTCCGACCTTTTTCGAGACGATCGGCTTGAAGGCGCTGTAGAGTTTGGCGCGCGTCTTGGTACGGAAGAAATCGGTAGCCGCCGTGTTGCCGCCGGTCATGATGCCGCGCACGTCCTGCAATGTCATGTCACGAATCGCGTCGCCAAAGTAGCTGGCGGCCAGCGGTGCAGCGGCCTCGGCCGCGCGATTCATGCTGAGGACGAACTCATCGACCTGTTTCTGGAAACCCACCATGCTCGCCACTTTGGCCACCTTCTGGATACTCGACGGCATCAGAATTTTTACCGCCTGGTTGCCGAAATAACCATTCACCGCCGAGAGGCTCTTGATCGCCCGCTCGGTGCCCACGGCGAGCGCTTCCTTGATGCCCGCACCGGTCGTCTTGTCGTCGGTCGCGCCCGCGGTAGAGTTGCCGGTCGGAACCTTGGGCAAGCTCTGGACCCCCTTCATGATGTCGTCCAATTGCGGCATTTGTGCCGACGTTGCATTCGCTACAAGTACTCCCAATACTATTGCCAATGCTCGTTTCATCGTGCTCTCCGGTTTTCTTTGTGCAGATGTCAGGTTGGGGTTAAGAACCGCGGGCGCTTGCGATGTCATGTAAGACTTGCCATCAGCGGTCAGTCTCGCGTCGATATCGCAAGGCTGGTCAAAGGAGCAGCAAGCATGCAAAGTTCGCGTCCGAACGACTCCCCAACTTGCCGACGCTCACCCGGAGAGAATCCTGAAGCGCTGGTCGTCGTCCGTGGCCATCTGCTCGGCCAGGGCAATTTCCCAGGAGAGATACGCTTGCATCGCTTCTTCGATATTCGCGCCTTGTTCCCGCGCGGGCAGGCGTATGTCATCCGGTAAGCTCGCCAGGCGGGTTTCTCCTTGTTCCAGCCCGAATCCCGCCTCGCGCCAGGCCGCTGTTCCGCCGTCGAGCGCCAAGGTCGGCCTCGAAGCGGACATGTTCAGGTCACTCGCGGCAAGTCTTGCGAGAACGCCGTCGCCCGATGTAAATACCACGCTATCCGCAGACGGCAATTTCGGCAGGACGGTGTCGAGCCGTGCACGAATCCCGTACCACGCTCCGGGGATATGCCCTTTGCGGTAGTCACGACTCCAGTCCAGATCTATTACGCTGACAGCGCCGGATTGCATGCGCTGCCGCAATGTAGCGGCGTCAATGCTCGGGGCGATCGCGCTGTCGAGACCCAGTACGTGTGGCGCCCAGGCGCCGGTCTGCAGTGGCTGCGTGCGCATGTCGATCGTCATCGCCGCGACGTCCCAGCCCATCTGCTTCATCCAATGTGCCGTCATCACTGCGCGTACCCCGTCGTCATCCACCAGCACCACGCGCGCGCCCCAGGTCGAAGCATGGCATTCGGTCTCTTGCACCAATTGGCCACCCGGCACGTTCTTCATGCCGGGGACATGACCTGCCTGATAGTCTTCAGGCGTGCGCACGTCGAACACGTAGAGCGTGCGCATTGCCGACTCCGCTTGCCACTGGGCCAGCGTGTCGGCGCCGATGCGCGCGATGCCAAAGCGTTCGGCTACCCGCTCTGCAGCCGCGCGCGCTGCTGCATGACTGGCGGGCGCACCCGCCAGCGGCCGAGCGGTCGAGCCCTTCAGCACCTCGAAGCCCGCGAGGTGCCAGGCCTGGGTGCCGTTCTTCAACGACACGACCTTGTTCGGCACGCCGGCATTGATCAGCGACTGCGCACCGATGATGCTACGCGTGCGGCCGCCGCAGTTTACGATCACCAACGTCTCCGGCGATGGAACCAGGTCGCCGAAGCGGTAGACCAGTTCCGCACCCGGCACGCTGATCGCGCTCGGAATGCTGTTGTTGTGGAATTCCTCGTAGCTCCGGCTATCGAACAGGGCGATATCCGCACCCGAGTCGATCAGCTCTTTCAGTTCCTCGGCGCTGATCCAAGGCGTACCGGCTTGGTGCTCGACGACCTCGGCGAAGGCTTTGCTGGGCACGTGGACGCCACTGTAGATTCGAAACCCCGCCGCCTCCCACGCCGCAATCCCGCCTGCGAGCACCGCAACGTCTGTGTAGCCGAACGAGGCCATGCGTGTCGCAGCACGCTGGGCCAGGCCCTCGCCATCGTCGCACCAAACCACGCGTGTTGAGCGCCGCGGCACACAGGCATCGACCAGCAACTCCAGTCGGCTGAGCGGTACGCACGCGGCCATCAACAGGTGACGAGCCTCGAAAGGCACTTCCTCGCGTGCGTCCAGCAGTGCAATCTCGACGCCGTCATGCAGCGCTCCCTTCAAGCCTGCGGCGTCGATCGTTTTGACGTGTCCATTCATGACGCTGGGCCCCCCAAGTGCTGGCCGAGGAAATCGAGTGTCCGCTGTCGCGCAAGGGTCGCCGCGTCGGCGTGGTACGGTGGATAGCCATCACGGTCGAAGCCGTGGTCGGCACCCTCGTACCAGTAGGTTTGCGCGTTGGGCTTACCGGCAAGGCGGCCGCGTATCGTCTCGTATAAATCGGGTGGCACGCGATGGTCGAGCGAGCCGAAGTGCATCATCAGCGGTCCGTCGATGGTTTTGGCCGCATCGAGGTGATCGGCGAGTTGCACTGCGTAATAAGCGACCCCCGCATCGACCGCATGCTGCGACAGTCCCAGCCAGACGAGCTTGCCGCCGAGGCAGAACCCGACCGTGCCAACACGGCCGGTGCAATCTGAGCGTTGCCGCAACCAATGCGTGCAGGCGTGCAGGTCCTCGATGAACAGGGGTAGATCCATGGCGGCCCCCATTGCCCGTCCCCGCTGCTGACCCTCGGGGGTATATGGTAAATAAACGCCGCGCTGTTGGCGCCAGTAGAGGTCGGGCGCAATTGTCACAAAACCTTGTGCCGAATAGCGCTCGGCGACAGATCGCACCCAGTCGTTGGCGTTGTAGATCTCGGCCAGAATGATCAGGCCGGCTCCTCGTCCAGACGCAGGCGCTGCAAGCCAAGCCTCGAAGTTGCCTCCATCTCGGGCGGGGATGCTTACTGCCACGGTGGTCATTTCCGGTTCCTCTTGTACTCGTGAAATCGATTTGATCAGGCGGCGGCTTCGAATTTGAGTCGCTTCACCGTGTCCATGTTCATGCCCTCGAGGCGGATCAATTTCGTCGCGTCCGTGCGGGCTGGCGAATGCAGAATCCCCTCGTTATAGATGTAAGCCGACCCCGGGGTCATGCTGTAACTCTTCTTCTTACGCACCTTGCCAGGTTTGTCGGCCGAAGCGGGCTCCAGCAGCTCCCAGTCGGTCATCTCGGTCACACCCTCGGCCTGGCCGTAGATTGCCCACGATGGGCCATGGTCGTGGGGCTGGCTAGTCTTGGGACCGTGGTGGTAGTGGGCAAAGATACAGAACTTGAGATCCGGATCTTCGTAAAGCAGGTGGCGATCGGAAGTGCTCTCGGGGATGGTCTTCTTAACGAACTCCTTGTCCTTCAATACTTCCTTCAACAGGTCGCAGACCTTCTGCCGGCCTGCCGGGCCTGGATCGGCTCGAAGTATCGTGCTGCATCGTTGTGCAAACTGCTCGATCGTATGCGCCATTGGATTCCCCTCGTTGCGGAAAATTGAAACCCGTACCAGTGTAGCCTGCAGACTATCAACTCTTGGGGAATCTGGAAAGGCTTACGCTTAGCAGCGTTCTCGCAGGCATCCGCTGCGAGTGTGCCGCGTGTTTAGATCTGCTGCGCGCGTCGTGTTGGATGCATCCAGCTAGAGGCAGGGGCCGGATCGTCAAACGTATCAGTCAGCTCATCCCGACGTGTCGGCGCGCTCAAGTGGGACGACCGGCGATCCGGTCTTTCCCGCGAGGAACCAGTCCAGCAAGCGGGGCACAACGGCGTTGACGCGGACTAAGAGACGCTCGGGCCAACCGATGTAGACCTCCGAGCGGTCCTGCTCGATCGCATTGGTGATTAATTGCGCGACGGTTTCGGGCCGGTCCATGGCTGCGCCGGTACGCG